>Ga0316604_10000367_pt1 | contig 58964 bp, 50 predicted proteins | sample OWC_soil_day20_C_FD_207650 | JGI IMG/M metagenome (GOLD analysis project Ga0316604, IMG submission 207650) | Wetland soil microbial communities from Old Woman Creek delta, Ohio, United States - OWC_soil_day20_CT | ecosystem: Environmental > Terrestrial > Soil > Wetlands | place: USA: Ohio...
TGGCGTAATGGGAGTACGAGCCGTCGCTGTTGGTCACCAGCCCACCTACCGAAGCCACTGTGACGATTTTACCGAAGCGTCTTTTTTTCATCATGGGCACCACTGCGTTTACGGTATATACCGTGCCGTGCAGGTTGCGGTCGATGACCGCATGGTACATATCCCAGTCAAGCTCACTGGCCTTATTGCCATCGGGAGGCCCCATGCCTCCGCCGGCATTGGTTACCAAAATTGAGATATCCCCCAGATGATTCGCAATTTCCTGAACCGCCGCGTACACCTGCTCCCGGTTTGTAATGTCCGCCGTGACGCCAAATGCGGGGACACCGGCCATTTTTAGCTCTTCAATTACATTCTCTGCGGTCATCAGCTCCGCTTCTCCCTGGAACGCCTTAAAAGAATCGAAATTGATATCCATCACGCCGACAGCGGCACCCAGAGAGGCCAGATGCAACGCGTAATCACGCCCCAGTCCCCGTGCCGCGCCGGTAATCAGCGCTACCTGCCCAGATAATTTACCCATATGCACGTCCCTCTCCTATAGGCTTTTCACAAAACGCATCATTTTGATGATTTTTTTAGCCCGTTCTTCCATATATTCCTTGGAATTGATACTGGAGTAATCGTAGGCGCCCCGGCCTGATTTCAGTCCCAGCCGACCCTCCTTAATATAGCGCGCGGCCAGGTGGTTTCCTCCCTCCGTGTCATTGGCGAGGGAGGTGTGCAGATCCACCGCGACGCTTTGAATGAGATCCCAGCCTACCACGTCATAGAGTGCCACAGGGCCTTCAAACGCAAAGCGAATCCCGTTTACACTCCGCATTGCCTCGTCAATATCCTCCGGAGTGGTCACCCCCTGCTCCACCATATACGCGACCTCACGCATCAGGGCATTCATCAGCCGGTTTACAATAAAACCCGGTATGTATTGACGGATGACAGCCGCTTTCTTACCCAGCACGGCGAGAACCTGCTTTACGGTCTCCAGTGTCTCCTCTGATGTTTCCGGTCCCATGACCACCTCCACCACCCCCATGACGAAGGGCGGGTTAAACCAGTGGGTAATGAGAAAGCGTTCCGGATGGGATATGGAGGCGATTTCAAATATATTGGATCCCGAGGTATTGCTGCAAAAAATGCAGTCGGCGCGGCAGAACCGGTCCAGGGTCTGATAGACGGCACGCTTCACGTCTGGGTTTTCAAACACGCTCTCCACCACGAAATCGGCCTCCGGGGCAATTTGCGCCAGATCATCCTCTGTCGCACAGGATAGATTGAGAGAAATGGCCCTAGCCTCTTCTTCTGACAACAGTCCCTCCCGCACCAGCATCTCCCCATTGGCGGAGATACGCTGGAGCGCCTGCTCCAGCAGGGCGCTCTCCCGATCCACTATGGTTGTCGGAAAGCCTTTGGCCGCATACATCAGAGCAATGCCGGAGCCCATGGTACCCGCTCCGCCCATAATCAGAACCCGGGGTACTGTTTTCTCCTGATCCATCACACGCAGCACGGCTCCTCTCCCTTGGCAAGCACCATCTCCCGGATTCCCACCAGTTCGGGGGAAAACAGGCGCTCATCCATCAGCTTCAGGTGCTCGGATACCTTAGGCGTAAACTCCATGTATGCAAAAATATCGCGGTTGATATCAACGCCCGGCGCGATTTCAAACAGCTCCAGCCCGTCTGCCGTCAGGCGGAATACGCCGCGCTCGGTGACATAGAGCACCTTTTGTCCCCGCTCAACAGCATATTCGCCGGAAAAAGTCACCTGCTCCACGCTGTTCTTGAACTTTATGCTGCACCCTTCTTTCAGAATGGTCAATCTCCCGCCGTCCAGAGATTCTTCCAGTCCGCCCGCGGTAAACGTACCGCAAAACACCACGGTTTTTGTTGGCTGCGTAATATCAATAAAACCGCCGCAGCCCATGATCTGGCCATTGAATTTCGAGACGTTGACATCCCCGTTTTGCCCGGTTTCGGCAAGGCCGAGAAACGCGATGTCCAATCCTCCGCCGTCATACAGGTCAAACTGTCTGTCTTCATGTACAAGAGCCCAGGTGTTTGCCGTGGCTCCGAAGCTGGCCCCCGGCAGAGGTACCCCGGCAATGGCACCGGTCTCGACCGTAAGCACCAGCTGATCCGCAAACTGCTCCTCATCCGCCACCGCAGAAATGCACTCCGGCATGCCGATTCCAAGGTTGACTACGTCGCCCGGGGTCAGCTCCATGGCCGCCCGGCGGGCAATGACCTTGCGCGCGTCCAGCTGCAAAATCGGAGCGGACAGGCCTGCCACCTTGTAGTGCCCCGCATTGGCGGGGTTTTGAAAAATCCCGGCGGTTTGGCGGTGCAGCCGCTCCGGGTCGGAGCACACCACGATTTTATCCACAAAAATCCCTGGGATGCATACACTCTGGGCATCCATACATCCGCCCTTAACGTAGTTCTTCACCTGGCAAATGACCGTACCGCCGTTCTGCTTCGTCGCCATGGCGGCCACTTTGGCGAGAGAATACAGCGCCTCGTCCTCGAAGGTGATGTTTCCAAACTCGTCGGCGGTGGTACCGCGGATCATGGCCACATTGGGCTTGGGAGTCGAGTAGTAGAGATATTCCGCCCCCTCGAACTCCATCAGTTTCACATAGGTCTCCTGACTGACGGCGTTCATGCGGCCGCCCTCCCGCCGGGGGTCAACGTAGGTTTTCAGTCCGATTTTTGTCAGCTCACCCTGGTTGCCCTGTGCGTACTGGCGCAGCAGATGAGTCACCACACCCAGCGGAAAATTGTAAGATTCCAAGCGGTTTTCATTGATCATACGCTTTAAACGGTTTCCGTGACCGTAGTAGCCCGAAATGGTGCGCTTGAGCAGCCCGTCATGAGCCAGATTGTTCAACCCGCAAAGCTTATCGTTGCCAAAATCACTGGCTGCCGCGCCGTGGATCAGCGTCAGGTCCCTGGGACTGCCTGTCTCCATAAACCGCGTTTCCAGTGCATTAATAACCTCCTCCGCCACCATGGCCCGTATGAAACCCGAAATGGTAACCGTGTCATTGTCCTGGATCAGCTGGACCGCCTCTTGTGCGGTGCATCGCTTATTTTTCACAGTTGAGCCTCCTCATTCAATGTCTGTTGTTGGTTATGCTGCCTGACCTATGTTTTTAGACCGCAATTGTGATGCCAACCTTACGCTGAGGGGCGGCGAGTGCTCCCCCGCAAGCCCCTTCCTTTCGTACATCCAGGCAGGTTCTGGGGTATGCGGGAACGGTGTTTCATCATCCAATTTCCAAGATACTTTCTTGTACAAATACAACAAAATGACAATTAATTCTCTTTATTTTTCTCAAAAAATGTTAGGCGTGTTGCAAAACGATCATGGCTTAATTGCAGTTTTGCATACAAAATCAAACTTTTGCCTCTGTGCCGAGGTGATCCAATTAAAAATATCCTGCAAGAACGCCAACAGACGCGCGCTCTTGCCCCCTCATTTATTTGTTTAAAATTTACGATAAAAAAAATAGACTTGGCACAATGATTGCATATTATATACAAATAGCAAATTGGACAAAGCAACACAGGCAGCGCCCTGATCCTCTGATGGAGAACACTTGACATACAAGCTGCGAGACAATGTAAAAACGGCAGGCAATCATGGAACATCTAAGATGAAATAGGGAGGCAGTTCAATGGCACAAATGATTCATACTGTGCGCGGCCCCATCTCTACAGATGACTTTGGGGTGATACTCTGTCATGAGCACTTGATCTATGGTTTTGCGGGCTATCAGGGCGATGTGACTTGCGGCCCCTTTGACAAGGCGCGCTTTATCCGCGAATTTACCGATTTCATGGACTATATCCAACCCTATGGCCTTCGCACAGTGGTGGACGCGACGCCCAATGACCAGGCCCGCGACCCTTTGTTTTTAAAAGAGATGTCAGAATTGACCGGATTGAACATCATCTGTGCTACCGGCTATTATCACGAAAGCTTCGGCTGTACCAATTATTTTAAAATGAAAGGCGCCAACGCGGTGCCGTACATCACTGAAATGTTTACCCGGGAGCTGTATGACGGAATTGGCGGTACGGATATCAAAGCGGGGGTGATCAAGCTGGCATCCGGCCTGGATTCTATTTCTCCCTATGAGCAGATGTTTTTCGAAGCGGCTGCGGACGTGGCATCCCGTGATCCCGGTGTTCGTATCATTACCCACACCGAGCAGGGAACCTGCGGGCTGGAGCAGGCACAGTTTTTGCTGGAACGCGGTGTATCCGCCGGACAGATCGCCATTGGTCACATTGACGGCTGCACCGACATGGGACAGCTGTTGGATATTGCGGAAAAGGGCGTCTATTTGAACTTCGACAGAGTGGGTATGAACGGCGCATTCGGAACTCCGATGGACAGCAGACGCATTGCCTGCATCTGCGGCCTGGTGGCATCAGGGTATGGAGATAAGATCTGCCTGTCCCACGACCGGGTGTTTATGGACTTGGGACGCGACGCACATCCCTTTGAGCAATTCCTGCCCGGCTATCAATGGAGTTATCTCTTTGAGACATTTCTCCCTCAGCTGTGCGTCGCTGGATTGACCCAGGAGCAGGCGCAAAATATGCTGACTCTAAATCCCCGGCGGTTTTACAGCGGAGAGCAGATTGCCACAGATTGAACACAGCAGGAAGCTCCCGGCAGAACACAGCAAGCGCTTTCTATGCCTGGGTAAACCCGCTTCAGCTAAAAAGCTGGCAAACAAAAACTGCGATCCCGGAACGGATCGCAGTGATACTCATACGGTGACAGGCGATACGGGCCGGCATACTTTTTCGAGGTACCCCGTGCGTCTTCCCATGCGTCACAGATCCGGGCACTTGCTCGCTTACACAAGTGCCCGGATCAATTTTCCCTCTTTAATACATCAATACCGTATCGTTTTATCTTCCGGGAGATCGTGGCCGGATCAATCCCCAGCACTTCCGCCGCCTTGCGAACTCCGCCCGATTTTTTCAGCGCCTGTGAAATGATCATCTTCTCATAGCTGTTCATACTTTCCGCAAGTGTTGGAATCGCATTTTTCACATTACCGCAATCAAACTCCAGAATACGCAACAGCGGCTCAATACTGCTCACATAATCGTCATCGGCACATACAACCAGATACTCCACCACGTTGCGCAGCTGACGAATATTGCCCGGCCAATCGTAGCGCTCAAAAATCATCATATGCTCGTCCGACAGCTCCAGAAGCCGGTGATGCATCTGTCCGTAATAATCCATGAAATAAGTAATGAGCTCTCGAATGTCCTCACGGCGCTCCCGGAGCGATGGGATATGGATCGGTATGGTAGAAAGGCGGTAATACAGATCTTCGCGGAAAGACCCGTCCTGAATTTTCTGCTTCAGATTGGCATTGGTGGAGGCAATAATTCGAATCTCCAGTTTAATTGGCGCAGAACCACCCAGCTTGATGAGTTCCTTCTGCTGAATGACACGCAGCAGCTTTGCCTGCAGCTGCATGGATAAATCCCCGATTTCATCCAACAGGATGGTTCCGTAGTTTGCCTGCTCAAATAAGCCGATTTTTCCTTTTCGGTTCGCACCTGTAAAGGCCCCCTGTTCATAACCAAACAGCTCAGATTCCAGCAAGTCCGCCGGTATGGCGGTACAATTGATTTTAATGAACGGTTTGTTTTTGCGTGGGCTGTTTGTGCAAATGAAGTCTGCCAGCCCTTCCTTACCGACGCCCGACTCGCCCTGGATCAGGATGGTTGCATCGGTGCGCGCCACCCGCTTTGCGATATCATACACTTCTTTTAAGACTTTGCTGCTGCCGATCACCGGCTCAAGCCCCTCCGAGATCGAATCCTGCCGTACCTGTATGGAGGGCTGCAGTTGGTTTCTGAGCTGCGAAAATTCATGGTAGCGCCCCCGCAGCCGAGCCGGATCATATAAGGTAACAACCACATATGCCACCTCTCCCAGCTCGTTAAAAATCGGTTTCACTATGCTATAGCCGTAAATATCCCGGTCATTCACCGTTCGGATGTAACCCGTAAGCACACGCTGCTGCTTTGTTTTAATGACCTCCGGCGTAACAATCTGTCGGAACACCCCTTCGTCCAAAAGCTGCTGCCCCGACTTTCCAATCAATTCCTCAGGTGTCAGTCCCGTATGATTGGCGTAAGCTGCGTTAACATAGCGAATGACCGCATTTTGATCAGAAATATAAATGCCGTCACTGCTGGCATCTATAATGGACTTAAAGTCAATGATTTCAGCTTTTTCTTGCCTCATTCTGCACTCTAAACTGCTCAGCCTGCTTTGCAGGGAACCAGTCTCAGCTGTAGAATTTGTCTCTGCGTGATCCAGCTCTGCTATGATAGTGTGGAGTTCGCTGATGTAGCAATCAAGATAATGATGATCCATATAATCCACTCCCGAAAAAAGCCTACTGTTATTTTACATAATAAATAAAATAATGCAATATAAAAATGTCAAATTAGTATTTCATGAGACCGGCCTTGGCCCGTTTTATCGTCTGATCTTATCTCAACACCGAACTGTCCCAAACAATACTCAGCATAGCCATTTAACAGAAAATATGGAGGAGATCACGATGATCCCTCCATTTTTCACATCTATTTGGCGAGTCCTCTTGACATTTCCAATCAGCAGTGATAATATAACGATGTTATTCAATAACTATGTTATTTTATCAGTGAGGTTTTATGAAATTAGTCAATGATAAACTTGCGGCACAGCTGCTGGAAGCGGGAAAAAAGGAATTTCTTAAAAAGGGATTTCAAGGAGCCTCGCTACGCAGCATCGCCGCGTCGCTCGGTGTCACTACCGGTGCGATTTACCGATATTACACGGATAAAGAAGCCCTGTTTGACGCGTTAGTTGCGGCCCCTGCCGAGGAAATGGCGTGCAAATACCGTGAAGCGCAGCAGGCGTTTGCGATGCTTCCTGTGGAGCAGGAACTGATAGAGCTGCCGGAAGTCTCCGCAAGCGGCCACAACTGGATGGTTGACTTGCTTTATAATCACTTTGACGCCTTCAAACTCATCGCCTGCTGTTCTGCCGGGACAAGGTATGAGCATTTTATCGATACCCTGATTGAAATAGAGACAAACTCCGGCCACGCTCTCATCGACAAGATGACGGCCGCCGGGATTCAAATTCGGCCTATTGATGACAATCTGATACACATTGTAGCCTGCGCCCTGTTCTCCGGCATGTTTGAGACGGTTCGCCACGATATGCCCCGGGACAAAGCCATGGAATATCTCGATTGCCTGAAGGAATTCTATACAGCCGGATGGTTTCGCATTCTGGGGATTTCGGGAAACTGAACTCCCCTTCATTTTATACATAAGTTAGCCAAATCTAACCCATAAATTAAGGAGATGCTGTTATGGAACGCAAAACAAGCTCACCCTTCGGCGTTTTGTGGCGCTGGGCTTACGATTATCACGGCGGCTTCATCAGTTCAGTCATATTGGCGGTGCTGGGCGTAGCGGGCAGTATACTGGCCTACGGTTGCATCGCGGCCATCATACGGCTGCTGCTTGCCCACGGAGACCTTAAGGCCTGCCTCCCCTGGTGCGGCGTGATGCTGGCGGGCTACGGCGCCAAGTCGATTTTTTCGACGCTGTCCACGTCGCTGTCCCACACGGCGACCTACCACACTCTGCGGGATCTGCGCAAGAACCTTCTCTCAAAGCTTTCCCGGGTGCCGATGGGCACCGTCCTTGACACGCCATCCGGTCAATATAAGACTACAATCGTGGATCGGGTCGAAGGCATGGAGCCGACACTGGCCCATCTTATTCCGGAAATGACCTCAAACGCGCTGGTTCCGCTGGCCATCGCTGTCTATATCTTTGTGCTGGACTGGCGAATGGGCCTCGCATCTCTTGTGACAACGGTGCTTGGACTGGTGGTTGCCTCCCAAAGCGGAAAAACCTATGCAGTCCGATGGAAGGGCGCGGTCGAGGTTGGTAAGCGCATGGCAAACGCTATCGTGGAATATGTCGACGGGATTCAGGTAGTTAAGGCATTCAGCCAGTCGGCGGGTTCCTACAAAAAGTATGCGGAGACGGTGAACGAAAACGCCCAGTATTATGTTGACTGGATGGCGGATAATCAAAAGTACATGGCCGGGATCCAGACGGTGGCCCCCTCTACACTGGTGGCGGTGCTGCCCGTGGGGTTGCTGCTGCATATGGGCGGGAGCCTTTCCACCGGGGATTTTCTGACCATTATTGTGCTGTCCCTGGGCTTTGTTGGGCCGCTGCTCGCCGCGATGTCCTTTGTAGATGAGCTGGCGGTCGTCGGCACCAACGTGGGAGAGATTGCGGCCATTCTGGAGGCTCCTGAGCTAATCCGGCCCGTGGAGAACGCGGCAATCAAGCATCATGAGATTCATTTTAACAACGTTTCCTTCTCCTATGGGACCAACGGCAGCGAAGTACTGCACGGCATAGACCTGACGATTCAGCCGTGTAAAGTCACGGCTCTCGTTGGCCCGTCCGGGTCCGGTAAGTCCACTATCGCTAAGCTCATTGCCGGTTTTTGGGACGTGACACAAGGGGCTGTCACCCTGGGGAGCATCGATTTGAGAAACATCCCGCTGGATCAGCTCAACAGGCAGATTGCCTATGTCTCGCAGGACAATTACCTGTTTGACCGCACGGTGCTGAAGAACATCCGCATGGGGAAACTTACCGCCACAGACGCGCAGGTGGAGGCTGCCGCAAAGGCCGCCGGGTGCGACGACTTCATCCGCGCGCTGGAGCACGGCTATCACACGGTCTGCGGCGGGGGCGGCGGACATCTCTCCGGCGGCGAAAAACAGCGCATCTCCATTGCCCGCGCGATGCTAAAAGACGCGCCCATTGTCATCCTGGATGAGGCAACTGCCAGCGTGGACCCGGAGAATGAGGCACTCATCCAGCGTGCCATCTCCGCTCTGACAAAAGCAAAAACGCTGATTGTCATTGCCCACCGTCTGGGAACCATTATGGACGCGGACAACATCGTGGTCGTGGACGGCGGCCGCATCGCGGCGCAGGGCAATCACGCGGAGCTTCTGGAACACTGCCCGCTGTACGCCGGAATGTGGCGTTCGTCTCTCGGCGCACAGGACGTGGCATGAAGGAGGGACTGAAATGTTCAGTATATTGAAAAAAATCTTTGCTTTTTCCGGTACCAAGCGTACTCTTTTGCGGCGAGCCATGGGGATTTCGTTTTTAGGCGCTGTATTCGGGGCACTGCAATTTGCAGCGCTGCTGCTCACGCTGGAGATGCTTGTGGACGCACGCACGGCGTCGGCGCTCCCGGTGCTTGGCATTATGCTGGCTTCCATGGCGGGGAAATACCTTTGCTTTTATTACTCCACCAACGCGGAAACGGAAACCGGCTACTTCATGGTGGCGGAAAAGCGCATCCACATCGGTGATCGCCTGCGCTACATTCCCATGGGCTATTTTAACGCCAACAGCTTAGGCGATATCACGGCTGTCGTCACCACCACCCTGGGCGATATCGAAAACTCCGCGGCGCGGTGCCTGGTTGGTGTCGTCGGCGGCTTTCTCAACACCGCCGCACTGTGCCTTTCTCTGTTTTTTATTGACGGACGCCTGGCTCTGGTCGCGGTTGCAGACATCCTGTGCTATCTTTTTGTGACGGAACTCTCCCAGCGCGCAACCTCCAAAACCGGCCCCGCGCGGCAGCAGGCTCAGGAATCCCTTGTGGAGGCGGTGCTGGAGTACATTCAGGCAATGAGTGTGGTCAAATCTTACGGGCTCAATCAGGACAATGATCAGGCGGCGGCCAGGGCAGTGGACGAGAGCAGTGCCAAGGCACTGAGGCTGCTGCGCTCCATCGTGCCGTGGATGATGCTCCGGCAGCTGATCGTTCGGCTGTTCAGCGTGGCGATTGTAGTTTGCTCCATCGGCTTTTATACAGGCGGAACGCTGACGCTGTCCCAATGTCTGATGATGCTGATCGCCTCCTTCATGCTCTATGGGGAGCTGGAGAGCGCCGGAAATATGTCAGACAGCCTCCAGATGATGGGCGCGTCTATGGATCAGGTCAATTTGATTGATGACACGCCCACAATGGACACCGACGGTGCGGACATCACACCGGCAGACGCCTCTGTCGTACTCAATCACGTGACGTTTTCGTACGAAAACCGTAACATTTTAGACAGCGTTTCCTTAAACATCCCGGCGGGCAGTACCACGGCAGTGGTCGGGCCATCCGGCGGCGGGAAAACAACGCTGTGCAATCTGATTGCGCGCTTTTGGGATGTCCAGGGCGGCGCTATCCATGTGGGCGGCCATGATGTGCGGAACTATAAGCTGGACAGCCTGATGAAAAACATATCAATGGTGTTTCAGAATGTCTATCTTTTTCATGATACCATTGAAAACAACATCAAATTCGGCAAGCCTGACGCAACACATGAAGAGGTGGTGGCGGCGGCAAAGGCAGCCAACTGCCATAGCTTCATAGATGTGTTGCCTGACGGCTATGACACCGTGCTGGGGGAAGGCGGCGGAACACTCTCCGGCGGCGAAAAACAGCGTATTTCCATTGCCCGCGCCATGCTGAAGGATGCACCTATTGTCATCTTGGACGAAGCCACTGCCGCCATTGACCCTGAAAACGAGGCGGAACTCCAAACGGCGATTGAGACGCTGACGAAAGGCAAGACACTGATTCTGATTGCCCACCGGCTCAAAACAGTACAAAACGCTGACCAGATTGCCGTCCTCGACGGCGGCCATATCGTGCAGCGCGGTACCCACAGCGAGCTTTCCGCGCAGCCAGGCCTTTACCGTGCATTTCTGGATGCCCGCAAAGAAGCCACTGGCTGGAAACTAGCGTGAGAGGGCGTCCGCGTATGGCCTCCTCAGCAATCACGCAATCACTCCTGACCGGAGTACTGTCGATGAAAGGCCCGCAATCCTCCAGCGGTTTTCACTGGGAGGAACTATACACCGAATCGCTGAAAAGCAAAACTGAAACACCGGCCTGTGATATTCTTCATCTGGAAAATGAAAGTGGAACGGGACAGACAACACTCTATCACGTATTCCCCGGCATTCACATGGCCTACAACGATGTGCATATGGGTTATTGCGGCAGCGGGTGCTGCAACGCGGAACATGTCATTGAAATTAATCATTGTCGGCAAGGGCGATTCGAGTGCGACTTTGGAGGCCAAACCTGCTGCTATATGACCCCTGGTCATCTGGCTGTCTGCACACCGAAACATAAGAAGACATCCGCCTGCTTTCCGCTTTGTCATTATTGCGGAATTTCCGTATTTCTTGACTTGCAGGCAATTACGCCAGATCTGAACTCGGTGTTCCGGCTTCTTTCCATCGACCTTGAACCCATATCCGACTTGGTGTTCCGGCAGCGCCAAATCATCGTCGTCCGCGCGGAACAATCCATTGAACAGATCTTTTCGGAGCTGTATTCCGTACGCGACAGCGGAAAACCCGGTTATCTCAAGGTAAAAGTTCTGGAACTTTTACTGCTTCTCAGCGATCTCAACGCGTGGGAGCCGCTCAACAGCCGGGTGTATTTGAATCGTGGGCACGTACAGGCCGTTAAGGCGGTACATGCATATATGATGGAGCATATGGAAGCGCATGTCACAATTTCGGAGTTGGCGTTACAGTTCAAACTATCACCGACCGCGCTGAAGAGCGGCTTTAAGGCGGTTTACGGCAGCTCTGTTTATGCATGGCTGCGCGCCTATCGCTTGCAGACAGCCATGCAGATGCTCAACGATACTACCCTCTCCATTGCGGAGATCGGGGCGAAGATCGGCTATGAAAATCCAAATAAATTTAGTTCCGCGTTTAAGAAGAAATATCAACTTTCTCCATCAAAATACCGGAAAACACATACTTAACGGTACACTCTTTCTTGATTCTTTGTCCGTTTGGATAGATTCCAACGTTTCGGTCATTGCCTTCCGCGGGTTTCATTAGTAAAATATAACTCAGTTAGACATTGCTAACCAAGTTATATTAGGAGGAACAAAATGAAAAGAACACAAATCTCATGCCTGTTATTTGCGCTTGTACTCTCACTGTCCCTGTTGGCCGGTTGCAGCAGTACTGACACGACAACACAAAGCTCCGAACAGTCGTCCGAAACGTCCGCTGTGGAAAGCAGCGTGAGCTCCGACGAAAATCAGTCAGCCGCCGAGCAGCTGCTAACCGACATCACCGGAACGTATCAGGAGCTTTGGCCCGTGTTGCTGGCAGATGAATACAAGCAAATTTGGCTGGATGCCAGCGCAAAGTTTGTCGGTGAGGATGATGCCGAAGCGACTGTGCAAAAGCTGCAGTCCATGGTCACCGCAACCATTTATGGAGAAGAGGCAGTCAGTGCATACCAGGATGGAGACGCCAGATATGATTGCAGCTTCACACAGGGAGTGGCACAATTTCAGTTTGATGGCACTACGATCAAGGGCTTTGACCAAAGCGGCAGCGAACTGTTTTCACACACCTATCATTTTGTTGGTATGGAAGACATTAACGGGATGTATGAATACGAGAGTGATGATACTGATTCCGGGGAATTTACTTATTTCTGCCTGGCGCCGGATACCTCTGCCACAACCTACCACATCGAATTCCGTTACGGCAGTGATCTGGAAGCGCTCGCCCAATACGATGCGGGCAGCTATGCGTACTGGATGGCTTCGGGCATTTCCGTCGACTGTGATCAGGACATGATCGAAAACTGCATTGAATTGTTCTGCACGGAAAATCTATCTGAATGACCATCCTCTTTCAACAGATCTGCCGACTGACACCCCCCGCCAAACCCCAAGAGGCTATCTTTAACCGCATCGAAAAAATTGCAGCGGCGGAATAAGTGTTGAAATTCGGCAAAATGAACAACCTGGAAGTCATTGCATATCAATGGCATCCGGGTTTTCATTTCGGTCCGAGCAGCATGATGCAACTTGGAGAAATTCAGTCATATCAGTGGTTTGCAGACAAGCCATATTTCGATCAAACATCTGGTTGTCATGGAAACATAGTGCTGAGACGGTCAATCACCATAACCCATACAACAGCAGGTATTTGACAAAAGGATGCTGCTGTGCTAGGATGGGAAGGATACTATAGCTGTATATCGGTTTAGCGTAAAACGAGGAGCTGTTCCTCGTTTTTTCTTTTGCAACTTTAATTGGAAACGAGGAGACCTATGTCAGACGTGCAATTTTCCCAAATGGAGCTTGACCCCCGAATCGAGAAGGCTGTAAAGGCGATGGGATTCGATCGCCCCACCCCAATACAGGAGCAGGTGATTCCACTCATATGTGGTGGAGCTGATGTGATCGCCAAGTCCCAAACCGGGACGGGCAAAACAGCGGCCTTTGCCATTCCTGCTCTGGAGGCCATCGATACCAGCACAGAGAAACCCACGATCCAAGCGCTGATCCTCTGCCCGACACGTGAACTGGCTCAACAGGCGGCTGAGGAGATTCGCAAACTCGCTCGTTTCCTGCCCGGTATTCAGCTGGTGGAGGTATACGGAGGCGCAAATATGGAGCGGCAGTTTATCCATCTCAGGCGGTCAAACATTGTGGTCGGTACCCCAGGCCGAGTGATGGATCATATGCGCCGCGGCACCATTAAGTTACAGCATTTAAAAATGATTGTGCTGGATGAGGCCGACGAGATGCTCAACATGGGCTTTAAAGAAGATATTGAGACGATTTTGCGAGATACGCCGGAAGAGCGCCAGACCGTTCTCTTTTCCGCCACAATGCCACCCGCCATTCTGAATCTTGCCAGAACCTTTCAGCGAGACCCCCAGACCGTTGAAATCAATAAAAGCCAGGTAACGCTGGAGCAAATTGATCAGAGCTGTGTGGAGATACCTGTCAGCAAAAAGATGGAGGCGCTCAATCTGCTGCTGCGGTTTCATAAACCAAACCGGGCCTTGGTTTTTTGCAATACCAAACACATGGTCGATGAACTGGGGGAATATCTGAATAACCATGGCTTCAGCGCAGAGAGCATCCACGGCGATTTAAAACAGGTACAGCGCACCCGTGTGATGAGCGAATTCAAACGCGGTCAAGTGGCAATCCTGATCGCCACTGACGTGGCGGCGCGTGGCATTGATGTCAGCGATCTGGACTACGTCATCAATTATGATATTCCCATGAATATGGAATACTATATCCACCGCATTGGCCGTACCGGGCGTGCTGGGAGATCAGGCCGCTCCATCACACTCTTCTCCGGCAAACGGCAGATGAACGCCTTGCGAGATCTGTCCCGCGCAATCAAGGCAGAGATCAGACAAGACACCTTGCCCACCCAGGAGGAGATCGAGGCGCGGGAGCATGAGAGGAATGTCCAGGCTGTGGTCGAGGCGCTAGAGGGCGGAGCCGGAGCGGGTTATGAACGCATGGTGGCACAGCTGACTGAGTATGGCTATGCGCCTGAGCGCATTGCCGCCGCCCTGCTGAGCATCCACTTTCCCTATCAGGAGCTGCCTGGGGAACTCATCAGCCCCCCTAACCGAGAGATGCGCAGGGGGGCGGACCAGCGTCCATCCAGGGCATATCCTGCCTCTTTTACCGATGTGGTTGTGGACATCGGCTCGGCCAGCCGCGTAGAACCCAAACATTTGGTAGGCGCCATCACCGAACGCTCAGGTATTTCTGGCAAAGAGGTCGGTAAAATTGAGATTTACTCCGACCATTCTGTGGTTGGCATACCGGAGAACCAGGTGGACAGTGTGCTAGAGTCTATGAGAGACTGCAAAATCTGTGGCAAGAATACAAGGACCATTCGACTTGCCGATCAGTCACGAAGTGAGCCCCGCTGGCCGCGCAAAGCCTCGAAAGCTGCCCAATCCTCCGGGCAGTTTGCGTCCAAATCCAACACGGTGCGTTCGTCAGGAACCACACGGCGGAAACGTAAGATTCCTGATTTTGAAGGCTAACTCCGTTTGCGGGCGCAAACTATGCAGGATCATGATATCTGCACTGCTCCATTCGGCACATAAAGGAATCAACAGTACAAACGCAAATAAAAAGCACCGACTTTCACTGTTTTCAGTAAAAGTCGGTGCTTTTTTGGTGTGCGGAGAAACTCAAATGAGCTGATTGAAGTTAACGTTTGATCAGTGATCAACTTTTTATGCAAGTATGATTTAGGTTGCATAATGAAACATAAAATGCTAATATTTTCTTGGACCTGATCTTCAGACATACTTTCGTGGGGGCTTTACTATGGCTATTGTTGAAGTTGTAAAATATAACGGAAGACCCGATATGTTTGCTTGGAAGTATCCAAGCGAAGAACTTGGTACTTGGACTCAGTTGGTTGTAAACGAGTCTCAGGAAGCTATCCTTTTTAAAAGCGGTATCGCTTTGGATGTCTTTGGGGCTGGAAGACATACGTTAGAAACCGCAAATATTCCGCTTCTAAGCGAAATTGTCAATTTGCCATTTGGAGGCCGTTCTCCATTTACCGCAGAGGTTTGGTTCATCAATAAAGCTTTTTCACTGGATATCAAATGGGGCACCGCAACCCCAATCCAGATTCAGGATCCCAAATACGGAGTTTTCATGCCGATACGTTCCTTTGGGCAATTTGGAATCAAGATTGATGATTCGAAAAAATTTTTATTAAAACTCATTGGCACTTTGCCGAGCTTTGATCAATCAGATATTCTAAAGTATTTCAGGGGGTTGTATACAACTAAGATAAAGGACACCATTTCTTCTTACCTGATACATAAGCAAATTACCGCATTGGAAATCAACGCGTATTTAGATGAGATATCCGACTATACAAAGAAACGCGTGGAACCCATACTTGATGAATATGGAATCAAACTGGTCAACTTCTATGTAAATGACATTAGTATTCCGGAAGATGATCCTGCCGTCAAAAAACTAAAGGATGCTTTGGCGAAGCGAGCCGAAATGAACATCGTCGGTTACAGCTATCAGCAGGAGCGCTCCTTTGATACGTTGGAGGGCGCGGCTACCAATCCCGGGTCTGGTTCAGCTGGTATTATGGGAACCGGAATAGGACTCGGCATGGGCGTCGGACTCGGCGGTGTTTTAGGAAATCAATTCAGCAGTGTTGCAACACAAATCAATACAAACGCCTCAACAGCAATGGATTGCCCGAATTGTCACACTCAAATGGATATGACCATGCGTTTTTGCCCCACCTGCGGATTTGATACGAAAAAGTCTGCTTCCCAAGCTTCCAGTGAGGTAAAATGCAGCAGCTGCGGAGCACTTTTCAACAAAAATACAAAATTTTGCCCCACTTGCGGGAACAAATATGAACCTTGCCCCGAATGCGGCGCCGACATGCCGGAGGGTGCGTTTCAATGTGACGCTTGCGGATACGAGATACCTGCGTTGTGCCCCAATTGTGGAAAGCCGTTGGGAACTAAAAATCAAAAATTTTGTGCCGAATGTGGAACCTCACTCATCAAAAAGTGTCCTCTTTGCCATACCGAAATTAGCGGAGAACCCAAATTCTGCCCTGAATGCGGCGGGAAACTTTAATTCGCGGGAGGAATATCACAATGATGTTCAGACCAAATAAAATAATCGCCGCTATTGGAGCGATTATGGTGATCATAACGCTCATTACTTTTTTTCTGATCACGGAAAACAGGACGGCGCTTGATTGGAACGGCTTGCTTTTTATTCTGATCGCTGAACTTGGTTCATTTGTCGTTTGGACTGCATTGGATAAGAAGGCTGTCCAGTCAGCTTCTACAATGCTAAGATCCGGTATGTTCAGCGTCCTCAGCATCTATGTGGGTGTTACGGTCATTCTTTCCGTTGTGTTTCTTTCTATTCAATCTTTGAGATTACAACTAAAGCTATTCATGACGGTTCAAATTGCTGTCATTGCCGTGACGTTTGTGGTATTGCTTCTCCTCATGATGAGCGCGCGGTTTGTTGCGAAAAGGAATGACGATACCGCTCAGGCAGTGGCAGCAATGCATAACCTCATGAATCGGGTGTTGGTCTTAAAGGAAGACCCAAATCACTCCGAGTATACCGCTCAGCTCGAAAAAATGTATGACGCACTAAAATACAGCGATTGTTCATCCAGTGTGGAAACAGACGATGTAATATCCGGTCAAGTCAAGGAATTAGAGCTTCTTTTGTCTTCCGATATCGAGCACAAGGATGAAAAAGTCAATGATACGATGGCACATATCCTCTCGTTAATCACACAAAGAACGTCAGAGGTAAAAACTACAAAGAATGGGAGACTATAATGAAATGAATGAAACCAGCAATTCAAAGTCAAGGGTGATCATCAGTTCCATTATCAGCAAACTAGAGCTCATTCTGGGTGGTTTCTTTGCTCTCTTATGTTTGATTGGTTCAATTGCTTTGCTGTCCGATTCAGAGAATTCTGGTGCGGTTTTTTTCTGTGTCCTTTTTTTACTTTCCGTTCTTCTATTGTATCGTGGAATCAAGCGTGGTAAGTTGATTAAACTGTTTAAGAATTACGCAATCAGACTTTCATCAGATCCTATGCGTTCCATTGATCTTTTGGCTGAAAACACCGGAACCTCTGTTGATGTGGTAAGAAATAATCTTCAGCTGATGATTCTTAAAGGTTATTTTAAAAATACATACATCGATTTGGATCAAAATTGCATTGTGTTTACCAATGACAGAGCGACAAAAACAGCTCCTGCAGTTGATTCTTCCATCACAGATTCCAGCATCAAATTGATTACGGTAACTTGTAAGGGCTGCGGAGCTTCAAACAAAATTCAGCGCGGTTCTGTTGGCGAGTGTGAATTTTGCGGCTCACATATTGCGGGACATTAATATGATCAATTCTAAGAACTACAAAAAAAGCGACCTGTCTTGGGGCTGGGTTATCGCTTTTCTCATTATCTTTTGTCCGGTTGGATTGTTTCTGCTCTATTTAAAGCTCTCTGCCACCAAAAACCCTTCGGTACACAGTATTTTAGGTTGGATACTCATTGCATTAGCCGTGTCTTATATCATTTTGGGCATATACACTTATCAAACAGAGGACTCGTTATCAAGGAATGTCACCATGGGCGTGTTAATATTTGTTTTTCTTCTTTGTATGGTCGGCGGCTTGATATCGATCTTCAAAGCAGGCAAATTAAAAATAGTTAGCCAAGAATATGACACATACGTGTTCTCAGAACCGTCGTCCACAATTTTTGACGAAGCTGTGATACAGCCTGCCGCTAAAGTGATCGCATGCAAAAATTGCGGAGCAACTAATACAATCCAACCTGGCGCCATTCAAGAATGTGAATTTTGCGGTTCATCATTGCGATAAATGCCAAAAATAGAAACCACGCGGGATGGGGGAATATGCACAAATGAATCATAATAGAAATTCAAAATCTAAGGATTCAATGATTAGTAAACTAACAACAGGTCTGACGGCTTCCTTTACCGTTTTTTCTTGGATTTTGATTATCTTTTTCATCTTACTCTTTTTCCCTTTTGGATTATTTCTGCTTTATAAGAAGCTATCTGTCAATAAAACTGCCATTCAAAAAAAAAGTATTTCACACAGTATTTGGGGCTGGCTACTCATCACCTTGGGTATATTTTATATAATTATAGGCTTGTATAGTTATCAAACAGACGACCCACAAACAAGAGCTGGTACCATAGGAGCATTAATATTAGTTCTTGTCGTTTTTATTGGCGGTGGTTTGATACTGGTTTTCAAAGCAGCCAAATTAAAAAAGGCTAGCAAAAAAAATGACGCATTTGTATTTTCATCGCCACCGTCCACAATTGTTGACGAAGCGGTGATACAGCCTGCGGCTAAAGTGATCGCATGCAAAAATTGCGGAGCAACTAATACAATCCAACCTGGCGCCATTCAAGAATGCGAATTTTGCGGTTCACCATTGCAATAAACAACCGCCATCTCTGCATATAGGAAAGAAAGAAAACCCCGCTTACGCATCATCCTTGACACTACCGTTAGAATTTATTTCAGGCATTAAAAATGTGGGAGAACACTCCGTGTTCTCCCACATTTTTAATGCCTCGTTGGTGCGCACAGCCGGTATATACATCCAGTCCTGTTAGGACGGAGGACTAACCACCAATTCGGGCAGGCAGCAGAAATCAAACACATTTTTTCAAAGACAGTAATCCTCTGAACTACTGTATCTGTCCTTGATGAACCTTGCGGATATCATTACTTAAAAATGTATTCCTTTATTTCGTCTATACTCAAATTCAAATACTCGCTGTTGATTGCCCAATGCCCACGATCCAAATTCTGAATGATTCCGATATCTTTTAGATAGCTCCGTGCCCACATAAATCGATTTACAACCTTTTCTTTCGATTCTAACGGAAAGCCTAACTGTTTAAAGGCATATTCATCAATTGCGCTGTTGGTACCTGTTCCCCCAAGCGCTTGCAAAGCATCTACCACATACAGCATGAGAAATTTGTATCTAGGAATTTTTTGCATCATTATTTCACTCCTTAGTAAACACATCAAATTATTTTCACAGAAATTTCGGACAAAACACAATTATTTGAATGTTTATAAGAAAATTTTATAGAAGCTACAGATGCACGTAAATTATTTTAAATATTAAAAATTGTTGGATATTGTTGCTTATCATTGCTATTTGTAATATTATTATAGTTGAATATGATTTAGGAGGTAACCATGGAAAAGAAGCTTTCAATTTTGATTGTTGAAGACGATCAAATTACCTGTAAAGAATTTGTCGAATACATAGAAGAACTTGATGATGTTTCTTTAATTGGGGTTACGAATAATTCATCAAAGGCCATTGATTATGTGAAAAGTTTTTTACCTGACGCAATCATATTGGATCTGGAGCTTCATAAAGGGCGTGGAAACGGGTTATTGATGCTGCAAGAATTAAAACAGCTGCCGTTAAACAGCTTGCCCTATATATTAATCACAACCAATAATTCCAGCACTGTTACTTATGAGTCGGTTCGTCAATTAGGCGCGGATTTTATCATGTCAAAGCATCAGGAAGATTATTCCTGCAAAAACGCAATTGAGTTTCTTAGAATTATGAAACCTGTCATCCATAGCCGCATACAAGCTTCTTCAGGCGCCCATCCTACCACGGAATCGCCAGAACTAAGATACAAGCGGATCGTGCAGAGAATCAGTTCTGAAATGAATCACATTGGAATCAGTCCCAAAGCCGTTGGTAATCAATACTTGATTGATGCCATACAGCTTATTATGAAACAGCCAACACAAAATTTGTGTAATGTGATCGGTAAAAAATATGGAAAAACGGAAGCCAGTGTGGAACGTGCCATGCAAAATTCTATCAATAAGGCATGGAGAACCTCAGATATTGATGATCTGCTCATGCACTATACGGCCAGGATTAGTTCCGAAAAAGGAGTGCCGACCATTACAGAGTTTATTTACTACTATGCAAATAAAATTAAAAATGAATATTAAAAAAACAAGCCGCACATTTCGTGCAGCTTGTCTTTATACTGTATTCGCATTATACGCTGGCAGCATATCGCATCATCACCCAAACCTGCCACATATGACTCCCCTCCCCCACTTCTAATTTGTAAGCCTAGTGTATTAGAAACGAGGAAAAAATTAAGTTTGTCTGTGTGTGGCGTTTTATGTTACATTTTGTTGTTTTATGAAAAAAAGAGGGTGAATAACGTAATGAGTGCGACCGTGATAAAGTATTGCAGTATACTGCTTTGCTGCTTTTACTTATACTTAAAATTACTTCATATCGATTCTTCAATCAATATATGGATCAAATATTTGGTTTTTTTATTGCTGGTTTTACCTGGAATTTATTTTCTTAGGATATATGTTCAGCCTTTCAGCATTTTTATTATAGTCGCATCATTTACATTCTTTGTCGGCATCGTTATTAAATCACCTATCAATTTATTAATGACGACATCAGTTGTCTCATTCGGAATTGCTTATTTCACTTTTTTCTTTACTTCCTTTTTGATATCATTTTCCATATTTATCATATCTTTTTTTATAAAAGGTTTTCATCTGTCTAACCCCCTTTATTTTATCTGTATTGGTATTATCCAATTTGTGATTGCTACTATTCCATTTAAATTAAAACGACTAAAAAATGGGATGCCATTCTTGCAGGAGCATGGCTCCAGTGAAATCGGAGCTTACATCAGTATAACGGTTCTGCTGGCTGCTTCCTTTTTAGGTATGAATGGGAACACCGAACTTGTCTATATTATTCCATATTTCTTCGTCGTCGTATGCGGTCTTGTGATATTGTTTTGGTGGCGCAGCCGCCTGAGCGCAAAGTATATCGATACGGTAAAAGCCAAAGAATTGGAGACATTGAGAAGTAGTGTTCAAGAAAAAGAAAATACAATTGAATATTTAAAGAGCAATAACGCCACTCTTTCGAAAATCATACATAAGGATAATAAACTGATTCCCGCCATGGAATATGCAGTCAGAGAATTGCTTTTATCCATTGAGAATACAACCGATCATGAAAGCAATACGATACAAGCAAAACAGCTGCTCGCGCAATTAGAGTCCGTATCAAAAGAGCGCTCCGGTATTTTGAAAAGCTATGAATCTGACAATAAACAACTGCCTAAAAGCAGCGTGCCTTCCATCGACACGGTGTTGTCGTACATGTTTCAAAAGGCGCGGATGCAACAAGTGGACTTGGATCTTTCTCTCTCAGGAAGCGTAAAATACCTGATTAAAACGATCATTAGTGAATCGGATTTAAATACACTGCTTGCTGATTTAATTGACAATGCTATTGTTGCAACCAAAAAAAGCACAAGAAAAAGTATTGTCGTTCATATCGGAATCTGCAATGATTTTTATGTGGTAGATGTGTTTGATACTGGCGAACCGTTTTCATTAGATACCATGTTAAACGCAGGCTTGAGACCGGCGACGACACACGAGGCTGAGGGTGGCAGCGGGATTGGCCTCATGACGACATTTGAATTGCTCAAAAAATATCATGCCAGCTTTGTGATTGAGGACTTTTTGAATGACAATCTTTTTACGAAAAAGGTATCCATTTGTTTTGATCAGCTCGGGCAATATCGGATAAAATCCATACAGGCCAATCAGATTCGACAACATACCAATCGCTCCGATATCGTATTCGTGAATGATGACTGTGAATAAACTCTCCAATTTGATAACAACATAGAAGAGCCATTGGGCCTCCTTGTAGAATGAACGGTGTTCACACATTCAAATAAGGGAGAAGCCCAATGGCTCAAAACAAGAATATTGCGGCGGTTATTTCCGATTGTGATCAACCTCTTTTTGTGATAAGATACCCCCTTTTGTTTTTATATTGTATCATTGTGAAGTATCTGTTTTTTCGCTCGGCCAGGCACGCCGGCCCAATAGCAGACTACTTCTCTTTATTTTTATTGCCCTGTTCTTCAATCAGCGAGCGGTAAAACGGTTTTTTATATTCCCTAACCACGATCTCACCGGCAGCAAGCAGCTTTTGGATACGATATTCATACCACCAGTTGGTGATACCAGCGGGTCCCTCCATGAGCGCGGCGGCAATTACCTGAACAATCGGCGCAGGCTCGTCATGTAACGCCCGCCTCACCACAAAGTCATAAAAATCCTCCGGGACAGAACAGAGTGTTCCGTTGATGACCGCGCGCAGCGGCGCGTTTTCCAACACCAATTCATTCCATCGTTTGGCGTAATAGCTGCGCTCCGCAGCAGAAACCGTGCGCTCCAGCGGCAACAATTCGGGAAACAGCTCCGGTTCCAGTGACCCTGTGCTGGATAACAGCTGTACTTTGCCATGAATCAGCATGTAATTGGGAATCTTAATTTGTGTCACATTGGCATTTTCATGCTGCAACAGTGTCATGGCCCAATAGAAGCCGCAAGTTTCTTCGGCAGAATCGCTCCACCAGATGCGCACCGGCTCACCATCCCGTGCCGCGGTTTTCACCCGCTCTACCAAAGCTTCCGCCTGTCTTGCGGTACTTTCAAACCAACCTGGTTCCAGGCTGTCATCCTCATTTACGTTCACGAAAGAAAAGATGGTTTCAATTCGACTTTTCCAATTGCTCAGGTCTGAATGTCCCCTATGCTGCCCACAAGCCATATTCCGAGCACATCCAGCGGTGAACCGTCCACAGTGGGTCCTGTGTAAGGTGTCGGTTCGTATTCTGCGGGACATGTGCTTCCGTCTTCATAGAGTGTGAATGCTGCGAGAGTTCTTTCATCACAACTCTCGTTCCCGTCCTTCTTCGCGCGCATAAGCGCTGCGGTTGCACTGTCGCTGAATAGCAATTCCAACATATTGAACATCCTTTCTCTTGTCCATCTGATGATGGTTCCAATGATCAACGTCTTGTGAGGAATACTACGCTAAGGATGAAGACACCAGCCGACTTTTTTCATTATTATAATCACAACCGACCAATCTGTAAATAATTAACTCCCAACAAACCATTTCGAATGTTGCGGAAACTACTCGTGTGTTCAAAAATTTATATCTTCTTCCGGACAATTAGGGCGGGTCACACAGGAAATCATTTAATTCACTTGAAATATCCGTCAAGTTGCTTATTGCAAAAGCAGAATTTTAACTGTAAAATAGCAAGAGAACATTATGACCAGAAATGATAATCAGTCAGTCGGTCATGATAGGAGGGCTTTTTTTGGAGGGGAAGGAATCAAAAAAGAGAGAGATTCTATCGGCAGCGCGTGAATTGTTTTCGGAATACGGGTATAAATCGGTCAGTATGGATCAGATTGCACAGAAAGCGAAGGTTTCCAAGGGAGCGTTATATCTCTATTTTGTGGATAAAGAAGATCTGTTCCTACGCCTTGTGGACGAGATTTTACAGGAAATGAATGAAATCGCGGAGGAAATTTCGCGTAAGCAGTTGAGTTTGTTTGATGAAATCCATCAAATCACCTATAACATGCTGATTCTCAGAAAAAAACAAAGATTTTTATACCGCATTGCCAATGAAGCAAGAGATTTTGGCACTCCGCTTTCCTGCAAGACACTGGAAATGGTGGAAGAGACCATCAGCGGCTATCTATATCATCTTCTTACTAAGGCAATGGAAAAAGGAAGTATTAAAACATGTAATGTTGAAATCCTGTCCTTCATTGTGTTGAAGCTTTATTCCGCACTGGCATTTGAATGGGAGGATAAACATAACCCGTTGGATGAAAGGGAGGTGGCTGAGATATTAAGTACCCTATTCAAAGAGGGGATTCTAATACAGCGCTAATTAGAATGCTGCCAACGATCAAAAGAACCGTGTTCCAACAAGTGTATCGCCATTGGAAAAAACCATTGGTGGTCCTGGTAAGCCTGCTTATTTTGCTGGCGGCCTTCAAACAAATTCCCCAAACAGTGTTTGCAAAGTATTTTGACGACAAAGCGTATGTGTTTCTCTGTCTTTCCGACGCGGTCAATGAGGTGAGCAGCAGTGCGCCGTTTCAAAATTCTTCTATTCAAGTCTCGTTGACCGCGGGCACGGATACTTCCGTTACGTTTAACACCTATCTCAAAAATGGAACCCTTGTTTTTTCAGGAGAAGGCAGTCAGAACAATGATGACAGTCAGTCATCTGAGTCAGATTCCGAACAACGTGCTTTATCTAATACTTTTTATCAAAATTGCTCAGTTGAAAAAAATGGAACCAAAAGCTTTTACATGAAAAATGCAACTAACCACTTAATCAATACAACAAATTATCAGATCACTTTGAACAAAGATGCATTGACAGCCTTGGTAAACCTGATTACTTACAACCATAAAGAGCTGCAAAGTAAGGTCGAAGCATATGTTGACACATTTGATGCTGATCCAGTCGTTCATGCTTATTTAGACAAGAATGGACGAGTCATCAGTATGGACTTGAGTGATACAATCAAGGAAGAACAGGTGTATGCGGAGCTTTCCTTCCTCAATGAAGAAAGCTATTTGAGCGATATTACAGTTAATATAATTAATTTGAATGGTAACAATTTTAGCGGTTCAGATGCCACGGAAACATCCGACGGAGTCACCACTCATACCGTCTCGGGCGTTCTGATGTCCTCGGCGATCAAGGCAGCGGAGTTGAAAATTGTAACCACGCTTGAACAGGGAAATATTACTTCCAATATAAAGTTCAAGGTGTTCGGCCATTCTCATACCATAAAGGCAACCGGTACATATGACAGCGACAAAATGGAACTTTCCCTTCCGCTGAGCCGTGATGATCAAAATCCGATGAATCTTACCCTTGTATATGTAACAAATGACTCCCAATCCACCACCCGGGAGACTTCCAAAACACTTACTGACGCACTTGGGCTCGAAAAAATGGACCAGCTGCTTGCTCTTGCAAAGGATTATTTGGGCTATTGACGGAGGTTAACAAGACATGAGATTTAACCACAAAGCCACCAAAGAGAAGATGAAGAAACAATCTTATTCGATTTTCAACATATTTATATATGACTTTAAATCAATCGTAAGAAACTGGGCTGCCTCAATCTTGTTGATTGGGATGATCGTTCTGCCACCCATCTATGCCTGGCTCAATATTTATGCGTCTTGGGATCCCTATGGAAATACCGGTGGTCTGAAAGTTGCTGTCGTGAACGAGGATAACGGCGCGACCGTAGCAAATCAGGAATTTAACGTGGGAAACGAAATTGAGTCCTCCTTAAAAACAAATACGAAGCTTGGGTGGGTGTTCTGTGATGATCAGGACGATGCCATGACCATGGTTCAAAATGGCGAGGTATATGCCGCGATTATCATCCCGACTGATTTTTCCCTGTCTCTTACCACTTTCTTTGACGATGATCCGCAAAAACCCACCATCTCCTATTATGTCAATGAAAAAGAAAATGCGGTGGCGCCCAAAATCATCAGTTCGGCCATGACGACGCTCAAGAGTGAAATCAGTTCGGACATCATTGAAACCGCGGTTGAAAAAGTGTATCAGCAGCTGAACAATCTGGGCAGTACGCTGCAAGATAATTCTCCAGAAATTGAAGAATTATCTTCCGTTCTCAGCGATGTAACCGATGATGTGCCGTCTATTCCAGAGCAGCTTGACAATATTGCTTCCAATGTACAGGATGGAATCATTACAGTGGACCGGACAAGCGATGATTTTCAAAGTCTTATGAACACCACGGATGAACTCAATCAATTAAATGATGGGTTGGCTGAGACGATCACAAACGCAAGCCTGAAAACACAAGATATCTCCCCGGAAATCCGGTCAAGCCTGGAATCCGCGCAGACGCTGCTGCTGGATATTTCCAATGACGCAAGTGATCTCTCGGATAAAGCAAGTGAATTTGAGACATCCTCTGTCGATGACATTGATCAAATGCTCTCTGACCTTGAAAAAATGAAGAGTAACATCAACTCCGTTAGCGAAGAATTAAGCGACATCAACAATAACGATCTTCCTGAACTCAAGGCGACTCTTGAGAGCGTCTCCGATGATATGACCAATATTCAAAATCTCTTAAAAAGATTAAAAACCGCATCCAACGATTTTGAGAATTTTGCGGATATTTTATCCGACATCAGCGATACCTGCGACGACGCTTCCGATTCACTCGACACACTTCAAACCTCTCTTAACGATTTTGTCACTTCAACGGAAGGTGTTTTGGATAGCTTATCCTCATTATGTGCACAGACGAAGGAAATCGTGGATGCCATAGACAGCAGTGGCGTGACGGAAAATATCAGTCAGGTGATCGCCTCCAACATCAGCAGTTTGCAGGCAATCAGCACCGTGGTTGCCGCGCTTCCCATTGATACCGGAACCATCGGGGACAGTATTGAGCAGCTTATTTCCAGCCTTCAGACGCTTTCCGGTACGGTCGGTACCGGCACAGACACAAGCACCATCAGCGAAACTTTATCAGAGTTAACTACAAGCATTACGGAATTGAATACGACCCTTGACACCATTGCTTCCAAAACCGATTCGTCTCTGTCCAGTACGCAGGATACGTTAGAAGATGTGGGTTCTCTTTGCGATGATTTAGCCGACGACATCGAAGATATCCACTCCAGCGTCACTGTCACTGTGAATGGCATCACCTCCACTTTGACTCAGATTAAATCCGTTTTGAGCAACAGCGAGGATGTCATTGATGACATCATTGCCTTTGGGGATGACAACATCGAACCCACCACGGAAACACTCAATGACTATATCGATACGTTAAGCGAGGATTTAACAAATCTGAGCGGCGAATTGTCCGACCAGAGCAAGGCGATTCAGTTAATGGACGATGTACATACAACCGCGTTTGAGGCACAGTCGTCCCTTGGGACGCTCATCAACTATTTGAACGATGAGAACATCAAATCCATCCAAACCAATTTGGACAACAGCGCTTCGGCCTTGACCAGTGTGAATGATTCCCTCACCAGACTGAAACTGCCGTTAAGTGACTTGAGCGATTTTATGGCGGATGCAGCCGATGACGGACAGGTTTCGGTGGATCAATATTACAAAATAAAAGACGAAACTCCAGAGCTTCAGGACAGTCTGAATGAAGTCTCAGACAATTTCAAATCGCTTCTTTCTGACTTCAATTTGGATGATGTGATTGATTTATTGGGAAAGGACTCCAGCAGCCAAAGCGAATATTTCTCCTCTCCGGTGGAGCTTGAGGATCATGAGGTGTATACCTCCGAAAATTATGGAAAAGGCCTGACGCCGTTTTATTCCGCACTTGCGGTATGGGTCGGCTGTCTGTTCCTTGGCGCAATGCTAAAAACCTCCGCGGAACCCGGATTCACAATTCCAAACAGTGTTGAGGAATACTGGGGGAAATATTTGCTGTTCGGATTGGTGGCTGTACTGCAAGGGCTGGTAACGGCACTGGGCAACATTTTCCTGCTCAAGGTTTCCATGCATGATCCATTCCTGTTTACGCTTCTTTCCATGTTTTACAGTCTGATTTTCTCCTTGATTGTCTATTCTCTTGTCGCTACCTTTAAAAACCTGGGAAAAGCATTGGGAATCATCTTGCTGCTCTTTCAGATTACCGCATCCGGCGGTACCTTCCCTATTCAGGTTACTCCGGCATTGTTCCAAGCCGTACATCCGTTCATTCCCTTTACCTATGCCATCGGCGGATTTAGAGAGGCTCTTTACGGAGTCAATTTTGATAGTCTCGTCACAGACATTTTAAGGCTGATCCTATTTGGAGCCGGCTTTACCGTGATCGGATTATTTTTGAGAAAACAGCTTCATAAGGTTGTGGGCAAAGTATCCCACACGCTGCATCAATCTCATGTGATCCACTAATGAAAGCTCGACCGCTGGGTCGTTAAAAACCGAAAGAGCGCCGCCCTGAAGGGCGGCGCTCTTATTTCAAAGAAAGCGTTATATTTGGTTTGCCACTGAGAAAGCGGAGCGCATCGCAGTCATGACCGTGCCTACGCCGGAACAGTCTCCGATGGCGTGAAACTCACCGGTGCTTCCATAAAAGGACAGCGCATTATCAATCAGGCCTTTGGTCCCTGCCGCCATGATAACGGTTTGAGCCGGAACGGAACACTCCTCTCCGTCTTTGCCGGTGTACAGCACGGCGCTGGGGGTAATGGAGGTAACCCTGGCCCCAGTAATCAGCCTCAGGGCCTCCACGGACTCCCAGGCCTCCTGGAACATGGAACGGTAGTGGATGGGGTTGGTGTCCCTTGCCACTTCGTCCAGCATCTCAAGCACCGTGACCTTATGGCCCAGCTTTCCTGCATACATACCGGTTTCCACACCGATTTCGCCTCCGCCAATGACGACCACATCACCGACGATGCGGCTGCTGTCGCAGAGGGCATCGATGGCGGTGATGACCTGGGAACCGTCAAAACCGGGGATGGGTGGCACCACGGGGCGAGCGCCGACGGCCGCCAGAACAACGTCAAATCCTTCCTCTGCAATTAACGCGGGAGTGGCCTGCGTGTTCAGCCGCACCTCGACCTTTGCCTTTCGAGTCTGGGCAACCATGTATTCGGTAAAGTCCCGGAGGGGCCACTTAAAATCGGGAACCGAGGCGGGATTAAGCTGGCCGCCCAGCTGGGCGCTCTTTTCAAAGAGCACGACCCGGTGCCCCCGGCGTGCGGCAATCTGGGCCGCCTCCATCCCAGCGGGGCCTCCGCCTATGACCGCCACCTTTTTGGACGCGGAGGGAGCTGCTTCCATCGGTGAAACATAGGTCTCCACGCCAAAGGCGGGATTGACGGTGCAGGCGCTGCGGTAAGGCTGGTTGTGGCTGATCACGTGACATTTATTGCAGCGGACGCATGGAGTAATGTCCTCCGGGCGATTTTCCATCAGCTTCTTACCATACTCGGGCTCACAGATCCAGGTGCGCGCCATTGCGATCAGATCGGCCTGACCGTTTTTAATTGCGTTTTCGGCAACAAAGGGATGTTCAAAGCCTCCCACAGGGGCAATCAGCGTTTTCAGCCCAAGAGACTTCAGCTCCTCAGCATACCCGAGTGTGGGGGTCGGATTTGGATTAAAGCCGGTGGGATGGGAGGGATCGCCGTCATACATACGAATTTGCAGGATGTCGATCAGTCCCTCTGACAGCTTGGCAAATCGTTTGGTGTCCTCAAAGGTATAGCCACCGGGTAAGTCTTCGGCGCTGATGAGGCCCTCGAGGACATAATCCTGGCCGCAGGCCTCCTTCACGCGGCGGAAGAGTTCCAGAATGACCTTGGAGCGCTTCTCCAGACTGCCGCCGTACTCATCGGTACGGGTATTGGTGATGGGAGAAAAGAAAGCGCCTGCAAAGGAACTGCGGTATGCAAAGTGGATGGAGCCCATGTCAAAGCCGAGGCTCTTGCCGATGACGGCTTGCTCCACGTAGCAATCAATGAATTTGTTGATCATTTCCTCCGTGTATGCTTTGGCGCCGCGCTCTGGACGATCCACAACATCCCAATCTGGCATGGCGGGCCGGGTGAGATTTAGGCATGCTTTTCCTTCATAATAGTGGATGGCGTCGCAGAGCTGGATGAGATAGTTTTGGCTCTGGGTGTCATACATGTTGAAGACGGGAAAATGGTCGGTGTCGCCGCCGAATTTCATTCCATGGGCGCCCAGGCTTGCGTATGTATGGGATAAGGTCACCACGGCGGCGCCGTTTTTTGCCCGCCCAGCCAGCAGGTTGATGAGGGCGGGAGTGGGATGAGGCTCGGGGCCCTGAAGAAAGTGGGGAAGGGACGTGGTGGATGTCATGCGGTTTTTTAACACGAGATTGCCCACCTTGACGGGAGAAAGCAAGCTGGAAAACGGATGATTCATGATTCTGATCTCCTCTGCATTTTGTAGCTGATGTAATCTGTATTTAATAGTTGATGTAAGCTGGCGTGGTATCACTGTATTGCTTCACCAGAGATTCCCACCCGCCGGGCAGCTCAATTTTCGCGCAGGAAGGGCCGCCATGGTCGCCGCCGCCGGTAAACACCGTCATCATGGGGCCTGCCTTGCCGCCTGCCACCAGCGCAAACATGTGCTTTCTGCTCCAAAAGATGCGGGTGGAGTGATTGGGATTAACAGGGAGATCCACCGTCTCAGGCGGATGATTGTTGTTGACCAGCCAAACCAGATCCACCTCGGACGCGGGACGCCGGGCATACTCCACCATGTAGTCAAGAATACGCTGCTTCGTCCAGCCCGCATCCGCGAACATCTTGGCACAAATGGGAGTGAAGATCAGCGCCGCGCCGGGTTCCCAGCCGAAGGGGTTGAGTTTGCACAGCCCTGTGAGAAAATCGGCAGGGCTGACGCCGGAGATGGTGCGGTGCTCCTGCGGCCAGAACATGGTCACAGCTGAATCCTTCAGGTCAAAGCCAAAGTCCGTGTGGAGAGGCCCCCATGGATTTTCGTCGGTATTATCGCCCATGCAGAAGCCCATGCGGAATTCGTGACCAGCCTCGGACAGGTCCTCGATGCCGGGGCGCAGGCCGCCGATATTCATCATGAGATAGCCGAAGGCACGGGCAATGGCAGCATTGGCTTTGTAATAGGGCGATAACGCGTTGTCGGCAACGTTCAGGCCGATGTCCTTAACAATCGGGCCGCTCAGCGTGAGCACGGGGCCCCAGGTGGACTGGCTGCAGCACCACCCTTCCAGATAAATCTTGGGGTCCATGGCGCCGCGTACGGCGGCGATGAGTACGGGGAGGTAGGTAGGCAGACAGCCTGCCATCACAGCGTTCACGGCAATCTTCTCCACGGTGGCGCAGCCCATCATGGGCGGTATTTTTGCCACGATATAGTCGGCAGGAAGATCAGTGCCGCGCATCATCTCGTCGACCGCCTCCCGTGTGGGCATGCCGATGGGAGTGCCGTTGGTCCAGCCATAGGAATAGAACAGCTTGCTGATTTCCTCGGCGGTGCCGGTGTAGGCGCTGCGGGCGTATTCCTGATCGGACGGTTCGGGCTGAGCTTCCCCGGCGGTCAAGGGAGAGGTCAGAGCCGAGACAATTTCGTCCGTAAGGTCCGCAATGCTGTCGGCCATGGCGTTTTCAACGATGGCAGGATTGGTATGTCCGCTGATCTTATCCACTGTCAGCTCGTAGGCAATGGTACGCAGATTGGGTACCCCTCTGGCCTTGATCCCGCGAAGGCCGGCGCTGAGGGTTCGGGGAGTGACAAGCATCACCGTGGGCTTGCCCAGCTTTTCCATATAGGCGGAATTATAACCCAGAAACAGGGCGCTGGAGGGCACGCTTCCATAGAAGCTGAGCATACAGTCCACATTCGCGGCCCACGCTTGGAATTCCTGATCGAACTCTTCGTCCGTGGAAATATCGGTGGTTTCTTTGAGATAGCGCATGTAGGTAAAGGAAGCGTTGGGATATCGCTTTTTCAGTTCCTTCTCCATCGCGCCCAGCATGTAGGTGGCGTTGATCATAAAATCGCCGAACATGCCGATGGTCTTTCCGTTCAGATCGTCCAGTCTGGGGCTGAGTCTTGTCAGGTTGGACTGATCCACTTCAGCCCAGGGGCTAAGCACAGTATAGTTCATGTTGAAGTTCCTTTCTCACCTAAAATGATTAACGATGATTTCACCGCGGTTCATAACAAAGGGCGGCGCCATCAGGCCTCGAAAATCGGCGCCAATGGGCCGGTCAATGGCAATGAGACTGGCTTGCTTCCCAACCGTCAGGGATCCCATTGTATCCTCCAGACCACAGGCACGCGCGGGAGCCAGGGTACCGGCGGTGATCAGCTCCTGCTGGGTGAAGCCCACTGAGGCCAACGCCTCCATCTCCCGCACCGGGATACAGGCGCACATGGGGTAATTGCCGCTGAACATCAGGTCGGTGCCCAGCAGAACGGTTCCGCCTGCGGCCCGGAACCGGCGGAGATTTTCCAGTGCCGTCTGAGTATTTTGTGCCGCATGTCTGGCTCTGGCCGCCTCCTGCTCCGGCGAGAGCGGCGGCGGAGGGGGAAGCCTCACACCGTCTGGCGATGGAGGCGGAGGCGGCATCATGGGGGGAGAATCGGGGTCTACCACCGGACCGACGGCGGTGGACACCATGGGGATGCCTGACTGAACCATGCGGGCAATGAGTTCGTCCGGCATGAAATCGTGTGGGGTATGACCGGCATCCGTGACGCCGCTGTCCACCAGCGTGCCTAATTCCTGAGAGGCCAGCGCATGGCAGGTCACCCACAGGCCGAGGCTTTTGGCTTCATCACAAATGGCGGCGATGAGCTCCGGGGAAAGGCCGTTTTCCCGGGGCTGATCGGTAAAGGGCGGCGGTGAAAAGTCCAACGGAATTTTAATCCCCCGGCAGCCTAACCCGTGTAAATAGCGCACCGTCCTCCGTCCGTCCTCCGGCGTGTTCACCAGCATGCCGATGGGATGTCCGGCAGGCAGCTCAGAACCGTAACCGCCGGGTACGTCGATAAATTTGCCGCTGGTCAGCACACAGGGATAGTCCGGGGTATTACGCTGTTTCAGCCATGTCAGATAATCGATTACAGGCAAACCGCTGAGCATGGCGCAGTCCCGCACGCAGACCACGCCGTTTTTGGCCCAACCCAGCAGGGCATCTTCCCGAAAACCGCTGTCGTCCAGAATTATATGGACATGGGCGTCAAAAAAGCCCGGCATAACGGTGCAGCCTGCCAAATCAACCGTCAAATCCGCTTCACCGTTCCAGCCCTGAGACACGGAAGTGATGATTCCGTCCTCCACCAGAAGATCGGCGGGACTATGGCTATGGAAGGCATCCAGAATGGTTCCATTCCTAAGCGCTGTTTTCATATCCATTGACCTCGCTTTTATTAAAATACCATTCATACTTTAGTCCATGAATTGATTTTTGTGAAATATAGATAAAGGAACCGGGCTATTCTTTTTTGGAATATAGAATCTTGAAAAACCATGGTAAGTTTAGTATGATAGAGAAAATGTGATTTTGACCACATCTGCCGGGCAGGAAGAGGAGACGGGTTATGACTTTTGAACAGATGCGTTATTTTATTGAGGTTGCACACTGTCAAAATTTTTCTAAAGCAGCGCGCAATTTGTATATCTCCCAGCCGAATCTGACCAAGTATATCGCCAATATGGAGCGGGAGCTGAATATGAAGCTTTTTGAACGAACCTCCCGTTATGTCAAGCTCACCGAAGAAGGAAAGATGCTCTTTGACCGCACTGAGGTTCTTTATTTTCAATTTATGCGTGCGGTAGAGGACACACAGGTGAAGAGCCGGCAAAAATTTCAGCAGGTCGCCATTGGCTTATCGCGGGATGAGCAGATTCCCTCTGAGCTGTTTGCCCTGTTCCACTCCCGCAACCGGCAGGACAATACCACCGTGCGGTATATTTTGACCCAGGACACCTATATGGGACTGATCTCCGGCCTGACCAATAAGGAATATGACCTGATTATCTCCACAGACCGCAATATCCGACTGAGAAATGACTTCAGCTATTATCCCCTGCGGGAATTTCATATGATATTGGCCGTACCCGGCAGCCATCCAAAAGCCACACAGGCCGATCTGAAGCCCTCGGATTTTCAGGATGAGCCTGTGTTTGTGGCGCTGCCGAACGGTAAAGACGTTCCCCACGAGGTGGTCAATTCAGTATACCGGAACTCGGGGGCCGAGCTGAACCTGCATTTTATGGATTCCCCCTGTGACCTGATGCTTAATGTGCAGATCGGTGCGGGAGTGGCTATCGTGTCCAATCTGATTGACCAGAGCAAATTCCCCGATGTAAAATTCTACGAATATGAAGAATCCCGGGGCGCTATGCAATGCGTGGGGTGGCGGGCGGAGGACACCAACCCCGCCGTACAGGAATTGGTTGAGCTTCTGCGCGGTACGTGGAAAACACCATGAAAAGCAGAACGGTATACTGCGTCGTGACAGTGAATCGATTCTGCCGGTATCTCCTTGGTACAGGAGTATCCAGGTGATTTTCAATCTTGATGGACTGCAATAAAAAACATGATCCCGGCTGATCCCTGAGACAATGCTGTGCTCAACAGCGTTTCAGAGATCAGCCGGGATTTTCATTAACTCGCAATTATCGTCTACACGCAGATCAACAGAACGATGTCTGTTTGTCGATATGTCTATTTTATATATATTAACTGTCGAAATATTATCGTTTGTGCATATTGCATTTTGCAAAATAAAAGAATATGATTTGTTCATACATAGACAACGATGTCACAAAGCGATTTGTGGCATCGTTATTTTTTATTCAGAAAAGGAGTTGACCTGAGTGAAACAGTTCAAAAAAGTGGTGGCAATCCTGGTGGCGTCCATTCTATGCATGTCAGCGTTTGCAGGCTGTTCGGGAGACGAAGCCGCCTCCGGGGACGAGACGGCCTCGTCGGCGGGAACCGCGGCCCAGCAGACGATGTCGGTGAACATCGAAACCGAACCCGCACAGCTGAATTCGGTGCTGGTCTACGACGTTCCCTCGATGAACATTCTTCTCTCGGTTCAGGAGGGGCTTACCAAACTGGATTCTGATCTCAATGTGGTTCCAGCCGTGGCGGAGAGCTGGGATATATCCGACGACCAGCTTACCTATACCTTCCACCTCAGAGCGTCTGAGTGGTCCAATGGTGATTCTGTAACCGCCGAAGACTTCAAGTACGCATGGATGGAGGTGCTCTCCCCTGATTCCGGCTCCACCCAGGCTTCCCTGTTCTATGTCATAAGCGGCGCCCAGGATTATAATCTCGGCACCGGCAGCGCCGATGACGTCGGAATTTCCGTCATCGACGACAGTACGCTCCAGGTTGTTCTGGCACAGCCCGCAACTTACTTTCTGTCTTTATGTGCAAAGGCAAATTTTCTCCCTGTCAACGAGGAATTTTACGAGTCTCTGGGCGGCAGCTCCGCGGAGAGTACCTACGGCACGGACGCGGACAAGCTTGTGTTCAACGGTCCCTGGGTCATGTCGGAGTGGTCACACAACAGTGAGATTGTACTGACAAAGAACGACAACTACTATGACAAGGACGACATAAAGCTTGATGAAATCAATTTTCTGATGGTGAGCGAGTCCAGCACAGCTTACAATATGTTCACCACCGGAGAGCTTGACGTGATTGACCTGGACAGCTCTGACATGATTGAGCTGGCGGAACAGTCCGGCTATACGACAGAATCCTTCTCCATGGGCAGCACGACCATCATGACGTTCAATACTACCAATGAAATTATGAGCAACGCAAATATTCGCAAGGCGTTTTCCTATGCCATCGACAGGGAGAACTTTGTCACAAATGTCCTGAAGAATGGCTCCCATGCCGCGTATTCCATGACCAGTCCCGTCGTCACCACTTCCGACGGCGAAGTTTATCAGGAATTGGTTGCCGCAGACCTTCCGGACGTCAGCGTGAGCGAAGCTAAGAGCTATCTGGAAAAGGGCATGGAGGAGCTGGGGATCACGGAGCTTCCGACGATTACCTTCCTGATTGACGACCGGGATTCCATCAAAACCCAAGCGGCTGTCTATCAGGAATACTGGAAAAACAACCTTGGCGTGGATGTGGAGATTGAATCCATGCCCTATAAGTCAAAGCTGGCAAAGGAAACGGAAAAAGACTTTATGATCTCCATTTACGGCTGGGAGGCCTCTTACAACGATCCCATGAGCATGCTTGAAATTTTCATGTCGGACAATGCAAACAACGTAACCAGCTATTCAAATTCCGAATACGACGGGCTGCTTGAGCAGGCCAGGACGGAAACAGATACGGATACGCACTATGAGCTTTTGAAGGAAGCCGAGCTGATCTTGATGGATGACGCGCCAATCGCCCCGCTGTATTATTCGTACCAGTGCTATGCCGCGCAGCCCAAGGTGCAGGGCTTTATTCGCAGCGCGGCGCAGGATATGATCTTCAATTACGCCTACATTTCCGACTAATACGAATGAACGCTATAAAAACCCTATCCCGGCAGCTTAATGCTCAAAAACGTCAGGGGGACTGAGTATGACAACATGGAATATTTGTATCACAGATCATAGGCTGGAGGCATTGGAATGATCAAATTCAAATACATACTCAAACGGTTTCTCTACGCTTTGATCACGGTTTGGGTCCTGGTGACCGTAACCTTTTTCCTGATGCATATACTCCCGGGCGACCCGTTTCTGGGTGAAAAAAAGGTTCCCGATGAAATCCGTCAGGCCCTTTATGTGAAATATGGGCTGGACAAGCCTCTTATTGTGCAATACGGAAATTATCTGTGGAATATTTTGCGCGGGGATTTGGGCGACTCCATTGTGTATGTGGGTCAGCCGGTGACGCGCATCATCGCGGAAACATTCCCTTATTCCTTCGACCTGGGTCTGCGGGCGCTGGCATTTGCCTTTATTTTCGGCGTATCCATGGGAATCATCGCCGCCCTGAAACGCGGCAGGCCAACCGACAAGATCATTATGATTTTTGCCGCCTTGGGCATTTCGGTGCCCAGCTTCATTTTGGGCTCGTTGCTGCAGTATTATCTGTCGATCAAGCTGTCTGGCTGGACCAACGGAGTATTCGGCTTTCGCCTGTTCCCCGTGAGTGGATGGGAAACCCTTTCCCAGAAGATCATCCCGCCCTTTGTCCTGGGCTTCGGCCAGCTGGCGCTGATTTCCCGTCTGATGCGGGCAAGCACTCTTGAGGTCGTGGGGCAGAATTACATTAAAACGGCGCGGTCAAAGGGACTCTCAGAGCGCACCGTGATCATGCGCCACACCATAAGAAATGCGATCCTCCCGGTGGTGACGGTAATGGGGCCGCTTTCGGCGGCCATCCTGACGGGCGCTTTCGTGGTTGAGAATATCTTTAATATACCCGGCATGGGCCAGTACTTTGTGAGCAGTGTTCAAGCCTATGACTATCCCATGATCGTCGGTACCACGCTGTTCTACGGAGTTTTCCTTGTGGCCGCGAATCTGCTGGTGGATATCCTCTATACGTTCATTGACCCAACGATCAACATTGCAGGGAGGCAGACCGATTGATGCATGACCATGATGAAAACGCCCTGAGCCCGGAGCTGTTTGCGCCCGCGGACAGCATTCAGGCGCTTGAGGACGCCGCGCAGGGCAGCGGTTTAAGCTTTTGGCAGGACACAGCCCGGAGACTGCGCTCCAATAAAACGGCCTGCATATGCATGGCCTCGGTGGTCATTCTTGTCGCGGGCAGCATAATCTTCCCCCAAATCAGCGGATACACCGTCTCCGAACAGGATCTCCTGAACATCAATCTCGGGTTCTTCTCCGAAGGACATCTGTTTGGCACGGACGAGATCGGCCGGGACATGTTTACCCGTGTATGGTACGGAACTGGAATATCGCTGACCATCGCCTTTTCCGCCGTTCTGATCGACCTTCTGATCGGCGCCGTTTACGGGGGCATCTCCGGCTATACCGGCGGACGCGTGGATGAAATGATGATGCGTATTGTGGACATCATCATCGGCATCCCCCAGCTTATTATCGTCATTCTTCTCATGGTGGTCATGAAGCCCGGCATCGCCACCATCATCATCGCATATTCCACCGTGGGATGGACCGGCATGGCAAGACTGGTCAGAGGTCAGGTGCTCAAGCTCAGAGGAAGCGAATATGTGCTGGCCTCAAGGCTTTTGGGTGCGTCTCCGGCCCGGATTATCGCAAGGGATCTTCTTCCGAATACCCTTGGCATCATCATCGTCGAGCTGACTCTCACCATACCGAGCGCCATATTCACGGAAGCCTTCCTGAGCTACATAGGCCTTGGGGTTCAGATTCCCCTTGCCAGTCTCGGTACGCTTGCTTCGGACGGAGCTTCCGGTTTCCTGCTGCACCCGCATCTTTTGATGGTTCCCACGGTGTTTCTGAGCGCCACAATGCTCACGTTCAACCTGCTGGGCGACGCCCTCCGGGACATCCTTGATCCCCGAATGAGAAGTTGAGGCCTGATACTATGGTAAGTGATAAAAAAGTGCTGAATGTCGAGGATCTGCGCGTCTGCTTTGACACCTACCGCGGAGAGGTTCAGGCCGTGCGGGGCGTAAGCTTTGATGTCTGCGAGGGCGAGGCGCTGGCGATTGTGGGCGAATCCGGCTGCGGCAAGAGTGTCACGGCTCACGCGGTCACCCGCCTGCTCCCCGAGCCGCCCGCCCGCATCACCGGCGGGCGCATCAACCTGGACGGTACCGATGTCGTGAACGCCGGCAAAAAGACGCTGCAGGGCATGCGTGGCTCAGCCGTGGGAATGATCTTTCAGGACCCCATGACGTCGCTGAACCCCACCATGACGGTGGGAAAACAGCTAAGGGAGGCCCTGCTCCGCCACAATCCGGGAATGGGGCTGAAGGACGCGGAGCTCAAAGCGGCGGAGCTTCTGTCAGAGGTGCGTATCCCCAACGCCGCCCAGCGCTTCAGCCAGTATCCGTCACAGTTTAGCGGCGGCATGCGCCAGCGGGTGATGATCGCTATCGCTATCGCCTGCAAACCGAAGCTACTGATCGCGGATGAACCGACGACAGCGCTGGATGTGACGACTCAGGCGCAGATATTGGACCTTCTGAAAAGCATTCAGTCCGCCAACCGTATGGCCATTATATTAATTACCCATGATCTCAGCGTTGCTTCCTGCCTGGTAGACCGCGTAGCCGTCATGTACGCCGGGCAGATCGTGGAAAAGGGCTTGGCAAAGCAAATCTTTCAAACGGCGGCGCACCCCTACACCTGGGGTCTCATGGATTCACTCCCCCGCCCCGACCAGGATAAGAGCCGCGACCTGAACACCATCGCCGGGTCTCCCCCGTCGCTGCTTTCTCCTCCGGCAGAGTGCAGCTTTGCCCCGCGCTGCCATTTCTGCATGCAGGTATGCAGTCAGCGCCAGCCGCCGGGCTTTGAGCTCGGCCCAGGCCACACCTGCAGCTGCTGGCTGCACCATCCCATGGCGGCCGATATGCTCAAACAAGCGAAGGAGGCAAGCGGGCATGTGTGACAGCGAGTTTATTGTCAGGGTAAGAAGTCTAAAGAAATATTTCAAAGTCGGCAAACACGGGTCGCTGAAAGCCGTGGATGATGTCAGTCTGGATATCCGCAGGGGCGAAACCCTCTCCCTTGTGGGCGAAAGCGGCTGCGGGAAATCGACGCTGGGAAGGACTATAATCGGCGCCTATGCACCCACCTCAGGAAGCGTGAGCTTTGACGGCGAGGATCTCACCGCCATGTCCCCCCGGCAACGAAAGCGGTTCGCACTGAAGGCTCAGATGATCTTCCAGGATCCGTATTCCGCCCTTAACCCGCGGATGATCGTGGGTGACATTGTTGCGCAGGGCCTGGATATCCACCAGTTATGCCGGGGCGAGGCGCGCGACAGACGAATCGCGGAGCTGCTCACGATGGTCGGGCTCAGCCCCAACGCCGCCGACCGGTTCCCTCACGAGTTTTCGGGCGGGCAGCTCCAGCGTGTAGGAATCGCGCGTGCGCTGGCCGTCAATCCGGAGTTTCTCGTGTGCGACGAGCCCATTTCGGCTCTGGACGTATCCATTCAGGCGCAGATCGTCAATCTTCTGCGTAAGCTTAAGGAAATGAAGCTCACGAACCTGTTCATCGCCCACGACCTCAATATGGTTCGCTATATCAGCGACCGCACCGCCGTCATGTATCTGGGCCGCGTCGTTGAACTCGGCGAGAGCGATGCCGTCAGCCGGTCTCCCCTGCACCCTTACACCCGCGCACTGATCTCGGCAGTGCCGCAGATCAACGGCGGTGAAACAGAAAACACTCCCGCCCTTCTGGAAGGAGAAATCCCAAGCCCCATCCATCCTCCCGAAGGCTGTGCCTTCTTCGGCCGATGTCCCCATGCGGCAAAGGTCTGCGAAAAAACAAGGCCGCCTCTGATGGAAACAGAGGCGGGCAGATATACGGCGTGCCTGATGCTCGGTGGAAGCCAGGATTCGTACGGCGGTTAGATTCCCTCAATGGGAATAGACGGACAGCAGCTTGTTTTTCTCCGCCGCAAAATGCTCCGACAGCAGACTCATCGCCAGCTCGCAGTCCCCCGCCGAAACAGCCCGCGCAATCGCGGCATGCTCCGGATAAACCACCGTTTCCGAGACAGACATATTCTGATATTCCACCGTCAGAATCGTCAGAGGGCCGCGGATGCGGGTCGCGGCTTCATAAAGGCGTGAATTGTCCGCGTACCTGTAAAACAGGTCGTGAAAATTGTCGGAATGCCGCTTGAAGGCCTCCAGATCACCGGCAGACAGTGCGGTGCGCTGCTCCCGGACACAGTCCTCAATGTCCCCGGCCAGGCTCTCCCAAAGGGGGCTTTTCATGGCAAGCTCAAGCGCGGCGCGGTCAAGGGCGCAGCACAGGTCATAGATTTCCGTGATATCCTTGTGGGAAAACGTGATGACCCTTGCCCCCACGTTGGTGACCTCGTGTATCAGACCCTCGGCGCTCAGCTGCTTAATCGCCTCCCGCACGGGCGTTGAACTCAGCTCGAACCGCTCCTGAAGGGATTTCAGGGTAAGCTTCGTGCCGCATGGAATCCTCTGGAAAATAATATCCTCTCTAAGGACTCTGTATATCTGTTGTGAAAGCGTTTCTTTGACAATTTTGTTCATAAAACCAACCTGCTTTGTTTCCTTTATCATGACGCGAGGAGCGTCTTATGGCAATTGTAACGGGAATTTATGCAAAATGCAAGATATAAAATCACGCCTGCCGGGTAACTGTCCGGCGAGGCACATCCAAACAAAGAAAGGGAGATTGATTTCATGAAAACGAAAACAATGTGGCAGCGTGTGGAGGAGCTGACGCAGCTATTTGGCGTAAGCGGATATGAGCGGGCCGTCAGAAGTTATCTGCGCGGTGAGATTTCGGGCGATGCCGATGAAATCACGACGGACGCTCTCGGCAACCTCATCGCCTTGAAGAAGGGAACTGACCCTGTAAACGGCAAAAAAATGATGTTCAGCGCGCATATGGACGAAATCGGCTTTCAGGTCATCAAGATCAACGACGACGGCAGCATCATGGTTCGTTCCATGGGCTTTACATGGATTTATATCAACTATATGAGCAGAGTGCGCTTTCAAAACGGCGTCTGCGGAATCATATCCGGCAAGGTACTCCCGGAAAAGTTTGAAAATAAAATGATCAATCTATTCGTTGACATCGGAGCCGTAACGAAGGGCGAGGCCGCCAAATTCGTACAGGTGGGAGATGTTGCGGTTTACGAGGGCTCGTATCAGGAATTGGTGGGAGAAACGATAACGGCAAAAGCGCTGGACGACCGCATCGGATGCGCCATTTTGGTTGAGGCGATGAAAAAAATTCAAAGCTCTCCCAACGATCTTTATTTTGTCTTTTCCGTTCAGGAGGAGCTTGGGTGCCGCGGCGGCAAGACCGCGGCGGAGCGCATCCAGCCCGATATCGGCGTTGCGGTTGATGTCACCCCGGCGCACGACCGCCCCAGTGATCTGGAGGGAAGCAACACCGTCGGCGGCGGCGTGGGAATTAAGGTGGCGGATCCGTCGGTGATCTGCGACGCCAATCTCGTCAGCACCATGAAGGAATGCTGCCTCCGGGAAACGATCAAGTACCAGCCAGAGGTAATCTATCAGGGCGGCACGGACGCCGGCGCGATCAGCCTGTCCCACTGGGGCGTTCGCTGCGCCGGTATCTCGGTTGTGACACGGTATCCCCATGGGCCTAATGCTGTCGTCAGCAAGGAGGACTCGGAGGGAGCCGCAGCGCTTTTATGCTCGTTTGCCGATCAAATCTTTAATTTTAATGAGGACTGAAGCCCACAAAGAGCGTCTTTGGAGTGCGAACTATCTGCTTGCCATCGCGGTTTCCATGACAGTGGGGACAGCCATCAGCATGCTGATGACCACCCTGCCGATTTACGCGCGGGAGCTTGGCGGCAACAACACCTTTTCCGGGCTTGTGGTTGGGATCTATGCGTTTTCGTCGCTGCTCTGCCGACCTTTCGTCGGCAGGCTGCTTGATGTGAGAGGCCGGAAGCCCGTGCTTCTTTTCGGACTCGCCGTGCTCAGCGTGGTCTTTCTGCTTTATGGCTTCGCGGGAGGCATCACCGCGCTCTTTCTTCTGCGCATCGTACAGGGCGTGGGCTTCAGCGCGCATAACACCGCGGTCAACACCATTGCCGCGGACCTTGTCCCTGCCTCCCGGCTGTCCGAGGGGATCGGATATTTCAGCATATCTCTGACGCTTCCCACCGCGTTCGGCCCTTCCCTGGGACTTTGGCTGATTGACAAATGGAATTACAGAGTCCTGTTTCTGGCCGCGTTTTTTCTCGCTCTGGCAGGGCTGGTTATGACGCTTTTCATCAAAACCGGCGCAGAGCGCGCCGAAAAAAGGGCGCCTGCCGCGCATGCCGGGCTGTTCGAAAAAACAGCTTTGCCGGCAAGTGCCGTGATGTTCACTGTGGCGCTTGGACTGAGCGGGATCATCACCTTCGTATCCCTTTTCGGGCAGGCAAGAAACATCGGCAGCATCGGCCTCTATTTTACGGTATATGCGCTGGCTCTCCTGCTGACGCGCCTGTTTTCCGGCAGGCTGGCGGACAACGCGGGTACGGCGATGGTTGCGGTTCCCGCGCTGATTTCAATGGGCACGGCCTTTGTGATTCTCGCTTTTTCGTACAAGCTCACCCCCAGTCTGGTGTCGGCCTGCTTCTTCGGTGCCGGGTATGGAGCGGTGCTTCCGGTCATGAACGCTGTGGTGCTGCGCAGCTGCGAAAGCAGCCGCAAGGGAGCCGCCAACGCAACCTTCACTGCGGTGATGGATATCGGTATGGGCCTGGGCTCGATCGTCTGGGGCGTGGTCTCCCAGCGGTTTGGATTTACCCCGGTATACTTAAGCTGTGCGCTGCTGTGCGTGTCAGGGCTGGCGCTGTTCATTCTGTTCCATCAAAAAAAGAAATTCACCCCGCCGTTTCGATAACAGACTATTGTGAGAGGAATCAATATGGAGTATCATTTTGCTGACAGGATCATGGGAATCAAACCGTCCCCCATTCGCGAGAGCGTAAAATTTGCAGATGCCGGAAATCTCATTTCCTTCGCGCAGGGCAGCCCCAGCGCCGAGGCGATTCCGATGCAGGAGATGAAAATCATATCGGACTATCTGTACGGCACAAACCCCGTGCGCCTGTTCCAGTACGGCGTGACCGAGGGGTATGCCCCGCTGCGCCAAACGCTGAGAGAGCGCATGAAAACAAAGCATAACTGCGGACGTGAGTTTGACGAGCTGGTCATCGTCTCCGGCGCCCAGCAGGCCGTGGAGCTGATTGCAAAGGTAACGGTGAACCCCGGCGACACCGTGCTTTGCGAGGACCCGAGCTTCGTCGGGTCAATCAATGCGTTCAAGTCCTTCGGCGTCAACCTTCGGGGCATCGGAATGGAACGAGACGGCATCGATCTGTCCGAACTGGAGCGTGCGCTGGAGGAAGAAACAAATCCAAAAATTCTTTATTTAATTCCAAACTTTCAAAATCCGCTGGGGAGTACCATGTCTCTTGCAAAACGGAAGGCCGTTTATGAGTTGGCAAAAAAACACGGACTTCTTATTTTGGAGGACGACCCTTACGGTGAGCTCCGCTTTGAAGGCGAACCGCTTCCCTCGATCAAATCCATGGATGAGGAGGGCATCGTCGTCTATTGCAGCTCCCTGTCTAAAATCATAGCCGCCGGCATCCGTGTGGGCTTTGTGCTGGCTCCGAAGCCAGTGGTTGAAAAAATGATCATTGCAAAGCAGGCGGAGGATGTGCATACAAATCTGTTCTTCCAGGCACTCTGCGACCATTTCATCGTCGATTTCCCTTTCGATGCCCATTTAAATCGGATCAGGGGCATATACAGGGGGAAATGCGCCCTCATGAGCGCCGCGCTCAGAGAAAAATGCCAGGATTTCATTGATTTCCAGGAGCCGAAGGGCGGCTTTTTCATCTGGTGTGATGTCACAGAAGATATCTCCGTCGTCGAGCTGTGCGGAAGACTGCGCAAAAACGGCCTTGCAGTTTTTCCCGGATCCATGCTGTCTGTATCCGGGACGCGCGGTTCACAGGCCATCAGACTGAACTTTTCCACATCGTCCGGCGAGGAAATCGCCGCGGGCACGGACATACTGGCTCGTACACTCAATGAGCTCAGAAAGGGAACGGAAAGGAACACCTAGGATGATAGTATCTCTTGTTAACATGGACGAACACATTTTAAAACGGACGCTTTTGGAAACCGGAGAGCATATTCTGGTTGCTTCCAATGAAGCGGAGAAGGCCGAGCTCCTCCCCCAGGCAGACGTCATCATCTCCACCAACAGAATCACCGCTGCGGAAATTGACGCCGCGCCCCGGCTGCGGATGCTGTTCATTCTGAGTGCCGGCGTTGAGACCCTCCCCTTTGAAACGCTCAGGGCGCGGCATACGATAGTGGCAAACGCCAGAGGAGCGCACGGCCGCCAGATGTTCGAGCATGCGCTGGGGATGATGCTCGCCTTCAGCAGAAAGATCGCCCGGTCGGTGCGCAACCAGTCAAGCTGCTTGTGGGAGTCGTCCCAGCCGGTGGAGACGCTGGAGGGCAAAACGCTCCTGATCGTCGGTATGGGACGAATCGGCAGCTACATGGCAGAGAAGGCAGAAGACTTCGGACTGAATGTCAAGGGAGTGAGACGGCACCCAAACGCCGGTGATCCTCCCTATGTCCGTGGTTTGGAACAGCTGCCGGAGCTTTTGCCTCAGGCCGATTTCGTGCTGATCCTGACGCCCCTGACGAAGGACACCTTCCATTTCTTTGGAAAAAACGAGTTTTCTCTGATGAAGAAAACGTCTGTTTTCCTCAACCTCTCCAGAGGGGATACGGTGGATGAGGAGGCTCTGATCGACGCGCTGCAGCGCGGACAAATCGCGGGGGCAGGCCTGGACGTGATGCATGCCGAACCGCTGCCGCCGGAAAACCTCCTTTGGAAGATGGACAATGTGATCATTACGCCCCACACCGCAGGCTTTATGACCGATTATGTGGGCGAGGCAATGAAAATCTTCGCTCCAAATTACCTCGCTTACAGGAATCACGAAACGCTCGTGACACAGGTAGATCTGGACGACCAATACTGACACAGTCGGCAAATATATACAGCTGGAGAAGGTTCCGCTTCCACAAAACCGGCTTTTGCAGTAAAAAGGTTTCACCGCAAGGTTAGGCCTTTTTCTGTTTTTGGAAAAAATCAATCATGCCGCCCCAGCCACGGATATTCCCCCATACGGCCTATACCCGCAACGGAAGCGAGGCTCCCGCATATAGCGAATATTCAGCGGCACATGATAAAAGCCGGGCATCTGCCCGGCTTCGTTTTAACTCCCATCAGTTCAGAGGCTCCGCCCATCTCGCGTTTGCGAGGGGCGGAGCCTTTTTTATATAATGGAATCTATTCCTCTGCCTGCTCCGCCGGATTGATTTCACCGCGCTCCCGCTCGACCTCAGCGATATGCTTGAGCAGAACATATTCAATGTAATTGGTCATGGATCGGTGCTCTCTGGTGGCCAGAGCTCCAATTTTACCAAACACGTTATCCTCCAGCCGGAGGGTGAACACACGCTTATTTGTTGCCATACGATAGCCTCCTGTTCCCTGTGATAGATTTATGGTATGGTATTTTTTTAATATAATATACGTTCCATTGACAGGTTAGTGATATCATTTTATGATCAATACAATGCCGAAAGTTGTAGAAAGGTGGTCAAGCATGGGGAGAGGGCATTGCTGTGCAGTACTGGGGCATTCACCTATGCGCTTCTCCTGGGGCTTTGACGAAGAAGATCTGGACTGTAAAAAATTAAAACTGGAGCTGCTCCAGCAAATTATGGCCCTTCGTATCTGCGGCGTGACCCGGTTCATGGTGGCCTGTGACCCCGGTGTGGGTCTTTGGGCCGCGGAAATGGTCAACCTCCTGCGGGAGAACGATGCCGAGCTTCAGCTGTCGTGCGTACTCCCACACGAGGGGCAGGCGACCAAATGGGCACCCTACCTCCGGGAGCGCTACTTCGAAATGTTGGAAAAGTGCACGTACATAACGGTTATTTCACTTCATAAAGCCACGGACGCTCAATGGAACGCTTACCGTACCATCATTGACAGCTCAGATATTATCCTGTCTGTCTACGACCCGGCTTCCGCCCGGGGAGACGCGGTCGACAAGGCCATAGATTATGCGTATAGAAACCAGCGGAACACCATCACCATCCATCCGGATACCTTTCAGGTGACCGTGCGGATGAAGGACACATGAGGCATTCGGAACAGTATGATTCACCAAAAATTCCGTCGCATGTTCTCTTGACAGAAAAAATAAAAGTGATAAACTGATTAGCAGATAACGAGTTGTGTTGATCACGTAAGTCCAGTTGATCACACGGCTCGTTTTTTTATGTCTTAATAAGGAGGAAATTATGCCAAAAACCAAATTTCAGGATATTTGCTTCACAATCATTATGGTGTTTTTTATGGTCTACTGTATGACGCTGTATAACTCGGTTTTAGAAAATGGATTTACCTATTCATCTTTCCTAAAGGCGCTTACCGGCATGTGGTATGAGGCATTAGCCGCATGTGTCATTCAGACATTTATCGCATCGCCCGTTGTAAAAAAGAGAGTATTCCATATGTTAAAGCCTGGAGTGGATCACCCGCTGCTGATTACCCTTGCTATGGCCGGCTGTACCGTTTCCGTCATGGCCCCGATCATGACATTGTTTGTAACGCTGTTGCATCACGGCTTCAGTGCAAATGTACCGCTCTTATGGCTTCCCAAGCTGGCGCTTAACTTTCCGTTTGCTTTATGTATCCAAATATTCTACGTAGGTCCTCTAGTACGATTTCTATTCAGGATTCTCTTTAAAAAGCAATTGATCCATGCCGCTCACCCCGCTTCATACGGCGGTCATGACTGAATTATGCGACCCGCGCGATTCTCATGGATAAAATACGCTCCGCCTGTTCAACAGTCCCGCCGTGCTGCAAATACGGCGGGACTGTTTCATGGGCTTCAGCCGTCAGGCACGATATCCCGCCTTGGCATACTCACGACCCCAGAATACGCCCCATATCCCGGAGTGATTTTGCTGCATCATCATCCGGCGCGTCATTGCAGATTACACTGCCGCAAATCAGCGCGGCACCGTCCTTTTGGCATTTGCTCTCCCATTTTCTCATCCACTCACCGTCTCCCCAGCCGTAGGAGCCGAACAGAGCAATGTTCTTATCCTTAAGCTTGGGCTCACAGGTTTGGAACATGGGCGCAAACTCGCTTTCCTCCAACTCCTCGCTGCCCATAGAGGGGCATCCGAAGGCAATGGAGTCATACCGGCTAATTTGCTCCGGGGAAAACTCAGCCGCGGAAAATTCGGAAACCTCTGCCCCTTTGGCCTTTGCTCCCTCCAAGATAAGGGATGCCATCTGCTCGGTATTGCCTGTCCCACTCCAATAAACAACAGCAACCTTACTCATCGTAAACACCTCTTTCTGTTTCTTTACCTCGGCACACTGCCGTCTGCGGAGCCTGTCCCCCGCTTCTGTGGAAAAACGCCCGACAGCCGGGACGGCTCCATTTAAACTATGTGCATGTACTCCCTGTTTTATGTGAGCGGCAGGGTTATTATTTCATGCCGTCCGCCACGGCCATGGCCACGGCGGTGGAGCGGAGACGGTCTCCGGCGGGCATGCTCCTGCTGTTTAAAATTATGGGAACCTTTGTCCCCATAATAACTCCGCCCTCGGGTATGCCAAAGGTGACGTTCCAGCATTTGACCAGGACATTTGCCACCACGATATTGGGGCAGACAATGGCGTCAAAGGCGCCACAGTGCGGGCAGTCATAGCCCTTAATATCCGCCGATTCCCGGCTGAAAGCCAGATCATAGGAAATCGGGCCCACCAGATCACAGCCCGACATGGCGCCTTCCCTCCAACGGCGCATCAGCTCCACGGCATCCGAGGTATCTGGTATATTCGGACTCTCCGCCTCAAGGGCGGAGAGCAGTCCGATGCTGGGACGCTCCACTCCCAACGCCCGAAACGCCGTGATGATATTCTCCACCATATGCTGTTTTTTGTCGATATCCGGAAAGGGCACCACCGCCGCGTCCGACACCGCCACAAGCTTTCCGTAACCCGGGAGCTGGGCAAAGCCCACCTGGGAAACCAGGCCGCCCGCCCGCAGTCCGTATTTGCTGGATACGATGGGACGCAGAAAATCGGAGGACTCGATGAGCCCTTTCATCAGGCAGTCGCCCTCCCCTTCCGCCGCCATACCGGCGGCAAGCTCGGCGGAGGCCTTGCCCTCCTCGCAGTCGAGGATGGAATGTGGCCGATCCTCCCAGCCTCCCTCCTCAACAAGCCGCAGGATCAGATCCCTGCGCCCGATCAGGATTGGAACCGCCAGCCCCTCCCGTTGGCCGGCAAAGGCGCCCTCCAGCACGTTCTTGCTCCCCGCGCCCACTACCAGCATTCGCTTCGGCTGCTGAAAGCCGCGTACCATCTCAAACACCTGTTCAAAATCTCTGAGTATCATGAAGTCTCCTTTCCGCCCGCCGACTGAACACCGTTTTGGCGCATCCACACATAACATTCTTCCGCCGTGGAAAACTCCGGCGGTTAACCATAACAGTTATGCCGGCAGGGCGTCAACGGCCTAATTCAGGCAACGGCGCGGGTTCCTTCAAACACGGCAATTTTGATGGAGGTCGAGCCTGGATTGATGGTTTATATTTGCTTTATTTCTCGCAAAAACCTCATTTCTTATGATTGCGCTCCATCCCGCGGTTGTAGTATGACCGGTTTCCGGGACGGTATTCGCAAACGGCGGCAGTCACATGTGAATCCCGGCTCCCCTTTGAACAAACTGTTAACTTTCAGAAAAGACATCGAAAACCGACATTCTTTTTAGTATATTTTCAGACAGGAGTGGTATGATCAACGCACTTCAGGAATGAACCCATTGAATTCGAAGTCATCATTCCTGATGATCAACCTAACTACAAGGCGGTGAAACCTATGAAAAGTGCGGTGTTAATTCCCTCTTACTGCCCCAACGAAGCAATCCTTTCTCTAGCAAAGGGCCTTCTCTGGCAGGACTTTACGTCAATCCTGATTGTGGACGACGGAAGCGGACCGGCATATGCGCCGATTTTTCAGGAATTGCAGCAGCTCGGCTGCTATGTGATCGCTCATGAAACCAACCGCGGTAAGGGCGCCGCGCTGAAAACCGGATTTGGGGAGCTCATCAGGTGCATTCCCGATCTGGATATTATCGTAACAGCGGATGGCGACGGCCAGCATGCGCCGGAGGATATTTACAAAATCGCCAGCAGCCTGCGGCTGTACCCCGACACGCTGATTCTGGGCACACGGGATTTTTCCTGTGCCCACGTCCCCGTGAAAAGCCGATTGGGCAATCGTTTTTCTTCCCTTTATTTCAGATGGAACACCGGCGTCGCCTGTTCCGATACCCAGACGGGACTGCGCGGAATTCCGGCCTGCCTGTTCGCGCTGGCCCTGGATACGCCGGGCGCGCGGTATGAGTATGAAATGGCGTTCCTTATGGCGGCGGTGAAGCAAAAGCATCCCATTGCGTTTATTCCCATCCAGACTATCTATGAAAATAACAACGCAGGCTCCCATTTTCGTCCCGTTGCCGACGCGATGCTGATTTATCAGACTCCGCTGAAATTTATGTGCGCTTCCCTGTTCGGCGCCGCGATTGACCTCAGCCTCTTTGCTGCGCTCAGCACCGTCCCGGTTCATAATGTCTGGTTTAAGGTCTTTTTCGCTACCGTGATGGCCCGTGTCGCCTCCGGCGGAGTCAATTTCTATCTCAACCGGGTGTGGAGCTTCGGCAGCAAGCAGCCCGTTGGCACACAAGCGGTCAAATATGCCACGCTGTTCGTTTCTCAGATGCTGATGAGCTGGACGCTGGTCTCAGCCCTGTCCTTCCTGCCGATTTATCTCACCTTGATCAAAATCTTTGTGGACTGCGCCCTATTTGCCGTCAGCTATCTCGTTCAGCAAAACTGGGTATTTGCGGATCATTCCAGCCACAACAACAGGATTAGTATATGAAACACTTTTTGAGAAAACCATATCGCTTCGGTATTTTATACAGCCTTGTTTTAATTGCAGCGGTCACTTACGTGCTTCTGGAGGCTTTTGTCATTCCGCAGAGCATGGTCAAGGTCACAAAAACCACCTCATCGGTTCAACTGTCCACTTCCGCCTCAGGGGCATCCTCGGACAGCGCGTCCGCCGACGAGGGTGTGTATACCGACAATTCCTATACAGATGATAATATCTCCATTTCCATCAGTGAAGAATACGTCTATGATACTCAGGTGTATATCGTCGATATTCAGCTCTCCGATAGTTCCCAGCTGAAAACGGCGTTTGCTGACGACACTTACGGACGTAACATCAAGGAAACCACCTCCGAGATGGCGGAAAGCAACAACGCGATTCTTGCAATTAATGGAGACTATTACGGCTTCCGCAACGACGGGTATGTCATCCGCAACGGGGAGCTGTACCGCGACACCGCCGGGGATGACAATGAGGATTTGGCGATCATGTCCGACGGCACCTTCAAAATCATTGAGGAATCCGACACCAGCGCGTCTTCCCTGGTGGAGGAAGGAGCCCTTCAGGTGCTTTCCTTCGGTCCGGCGCTGGTGAATAACGGGGCAGTCACAGTAGATGAAAATTCTGAGGTGGATCAGGCCAAAACCAGCAATCCCAGAACCGCCATCGGCATGATTTCTCCTCTGCATTATGTGATCATCGTATCCGACGGGCGCACCAGCGAGAGCGCGGGACTGACCCTGTACCAGCTGGCAGGGCTGTTTGTGGAGCAGGGCTGCACTGTGGCCTATAATCTGGACGGCGGCGGCTCCACCACCCTCTGGTTCAACGGTGAGGTCATCAACAACCCCACCGACGGGAAAAAGGAAGGCGAACGGGAGGTCAGTGACATTGTCTATATCGGGTATTGAAAAAAGTCTCCGCCGTCATATCCTCGCCTTTCTGGGTGCGGCGGCCTTTGGTTTACTTCTCAGCACGGTGTATAACCTCTACAGCCACGGAGTTCACTCCTTTTTTATGAGCTTCCTGTTCCTCTGGCCCCTTCTGGGCGCCGTATGGTATGGAATTCTGGCGGCGCTGCGGGTAAGCCCTCACAGGCTCTCCAAAAACCTGATGAACGCCGGTATCGCAACGGTGACTGCGGGAAGCCTGCTTCGGGGTATCTTTGAAATCGCGGGTACCTCTTCCGCCTATCAGAATCTTTTTTTCACGGCGGGAGTCATATTGATCTTTTGGGGCCTTACGGCGTTTGCCCTGCAACACCGCAGGCCTCAGGTATAACAGCATAACACAAAACCCATTGGAATGATGATATCCAATGGGTTTTGTGTTATGCTATTAATCAGAAGGCTTTCTTTTTCTCTCACTGTGAAACCGCAGTTTTGGGTGGGGCGCAGAGGAACGGTCAAAAGTTATGTCGCAAAAGTTATAATGATTGAGTGAAAAAAGTATTTTGGGTTTACCGACTCTTCCTTTATACTGAAGAGTGATAACATAATAATATCGAGTGATTTGGAAAGGGGCATCAGCTATGTATTTGGATTTTCAGGGAAAAGTAGCCGTTATTACGGGAGGCGCCACCGGTCTGGGACGGGCGGCCTGCCTGGAGCTGGGGGCGTTGGGGGCAAAAATCGCCGTGGTCACGGGACATAACACCTCCGGGGGACAGGAGACCGCACGGCTGGTCCGCGAGGCCGGCGGACAGGCAGAATTCTTCCAGTGCGACGTCTCCAGCGAGGCGCAGGTTGCCGCCATGGTAGCCTCGGTGGTGGAGCAATATGGCAGGCTGGACTGCGCCTTCAACAACGCCGGAGTAGGCCCGGACGGGACGCGCATCCCCTACGGCCCGCTGACAGACTGCACGGAGGAGATCTGGGACAAGGTGATGTCGGTCAATCTCAAGGGCACCTTTTTCTGCTTGAAGCATGAGATCATTCAGATGAGCAAACAGGGCGGCGGCAGCATTGTCAACACGGCCTCCGTGGGCGGGCTGAGAATGTCCCCCAATTTCGGCGCATATGGACCGTCAAAGGCAGGCGTGATCGCTCTGACCAAGCTTGCCGCCAGAGAAAACGCCAGAGCCGGCATCCGGGTTAATGTGGTATGTCCCGGCCCCACCACAGGCACCGATCTGATGAAGAACACACTGGAGCACAATCCCGAAGAGGAGCAGATACTCAAGGAGCATGTGATCCCCATGGGCAAGCTGGGCACGGCACAGGACGTGGCCCGCTCCGTGGCCTTTCTGTTATCCGACCTGGCGGGACACACCACGGGGCAATCCTTCTCCGTGGACGGCGGCATGCACATTGCGTAACGCAACAACAGCTCTTGAGAGGAGTCTGGTCATATGATCCAAAATCTGTTTCCCCACGTCTTTCAGCCGCTGACCATCCGCGGCATCACCTTAAAAAATCGTCTTCAATACGCTCCCACGGTGGTGCTCAAATGCGCGCCCAACGGAGATATGACCCAGGAGATGCTGGACTTTATGGCGTGGCAGGCCAGAACTGGCGTGGCTTATATTACAGTGGGGGACACCCCGGTCACCCACGACACCACATCCGCCTGGCTCTGCGAGATGAACGTCAATTCTGACGACTGTATTCACGGCATGAATCAGGTGGTGGAGGCAGCCCGGCGCAACGGCGCGGAGCTGTCCGTCGAGCTGGCTCACGCGGGCAGAGGCTCCCGGGTGAAGCCCGGGGATGCCCCCGCCTTCGCGGTGTCCGCTTCCCGCCCCATTGAGCCGGAAATGTCTCATTTGAAAGAAATGGACCGGGCGGACATGGACTATATCAAGGGGCGTTATGTGGACTGCGCGGTACGCTGCAAAAAAGCCGGATTCCGCATGGTCATGCTCCACTGCGCCCATGGCAACATGCTGGCCCAGTGGCTCTCTCCAGACTCCAACGTCCGCACGGATGAATACGGCGGCACTCCCGAGAACCGACGCCGGTTTCCTCTGGAGGTATTACATGCGGTTCGGCAAGCAGTGGGCGAGGATATGATCATTGAAATCCGCGTCTCCGCTCAGGAAGATACCCCCGGCGGACTGGAGCTTCCGGAGTCTCTGGACTTTATGGAGGCCGCCCAGGCGTACGTGGATATCATCCATGTTTCCCGGGGGGTGATCTTCACCCTGGCCGGAACCTACACCATTCCCACCTATTTCAAGGGACGGCAGCTGAACGTGGCCTTCGCGGCGGCGGCAAAAAAGCGGCTCCACATCCCAGTGTGCGTGGTGGGCAACATCACCTCCCTGGAGGAGGCGGAGGAAATCATCTCGTCAGGCAAGGCGGATATCGTCGCGATGGCCAAGAGCTATATGTCCGACCATGAGCTGGTTTCCAAATCGCTGTCCGGGCGGAGCGCGGATGTACGCCCCTGCACCCGGTGCGATCTGTGCGGCAACGCCAATACCTATGGAACCTCCATGTCCTGCGCCATCAACCCCCGCATGGGAGTGCTGGGCGGCATACCGCCCGTGCCGGAGGCGGAGCGGAAGCGGGTCATGGTCATCGGCGGCGGCCCCGCAGGCATGACGGCGGCGCAGACCCTCACCGCCAGAGGGCATCAGGTCACCCTGTATGAAAAATCAGACCGGCTGGGCGGTCTGTTAAACGACGCGGTTCTTGTACCGTTCAAGGGCTACATGCGAAATTATCTGGACTGGGACATCCGTACCACCATGGAGTGCGGCGCCAAAGTGGTGCTAAACACGGAGGCCACCCTGGATAGGGTCACTCAGGACAACCCGGACGCGGTGATCGTGGCCACCGGCTCGCACTATATCACGCCCCCCATTCCCGGCATCGGCCACCCCAAGGTCAAGACGGTGCGCGAGGTGGACGCCCGTACCGCACAGGTTGGAGCTTCCGTAGTGGTCTGCGGCGGCGGCATCACCGGACTTGAGTGCGCGCTGGCTCTCTCCATGGAGGGCAAGCAGGTCACCGTGGTGGACATGGTGCCTGCGGAGGACTTCTGCCGGGACATGCCCATTTTCAACAAGGCGGATTTGTTCGATCAACTGTCGCGAGCCGGAGTTGTCCTCCTGGGAGAGCGTACCATCAGCGCGTTCACCGACGCCGGGGTGGAAACCGTCGATTGCAATGGAAGCTCCATCGTGATTCCCGGCGATACCTACGTCAACGCGCTGGGCGTTGCCCCGGTCAACGGGCTGGGTAAGGCGCTGCTGGCCCAATATCCCGCCGACGTCTATCTGGTGGGAGATTGCGTCTGTAAGGGACGCAATTACTATCACGCCAACCATGAGGCCTATCACGCGGCCATGTCAATTTAAATCTACAGCTATGGACAGACAAAAAGCCTGTACCCGGCGTTTTAAACGCCGGGTACAGGCTTTTTTATACAAGCTGCGCCCGCCACATGGCGGCGTATTTTCCCTTCCGGCACAAAAGCTGCTCATGAGTCCCCGACTCGATGATCTCACCTTGGGACAGCACCAGAATCCGATCCGCGTGTTTGACCATCGACAGGGTATGGGCAATCATCACCACGGTTTTCTTCCGCTTTAACAGATTGCCGATGGCCTGCTTGACAGCCAGCTCGTTTTCAATATCCAGAGAGGCTGTGGCCTCATCCAGCAACAGAATGGGACTGTTTTTTAAAATGGCCCGGGCAACGGACAGACGCTGCCGCTCGCCCCCGGAGAGTAGATTTCCGTTTTCCCCCACGAAGGTATCATAACCCTGAGGCAGCCGCCGGATGAATTCATCGCAGTTTGCTTCCCGGCAGGCTTCCTCAATTTCGGTATCCGCCGCTTCCGGGCGGGCATGGCGGATATTGTTGCGAACGGTATCATCAAACAGAAACACATCCTGATCCACCATGGAAATGAGTCGAAGCACCTGGGACGCCGCCGCACCGTTGGCCTCGATTCCGCCGATGGAAATGGCGCCGCTCCCCGGCTCGTAATACTTGGAAATCAGGTTTAACACGGTGGATTTCCCCGATCCGGAATCGCCCACAATGGCGGTCAGCTTTCCATCCTCCGCCGTAAAGCTGAGTCCTCTCAGCACCGTCTCCTCCGGTATATAGGAAAAAAAGACGTCTTCAAAGGTAATTTCATAAGACTCCGGCGCGAAGGGCGCGTCGCTTCCCTGCTCTTCCGGCTGATCCATCAGCGCAACGATTTGACGTTTAGACAGCATGAGATTTTTGTAGCTGGTGAAATCAATGAAAATGGTTCCGCTCAGCTTTGCCAAAAAGAGAGGCAGCATGCACAGCAGCAAATAGGACACCGTATCCAGACTGCCCGCCTGCCATGGAACGGAGGCAGCCCACATGGTCAGAGGAAGGGTCATCCATATGGCGATGGAAAACAGCAAGCCAATGGGAATAATTTTGGCCTCATAGAGGTAACTGATGTCGCTGAAGGCCTTCATAGCCGAGACGGTGGTTTTGTTCCTGGCTCCTCCTACGCCGTAGGCTCTCAGCGTCTGAATCCCGGTGACATACTCCACGATGCTGCTGACCGCCTCGGCAGTGATGTCTTTTTTTTGATTGCCATACCGCTTCACGGCTTGAAAAGAGCCCCACAGCGCGGGTACCAGCAGAAGCTCGCCGCACAGCAGGATCAGACCCGACGGCAGCCAGATGGTGGACACGAACACAATGAGCATGGCGGACAGGGTTGCATTTTTGACGATATCTCCCGTCTTGTGGGTGAGAACCTTTTCATAGCTGTTGACGCTGGCGGTCATGGTATCGATATACTGGCCCGCCTGCCCGCGGGAAAACCGGGACAGGGAGATGCGCCGCAGCTTATCCCCCAGAAACAGGCGCAGCACCCGGCTCACCGCCGCGCCGCCCAGCTGGGACTGAACATAACCGGTGGCATAGATCACCAGCCGCAGCAGAAAGACGGCGGCCAGCAGGCCGGTGAATCCCCATAGCTGTTTCAGGTTGACCGCTCCGCTCCAAAGAGCCTGCATGACCAAATAGAGCAGCATAAAGTTGCCGCCGGACAGCAGCCCCTCCACGACGGTCAGCGCTATCCCCACCCGGAATGCCCTGTTTTTTTTCATGGGATGTTCAGCCTTCATGGGTCTCACCGTCCTTTTCTCCATAGCTGATCTCCCGGGCGGTCTCATAATCCCTCCAGGCCTTTCGGTAATAGCCATTCCGCTTCAGAACCTCCTCATGGGTTCCTTGGCAGGCAATTGTCCGGTTTTCCACCACCGCCACCTTGTGGCACATGCGAACCGCGCTTAGGCGGTGGGCAACCAGGATCACCGTCTTACCGTGGCAGAGTCGGTTTAACGCTTTGTCAATCTCCGCCTGATGCTCGGGATCCGCGGCTGAGGTTGCCTCGTCCAGAATCAGAATGGGCGCGTTTTTCAAAATGGCCCGGGCAATGGCGATCCGCTGCCGCTCGCCTCCGGAGAACCGGGAACCAAAGCTGCCCACCTTGGTGTCGTAGCCGTTGGGCAGCGACATGATAAAATCGTCGATCTGGGTCTGCCTTGCCGCCTCACGCACCTGCTCCAGCGCGGCGTCTGAGCCCATACGAATGTTCTCCAGCACACTGTCGCGGGTGAGGAAGGTTTTCTGAAACACAACGGAAATATTCCCAAGCAGGGCTTCATAATCGATCTCCCGGACATTTTTCCCGCCGATGAGCACCTCCCCCTCCTGCACATCATAAAAGCGGGCGATCAGCTCGGTCACGGTGCTCTTTCCCGCGCCGGAGCGCCCCACCAGGGCCAGCTTCTGCCCCTCCTCAAGCCTTAGATCGCAGTGCTCCAGCACATCAGATGTGCCGTCATAGGAGAACCGCACGCCCCGCAGCTCAATATCACAAGACGAAGGAAAGCCGCCCCCGCCCTGATATGCGGGGATATTGAGAATTTCCTCGGCCTTGTTCAGTCCGTTCAGCACCTCGGCGAAGCTGCTGCCCAGCTCCTGCAGGGGGCGCAGCTCGGTTAGATACAGCGAGCCGACAAAGGCAAAGAGCAAAAAAACGCTGGCTGTGGCAGAGCCTTTTAAAAAAAATATCCCTCCCAAGGGTACCATCAGCAGCATTCCGCACTCGATCACCACCACAAAAGCGGCGTACAGCGGCCCCATACGCCGGGACATATCGTTCCAGACCGCGTTTTCCTCCTGAACCGCGTCGGAAAACTTCCGGAAGGAACGGCTTCCCATGTCGTAGGCCTTGATGAGGCGCATCCCTCCGATGTATTCAATCATGACGGAATTCAGCCCGGAAATGGCCTTGCGCGCCCTGGACATCAGCCCTCCGGCTCCCCGGAACATCGCTCCCATCACCGCCAGGGCGGCGGCCAGCGGGAGAAGAGAAATGAACGCCAAAGGCACATTGACGGTCAGCAGATAGATAAAAATAGCCATGGGGCCGACAAGGTAATAGATCAGCTCCGGCAGATTGTGGGCCAGAAACAGCTCCAGCTTTTCAATATCCTCGTTGAGCACCGTTTTGATCTCTCCTGTACTGCGTTCATTCAGCGCGCCCAGCGGCACACGCGCCAGGTGCTCCGTCACCATGCACCGAACCCGGAACAGCGCGCCGTAGGCGCCCTTATGGGACAGAATACCCGCCAGCCCAAAGAGGATAAAGCGGCCCGCCACAGCCGCTGTGATCATCAGAGCACACCCGGCAATTATTGTTCGGTCCGCGCTTGCGTTGAGCGCCGCGTCCATCAGCCGGTACAGCGCAAAGTAAGGCACCGCGGTGCACAGCCCGCTGATGAACGCCGCAGTCACCGACAGATATAGGTAGTATTTGTCCCGATCCGCCCATCTGAGCAGCAGGGCGATGGGGTTGGACGGCTTTTTCTTCAAACAATCATCTCCTGTTTTACGTTCAAGCCCAGTAACGCCCGGAGCTTTGGCTCATTCTCAAGGGTGACAGCCAAATCGTCCGGCATTTCTCCCGCGTCAAAATGAAGTACCCGGGAGCAGGCGCGGCAGATCAGCTCATAGTCATGCGTCACCACAAAGATTACCTTGCCCATTCCGGCCAGCCGCTTCAGCAGTCCGGCCACCTGTGCCATACTGTCATAGTCAAGGCCGCTGGTAGGCTCGTCGAACACCAGTATCTCCTTGCCGCACACCATGCTGACCGCCACCGCCACCCTCTGCTTCTGTCCTCCGGAGAGGGTGTTGGGATGGCGCTGCCTGACGGACGCAAGCCCCAGCTGGCACAGTGTGCGCTCCGCCAGCTCCCCGTCGGGATGCTTGATGCCAAACACA
>Ga0316604_10000368_pt1 | contig 58952 bp, 45 predicted proteins | sample OWC_soil_day20_C_FD_207650 | JGI IMG/M metagenome (GOLD analysis project Ga0316604, IMG submission 207650) | Wetland soil microbial communities from Old Woman Creek delta, Ohio, United States - OWC_soil_day20_CT | ecosystem: Environmental > Terrestrial > Soil > Wetlands | place: USA: Ohio...
TTCGCGAAGCCGAAGTTTCCCTTTAGGGTTTCGAGTGTTATAGCCTGTTGATCCCCGACCTAAGAGGGCGGGGTCCCTGTGCCCTGTGGGTATTACAGGCTGTTAACGAGATAAATAGCAAAGTATAATTTTTATCAAAAGAAATAAAAGGAGATGGATTTCACGATGGCTTGTCATGGAGCAAAAGATCCTCAACAGGAAGCGCAAGATCAAAAAATTAATCAATTTTTGCAGCAAGTGAAGAACAAGATTGTGGTTATGAGTGGTAAAGGCGGAGTCGGTAAAAGCACGGTATCTGCGAATTTGGCGGTTTTCTTGAGCAACCAGGGTTATAAAGTCGGTCTTTTGGATGTGGATGTTCATGGTCCGAGTATTGCCGGTCTTTTTGGGTTGAATGGGTTAAAGCTGAATATTGCTGACGACCAAATTCAGCCCTATTCATACACGGAGAATTTAAAGATTATGTCGATCCAAGGTTTGCTGGATCAACCGGATTCGCCGTTGATTTGGCGCGGACCGGTGAAGATTGGCATTATACGTCAATTCCTGTCAGAAGTAAATTGGGGGCCGCTGGATTATCTGATTATCGATAGCCCGCCTGGAACAGGCGATGAGCCATTGACGGTCGCTCAGACAGTGACCGGTTGTCAGGCTGTTATTGTTACAACGCCGCAAGAAATTGCATTAGCGGATGTACGCAAATCGATCCAATTTTGCCATGCAGTCAATATGCCAATTTTAGGCATTGTCGAAAATATGAGCGGTTTTGTCTGTCCGGATTGTGGTAAGACGCATAATATATTTAAATCCGGTGGCGGCGAAAAGACAGCTGCTAAGTATAACATTCCGTTTCTAGGACGTCTTCCGATTGATCCCGGCGTGGCTGCGGCCGGCGATGCAGGTCAAAGTATCGACAGTTTAACCAGCCATACAAAAAATGAAATGCAGCATATTGTCGATGAGTTGATTCGACAATTGCCCAAAAAAGAAGAAGAGGATGATAGTATTATGAAAATCGCTTTGCCATCACGCAACGACCGTATTGATGATCATTTTGGCCATTGTGAGTATTTCACCGTTTTCACCATCGATACTAATAAAAAGGAAATCGTAAATCAAGAAGTTATTGAGTCTCCTGTTGGCTGCGGCTGCAAATCAAATATCGCTCAAATCCTTGCTGCGCAAGGTGTAAAAGTAATGCTTGCAGGCAATATGGGTGATGGGGCAGTCAATGTTTTACATAATTCCGGGATTGAAGTTTTGCGCGGATGTTCTGGTGATTTAAAGACAGTTGCTCTTAGCTGGCTTGAAGGGTCACTTACCGATTCTGGAGATTCTTGTGCAGCGCATGGACATGAGTGCAATCACGGCTAATTGATCGTAATTTTTGAAAAAACCGGTATAGCAATTCGATCGCAATTGTTATGTCGGTTTTTCATTATGTTGCAGTGAAGTTGATAAGGACCTTAAATGATTTTATCTTCATATTGAAAGGAGTGTTTTTGAATGACTCTGTTAGAAGAAGCCAGAATTCAATTGGTTAAAATAGCAGAAGAACAAAAATGGGATCAGGACGAAAAAATTTCGATTGTATCGGCGCGTGATCTCACGCCGGAAGAAGCGATTGGGAAGCCGGATCGGGATGATTATCCTCTCCTTACAGGTAAAGAGGTGTTGATGGAGGCAAAATTTCGCGATGGTGTTGGTCAAGCGTTTACTGATCAAGCAGGACGTTTTGAAGGCACATTAGGCGATGTGTTAAATCTTCCGTTAGATACTAATTTTCGCCGTGCGGTGTTCGTTGCGACGTTAAACGCCATATTACGCAGCCTGGGGCAAATAGAGGCAACCGTTCATTGTAAAGATAAGGAACCGGCTCTTTGCGCGCAGCAATTGCCTGCTTTTATTCAGGAAAAGTATGGACGCCCTAAAATCGCATTTGTCGGCTTGCAGCCTGCTTTGATTGAAGCTTTGCATAATGCGGGGTTCGAACTTAAAGTGACCGATAAGAATCCGGATAATATTGGTCAAATTCGCTGCGGTGTTCGTATTGAGGATGCGGATCTTAATGCGGAAAACGCCCGCTGGGCGGATATTGTTTTGACTACCGGCAGTGTCCTTGTGAATGATTCATATCGTGAATTGCATCAAGGAAAACCGGTTATTTATTATGGGACAACCGCGGCAGGGCTGGCGAAATTATTTAATTTTACCAGATACTGTGTTTGCAGTCGCTGAAAATTTTAAACCGATTCTGGTCCAGCTCAGTCCGCTGAAGTGACCATGCTGTTTTTTAGGCAACTATAGAATTGAGAAGGCCAGAGAAATATTGCAGAGGGTGCGCTGCTGACAGCTTCTGTTGCTGCGTAGAAAATAGTAGATTCGGTGCTGCAAGAAGAAAATTCCCGTTGTGGAGAATAGCTGATTTTAAAAAAAACATATAAATAATGCAGGAATTTTTAGAAGCTGCTTGAATACGTGATTTGTTAACTGTTAGCGTGTGGCTCCTGAAAGAATAACCTGAAGGTTATGGCGAACTAATTACAAATGAATATCGTGATTTACGCCAGGAAGGCTTTTTTCGTGAAGAAGAAGCTTTCCTGGTTTTTATTTTGAAAAAAGGAGGGATATTGTGTTTTCTGCATATCGACGTGTTGCCTGTGCCGTGTGTATTGCATTTGGTGTTGTATTGCCGATAGTTTTTCAGATGGCCGGCGCTGCAGGATCCATATTTTTACCCATGCATATACCGGTGATGATCGCCGGGTTATTTATAGGGGCTGAAGCCGGATTTATTGTAGAAATTATATCGCCGATATTGAGTTCGCTCATGACGGGCATGCCGGCCTTGATGCCGGTTTTGCCGCTGATGGTCGTGGAACTGGGATTATATGGTGCGGTGGGAAGCTATTTGCATTACACCATGAAATTTTCTTAGCTTGCTTCATTGATCGGCGCAATGACTGCAGGCGTTTAAGGGTTGCCGGCGCTGCGTATAGTATGGCAGTGCTGTTCGGCATCCAGATGAATCTGTTTGTGTATCTAACCGGCGCTGTGGTGATTGGTTTGCCGGGGATTATGATTCAACAATTAAGCTTAGGTTGTCAATATGATATTCACCCGTGGCAGTTGCGATACTTGATGGACTATACCGGAAAACAGACGGCTAATTATCCGTACGGCAGTACGAACGTCGGTTCCATTGGCGGTTATGTAGTGCATAATGTATCCGTAACGCGAGAAATCCAAAAGGACAGTACTTGTTACTTTGAACATCAACAATCTATTCAACAAGGCTTACGTGGAGCAGTACAATTATCCTATGGTTGGACGTTGGTACAGTGTGTCTTTTCAACAAAAACTATGATGAGGTAAAAATGTATGACAGAAAGAGGAATACACTTTTTTAATGAAATTGCGCAGCAGTGGGATGATTTTCGCTGTACCGACCAAAATAAGATTTAAATGCTTGTAGCTAAGATTGGCATACAAAACGGCAATACCGTATTAGACGTAGGTTGCGGCACGGGAGTCTTAGTGCCGCATTTAAAAGCTGCAATCGGAGAACCGGGCAAGATTACTACTATTGATTTTGCTGCTAATATGATTGCCCAAGCAGCGAAAAAAACCAAGAATTAAGCGGAATCGAATACGAGTAGGCGATATTAACGAATTTAAGTCTGACACCTTATTTGATGCTATTGTTTGTCTTAACTTTTTTCCGCAATAATAAATTTTCTTAAATGTTGTTGTTCGTGATTGTGGACGAAGATGGTATATAATAATATTAAGTGGGAAACAATAGGGAGTACCTAGTGTTTTAGCTATGGATATTTTATAATCATCGTTGCCAATTCTAACTCGCGGGAGATTTAGCGAAACTATTGGCGATAAAAAAGTGGGTGTAGAAAGATGGGCAAACGATCAATGGTCGATTTTTTATCATATACTATGCTGGCAATTATTTTGGTTATGAGCGGTTTATTTGCGTATAAAGCCATCTCCAAACCGTCTCAGCAATCTACGCCTGTTCCCGTATTGGAGCAGGAAGTTAAACCTGTTATGCCGGGTTATTCGAATCCGGCAATTGAAAAATTCCTCCCGGCAGGGTCTAAATTGGAACAACTTAAACAAGATCCTCTTATTATAAAAATAACGAAGCAGAATGGTACAGTGGAATATGCTGCAATTGGAAAGGCTTCCGGACATCTTGCGGAAATATCCGTACTGGTCATTATCAATTCCGAACGTAAAATAAAAGACGTCATCGTAATTGATCAGCATGAAACACCAAATGTATTTGACAAACTAATAAAAACCGATTTTTTTTCCCAGTTTATAGGCAAAGACGTTAGCGAAAATATCGTTCTTGGTCAGGGAATTGACGCTGTCTCGAAAGCCACCAATTCTTCTTCCGGAGTCACAAGAGCAGTAGCGAGTGCTGTTGCATCGCTGCGAATGGTGCCTCTTGCTCAAACAAAATAAATTGATAACCATGGAAACCACTTGATTTTATTCAAAAATTCTTATAACCTAAAAACAACAGGTATGTTAATTTTTCGCAACTCACGCTTGCTTGTTTTATGAAAACTTTGCAAATTTTAGACTTGCAATTACTGCTGCCGTTAAGAACGCATTAAAATGATGTTTTTTATTAGGTGGCAGTTTTTTTATCGGTTTTTTCGACTGAAAAGTTGTTTTTGTAAAAGAGTAACTAAGATGTTTTTTGCTTTACAATAGATAATCGGGGAGGGAATGATAGTGAAACCGCTTTCGCGCAGACAATTTCTTAAACGGACTGCCGTAGCATCACTGATTGGAGCGACCGCTCTTGTTGGTGTCAATGAAAAAACTCAGGCGGCAGCGGACCCCATGGCAACCGTCATCGATTTGACAAAATGTGATGGCTGTACAGGAGAAAAAATTCCGCGTTGTGTAGCTGCTTGTAAAGACAAAAATCGAAGTAGGTATCCTCAGCCCCAAAAACCAATCATGGACTATTGGCCGCGTAAAGGGTTTGAGGATTGGTCGGACAAACAGCAAGTAATCAACAGACTGACTCCGTATAATTGGATCTATGTGCAAAAAATCACTGTAAACGGCAGCATGGTCTATATTCCCCGGCGTTGCATGCATTGCGACAACCCGCCTTGCGCCAAATTATGTCCCTTTAGTGCGATTTCTATTAATCCGGATAGCGCGGTTACGATTGATCCCGAAGTCTGTTTTGGCGGCGCAAAATGCCGTGATGTGTGCCCCTGGGGTATTCCGGCCAGGCAGGCAGGACTGGGATTGTATATGAAACTGGCGCCCAAGTTTGGCGGCGGCGGCGTCATGTACAAATGCGACATGTGTCATGATCTGGTGGAAACAGGACAGCAGCCGGTTTGTGTGAACGCCTGTCCCCGGCAGGCTATGACTTTTGGTTCCATGTCAGCCATAAAAAATTTAGCGAAAGAGCGCAAGCAGGCCTTGAATGGCTACTTGTACGGCATGGAAGAAAATGGGGGAACTGCGACGTACTATGTCTCTGCAGTATCTTTTGCTGAAATTGATGCGGCGCTTATTAAAGCGGGAGTTGTTGACGGAAAACCGGGCCGTTCCGGGATGCCGCCGGTGGCCGGCAAAATGGACGAACTGGGGAACTTATCAAGCGCCATGCTGATCGCTCCGGTTGCCGGCATATTTGCGGCAGGATGGACAGCGTATCGATCGATCAAACGGGGAGAAGAATAGGGGGGAGACTATGATACTTCGGCATACGAAAACAGTGCGAATCATCCATTGGAGTATTGCTCTGTCAATTTTTTCACTCTTTTTTAGCGGGTTTGGCCAAATGCCTCTCTATAAGCGGTATATGCTCACCGATTTTGCGCCGTGGACGGGAGATTACTGGCTGACACTGCATCTCCACTATTTAGGCGCGATTGTGCTTATGACAGCTGTCGCCTGGCATATTGTATTTCATGGTATTCGCAAAGAAACAGGGCTTCTTCCCCGGTCGGGCGATATCGGTGAATCATATTTGATACTGAAAGCCATGATAACAGGCGGCACAGAGCCTCCTTCCGACAAATATCTGGCTGAGCAGCGGTTGGCGTATGCCTATATCGCTGTTACGGTGGGCTTGCTTATTGTTACCGGCGTAATAAAAGTGATTAAGAATTTAGGCATCAATTTGAACGATAGTCTATTATTTTGGTCAACTCAATTGCATAATTTGGGGTCCGTATTGCTATTATTCGGCGTTATTGCTCACCTGGCGGCATTTATTCCGGCGGCTAACCGAAAATTACTGCCTTCGATGTTTCACGGCAAAGTGGATGAAGAGTATGTCAAACATCGCCACAGTATCTGGTATGAGCAGTTAAAGAAAAAAGGCGCTAAACGGTAAATCGTTTCAATCATAATGATAATGATTTTTAAACGAAGTAGAGTAATAATTTTTTGTAGAAAATAAATATTGACAGCAATAAGAAGAAGACGTTAAAATAATATTAAGACCCCTCCCCGTGGGGAGGGAAAACTTTTTTGGAATTATATAATCAAGAAGACAAAAGAGGGAATGGAACGGTACTTAATTATTGGAAAATTCGGTGACTTGCCAAACGTGCTACTGGTGCCTGACGTTATGATCTGATAGGGGGGCGTGGATATGAACTGGCAGTTAAAGCGGCGGACATTTCTCAAGTTGACTGCTTTTGCGGGGGTAGCAGCTACAGGTGTATTTTCCTTTCAGGATTGGTTGAAGGCGGAAGAAAAAGAGGAAATTCGAACTGTCAACACGGTTTGCAATTGCTGCGGCAATCGCTGCGGATTAATTGCCCATGTAAAAAACGGACGGTTGTGGAAGGTAACCGGGCAGGCCGGACATCCGAAAAATATGGGAACAGTTTGTCCCAGAGGCCATGGGTATGCCGCCGGCGTATATAGCCCGCATCGTTTAACGAGACCGTTGAAGCGGGTTGGCGATGAACTGGTGCCTATTCCTTGGGCGCTGGCTCTCAAAGAGATTGGGACAAAAACGATGGAAATCCGCGACAAATATGGACCGGGTGCGATTTACTGGCATGAATACGACAAACCAATCAGCGAACATTATGGCAAGTTATTGATGAATGCTCTCGGAAATATTAACTACACAACCCATTACACAACGTGTGCGGCTGGTCGTAACGTGGGTCTTATTCATGCGATTGGCGGGGTTCCTGGAGCGGATCTTGGCAGCGCTAAATATGTTGTTCTTCTGGGCCGCAGCTATGCGGACGGAATTATTCCGGCCAGTATGAAAGCTCTCAGTGCGGCGAAAGAAAAGGGATTAAAGATTGTATGTATCGATCCGCGTTACAGTAATACCGCTATGATAGCGGACAGATGGCTGCCGATCCGTCCGGGAACGGATCAAGCGTTGCTTCTGGCTTGGGCGCATATAATGATAAAAGAAAATCTGTATGACAAAGATTTTATTGATAAGAATGCTTTTGGCTTTGCGGAATTTAAGGCGATGGTGCAAGAGTATACTCCAGAATGGGCAGCGAAAATCACGGATATACCGGAAGACACGATTGTGCGCGTAGCCCAGGAAATGGCAGCGGCACGACCCATGGCAATGGTTGATCCGGGCTGGCATTCTCCGATGGGGGCGCACTATATCAATGGAGTTAATACGGCTCGAATGATGGGGCTTATCAATGCCTTACTGGGAAACATCAATCAAGTTGGCGGGATTTGGTTCCCGCAAGCCGTGCCTTTCGGCCATTTAGACAAGGATAAGTATCCGCAGCCGCCTGTGCCTAAAATTACCCGCACGGATGGCTGTGGTGAACCGGGCGGAAGGTTTCCCATCGGTTTCAAAAACAATGGAATTCAGATCGTTTATCCGGGGTTGGCGAAAGAAGGGAAGGTCAAAGCCGGGTTTATTTACCATACCAATCCGGTCCGCTCCAATCCTGATCCGGGCTATGTCTCGGAAGGATTGAAAGCATTGGAGCTTTGCGTGGTTATGGACTATCAATTGAGTGAAACGGCACAGACCTGCGCTCACTACGTGCTGCCAGAGTGCCATGCCTTGGAACGCGATGAAATTGCGGAATCCGTAAATGGACGGCGGGCATTTATTTCCCGGCGGCACAAGGTTTTGGAGCGGATGCATCCCGAAACATATACAGTGGATGAAATGGTGGCAGGGGTAGCGAAAGAAGCGGGTCTTGGGCATTACTTCAATTTTACTGTAGAGCAGTTGACGGCAGCACAATTGGCTCCGGTGGGGGTTACAATACAACAACTGAAAGAAAAGGGAACGATCCCTTACGGGGAACCGAAAAAACCCGGTGCGCCGCAAAATGATGCCGGAGAACCCAATTTCAATACACCAACAAAAAAAATAATGTTTATGAACGAAAAATTCAACTTGATCGGCTGGGATTCGTTGCCGCGCTGGCAGCCGCCGAAAGTGAGTCCGCAAGCAGGAGAGTTTCGCTTGATACACGGGCATCAATCCATTCATACCCACAACAGTACTTTCAATCTGCCTTACCTGATCCAGATATCAAAAGACAGAAACCTGCAATTTTTGTGGATGAACACAGGGAAAGCCAGGGAAATGGGGTTGAAGGAAGGAGACTGGGTAACCGTATCGTCCAAGGCTTTTACTGCGCGGGCGCAGGTAAAGGTAACGGAACGGCTGCACCCGGAAGCGGTCTTCTTTCCAACCGGTTATGGCGGTTTTAGCAAGGGACAGCCTTTGGCATTAGGATTTGGAGTAAACAGCAACGATTTTACCAGTTTTGATGTTTGTCCGGCTTCAGGACATGCGATGGAACAGGAAACCATTCTGACGGTGAAGAAAGGAGTTGTCTGAGATGGCGCGTTATGTGATGGTTGTTGATACGACGAAATGTGTCGAATGCTACGCCTGCCGGGTTGCCTGTCAGACACAGAACAGTCTTCCTCCTGATAAGAGTTTCAACAGGATGGAGGTAAGGGAAAACGGATCGTTTCCTAATGTGAAAGCGCATGCCTATCCCTTGCAATGCCAGCATTGTGATAACCCTCCCTGTCAGCACGTTTGTCCTACTCATGCAACCTATAAGCGTCCGGACGGAGTAGTTTTGGTCGACCCGAAAAAATGTATCGGCTGCAAATACTGCATGACAGCCTGTCCTTATCAAGCCAGAGTATTCGGCAAAGACCAGGTCGCGGAGAAATGCCGGCTGTGTGTCGAATTATTAGAACAGGGAATTAAGCCGGCCTGTGAATCTACTTGCATGTGCAATGTACGTACCAGCGGCGATTTGGATGACCCGAAGAGCCCGGTTCATGCGTTGCTGGCCAATAAAAAAATTGTTCAGTTAAGGCCTGACCACGGGACGAAGCCACGGCTCTATTACATTGTTTAATGGATAACGGAAAGCTAAAGAAATAGGGAGGTGTACTGCGTGAAACGGAACGTCTGGCTGACTGTTTTTGCCGGTCTGATTGTTTTTGGTTTGGTTGGCGCCGTTATGGTGCTGACAAAGGGACACAGTGTTTTCGGTACTACGGATTATGTTCCCTGGGGCATCCTCATCTCAACATATATATTTTTTGTGGTTACCAGTACCGGCTTGTGCCTTATTTCATCCATGGGCCACGTATTCGGGATTGAACCTTTTCAATTCATTGCAAAACGGGCGGTATTGCTGGCGATTGTAACACTGCTGGCAGGTTTTGCGGTCATCGGTTTGGAATTGGGACAGCCGCTGCATTTATTCTGGATTTTGTTATCCCCAAATCCGACATCGGCGATTTTTTGGATGGGAGCAATGTATAGTCTGTATCTTGTTCTAATGATCGTAGAATTTTATCTGCTTATGCGAGGGCAACATGATTGGGCGAAAAAAGCTGGTTTAGCGGCGTTTGTTGCTGCAATCACCGCCCACAGCATCCTGGGTTCGATTTTTGGTTTCCTCCATGCACGGCCGTTCTGGGAGGGACCGTACTTGCCAATTTATTTTATTCTGTCGGCGCTGATTTCCGGGACAGCGATTTTAATTGTGATGTATTTTATTAAGGAAAAGGATGAGATGCCGTCGGCTATCGTTCCGGCCTTGACTAAACTTCTGATGCTGTTCGTCGGGATATCGATCTTTTTTTCCATTTGGAAAGTCATGACGGGAATCTATGGCCACCCCTACGGAAAATATGAAGCGTTTCAAGCTTTGTTTAGCGGTCCGCTAAGTTGGAGTTATTGGCTTTTTGAGGTGGGATTAGGGATGCTGGTCCCTGTTATAGTGCTTTTGATTAACCGCAGTCGGGCTGCGGTATTCTGGGTAGCTGCCACTATTTTGGTCGCAATTTTCTTTATGCGTTACAATTTGGTCGTGGTGGGTCAAATCGTTCCATTGGAAGTCATTGACGTATCAACCTCTGTGGCCTATCTTCATTTTTATCGGCCAACTTGGGTGGAATTATCCATCGTGGCCGGAGCTCTGGGCTTTACCGGTTTTGCCTATCTGTGGGGGGAAAAGAAATTCAATCTCAATGTGAGTGGACATAACAAAGCGGTAAAAACGACATAAGGATCATTGAATAAAAGGCCCGGTCTATTATGCAGGACTGGGCCTTGCCATAGGGAGGGATGTCAGGTGGAAGAACAATTATGGCGGGCAGGAATGTATCAAATACTGGCAGGTTTGTTAACGGAGCCGGATGAGACGTCTGCTGCCGTATACGTCGACGATAAAGCCTATTATGAAGAGGTTTGCAAACAGGATCCAATGCTGGCAGGGCGGGAGAAGGATTGGCCTGTTCCACCTTCGACGCTGGCGGAGTGGCAGCAGCTGTATTATCAGAGTTTTGTGGTTTCTGCGCAAAAATGCCTTATTCCGGTGGAATCGATCTACCGGCAGTGGACCTATGACGAAACTTGCTCTTTGCCGATTGCCAAGGAAAAAGGACATCTGATGAGCGATGCCGCCCTTCATATGAGGAAGCTGTATCAAGAATACGGTGTCGAATTGCCTGAAAGTATGAACCAACAACCGGATCATCTGGCATTAGAATTGGAGTTTATGGGGGTTCTGGTGGAATTGGGAAACTTGGAGCGGCAGCGCATTTTTGTGCGTGAGCACCTGGATTGGGTTGTAGAACTTTTTGCAGAAGCCAGAGAAAAGAACATTCCACAATATTACCAAAATGTATTGAACTTGATCGAAGTGTGGCTATCAATTGAAAGCGGCAGGCTTGGTGAAAGAACCGGGAAAAACGGGAAATGTAGTTAGTATGGAACCCATGTCCGATTATCGCTGGACAATAGGTTTAAATCGGGTGCTTGTCAAGAAGAACAAGTAAGTTAATTTGCGCCGATTAAAGGAGTGCAGGATAATGAAACGGGTATTCATAATCATGTTGACCGGAATGTTGTTATTCTTGAACAGCCTAGCCGTATTTGCCGCAAAAGAAGTTCCTGAACCGCTTATTCAGCAAGAGTGGACAGTTGAACGCCTGGCGCAGGAAAATAGTTTAGACAGCAAGGATTTGATGAAACAGCTCGGCATATCGGACACGCCTGCGAATAGGGCGGCAACGCTGCAAGAATTGCGCATTGCCGATGAACAGGGGAAAGATGCCGTTCGCAAACTCCTTGTTGTGTCAAGTGAAGAAAAAAGTAAAAACTGGAAATTGATCGTATTAAAATTTTCTTTATGGTGGATCCTTGTTATTACCGCGATTTTCCTGTTAAAAAGATATTGGGTGACGCCCAAAAGGCGGACCTGGCTTCTGGCAGCTGCATTTGTCGTTTTCGGTTTTATTATGGGAAGCGACCCGTCACCCATGGGGACGGTAAAAGATACGATCGCGCTGTTCGGCAAAGAACGAATAATTTTTCCGCCGCGATTGGTTGCTTTTGCAGTTTTCACGTTGATGGTTATTGTGGGTAACCGGTTGATCTGCGGCTGGGGCTGCCAGTTTGGCACTTTGCAGGATTGGCTGTATCAAATCTCTCCTGTAAAGAAAAAAATTCGCATCCCGTTTATGCTGAGCAATGGAATTCGAATTACCGTGTTCGTTGTGTTCACTTTTATTGCCATTGGGGTTCCTTATGATTTCATCGGACCGGTTGATCCGTTCAAAGTATTTGCGCCATCGCAGTTAACCTTGCTCAGTGCCGGTTTTATTGGATTCCTTCTGCTGTTGTCGTTATTTTTCTATCGGCCCTGGTGCACATTGGCCTGCCCGTTTGGGATGACAGGGTGGCTGGCAGAGCGCGTTTCGTGGTTTCGCGTTCGTTGGAACCCAAACAAATGCATTCGATGCGGCGCTTGCCGTCGGGCTTGTCCAACAGGGCATACAAATTATCTTTTGGATGGAAAAAAAGTGAAGCCAGATTGTTATTCCTGTGCCGCATGTCTGCATTTTTGTCCGGTTAAGGCGTTAAGTTACAACCGCTAGGTTAACAGCGAAAAGGAATGATATTAACGAATCTTAAGATAGATGGATTTACTGACAAATACTGTGTGCATCTTTAGAAAAAACATGACAGGAAATAAGCTCCAGCGCTTGTAAAGGGGTTGGCGAATATGATCGAAAGAAGTCCGATAAATAGTAAAGATGCGATGTTATTCGAGAGTTCGCTGAACGTAGCGCTTCAGACTTTGGAGACAGATTTAGCCAATGGGCTCAATACTGGAGAAGTAACGAAAAGGCTGGCGCGGTGGGGCTACAATGAAGTTGTTTAGTCCAAAAACAAACCCGATTTTGCAATTTGCAAAGGAATTTTAGGGAATTTCTGCCTGGATGCTTGAGTTGGTTGTTGTTTTATCCTGGTATCTTCTTATATAGCGGTTCTGTTGTTCAGCGTGGCGAGGCTACTGGTATTATGTTGACCACAGGCGCATTTACCTTTTTCGGGAAAACGACGCAGCTGCTTCAGTCAGCTCGGCCTAACTTCATATTGAAGAAATCATTACAAAGGTTGTCCGGCGTTTATTTATTATTGTTGCTGCCCTTCTTTTGGTAATGCTGGGGATGGTGTTTTATCGCCATTTGCCGGTGGTTAATATTTTGCCATTGGCTTTAGTTGTTTTGTTGTCTGCGGTTCCGGTGGCTTTGCCAGTCATGCTGACTGTGTCTATGGTGTTCGGTGCTAAAGAACTTGTTCGTAATGGCGTATTGGTCACCCGTCTCAATGCTTCAAAGGACGCAGCGACGGTAGACGTCATTTGTGTGGATAAAACCGGGACCATTACAAGGAATAAGCTGACTGCAACAACCGTATTGCCCGTATACCTTTTTCTGAAGATGATGTTCTTAGGATTTGGTTATTGGCGTCACAGGAGGCCGATCAAGATCCGGCGATCATCCAAGCCGCTCATGCACGAAGGATTCTTGTCTCACCCAGCAGCCTTGTCCGCTTTGTTCCGTTCAGTCCTGAAACCCGGCGCACTGAAGCTCATATCATGGAGAATAGGGTTGTTTACACAGCTATGAAAGGTGCCGTCGAAGTCATTGTGGGACTCTGCGGATTGCCTGTTGAACAAGCGGAAGAAATCCGGCGGGATACATTGCAGCTTGCTGCAAAGGGCGATAAGGTTTTGGCATTGGCAAAAGTCAATTATTGATAAATGATTTTATCAAGTTAAGGCTGATAAAATAAATATAGGTATTTTGAAATTGTCTATCTATGGGCTTTAGACGAAAGCTTCCTATGTTCGCCTAGACGTTTTGGTATACTTTAATCCATGAATAGTATCTGTTTTGCCTGATTAGAAAAATTTGGTTGACAACCAGTATGGTTGTATTAAAATAGTAATGCAATTGCATCGGTTGATTTATAAATTAGAGCTAAGCCGGGAGAAAAAAAGAAAAACACTAAAATGAATTCGTTAAGTTGCAGTGATTTTTGAGGAGAATGATTAATGAATAAAACAGAGATAGAAAATAAGGGGCTCGATCAAGATTTTTTTGAGTTTTTATGCAATAGATACGCTGGCCATCACCCGTTCATGGATACTTTGGGTATAAAACCGATTTATTTGGGGAAGGGGACAGCGTGCATGCAAATGTGTCCGGCGCCTAATTTATCATCAGATGGCGGCAGAGTGCAGGGCGGAATTATTGCTACTTTGGCGGATACTGTTATGGCTGCAGCAATTATAACTGCGACTGGCCGATTTTATAGAACCGTGGATTTAAACATGAATTATTTGGCGCCTTGTTATGAAGAAACAGATCTAATCGCCGAAGCTCACGTTATCCATGCCGGTAAGACAATGGCATTAATTGAAGGCAGTTTATTTAATAAAGAAGGAAAGTTGATTGCCAAAAGCAGGGGAACCTTTATTGGAGATAATAAATACCCGCCAATCTGGGAATTTTAGCGGTTATGGCGCAAAATGGTCAGACGAATAAGGAACGGAGCGGTTATTGTTCAATTTTGATAGGGTGAGCAAATTAAGTCCGGATCTATTGCAAAGGTGCACCGAAAGGTGCGCCTAAACTTTTTAGTAATATAAAATATAGTTTTTCAAGCTTTATGGGGTATTATTTTACCCTCCAGTTTCTTATTATTGTATTTCATGAAATGGGAAAACTTCTCATTCTGAATATACAATATTCAGAAAATACAAACAAAATGTGTTTATAAAACAGTTTGTTTAAATAGTAAAATATTGACTATTGTTTCAAATAGAAGTAATCTGAAAACAAGCGAAAGTCCTTCACTGGTTTTTCGCATAATGCGGATAAAACAAGGAGATGATACCATGGAAGCAAGAAAGATCGGAGTTCTTGTCGGTAGTCTGCGAAAGGGATCATTTAGTCGAAAAATTGCTAAGGTTTTGATGGCATTGACGCCAGCGGATTTTATTGCAGAAGAGATAGAAATCGGTCAACTTGCCATGTACAATCAAGATTTTGACGATGAAGGCACTCCGCCCAAAGAATGGATTGCTTTCCGTGAAATCGTGAAGAAATATGATGCTATTCTTTTTGTAACACCGGAATATAACCGTTCCGTTCCCGCTGTTTTGAAAAATGCTCTTGACGTAGGGTCAAGGCCTTATGGGCAAAGTGTTTGGTCGGGAAAACCGGGGGCAGTGGTCAGTGTATCTCCAGGGGCATTGAGTGCGTTTGGTGCAAACCATCACTTGAGGCAATCTTTGGTGTTTTTGAATATACCTGCCATGCAGCAGCCCGAAGCTTATATCGGGAACGTCGCCAATCTATTTGATGAGAGTGGTGCCCTTGCCAATGAGGGGACGCGCGAATTTTTGCAAAAGTTTATTGAGGCATTTGCTGTTTGGATCAAAAAGAATAGTACCGAAGGTTCATAAATAACGAAGGGTTCGGATTTTCCGTTCACTTCTCATGCTATAAATAATGCAGCCGCCTAAAAGATTAGGCGGCTGCATTATTTATTATTATTTTGTTGCAGGTTGTTGTTGCATCATCGGGCCGTTCCCATAGCCAGGACATTTTCCTTGGCCGGGGCCAGGGCCCATCATTCCATGGCCTCTGCCCATGCCGGGTCCGCCAACAAGACCGTTTTGCAGCCGGTAGTTCATATGTTCTTGCATCCGGGCAATACGCTGATCGGCGTCAGCTTGGGTCATAACTCCATCGGCAACATATTTTTGGAGAATTTGCTTTCGAATTTCCATCATTTGATTGTAAAGAGGAACTAACTCCTGTTTCTGGGCATCGGTAAGAGTGACTGCTTGTGGTGCGACTTGCTGCGGTTGGACAGCAGGGGGAGCGGCGTTAACCAGGGATACGGCAAACGCTAGAACCAATAGGGCAGAAAGGGCAATTGCGATTGTTTTTTTCATTTGTAAAACCTCCATTTTCGTGTTTAGTAGAGGATCTCTTCTACAGTTTTTAGTATAAAGGAGAAGTGTCATGAAAGTATGTCGGAGTTGTAACAAAAGTGTAAAATCACAACCGGAGATAAATAACGGTTATACATTATTGTGTAATGGGAATTCTACCGTAAATTTTGTTCCTTCGCCTAACCGGCTGCTAACGGTTACTTTCGCTTTATGACGTTCGATAATTTGTTTCGCAATCGCCAAGCCCAAGCCGGCTCCGGTGTCGGTTCGCTGATGGGATTTATCGGCTTTATAAAAGCGTTCCCAAATATGGGGAAGATCTTCTTTGGCAATGCCGGTTCCTGTATCGGCGACAGCAAGTTCAATTGCTGAAGTGGTTTGTTTGATCGATACCGTAATGCTGGCGCCGGATGGTGTATGCTGAAGAGCGTTGTCCAGAAAGATGAAGAGAAGCTGGGTTAATCGTTCACCATTCCCTAAAATCGGCGGAACCGATTTTTTTGCCTCAAGGTTGATTTTGATACCTTTTTGTATCGCTTTTTGCTTGAACATGTGCAGCACGCCATCGGCAATGTCGGGTAAGGGAATGGGTTCCGTATGCCACGCCGCTGCTTCGTTTTGCAGGCGGCTTAAATCCAAAAGATCTTTCACCAGATGTTCCAGCCGGATAATCTCCTCCTGCATGTCGTGCAGGTGGTTTTTTACCTGGTTCGGTTCGGTGATGATCCCGTCCAACAATGCTTCCGTGTAACTTCGCAGAATGGTAAGCGGAGTCCTTAGTTCGTGGGAAACGTTGGCGACAAATTCGCGGCGCAGTTGTTCGGCCTTTTCCAATTCCCCCATATAGTCGGATAGTTCCTGTGCTAATGAATTGATTGCACTGCCAAGTCGGCCAACTTCATCGCTGCTGTGCGGATTTATGCGAATACTGTAATCGCCCTTGGCCAGAGTTTCCGTTGCCGTCTCCATTTCTTTGAGCGGTTTTACAATTGTTTGTGTAAGGCGGTTTGCTATCAAGAAGGCAAAAAGCAAGGCGATAATACCGCCGGCGCCAATGTAATAATAGATGCGCTGCATAAAATCATTGATTCCGGTTACGGGAGCATTGAGAAGAACAGCGCCGATCACAGTTCCGTCCGCTTGTTTGATTGGAACGGCCACAACAACCATCTTTTCGCCATAGTAAGGCTGTTCCGTAATTTTCGTCAATATTTGTCCGCTGTATACAGGATCAAGCTGTCCCATCAGCGACCGCATATTTCCCATGCCTAATCCCATGTTCCCCATATGCATGTTCTGCATATTGCCCATGCCCATGCGTCCGCCTGAAATTGCAATGACTTGACGGGACTTGTCCAATATCCATATGCGGGCGCCCAGGTATTGATCGGCATGGTTCAAAAAATCATTCAAGCGATCCATATTGTTAGGGAAATTTTGTAAAAATTGAATAGATTGGGCCAGCTCGGTTCCTTTTTGCAGCAAATCCTTTTGTTTATCAGCGACCACTTGATCTTTAATAAATAGAGAGATTCCGAATATTACACTGCCCAAGGTCAGACTGATGATGATCATAAATGCAATCAACAATTTAAATTGTAAAGAATTTCTCATTTTTTTACCTCAAACCGATACCCAACGCCCCAGACTGTTTTAATATCCCAAGGAGTTGTATCGTTGGCGCCGATTTTCTGCCGCAGGCGGCGGATGTGGTTGTCAATCGTACGGGTTTCACCGCTGTAGGAATAGCCCCATATCTTTTCTAACAAGAGTTCGCGGGAGAATGTTTGCCCTGGACGTGAGGCTAAACACAAGAGTAATTCCATTTCTTTTACGGTTAATGGAATGGTTTTTCCATTGGTGGTAATACTGTAATCTGTGGCGTTGATTTCGAGATTGGGAAAATGAAGGTGGTCTGCGGCGGTAAATTCATTGTTGGGTGCCCGGCGCAGTACCGCATTTACTCTGGCAATTACTTCGCGGGGATTGAACGGCTTGGCGATATAATCGTCGGCTCCCAATTCCAGGCCCATAATCCGTTCTTCTTCTTCGCCACGGGCCGAAAGCATAATAATAGGAACGCGGGAAAATTTGCGAATTTGACGACAAACTTCGATGCCGTCCAGAACGGGCATCATAATATCTAAAATGATCACATCCGGTTTGACTTGATCTACTTTTCGGATCGCTTCAACGCCGTCAACTGCCTGTTCAACCTGAAAGCCTTCTTTTGTAAGATAGAGGGTGAGGATATTACGAATTTTCTCTTCATCATCGACGATAAGAACCGTATGTGTACTCATAAGCTATTCCTCCGCGTATTTGATAATACTAGTATATAGCAAAAAGAAGTAATCATTTGTAACAAATTTGTAAACAAAACAGGAAAATAGATGTTAGATTGCGAAATTTATTTTTATAGCCTACATGGCATGATATAATTATAGTAAGATAGTAAAAAATGGGAGTTGCTAGATGTGAATTCGCAGTGGAGAATATTTTATTTTCCAATTTTGTTGTTTTGATATGACCGGCCTGATAAGGCCGGTTTTTGTGTTTTTATTGTTCTTTCGCTGAAATCTTTCTATTGGGAAGTGAGAACTGATATGTCTGTCATTCTTGCTGTCGTTGTGCTCATTGTCGGGATGTCCATTCTCATTATTAGTTGGACTGATGCCCCGAATACTACTGCAACGGTTATATCCACACGGGTGCTGCATCCTAAGGCGGCAATTGCTGTAGGAGTACTATTTAATCTGTTCGGGGTGTTTCTCTTGGGTTCTGCGGTAGCGGCTACGATGGCGAATATTGCTGTAATTGGAACGGGAAGAGAAGCGCTTGTTGCGCTGGGAGCTGTACAGCTTTCGGTGATTATTTGGTTGTCAACAGCTTGGCGATACGGCATACCTACCAGTGGAACTCATGCAATGATTGCTGCTTTGATGGGAGCAGGAATTTCATATGATGGATTCAATGCTTTAAACGGTAATTCTATTTATAAAGTTTTATTGGGGATGTTCATTTCTTCTATCGCAGGCTTTATGTTGAGTTTTTTCACGACGAAACTGATTGCGTTTTTTTGTGAAAATATAAGACGCCGAACGGCAAACCGATATTTTTCGTATGGGCAGATCATGAGCGTGTCTTTATTAGCTCTCAGTAACGGTGCGCAGGATGGCCAGAAATTCATGGGTATTCTTTATTTTGCATTGGTTGTCGGAGGCGTTTATCCCGAAGTAATTTCAGGGAATATTGAAATTCCTCTATGGGTCATGGTGTTTTGCGCAACTCTTATGTCTGTCGGAATCTCGTTCGGCGGCTATCGCATTATAAAAAAAATGGGAATGGAAATGGTTCAACTTGAAAAATACCAAGGTTTTGCCGTCGAAATAGTTGCTGCCGGCAGTATGATTGCCTCTACCTTATTGGGTATTCCGATGAGCAGTACTAATTTAAAAGGGGCGGCAATGATGGGTGCCGGCGCTTCAAAAGGACTAAAGAGGGTCAATTGGTCTGTTGCCAAAGAGATGATTTTTGCCTGGTTATTGACATTTCCTGTATGCATGGCATTAGGTTACATTTTTTCAATGATAGTTCGAAGAATTTGAAATTTAATGAACCGTTACATTGGAGGTGTACTGGATCATGGATCGTCAGGATAAAAAAACCATACAACCTGGTGAAGAAGAACAAAACGTAATCCGGCGCGTCATGGGTAAGTTTATTCATGAGAAAATCGATTATTTTGCTATATTTATTGAGGGTGTAGACATTTCCTTGGACGCGGCCAAAAGTTTACAAAAAGCGATTGAGAGCGAGTTGATCAATAAGGAAGAACTTTTCTGCGTCAAAGAAATTAAGGGTTTGGGAAACAAGCATGTTAACGAGTCTATGAAGATCGTCGAGGATGCATTTATCACACCGATTGATCAGAGAGATATTATCGAAATTTTAAAGGGAATTGAAAACATTCAACATAGCATAGAATCGGTTGCCAATCATATTTATATCATGAGGGTTGCAGAAACTGACATATATATGGAACGTTTTGTTGAAATTATGGTTTTATCATGTGAACGGCTTTACGATCTAATGGTTACTTTTAAAGAATTTAAAGCAACGTCAACGGAAAATATAACTGGATTGATTGCCGAGATCGATGAATTGGAAAAGGCCGGGGATTGTACTTATTCGCAATCTATGCTGCATCTCTTTGCCGTTGAAACGGATGTTGTAACTATATTGAAGAAAAAAGAAATATACCAGCGACTTGAAAATTCGTTGGATTGTTTTAAACGGGTAGCGGATATGATTGAAAAACTCATAGCGGTAACAATGTAAATCAGGAAAGGGTATCCAAATTACGTAAAGGATTTGCAATCAACGTTATCGTATAGGAATATTATCAGGAACGTTACCAGGGAGGTGGGCAGATGAAATCCTGGTATCAATTCAGTGTAGAAGAAACTGCCGCTAAACTTAGGGTCAGTTCCGACCAAGGACTATCTGCCAAAGAGGCGATAAAGCGGCAAGCTGAGTTTGGTTGGAACGAACTCGTGGAAAAAGAACGTGAGACGCTCATACGAAAATTTCTGAATCAGTTTAAGGATTTTTTGGTCATAATCTTATTATTAGCCAGCCTAATATCAGCTTTTGTAGGCGATATCATTGATTCCCTGGTTATTTTAGCAATTGTTGTACTAAATGCATCCCTTGGTGTTTTCCACGAAGCCAAAGCAGAAAAGGCATTGGAAGCATTAAAAAAAATGTCGGCCCCGATGTCCAAGGTGCTGAGAGACGGCGTAATACGATTACTGCCGGCACGTGAATTAGTGTCGGGTGATATTGTTATTCTTGAAGCCGGTGATTATATCCCGGCGGATGTTCGTCTGCTCGAAACGATTAATCTGCAAGTGCAGGAAGCTTCGCTTACCGGCGAATCTACTTCAGTGGAAAAATCTACAGCAGCAATTGAGGAAGATTCCGCCGTCGGGGACAGGATTAACATGGGATACATGAGCACGGTAGTAACATACGGCCGCGGAAAGGGCATCGTAGTGGAAACGGGGATGCGGACGGAATTGGGGAAAATTGCCGATCTGCTTCAAGTTTCCGGTGAAGAATTTACTCCGTTGCAGAAAAAACTTAAGGAATTCGGCAAATTGCTCGGACTCCTGTGTCTTGTCGTATGTGTGGTAATTGTTGTTGTAGGCATTTTTCAGGCCTCCAGCCATAATAACTTGACCTTGGCGGAAGTGCAGATAATCCTGATGACCGCGATCAGTTTAGCCGTGGCAGCAATACCAGAAGGTTTACCGACGGTTGTGACGATCGTTTTAGCGTTAGGCGTGCAAAGGATGGCTTCCCAGCAGGCCATAGTGAAAAAGCTGCATGCGGTGGAAACCTTGGGAAGCACTTCGGTTATTTGTTCTGATAAAACCGGCACGCTGACCAAAAATCAGATGACAGTTACGAAGGTAATGGCAGGCGGGCGTTTTTTCGATATCAGCGGCACAGGCTATAAACCGGAAGGTGAAATCAAGTTTGCAGGCGATCCTGTGTCTTTAGCCGAAGAACAAGACTTATCCTTATTATTACTCGGAAGCGCGTTATGCAATGATGCGGAATTGAAACAAGCAGAGGAAGAATGGAGCATTATCGGCGACCCTACGGAAGGCGCGCTTATAACGCTTGCCGCCAAAGGCGGTGAAATGCAGGCGAGGCGGAAATATCCCCGCTTGGCCGAGCTCCCCTTCGATTCAAGCCGGAAGATGATGACTACTTTTCATCCGAATGGCGATCATGGCATTATTTCCTTTACCAAAGGCGCTCCGGATTTAGTATTGAAAAAATGCAGCGATCGCTTGATCGCAGGTAAAATAGTTGCTTTAGACGATTCTGCCATCTCTTTTATACAAAACGCAAATCATTCGATGGCGCAGCAAGCGTTACGGGTTTTAGCGATCGCTTGCAGACGGTGGCCTGGACTTCCAGCTATCCTGGAAGCTGACCCAATCGAACGATCCTTGGTATTTATCGGACTGGTTGGTATGATTGACCCTGCCAGGCCTGAAGCGAAAGCTGCCGTCGCCAAGTGCAAGACAGCCGGCATACGGCCTATCATGATTACAGGCGATCATCCTGATACCGCGTTTGCGATCGCCAGGGAACTGGGTATCGCCAGTGATGAACGACAGGTCCTTACCGGATTGGCAATAAATTCGCTGTCCCCGGAAACCCTTAAGGAAACGGCCAGAGACTTACGTGTTTTTGCCAGGGTATCCCCGGAAAATAAGATGTCTATCGTTGAAGCGCTGCAAGCCAATCATGAAATAGTTGCCATGACCGGCGATGGTGTTAACGATGCTCCGGCATTGAAAAAAGCGGATATCGGCATAGCGATGGGGATAACGGGTACGGATGTTACTAAAGAAGCGGCGGACATGGTAATCGCCGATGATAATTTTGCCAGCATTGTGACCGCGGTCGAAGAAGGTCGTGTGATTTATTCCAATATACAAAAATTTGTTTATTTCCTGCTCTCGTGCAATGCGGCTGAGGTGTTGGTGATATTTGTCGCCATGCTGTTGGACTGGCCGATACCGTTGCTGCCGATACAACTTCTATGGATTAATCTCGTTACCGATGCTTTTCCCGCCTTGGCGTTAGGGGTTGAGAAAAAAGAGCCTGATATCATGACGATTGCACCTAGAGGGAAGGATGAACCGCTGCTCGGGAAAAGACTAAAAACAATGATCTTTGTACAGAGCGTTATAATGATGGTAGCTGTGCTTGCCGCTTTCCAGTATGGCTTGGCAGAATATCAGGGGGATGTGGCGGCAGGCAGGACATTTGCCTTCATAACCCTTATCCTGAGCCAAATTATATGTGCGTACTCCGCCAGGAGCGAACATTTTTCCGTATTTTCACTCGGGTTTTTTACCAACAAGTATATGAACGCTGCGGTGGCACTGTCAATATTCCTGATGCTGGTTTCATTATTCGGTCCGTTCCGCTTCATTTTTAAGACAATTATTCCTACGGCGGAAGAACTGGTGATCGTATTTTTGCTCTCGCTAGTTCCCTTTTTGGTGATCGAAGCCTATAAGGCGGTAAGCGCAAAGTCTTCGAGGGTCTGCTAATAGGAAGGAACTTGACAGCCGACTTTCACTAGATATATACTTTGTATAATAATATATAGAGATTGTTTTTTTGGAGGAGCCTGTCACCAAGGGCTCCTTCTATTTATTTGTCTTCAATTCATTTTAGGAGGGTTTTAAATGGAATTGGGAAACATGCCGGCATTAGTTGCTATTATCATTTTTTTAGTAACATACGGTTTTATCGTATGGGAAAAGATTCACAGGACTGTAGTTGCATTGGCCGGAGCGGTATTGATGATAGTATTTGGGGTCATCAATCAAAGCCAGGCTTTGCACCATATCGATTTTAATACGATCGGACTTTTGATCGGGATGATGATAATCGTCACAATTACCGGAGACACGGGTTTCTTTCGCTATGTGGCAATTTGGACAGCCAAGAAGGTCGACGGGCATCCGGTAAAACTGTTGGTCGCGCTCAGTACACTAACCGCCGTGTGTTCAGCACTTTTAGACAATGTAACCACCGTCATGCTGATGGTACCTGTTACCCTTAGCATAGCTCATCAACTGAAACTAAAGCCAACACCGTATTTAATATCGCAAATCATCGCTTCAAACATTGGCGGCACGGCAACCTTGATCGGCGATCCGCCTAACATTATGATTGGCAGCGCGGTTAAGGAGTTAACGTTTCTTGCGTTTATCGAGAATTTAGCGGTTATTTCAACATTGATATATGCAGCTACGATTGTGATATTGGTATTGATATATAAGGATTCATTAGCGCTTGCAGGACATAATCCTAAAATGCTGTTGGAGCTTGATGAACGCAAACAGATCAAGAATCCGAAACTGCTTAAAATCTGCTTGGCAGTTATCACCTTTACAATTATCCTGTTTTGCCTGCATCAGGTAATCCGTCTTGAGTCGGCCACGGTAGCGATGCTCGGCGCTACGGTTTTGCTTATTTTCACTCAACGCAGCACGGAACATAATTTGGAGCATCTTTTCCACCGGGTTGAATGGGTCGCATTGTTCTTTTTTGTCGGCTTATTCGTATTGGTTGGCGGACTCATTGAAACCGGCATCATCGCTGAACTTGCGAAAAAGGCGATAGCGGTAACTGCGGGCAATACGACTGCTACTGCTATACTGATCCTTTGGCTCAGTGCAATCGTTTCCGCTTTTGTCGACAATATCCCGTTCGTTGCGACTATGATCCCCATGATTAAAGATATGGGCGATTTAGGGATTACAAATCTGGAGCCGCTTTGGTGGAGCCTGGCGCTCGGTGCCTGTCTAGGTGGAAACGGAACACTGGTTGGGGCCAGCGCCAACGTGGTCGTGGCTGGTTTGGCCGCCCATGAAGGCTATATTATTACGTTCAAAAGTTACTTGAAAGTAGGGTTTCCGCTGATGATTATATCGATCATTATGGCAAACATATATATTTATTTGCGTTACTTGCTTTAAAATCATAGATTATTCCTCATAATCAAGCAAAATAATCTAGGAGGAGCCTGTTTACAAAGGCTCCTCCTGGATTTTAAAACTATTTTTTATCTCGTTAACAGCCTGTAATACCCACAGGGCACAGGGACCCCGCCCTCTTAGGTCGGGGATCAACAGGCTATAACACTCGAAACCCTAAAGGGAAACTTCGGCTTCGCGAAATCAAAGATTTCGAGCCTCAGTCTTAAGTTCGCTCTAAGGGTTCGGCGGGGGCAATACCCCCTCCGAACCTAAGGCTCACTTATATCAGTATACCAGCGAAAATAAGTTGATGAATTTAGTTTTTTGTAAAAAAGCGTATCCATTCCCTTTTTTAATGCTATTGCACGGTAATTGCTTTCTCGCTTTCCCAAACTCCATGTATATTGCAGTAAGCAGTTGCAATCAATACGCCTGATGCAGCCAATTTAACCGAAACGCATGAGCCGGGCTCTGCGTACAGTGGTCCTTTGTTAGCGCCTTCAACCGACTCCCCATGGGCATTATATTCAAAAGAAGCGACTTCAATACCAAACTTTGCGCCATCAGGTTTAAAATATAGTTTGATCCAGCGAATATGGTGTTCTGTAGTATTGGGGTGGGCAATTTCTTTGCCAACGCTAACTTTTATCCGGAATTTTTCATTTGCTGCGATTGTTTCTGGTGCGTCAATAACCGGAACATGTTTTTCTGTTTTCCAATCTGCACTTTGAACTAAATCAGCAAATTTCATCACAAATCCTCCTCATATAATTTGATTGGATTATTTAAGGCCGGTTTTTTACGATCAATTTTATTTTATCATAATATTCTGAATGCGGCAAAGGAATAGGACAATGATTCCGCAAGATATCGACCAGCCGATATCTTTTAAAAATACTGCGGATCATTTATACTACATGGTGAAAGGGAAGAGCTAAGGAGAAGGACTTATGAGTAAGTTAACAACGATCTTATGGGATGTAGATGGGACGTTAATCGATTTCGAAGCTACGGAGAAGATCGCGGTAAATGCTTGTTTATCGAAACATTCTATATCTATCAGTGATGCGCAGTTTGTTGCCTATAGAAAAATCAATTCTACGTATTGGGAACGTTTCGCCAATGGTGAGATTGATAAAAATGTGTTGTACCCTGGAAGGTTTGATGATTTTTTTGCTATGCTCGGTGTAACTTCTGTATCTGGGGAGACTTTTAATCAAGATTATCAACAGGAACTTGGACGTACTATAGTTTTGCAGGACTATGCTTTGGAACTATGTAATTTATTGAAGGGTCGCTATAAACAATACGTAGTAACTAACGGAAGCGCAGCTGCTCAAAAAGGGAAATTGCATAATTCCGGTTTCAATAAATTAATGGACGGTATTTTCATTTCGGAACAGATGGGAACCGCAAAGCCTGATAAGAAATTTTTTGAGTTATGCAGCGAAACAATTCCGGATTATTGTCCGGAAACGACTATGATCATCGGCGATTCCCTTACCTGTGACATGCATGGAGGAAACAATGCCGGGATTGCCTGCTGCTGGTTTAACCCCAAAAAGCTAACTGTTCCAAGCGACATCAGAGTAGATTATAATATTGCTTCGCTGCGGGAGCTGGATGCGTTGCTTTTGGGAAAATGAACGTTCGTGATGGCAATTATTTCCTGTGGCAAATGATAAACTCAATGGAGACATATACAGGAGGACCAGGATGGATAATAGGGTAATGGACGGGAAGGTGCGTTGTTCTTGGGTCACAGCCGATCCATTATACATCGCCTACCATGATCAAGAGTGGGGTGTGCCGTGCCGTGACGAGCAGAAATTATTCGAAATGTTGCTGTTGGAGGGACTGCAAGCGGGCTTGAGCTGGATTACTGTATTGCGAAAGCGGGATCGTTACCGGCAGGTGACCGGTGATTTTTGTGCGGAGAAATTAGCCGCGTGGCGTGATGAAGAGATTGAGGCGGCAATGCAGGACAAGGGCCTTATCCGTAACCGGCGTAAGATGGAGGCTTTACGGCAAAATGCCCGGGCGTTTTTAGCCTTGCGGCAGCGTTGCGATGTGGTCGACTGGTTGTGGCAGTTTACCGGCGGAACTACTTTGCAAAACCATTGGGAGAGCGGAACAGGTATTCCTGCTGCCACGGAAGAATCCCATGCCATGAGCCGGGAGTTGAAACGGGCTGGTTTTACTTTTGTAGGGCCCACCATTTGTTATGCCTTTATGCAGGCAGTGGGTATGGTGAACGACCATACCGAGGATTGTTTTCTTAGAGTATAGTTTGGAATTTTCATAGACCAAGCACGAAATGGATAAACATTATGTGTTGTGAAAAAAATACGCCTAACTTCGAACCGATACGGTAAAAAAATCGAAGTTAGGCGTATTTTTTTGTCTTATAGAAAGTATAAATACGTTTTGTACTATAAGCGCAAGCCGGGTTTTCATTCAGTTTAACCATATCATTATCAATTCTACAAGAGTGTTTGGGGGCCATAAATTTAAAGTACTGTGTATTTTAATACAAAAACTGGACAGGTTTTCTAATTTTCATGGGAAATGGTGTAAAAATTGCAGGCCATAACTGTTTTTTTGTGGAATAATATGTAACATGCGATTATCTTGGAAACCGATTTAAATAACAAAGCAAAATCGTATGTGGTAAGAATGACAAGGAGTGCCTGTGGGTGGCAATTACCTGGTCGGTTTTGTATTTACTAGAGGTCATTTACTCATGGCATCAGCATTATGATATTAACTCGCAGTTTGATTTAGACGAAAAATGATAAGAGGGGATATTGTATGATCGGTAGTAACGGGAATGATGTATTAATTGGTGACGATACAGCCGATTTATTGGTTGGCAATGGCGGTAATGACGTTCTTGACGGTGGGACAGGGAATGATACATTGTCAGGCGGGGCTGGCAGTGACCAATACTGGTTCGGGCATGGCTATGGAAACGATACCATCATTGCTAATGCGTATAACAATAAAGACGCGATTGTTTTTGGCAATGATATTGATCCACAGGATCTGAATTTTGCCGTGAGAGGCAGCAATTTGCTGATTGGCTTAGATAATGAGAGCCTGACAGTTAACGGCTGGTTCAGCGGTACAGCCAATCAAGTAAATCAGTTTCAGTTTGGCGAAGATGGAAACGATGAAACATATCGGATAGGCAATGACACTGGCAACAGCATTGTAGGAACAGCCATAACGGAACGGATATACGGACTGGGCGGCAATGATACGATCAATGGCGGGGCTGGTTCAGACAGGATATACGGCGGCGACGGTAACGACCGGATTTATTATGATGCCAATGATTCGTTGATTGATGGCGGGAGCGGCAGCGATACTTTGGATGCCAGCAGGCTGACGCAGGGACAGAGACTATCGATTAATGATTTTGTAGAAATTGAAAATTTAGCCGGCGGAAGTGGAAAAGACACATTAACCGGCGATGCAACAGAAAATAGCCTGGTCAGCAACGGCGGGGACGACCTTTTAACTGGCGGAGCCGGCAACGATACTTTGTCTGGTGGAGCAGGGAATGATAGTTACCGGTTCAACCGTGGAGACGGGAATGACATTATTCTGGCCAATTCCTACAACAGCAAAGATACGATTGTTTTTGGCGGTGATATTGATCCACAGGATCTGAATTTTGCCGTGAGCGACAGCAATTTGGTAATTGGCATAGGCAATGAGAGTTTGACGGTTAACGGTTGGTTCAGCAGTGCGTCCAACCAAGTCAATAAGTTCCGGTTTGGGGAAGATGGGAACATTGAAACATATCGGATAGGCAATGACACTGGCAACAGCATTGTAGGAACAGCCATAGCGGAACGGATATACGGACTGGGCGGCAATGATACGATCAATGGCGTGGCTGGTTCAGACAGGATATACGGCGGCGACGGTAACGATCGGATTTATTATGATGCCAATGATTCGTTGATTGATGGCGGGAGTGGCAGCGATACTTTGGATGCCAGCAGGCTGACGCAGGGACAGAGACTATCGATTAATGATTTTGTAGAAATTGAAAATTTAGCTGGCGGAAGTGGAAAAGACACATTAACCGGTGATGCAACAGAGAATATCCTGGTCGGCAACGGCGGGGATGACCTTTTAACTGGCGGAGCCGGCAACGATACTTTGTCTGGTGGAGCAGGGAATGATAGTTACCGGTTCAACCGTGGAGACGGGAATGACGTCATCCTGGCCAATTCCTATAACAGCAAGGATACGATTGTTTTCGGCGGTGAGGTCAAGCCGCAGGATTTGGAGTTTACTGTGAACGGCAGCAATTTGATGATCGGCATAGGCAACGAAAGCCTGACTGTCAATGGCTGGTTTAGCAGTGCGTCCAATCAGGTCAATCAGTTTCAGTTTGGCGAAGATGGAAACGATGAAACATACCGGATAGGCAATGACACTGGCAACAGCATTGTAGGAACAGTTTTATCGGAGCGGATTTACGGACTGGGCGGTAATGACACCTTGAATGGCGGAGCTGGGGACGATGTTATTGCCGGCGGTGATGGCAATGACAGGATTTCAGGCGGGATAGGATCAGACCAGTTTGTTTATGGCTCTCGGTCATTTGGCAATGATATCCTTTTGGATTTTGAAGAAGGGAAAGATCAAATTTGTTTTACCTGGGATGGATCGGAGACAAGCGCTTACACGATCAGTGTGAATGGAAAAGATTTGTTGCTGCAGGATGATGGCGGTGGCATATTACGTATAACTAATGCTGTCGGTTCGGGAAACAATGAAATAACTGGTTTCTTATTTGGTGCCAATGAGTGGAGTATTGTTTGGTATGATGGCAATTACTATTGGAATGATCTAGTGCCGCGTAGCTATGTGATTTCAGGTGATACCGTCATAGAAGGCGAAACGTTGCAATTTACGGTATCAAGAGGCGGTTATGTTGCTGATAATGCATCAGTTGATTTTACTACTATGGATGGTACCGCAGTGGTAGGTAATGACTATGCGGCGCAAACTGGTACTCTGACTTTTGCAGCAGGCGAAACTAGCAAGACGATTACCATCGCAACTACGGAAGATAGTGTGATCGAAGATAGTGAATCGATGAGCATTACGTTGTCAAACGCGACGAACGGTGGAACCATCGCTGATGACAGTGCCATTGGTACAATTACGGATGATGACTTCAGTTTTGCTATTTCAGATACGAGTGTAGTTGAAGGAAACGATTTAGTCTTTACGGTTACGAGGACCGGAGACCTATCCAGTGAGGTCAGTGTAGATTTTGCTACCGCGAATGGAACAGCCGTGGCTGGTAATGATTATATGGCGCAAAGTGGAATGTTGACTTTCGCTACTGGAGAAAAAAGCAAGACGATAAGCATTACAACGGTGGATGATAGCCTTGTTGAAGGAAATGAAACTCTGACAATAAATTTATCGAATGTGAGTAATGGTGGTACATTAGCAGATAGTAACGCTGTGGGCACAATTTCCGACAATGAGTTCGGTATCGTTGGAAATTCGATGTCTGAAAGCCTTAGTGGTACTTTAAATGGAGATGTATTGTCAGGCCTCGAAGGAGATGACACACTCTATGGCTTAGGCGGTAATGATTCTTTGGATGGTGGAAGTGGTATTGATGTGCTTTATGGTGGTGCCGGTAATGATACTATAGCCTATGATCTAGATTATTGTATAGTTGACGGGGGAGCCGGTTTTGATATTATTACGGCAGATCAAGTATTGATAGGTGTGAATATCGAGTTAAACTCCTACAGCAGTATTGAGGCAGTACAGGGGAGTGCCTATAACGATGAGTTGACTGGTTATGATGGAAACAATCTGCTCGTCGGTGGGATGGGAAATGATACTCTGGACGGTGCAGTTGGTAGTGATACTTTAGACGGTGGTGTAGGGAATGATCTGATTTATTATGACGCTGGCGACTTAATTGGCAATATTGCGGGTGGAGCTGGCAGTGATACAATAAGCGCGGCTAAGACAGTAAGTGCAGTCACCATTGATCTAGGTCTTTATATTGATATTGAAAATTTGGTAGGAAGCGTAGCTGGCGACAAGTTAACCGGTGATGAAGGGACGAATATCATATCAGGTGGAAGTGGTGACGATACGATTGATGGAGGATTGGAATCCGATATATTAGATGCCGGGGCAGGGAATGATATTATTATTTATGATCCGAATGATTTGCCGGGAAGTGTTAAGGGTGGAGACGGTGAAGACATACTGGATGCCAGTATGTTTGACGGCTATGTGGAGATTGATCTTTCAACCCAATACCCTGATATTGAAGTAGTAAAAGGGTCACAGGGCAGTAATAATATCACGGGCAATACGAAAAACAATCTAATTATGGGCGGTTCAGGAACTAGCCTTGGTGTTAGTTCTAACTATGGCAGCATACGGACTATAGTTAAGCGTTTGATTGCCGGCGAATTGCAAGATGATGCGTATATTCAAAGCTTGGCGGATAAATCTTATGCCGTAGGTTCAGTGGAATGGGTCGAGAGCGTAGTACAGAAGTTAGAAGCCATCCCGTTGATCGGATTCGGAGGGCAAGATGGGAATGATAATCTGTATGGACTAGAAGGTAATGATACAATATTTGGGTATTATGGGAATGATACTTTGACCGGTGGGGTTGATGACGATGTATTGATAGGCGGTAGTGATGTCAACTATCTGGATGGCGGCGAAGGCAATGATATACTTAATAATACCTATGGTTGGTCAGGAATGTTGGTCGGTGGAGCAGGGAATGATACACTCACCGGGTATGATAGCGATACTTTGCTCGGAGAAGATGGGGATGACATCTTAATCGGGGGATGGTTTGATTTTGTTGATGGCGGCGGTGGCAACGATCTCCTTTATGGTGCTTATTCCATGGAGACACTTCTAGGCGGGCAAGGGAATGATACATTGGATTTCGGAAGATCACAAACTATCCCTGCCAATGTTGTTGACAACTATGCGGGGGTAGGCGTAGATAATGGAAATGACATAATAACATTAGTGTATGAAAAAGAGCACTATAGTTTTTCGCGCAATAATAACGATTTGGTGATAAGCAGTCCCCAGGCCGGTGGGGAAGAAATTCGGATACTCAACTGGTTTTTGGGTACCGAATATCAAGTTGAGACGGTGTTATTCGAAAATGGGAGCAGTAGTCTGACGGGAGATAGAGTAACGGAACTGGCCGTAGATAATGGAGGTATTGTTGCCACGGCAGAGCCAGATGTATTAACGGGAACTTCAGCAGATAAATTTGGTTTTGGCGGTGATGACAACATTTATGGTCTCGAAGGGGATGACACGATCTATGGTTATGGCGGTAGTGATAGCCTTGAGGGTGACGCTGGCAATGATGTATTGGTAGGCGGTAGTGATGTCAACTATCTGGATGGCGGTGAAGGCAATGATATACTTAATAATACCTATGGTTGGTCAGGAATGTTGATCGGTGGAGCAGGGAATGATACACTCACCGGGTATGATAGCGATACTTTGCTCGGAGAAGATGGGGATGATATCTTAATCGGGGGATGGTTTGATTTTGTTGATGGCGGCGGTGGCAACGATCTCCTTTATGGTGCTTATTCCATGGAGACACTTCTAGGCGGGCAAGGGAATGATACATTGGATTTCGGAAGATCACAAACTATCCCTGCCAATGTTGTTGACAACTATGCGGGGGTAGGCGTAGATAATGGAAATGACATAATAACATTAGTGTATGAAAAAGAGCACTATAGTTTTTCGCGCAATAATAACGATTTGGTGATAAGCAGTCCCCAGGCCGGTGGGGAAGAAATTCGGATACTCAACTGGTTTTTGGGTACCGAATATCAAGTTGAGACGGTGTTATTCGAAAATGGGAGCAGTAGTCTGACGGGAGATAAAGTAACGGAACTGGCCCAATATGCAGGAGGAACTGGTGCAACAGCGTTCTCAGATATTCTCACAGGCTCTTCCGGTGATGACAACATTTATGGTCTCGAAGGGGATGACATGATCTATGGTTATGGCGGTAGTGATAGCCTTGAGGGTGACGCTGGCAATGATGTATTGGTAGGCGGTAGTGATGTCAACTATCTGGATGGCGGCGAAGGCAATGATATACTTAATAATACCTATGGTTGGTTAGGAATGTTGGTCGGTGGAGCAGGGAATGATACACTCACCGGGTACGATAGCGATACTTTGCTCGGAGAAGATGGGGATGACATCTTAATCGGAGGATGGTTTGATTTTGTTGATGGCGGTGGTGGCAACGATCTCCTTTATGGTGCTTATTCCATGGAGACACTTCTAGGCGGGCAAGGGAATGATACATTGGATTTTGGAAGATCACAAACTATCCCTGCCAATGTTGTTGACAACTATGCGGGGATAGGCGTAGATAATGGAAATGACATAATAACATTAGTGTATGAAAAAGAGCACTATAGTTTTTCCCGCAATAATAACGATTTGGTGATCAGCACTCCCCAGGCCGGTGGGGAAGAAATTCGGATACTCAACTGGTTTTTGGGTATCGAATATCAAGTTGAAAAAATACTATGTGGAAATGAAACTCTGTTTGCCGAAGATATCACGAGACTCATTCAGCTTAATGATACCGACATTGCAACCGAAGCCAATGACGTTCTTGTTGGCCTTGGTGGTGACGACTACTATTCCGGTCTTGGCGGAACCGACACCATCTACGGCCTGGATGGTGATGATACCCTACTCGGCGGTAATGATAATGATATCCTGGCCGGTGGTAACGGCAAAGACTATCTTGATGGCGGTGACGGTAACGACCGCCTTATCGAGTGGGGCATTTTTGATACTCTTCTGGGCGGTTCTGGAGATGATACGCTGGAAGGCTGGTATTATGATACGATATCCGGCGGAACTGGCAATGACAGTATTAGCAGCAGAGGGTATTGCGTAATTGATGGTGGAGATGGTGATGATGCACTCATTGTATCTGCTTATGATACTGTAAGCGGTGGTTTGGGTAATGATGTTTACGACGTTAAAACAGGCCCGTTGCGAAAATTGCTGGTAGAAACTACTGCTGACGATACCGGTACCGATCTTCTTCTATTTGAAACAGGCAGTAAAACAGAAAGCGATTTTTATTACAGCGTGGACGGCAGTGACCTTGTGCTGAGCTATGTCGAGTCCGGCGTGGAAGCGGTGCGTATAGCCGGCTGGTTTATCAGCAATGAACATCAGCTTGCCAGCATTCAATTTGCTGATGGTGCGGTTTTCATGGGCAGTCAGATCAGTAACTTAGCTCTTGGCAACGATATTAATGGCGCTACACAAGCTGCCGATCTGTTGACCGGCGGCAGTTCAGATGATACCTTATATGGATTTTCCGGTAATGATACCCTAGACGGCAATGTTGGCAATGATCGTTTATATGGTGGTGCCGGTAATGACTTGTTAAACGGTGGAGTAGGAATTGATAGTATTTATGGCGGTGCCGGCAATGATCAAATCATCTATGATACAGCCGATATGCTTATTGATGGAGGCAGCGGAGTGGATTTACTGGATGCATCGTTGATCGCAGATAATGTGAGTATTGATCTTACTTCGGACAGCAGATTTGTAAGTGTCGAAAATGTGAGCGGAGGCCAAAGCGCGAATTATCTTGTTGGTAATTCTTCTGATAATGTATTGTCCGGTCAGGCTAACGACGATACGCTGTTTGGCGGTGCAGGCAAGGATAGCTTGCAGGGCAACGCAGGCGATGATCTGTTGTGCGGCGGTGATGGTGACGATGTGTTAACCGGCAGCGTTGGGAACGATACGCTGGGAGGCGATACCGGCAATGATCTTTTAGACGGCGGTACCGGCAACGATATGTATTTCTTTAGCGGTGATTGGGGCTATGACACAATTGTTGGTGATGCCAGTTCTGCCGGAGATCAATTGCGGTTTAACGATCGAACCGCAGCGGATATTAGCCTTGTATTCACGGGCAATGATTTGTTGATCACAAGTAATTCCGGGGATACACTACTGATTGACAATTGGAATAGTAATGCCGACCATATTGAAACGGTTTCGTTTAGTGACAGTACTACAACGACATTAAGCGATCTGTTGGATATTGACGAAGCTGGAAACAGTAAAGACCAGGCAGTTTTGATCAATACAAATCAGTCGAAGCAAGGTAATATTAATACTGGCGGTGACGAGGACTGGTACCGCTTCACAGCTTCTCTGGCAGGAACTTATGAAATTACCAGCAGCATTTCTAATGGGTTATATGCATATCTGTATGATGGTGCCGGAAGCTTGATTGCCCAGGATAATAATACCGATAATGATGGGAACTTGGCTTTTTCGGCTGATCTGTTGTCTGGAAATGACTACTTTGTCCGCTTGGTATATGATGACACCGTTACTACGGGATCGTATGATTTATGGGTGACGACGCCTCCTGACAATATTACCGACAGCAATGACAGCAATACTGTTTCCGGTACGGCCGGAGTCGATATTATCCGTGGTGAATTAGGCGCCGATACCCTTTACGGTTCGCAAGGCAATGACAGTTTATGCGGCGGCATTGGAGAAGATTTCTTGTACGGTGGTGCCGGCGATGATACGTTGATTAGCGGCAATTCGACAACAGTCAATCAAGGTAATAAGTATGCAATGTTGGTAGGAATCAGTGATTATTTGAGTCCTTCAGTCCCTGATTTGCCGTATACGCTGAATGACATTTCTGATATGGAACAGTTTTTGAATGATAATGCAGAATGGACCGGAACACAAATTGCCGAGTTGACCGACTCTCAGGCGACGGAAACGGGAATTTTGTCCGCATTGCACAATTTGGCCGGAGAAGTAAGCTCTGGCGATCAAGTTCTCTTCTATTATTCCGGCCATGGCATGGACCAGACCGGGGAACTCTGCCCATACGATATCAACGTGACGAGTGACGGCATTGATCCATCTGAATTGAAAGCGGCACTTCAAGAGGTTTCTGATCAGATTGGGGACGGCCATATCACTGTTATTCTGGATTCCTGTTTTTCTGGCCAATTTGTCGATGCATTCGCCGGCAGCGGCAATGATTATACGGTATACAGCGGTGCCGGCAACGATGAATACGGGTGGGAGATAAATTCACTGGAAAATGGGCTGTTCAGTTATTACTTTGTTGACTGGGGTTTGTCTGGGCAGATGGTGGATCATAATGGTGATGGTGAGGCTACGACGGGAGAAACTTACGGTGTGGTCTATCAAAAAATCCAACGATTTGTTGAAAATTATGGTTTGCTGGGAACTCATCCGCAACTGGCAGATGGTTCAAACGATACTTACGTTCTGGCTACGTATGACCAAGATTATTTGGAAGGCGGCACCGGCAACGACCTACTCTACAGCTACTATGATGAGGACACGCTAAAAGGCGGGAGTGGGGCTGACACACTCGACGGCGGGCAGCAGGCAGACCTTCTCTATGGGGAAGATGATAATGACTGGATCATTGGCGACAGCGGCAACGATACGTTGTTCGGTGGCAGCGGCAATGATGTTCTGGATGGTGGTGAAGGGAATGACGTTTTGGTGTTCGAGGAGGTCTTTGGCACTGACAGCATCATCAGTTCGGCGCTAAACAGTGCCGATTGTGTAGAGTTTGGCAGTCAGTTCACGATTGAAAATCTGCTGGTGTCAGCGAATGGCTCTGATCTTGATATCAGTGACAATGCCGGTAATATTCTTACCATCGAAGATTGGTGTTTAGGAGACGGTTATGCGTTAAACCGCTTTCAGATCCAGACCGTTTGGTATAATACCGATGGCCATGAATGGCAGTTGGCACCGGACGATAACAATGGAAAATTGCCGCCATATTAAAAAGTATAAGCTGAACTTTTCATATGCACTTAAACATTAAAAGAAGCAAGAGTGTGGAATAACAACATTACGTTGGCTTCCTACTCTTGCTTTTCATTATGCATCGAAGATTCTTATCTTCCGATCAAGATTGTCAAGTCGGGATTGTGTAAGCGGAGTTCTGTCAGCGGCCAATAAAGCATTGAACTATATACAATGAGCCTTGTGAGTTGAAGCGTATACCAATTCCCACTTCGGTATAATCAGGGCTCAAAATATTGGCGCGGTGTCCGGGGCTGTTCATTAAAGCTTGTTCTGCCGCAGCAACATCTTGATCGATGGCGAGGTTTTCGCCGGCAAAGCGAAACGTTATGCCGGCCGCATGCATCCGGTCAAACGGGGATAACCCGTCGGGATTATTGTGGGCAAAGAAGGACCGGTCGATTTCATCTTGAGCATGCTGTTGTGCGACGGCACTGACGGCAAGGTTCAGTTTCAACGGTGCTAACCCATTGGCTTCGCGGTCGGCATTTAACAGTGTAAAAGCGAGTTGCTCTTCATTGGTAAGGCCGCCCTTGGTTTGAAGATCTTGAATTGCATATTGGGGCATTGCAGCGCAACCTACCAAGGTGGGCGAAACGCTGCTCCAGTACGCAGTAATGAGCGCAAGGGCGAGTAAGCCTAGTTTTAGTTTCCTGGATAACTTAATTTTAACCATCGTAATCTTGCCTTTCTTTTGATTTTGCGGCATTGCAAAGTATCGTATTTTATAATAGTTTATAATTTTGTTTAATGATTCGCGCTGCTATGTCATAAACCCTTTGTTAAAGATTTCTGGAAAACGATTTTTGTATAATATGTATTCTTGACAGGATAAAAAAACCATTATACGATCATATTGATGGTAGTGGGGGCAGGGAAATACAGCCTGGATTACTTGTGGTTTGAACGCTAAACGGTAAAGTACCGGTTGGTCAAGCGGATGTATCTTGTTGGGGAGGTTAGATCATGGGAAACGCAAAAAAAATTATGCCGGTTTTATTCGTAGGACATGGATCACCTATGAACGCAATTGAAGATAATATCTATACCAAAGGGTGGGAAGAAATTGCCGGAAGAATTCCCCGGCCGGAAGCTATCTTATCCGTTTCGGCCCATTGGTACACGAAAGGCAGCCGGATTACGGATGCTGAAAAACCGAAAACCGTTTATGATATGTATGGTTTTCCGGATGAGTTATACCGGGTAACGTACCCGTCGCCGGGAGCACCGGAACTGGCGCACATAACGAAGCGTTTAATCAGAAGGGATGTCCAGATTGATAACAGTTGGGGAATTGATCACGGTACCTGGTCGGTGCTGCATAAAATGTACCCTAAAGCGGATATTCCGGTGTATCAACTAAGCGTGGATAGCGACGCCGGAACTGAAATCCATTTCCGGATCGGACAGGAGTTAAGCGCCCTGCGTGAAAAAGGAGTTCTGTTGTTTGGCAGCGGTAATGTGGTGCATAATTTGTCCAAGATTAATTGGGGCATGAAAACGGGTTACCCTTGGGCCGTTGAATTTGACGACTATATCAAAGCCAAAATCAGCAATAGGCAATATCAAGATGTGCTTGATTATGAATTAGCAGGAGACTCTTCCAAATTAGCATTTTATACACCGGATCATTTCTATCCCCTGCTCTATGTATTGGGTGCGTCACAGGAGGAGGATAGGCTGTCGGTATTTAATCACTCCTGTACCATGGGTTCTTTGTCAATGACCAGTTATCTGTTTGGGTAAACTGATTTTACGGAATTAAGGTGGAAGTTAAGAAAAAAGAGAGGATGTAGGAGGCCGGTTAATGTGGATAATATACGGACAATACGAAAAATAGTCACCGGTCGGCAAGCGGTCGATGGCGCTGGTGTAAAACTAGTTCGGGTTGTTGGCTATCACGACACGAAAGAGTTTGACCCGTTTCTGATGTTGGATGCGTTTGATTCTGCGGATCCTAATGATTACATCAAAGGGTTCCCTTGGCATCCTCATCGGGGCATTGAAACGATTACGTATCTAATTCAAGGAGATATCGAGCATGGCGACAGCTTGGGAAACAAGGGCAGTATTTTAGATGGGGAATGTCAATGGATGACTGCCGGTTCGGGTATCATTCATCAAGAAATGCCAAAACCGAGCGACAGAATGCTTGGCGTCCAGTTATGGCTCAATCTGCCGGCGAAAAATAAGATGGTTCTGCCTAAATATCATGGAATCACGCAGAAGGATATTCCGGTGATCGAGGAAGGGGACAAAAGGATTCATATTATTGCGGGCATCTATCAGGAAAAACCAGGAGCAATAATAGGAGACTATGTCAAACCCTTGTATCTGGATGTAGAAATGGATCCGGGCGCAGAGTGGTCCTTAGATACAGATCCGGAAGCCACCTTGTTTGTCTATCTTGTGGAAGGTGCAGGGGTTTTTGATCCAACGATGGAAGAGGTTATTCCGGCAAAGCATGCCTTGTTGTTTCATGAAGGGAAACAGGTCCGCGTAAAAGCTTCGGCTCAGGGATTACGCTTCTTGCTCATGGCGGGGAAACCGCTGAAAGAACCAGTTGCCTGGGGCGGGCCGATCGTCATGAATACGAAAGAAGAATTGGAATTGGCATTTAAAGAGCTGGAGGAAAACAAATTTATCAAACAGTAAATTCCTTGTTGTTCCATTTGTCAACAAATCTGTTCTCCTCATCTTGAGACTTTGCGGCATGCAAGGTCTTTTTTTTATTGCGCTTCATTATATCCCGGGACAGATGAGGCATTTGGCGTTAAATATGGATTCTTATTTATGAGAAAAGGCGGTTTAACGCAAAACGGTTTCTCTAAAACGAGAAATTTATTTTTGGGTAAAAATAATCGGAGATTTTGAAAAACCAAGAGGATTATACGCTGACGGTGGTTTATTCTCGGTTTCATATTTTGGCATAGTAATTGCAATATAATGTGGCGTACCTCGTTTTAAGAAAGATGATTTTTCATCAAGAGGCAAAAATTTGCCCAACGAATCGGGGCTAACAAAAATGGTAGTTTATAACAAATGAAAGGCGGTGAATTTGATAACCGAAGATCGTTGAGCAGAATGCGCTCGACAAATTTGTAATAATATCTAGGAGGAACAAAATGGGAATTGGAACTTACGAAGCGTATAAAGAACGATTATTAAAAATGAAACCGAATGTATATCTGAATGGTAAAGCGGTTGACCGTTCAGGAAGCTGGATCGACGGCGGCTGCTATGTTATGAAGCAGTGCTATGATCTGGCGAATGACCCTGAATTTGAAGATGTATGCACAGCGACTTCACACCTCACCGGTAAAAAAATCAACCGGTTCACGCATATTCATCAGTCACAGGATGACCTACTCAAAAAGCAATCAATGACCAGATTGCTCTGCCACCGGGTTGGCGGTTGCACGCAGCGCTGCATGGGCGCTGATGCGCTCAACGCGATTGCTGTAGTCAGCTATGACTGCGACCAGGCTTGTGGTACAAACTATCATGAGCGCTTCAACAAATATTTGCTGTATTGTCAAGAAAATGACCTTATCTGCAACTGTGCTCAAACTGACGTAAAAGGTTCCCGTAACCCAAAATACAAGAGAGCCCATATGCAGCCGGACCCGGATCAGTTTGTCCATGTAATTAAGACGGATGTAGATGGTATCGGCATTGACGGCAAACCTTGCAAAGGGATTATTGTCCGCGGTGCGAAAATCTGCAATTCGAACGCTCCTTATGTGGATGAAATCATTGTCAACCCGACCAAGTTTATGGGTAAAGGCGATGACGGCTATGCAATCTCTTTTGCACTGCCGGCTGACTGGGATGGTATTAAGCTCATGGCTCTTCCTGGCCAGCACCATAAGAGAAAACACCTTCAAGCTCCATTTAATCAAGTTGGCGACGTCGAATCCCTGACCATTTTTGACGATGTATTCGTACCGAATGACCGGGTATTCATGAATGGCTTTGATCATCCGGATGTACTGCAATATGCCGGTTATCTTGCTCTCATGTTCGCTCACTTCCATAGACATTCCTACACAGGCTGTAAAACTGCCGTTTCCGAAGTTATTGCCGCTCAGGCAGCGTTGGTTGCCGATGTGAATGATATCGCAGGCGAACATCATGTTCGTGAGAAAATCTGTGAAATCATCAGCACGGCTGAATTGGTTTTTGCTGCAGGACAGTCTTCGGCGCTGCGTGCAGTGAAATTCCCGAATGGTTCCTGGGTACCGGATGAAATCCTTACCAATGCCGGACGGAAACTGGCAGGCCAGAAAATTTATCATGAATACGAGACCTTGGCTGACTTGACTGGCGGCGTTTGTGCGTCACTGCCGACGGAAGAAGAATTCTTTGCTCCGGAAACAGCCGAACTTTGCAATAAGTACATCATGCGTAATCCGGCTTACACAGCGGAAGAAACCCACAGAACGATGCGGATGATGGAAGATAAACTTTGCGATGCGTTTGAAGCTGCGCAGGCAGTAGCGGGCGTACATGGCGGCGGATCCCCGTTGATGGAAACAATTACTATGATGAGTCGCTATGATTTGGAACCATTGAAAACCCTGGCAAAATATCTCGCCGGCTTTGATGGCGTAAAATGTCCTCGTATCGAACGGCCGACAGTAACTCCGAGAGCTATGCTTGACAGATTTAAAAAGACTGAGATAACAAAGTAGTAAGCGCTTCTTTTTAGTTCCCCTGTTAAAGAAAAACTACCAAATTTTCTTACCTCCTAGATTCCTAGTAAATTAAACTACCAATTTTATTTTACAAAAGCAAAAGAGACTGGAACTCGTAACGCCAGTCTCTTTTGCTTTTGCGTCTCTCAATAAAAGTGTGGTGAATGGAAATGAGCAACCTAAAACGACGTCTGTAATGTTACAGACGTCGTTTTAGGTTGAGAAATTTAAATTGTTATTGTTATACTTGAATCGATAAGAAAATAGGGAGAGTCATCTGGGAAATTTGGTCCTGTAGTTCTTCAATGTTATCAATATGCCTGTCTTCGTCGTTCAAGATGTGCTCGAGAATTTCCCGGGTGGCAAAATCACTGACATCGCCCGCCACTTTAATGCCGGCGTTGTAGGCAGCGATGGCGTCTGCTTCGGCTGCATGGTCGAATGCTAACATTTTTGCCGCGTCGTCACCAATATGAATGGTTTTCAAGTTACTGACCATGGGCTGGCCTTCTAGGAAAATAATCCGTGCGATTAATTTTTCGGCGTGTTTCATTTCCTCAATGGCCCGTTTTTCAAAATGGTCGTGCAGTTTGCCGTAACCCCAATTTGCGCACATTTCGGAATGGACGATGTACTGGTTGATTGCAGTCAGTTCGTCGGCTAAGAGTGAGTTAAGGGTTTCGATGAGTTTTGCATTACCTTTCATCTAACAAAAACTCCTTTCCTTTGAAAAAATTTACCATTTCAACAAAAGAGATATACTCTTACCTTAAATATATAATATTCAGAAAATATAAACAAGATTTAACAAAATATAATTGAAAAATTCTTCTCTTTTGTTAGTAAAAGGGAAGGATTTTTATATGCAAAAGAGAATTTTTACCATTTAAAGAAAAGAAAAGGATCGTGACGGCATTGAAAATTTTCACAACACTGTTTGGCAGCCCACGGGCAAAAAAAGTTTACGAAGCAAAAGAAAAATTCCGAAAAAAAACAAGTGCATTGCGGAATATCGGTGAAGCGATTGCTATTGCTACCGAAAATTGTTACAGGAAGACGTTACCGTTGCTTGATTTCAGGGAAGAACGAGATCGGCAACTGGTGAACGTTTATATATATTATGAATATTTGTATTTTTTTCGGCACCTTGCGTTACGAGAGGCTTTTAATCACCTGTCTATTTCACAGATGAATATTTTGCATGAATATATTGCAGGTGTATTTATCCCGCGGACTGTGGATAAATTTTTAAAGCAATGCCCAGAAGAGATGCGACCTGGTTTGCGGATTGAATTTTTCAAACGATTAAATGACATGGAAGCTAGCTATGGGAATTCAAGGGAGCTTTTTGCCAAAAAGAATCCTTGTGCCAGTGATGCGTTAACATCGAAAGTCAGTAAAAACGTTATGAGAATTATTGGAGACCCAGACAATTCGAGTGCGATTCGAAACATCATTATAATTGTTACGGATGCTTATCATTCTATGAAATTGAAAAATTTGATTGGTAAAGCAAAACAACATATTAAAATTGAATAGGAGCAATGAGGATTTAATAGTATGGAGTATTGTTGTGAATATTGTGATAAATCAACGATTGTGCGATAATAAGGGTAGATAATACTTTTTGTTGAATCATTCATAACGAAGTTGTGCTTGGAGATACTGAATTTCATAGTTCGGTATCTTTCGTTTTTTTAAATATTTTTGCGGTATGCAGCCTGTATTCTGATAATACGGGGAGAGTGTTTCTATGAAACCGTTTCGGACAGCAATGTTGTGTGGGCGTTTTCAACATATTCATATTGGCCATGAGCAATTGATCCAGTTGGGTCTCGTTTTAGCGGATGAAATTTTAGTGGTTATTGGTTCTGCCCAAGAAGCAGGTACGGCGAAAAATCCTTTTTCTGTTAAAACCAGGATTGAATTAATAAAAGTAATTTATCCGGAGGATTGTGTGCGGACAATGGGATTAGCCGATCTTACCGATGGGACTTATATTACGCCGGCATGGGGCAAATACTTATTTCGGAATATCCTGCAATTTTGCGGGAACCTTCCGGATATTATGATCTATGGAAATGATGTTCCCCGCAGCCTTTGGTTTGCGGCGGAAGATATTATTACTATTTCCGAACTTATTGTGGCGCGCCAAAAACTGCCGGTTAGCGCTACGGTTTTGCGTGCGCATTTATTAGCCGATCGTAAGAAGGAGTGGCAAGCGTTAACAAATCCCAAGATACATGGTTTTTATCAAAAATTACGGGCGGAAATTTTGCAGGGACAAAACTGTTTAGCATGAAGGGGGTTGCGATATGAGTACTGCGTTATTTACGGACTTGTATGAATTGACGATGGCGCAAAGTTATTTGGAACATCGTAAAACCGGCAACGCTGTTTTCAGCCTTTTTGTCCGGCGTTTGCCACAAGAACGGAATTTTTTGGTTTCCTGCGGATTGCAAACGTTAGTGGAGTATCTAGCCAATTTTCGATTTACCCAGGAAGATATTGTGTATTTGCGCAGTCTCAATAAATTTAGTGAGCCGTTTCTTGATTACCTTGGCAACTATCGCTTCCGCGGCAAGCTCTATGCGATCCCGGAAGGTCGAATCGTATTTCAAAATGAACCGCTTATCCAGGTTGAGGGAAGTTTGCCTGAAGTGCAAATTTTAGAAACGTTAGTGATTAATGTGATTCATTTTCAGACATTAATCGCTGCAAAAGCGGCCAGAAATTATTTGGTGGGACGGGGGAAAATGCTGGTTGATTTTGGGCTGCGGCGGTCCCATATGCCCATGGCCGGTATTTTTGCCGCCCGGGCCGCTTATATAGCCGGTTTTGACGGGACATCCGATATTGAGGCGGGACGGCTCTTTGGGATTCCGGTTTTTGGGACCATGGCGCACTCTTATGTAATGGCTTTTTCGAGTGAAGAAGAGGCGTTTCGCGCTTTTGCCAAAACTTTTCCGAAAAGCGCGCTGTTGCTGATTGATACTTATGATACGTTGGCGGGGGCAAACATTGTGGCCAAGATGGCCCGGGAAGGAGTGCCGATTACCGGAGTTAGAATTGATAGCGGCGATATTCCCAGTCAAGTAGTCGCTGTAAGAAAAATTTTAAATGAGGCCGGTCTTAATCAAGCAAAAATATTTATCAGCAGCGGCGTTGACGAATATTCGATTGATGGTTGGTTGCGTGATGGATTGCCGATTGACGCCTTTGGCGTGGGAACCCATTTCATTACTTCATCCGATATACCTTATTTAGATATGGCCTACAAACTGACGGAATATGAAGGGCTGCCTAAATTTAAGACGAGCCCGGGTAAGGTGACGTTTCCTTTTAAACGACAAATTGTGCGGTTTTATGAAAATGGGATAATGGCTCGGGATCAGACAATGCCGATGGGCAATCCGGGTGAGGGGGAACCGCTTGTCGAGTTGTATATGGATAATGGTGAAGCCGTCAGGCCGTTAGCCGCTGTGAAGGAAATACGGGAAATTTTTTTGCAGGATGTGCAACGGCTTCCGCTGTCTATGCGCGGTTTAAAGAAAGAAGAATACAGTGTGGTTATTCGTTAAAAGGGTAATTGAAAAATGCAATGGGGAGGAAGAAAAATGAAGGTTTGCCTGACAGCAAAGGATGCTTTACTTGTTGTGGATATGCAAGTTGATTTTTTACCGGGCGGAGCGTTAGCAGTCCCGGAAGGCGATAGAATCATTCCGCCGGTTAACCACTACATTCATGTTTTCTCTGAAGCCGGGCTTCCGGTATATTTTACCCGTGACTGGCACTCCCATGACCATTTGTCATTTAAAGTGAATGGCGGATTATGGCCGTCGCATTGCGTAGCCGATACCGCCGGCGCGCTGTTTCCCAAGGAATTATATTTGCCGCCGGATAATAAATACATTATATCGAAAGGTGTAAAGCGCGAATTCGATGCTTATTCCGGCTTCCAAGACACTCCTTTGCTAGCGCTATTGCAAGAACGGGGAATCCGACGGGTATTTATTGGCGGTCTTGCCACTGAGTATTGTGTAAAGAATACTGTTGAAGGCGCTATAAATTTAGGCTTTACAACATTCCTGCTTTGGGATGCAGTCCGGGGAATCAATGTGGCGCCGGGTGACTGCGATAAAGCGCTGCAATGGATGTTATCCGCTGGAAGCATTGCGGTGGCTGCGCAAGATTTTTAGCGACTGCCCTTATCTCAATAGGTAGGAAGATTTTCATAGACGGGATTCATTCTTTTGTTTCCACCCTCTCCCCGTGAGAGGGTTTCGTTTTGTAAAAAATTGTAGCATTATCAGATCAGTGTGGTACAATAGTGCATATGCAAAAACAATTGCAGAATACCAAGATAAGATGAATCTGCATGGAGAATAGGTGGGACTGGATGGTATGATAACATTTGTAGTTTTATTTATTGCAGCGTTTTGTGCTGGTGTTCAAAATGCTTTAGCCGGAGGTGGGTCATTCCTTACTTTTCCGGCTTTAATGTTTACGGGGTTAGATGCCCGGGCGGCAAACATTACTTCGACGATCGCTTTATTTCCCGGTCAGATTACGACGGGGCTTGCCGGCAGAAAAAATGTTTCGGATTTACCTCAGCTTTCATTTAAAGCATTGTTTATCATTAGTCTGATTGGCGGTGTCTTTGGCGCGATTCTACTGTTGAAAACACCTGTTTCGGTGTTTGAAGCGTTAGTTCCCTGGCTGGTTCTGTTTGCTACTTTTGTTTTTATCTGGGGTAGTTTTTTTCGCAAAGCGCAAGAAGGAGTTCAACAGTTAGGACCGGTTGGCGCGATGATCGCCCAGTTTGTGATTGCCATCTATGGCGGCTATTTTGGCGGGGGAATTGGCATTCTGATGCTTGCGGCCTTGACGATCGCCGGCCTGGCTGTCCGTAAGGCCGGCGCTACCAAAAATGTATTAGCCGGGGTAATGAACGCATCTGCTGTTTTAATTTTTCTTTTCTCGGGTCAAGTTGCCTGGACTCAGGTGGCAGTTGCGTCGATAGCTTCGATTGCCGGTGGGCAAGTCGGGGCCTATGCTTTACAGCGGGTCAACGAAAAAATATTGCGTGTTTGTATTATTATTATTGGTTTCGTATTAGCGATTGGCCTCTTCATGAAGGCGCATGGTTTGTTGGGAGTATAATTTTATAAGTAGTCAATAGAACAGGCTAAAAGCTTCAAAAAATTCCCAATAGCTTTTGGCCTGTTTTGCGTTTGCATATAATCATGGTCTATCAAAGGTGACATTATGGATTATCTATTGGTATCAATTACAATGGCATTTGTCGGCGGTATATGGTTGTCGGGCATCATAGCCTGGCCGTTACCGCTGTTATATTTTTTGAGTGTCGGTATGGTGTTGGCTTCGGTTATTCTGCTGCTGCGTGGTGATCAACGGGTTCCGGCAACTGTGTGCGCAGTATTTTTTCTTCTGGGCATGATTCATTACTTGCACTCCGCTCAATTGGCATCCAATGATATTAGCAACTGGGCTGGGCATACCATGACAGTAAGCGGTGAAGTCATAGAAGTTCCGCAAGTTATTGCCCTGGAGGATGGTAAAATTCGCGTTCGTTATGTTGTGGCGGTGAAGGCTGTGTTGGAGCAAGGGCAGCCTGCGGCCGCCAGAGGCAGTATGATGGTTTATGTCAAGCAGGCTAAAGACGCTCCAATAGCCAAAATAGATGACCAGCTGACGGCTGCCGGTGCGGTTGTTTTGCCGACTGGGTATCATAATCCAGGGCTGGTTGATACCAGTGCCGGACTGAAACGACAAGGGATTACGGCGCGAATGGGCGCGATCGCCAATACTGTCCATATCCAATCAATCGGATCGGCTGTTGCCTGGAAGACGAGGTTAGCCAATTGGCGGCAAACTATGACTGCAAATATGCAAAAGGTGATGCCGCCGGCGGATGCAGCTGTTTTAACGGGGATGCTGTTTGGCGGTTATGCCGGGATCAAGCCGGACGTGGTGCAAGATTTTGCAGCCACGGGTATTGTTCATATTTTATCGGTTTCTGGATCGCATATTGCCCTTGTCGCCGGTGTTTTGTTATGGGTGGGCAAACGTCTTCATTTGCGTTTTTGGATGATTGCCATATTGGTAACCGGGAGCATCCTGTTTTACGGTTGCTTAAGCGGTTTTACGCCACCGGTAGTTCGCTCGGTCGCGATGGGGATTGTTGCGATGGCGGCCGTTGGTTTTGACCGTGAAAAAGATGGCCTTAGTGCGCTGGCAGCTGTTGTTTTGGGTGTGCTGGTGTACCAGCCGGCTTTAATTTACGATATCAGTTTTCAGCTTTCTAGCGGAGCAACTGCCGGCATTCTTTTCTTTTATTCCCGTACCGTCAACCAACTTGCTTTTTTGCCGGACTGGCTGCGGAACGCCTTAGCGGTAACCTGGTCGGCTCAAATCGGGGTTATTCCTTTTATTGCTTGGTATTTTAACACATTTTCTTTAAGCTCGTTTCCGGCTAATTTGCTTGTTGTCCCAATCATTGAATTATTAGTGATAGTAGGTTTAGCCGGTACTTTGTTAAGCTTGTTGCTGCCGCCATTAGGAAGTATGATTCTGGTTATTTGCAGTTTAATGACCGGATTGGCAATCCTGCTTACCTCCGGACTGGCTGCGTTGCCCGGTGGAACGATATATTTGCCTCCCTTTACAATAACCGGTGGATTGGTTTATTATTTACTGCTAGCTTGGCTTTATGGATATTGTCCGGCAAATTTTCCGCGCCCTTTACAAGTCATACATTGGTTTTGGCGGTCTTATTTCCGGATAGGCGGTTTAATCACAGTGGTAGTTGCCTGTTTTTGGTTTGGCGTCTTATGTCCTAAACCGGTTGGTGTTCATTTTATTGATGTCGGGCAAGGTGATTCTACGCTGATTACTACTCCGCATGGCAGGGCTATCCTAGTCGACACTGGGGGAGTCATGGGGGACAGCGCGACTGCTTTCGACGTTGGCGAACGGGTGGTTTTCCCTTATTTGCGGCATTATGGTATACTTTCACTAGACTATCTGATTTTAACGCATGGCCATCAGGACCATGCCGGCGGTGCGGCAGGAGTAACTCGACATATGCCGGTGCGGGAAGTGATGTTGGCGCGGGAGGAATATACTCCGCCGGTGCAATTATTGCTGCATGAAATTCGCCGCCGTCATATTATTCCCATGTATGAAGGGCAGCGCATCCTGATTGACGGCGTTATGGTTGATGTTTTACACGCTGTTGATTCGTCGGGGGCAAGCGGCAATGAAGTATCTTGTGTCATCCGCGTGGGTTACGGCAGTCATAGTTTTTTACTGACCGGCGACTTAGAAACGCAAGGCGAACTGGAAATGCTTCACAAAGGGACTTCCGTAGAAAGCACTGTATTAAAAGTTGGCCATCACGGCGCTAAGAAATCAACAACACCGGCTTTTTTGCAGGCCGTTCATCCGGCGTATGCAGTGATTTCAGTGGGCAGCAATAACCGGTTCGGACATCCGCATGCGGAAACACTGCAACGGTTAGCCGAACGGCAAATTACGGTATATCGCACGGATCAACAAGGCGCAATCGCTTTTTATACGGATGGGAACGTGTTAACGGTGGAACCGTTTTGGAGAGGGGATCATCTGTGACGTATAAAGCAGAGTTAAATAAAGTCCATGCCGGCCAGATCAAACCGGTATATCTTTTATACGGGGAAGAAACTTACCGGATGCGGGAATTTGAAACTGCTGTAATCGAGGCCTGCCTGTCTGCCGCTGACCGGGAAAACGGCTTGATCGTATTTGATCAGGAACCGGATTTGCGCGATTTAACGAACCAAATTGAAACAGCTCCGTTCTGGAGCGAAAAAAATGTCATTGTGGTGAGGAATACTTCGTTATTTCGCGCTTCTCGTAAAAGCAAAGTAGGAGAAAACGTTGAACCGGGGGAGACGGAAGAGGCGGAACCGGACACGGCTAAACCCGGCGAGGAGGCTTTGCTTGCAGTTCTGAATGATATGCCGCCATACAGTACCGTGATTTTTTCGATTACGGCAAAAAAAGATAAAAAAGCGTATAAAGAAATTGATAAACGCCGCAAAAGTTTTAAAATTGTTGAAAAATCCGGCGTGGCGATTGAAGTAGCTGCACTGCAGGCCAATGAAGCCCGGGAGTGGGTCCGGGAAAAATTGCAAAAGATAGGGAAACAACTCGACAGGCCGGCGTCCGAACAGCTTTGGTCGGCAATCAGCGTCATGCCGTCGGTACCGATTGGTTTTTTGGAAAATGAACTGGATAAACTGGATTTATATACTGGAACTCGCAGATTGATCACGAAACAGGATGTGATGACGATGATGTCGGCAGTTCCGGAGGTTTCCATCTTCGCAATGCTTGAGGCGATGAGCCTTAAGCAGGTTGATGAGGCGTTGGTTTTATTGAAGCAGCAATTGTCTTCGGGTGTTTACCCGTTGATCATCTTGACTCTGTTGGTGCGCCAGGTCCGGCTATTGTGGCAGGTAAAAGTGTGGACGGAGAGTGGAAACAGTGCGCAGTCTTTTGCCCAGCAGAATAAACTTCCTGGCTTTGTCGTAGAAAAATTGCAGCGGCAAAGCAAGGGATTTTCCATGCAAACATTGCAAAGAACCATGTTGTCCCTGGCAAATGCGGATCGTGATTTGAAATCGGGAAAAGCGGACAGCGCCGTTTTTGAAATAATTTTGATTGATATGTGCCGGTAAGAATTGGAATAACTATAATATAAGTGAGCCTTAGGTTCGGAGGGGGTTATTGCCCCCGCCGAACCCTTAGAGCGAACTTAGTTCGAGTGTTATAGCCTGTTGATCCCCGACCTAAGAGGGCGGGGTCTTACGGGCTGTTAACGAGATAAATAAAATAGTTACGCCCTACAGTTAATTGTTTTCGAAACTGTAGGGCGTTTTTTGGAATTGATTTGCTCATTTGAGCGGAAATTTCTAGTTTTTTTTATAAAAAGAAAGGCCGGAAGAAGTCTTCCGGCCTTTCAATTTTGCAAATTATAGGTTTTTATTTCGCCTGTGCGTTGATTTTGCGAGCGAGGCGAGATTTTTTGCGGGCTGCGGCATTTTTATGAATAACACCTTTGGCGGCTGCTTTGTCAATGGTGCTGCTAGCTTTAGTCAGGAGGGCTTTAGCCTCATCCGCTTTACCGGCTGATACCGACTCAACTAATTTTCGGGATACAGTCTTTACGGTGGATTTTACCGCAAAGTTTTCGGCGCGTCTTTTAGCGTCGGTAATTACGCTACGTTCAGATGATTTAATGTTTGGCAAGTAGTTCACCTCCTTACGATAATCTTACTAAAACATTCTAGCATGTTGGGTTTTAAAATGCAAGCTCTATCCTTGGTAAAATTCAGCTCGTATTCGTAAAAAGTAATTTCTGGGATGGACGGCTAGTTGCAGTGATACTGGATCGGATGCTATAATCAAATGATATAATAAGTATCTTTAATGGAGGAAGACTAGGTATGGATACTGCTCATATTCGTAATTTTTCAATTATAGCCCATATTGATCACGGGAAGTCAACACTGGCGGACCGTCTGATTGAATATACCGGTGCGCTTTCTGCCCGTGAGATGGAAAACCAAGTTTTAGACCAGATGGAATTGGAACGGGAACGAGGTATTACGATTAAAGCCCAGGCGGTCCGCCTTGAATACAAGGCGCAAAATGGCGAAGAATACATGCTGAATTTAATTGATACGCCAGGGCATGTCGATTTTACCTATGAGGTTTCGCGCAGTCTGGCCGCTTGCGAAGGTGCACTTTTAGTGGTGGATGCAACGCAGGGGATTGAGGCCCAAACGTTGGCCAATGTGTATTTGGCCCTTGAACATGATTTGGAAATTATTGTTGTGATTAATAAAATTGACCTCCCCAGTGCAGACCCGGAAAAGGTAAAGCACGAAATTGAGGAAGTTATCGGATTGGACGCTTCGGATGCAATCTTGGTCAGCGCCAAAACCGGATTGGGGATCCCGGATGTGCTGGAGGCGATTGTCCGCAAAATTCCGCCGCCGCGGACGAATCCGGCAGAACCGTTGCGCGCCTTGATTTTTGATTCCCACTTTGACCCGTATAAAGGGGTTATCGCCTATGTTCGTATCATGGACGGATCGATCCGTCCGGGAATGAAAGTGAAAACAATGGCTTCGGATAAGGTGTTTGAAGTCACTGATGTTGGTGTTTTTCGTCCGGCGCTGCGCAATGTTGATGAACTGGGACCGGGGCAGGTTGGTTTCTTGGCTGCCAGTGTTAAAAATGTCAAAGATACACGGGTAGGGGATACGATTACGGATGCGACCCGTCCGGCTGCGCAGCCTTTGACCGGCTATCGTAAAATTACCCCGATGGTGTTTTGCGGCTTGTATACGGTGGACAGCGTAGATTACGAGGCGCTGCGGGATGCATTGGAAAAATTGCAGTTAAATGATGCTTCGTTGGTGTTTGAACCAGAAACTTCGGTAGCTTTGGGCTTTGGATTCCGCTGCGGATTTTTGGGCTTGCTGCATATGGATGTCATCAAGGAACGGCTGGAACGGGAATACGACCTGTCGTTGATTACAACGGCGCCAAACGTTATTTATAAGGTATATAAGACGGACGGAGAAGTATTGCGGATTGACAATCCGGCTCATTTGCCTTCACCGCAGGAAATCGAACACGTTGAAGAGCCTTATGTTAAAGCGACAGTGATTGTTCCCAATGAATTTGTCGGGGCGGTCATGGAATTATCGCAGGAAAAACGGGGCGAATATAAAGATATGAAATATCTTGACACGACCCGGGTTATGCTGACCTACCATTTGCCGCTTAGTGAGATTATTTATGATTATTTTGACCGTTTAAAATCATCGACGCGTGGATATGCTTCACTGGATTATGAATTGACGGATTACCAGGAATCGAGTCTTGTCAAATTGGATATCTTGCTGAACGGCGAACCGGTTGATGCATTAAGCGTAATTGTCCACCGCGACCGGGCGCAGTACCGGGGCCGGTTATTGGTCGAAAAATTGCGGGGCATCATTCCCCGGCAGATGTTTGAAATTCCTGTCCAGGCAGCGATTGGCAATAAAGTGGTTGCCAGGGAGACGGTGCGGGCAATGCGCAAGGATGTATTGGCCAAATGCTATGGCGGAGATATTACCCGTAAACGCAAATTGCTGGAGAAACAGAAGGAAGGTAAAAAGAGAATGAAACAGGTCGGCAGTGTGGAAATACCGCAGGAAGCATTTATGGCGGTTTTAAAAATTGATTGATACGTTAGGCGTTTATATCCATATTCCGTTTTGCCGAAAAAAATGTTTCTATTGTGATTTTCCTTCCTATGCCGGACTTGAAACTATATTTGCTGATTATGCCGCCGCTTTGTGCCGGGAGATCGACCGCCGAAGCGGCCTTTTCTCAGCCTGCCGGGTTGATACGGTTTTTTTTGGCGGCGGCACTCCGACGCTGTTGCCCGTTAAGACTTTGGCCTCGATCCTGGAAACCCTTCAGCGGCGTTTTCCGGTGCTGAGTGATGCGGAAATTAGTATAGAGGGCAATCCGGGAACCATCGATCGCGAAACATTACGGGCTTTGCGATCGGCTGGCTTTAACCGGATTAGCATTGGTGTGCAGTCTTTTTCTGATCGTGTTTTGCAGGCTGTCGGACGGATCCATACCGGACGCCAAGCGGTTCAGGCGGTCCTGGCGGCGCAAGCTGCCGGTTTTAATAATATCAGTATTGATTTAATGTATGGTTTGCCGGGACAGACTTTGCAGGATGTATCGTCCAGTCTTCAGCAGGCGGTTGATTTGCCGGTTTCCCATGTCTCAGTGTATGGCTTGAAAGTGGAGGAAGAAACGCCGCTGGAAGCTGCTTTGGCTGCAGGACGGGTTACTCTGCCGGAAGAAGATGATGAATTAGCAATGTATGAATTGGCAACGCAGTTTTTGCCGGACCATGGATATTTGCGCTATGAAATATCAAATTATGCCCAATCGGGAAAAGAATGCCGCCATAATTTGAAATATTGGCGGTATCAGCCTTACATTGGCTTTGGTGCGGCAGCGTGTTCTTTTTTCGGTGACGAACGTTTGACGAATACAACGGATGTACGGGAATATATTGCTAAAGTGAATGCGGATAAGAGTCCTGTAGCTATGAAAGAACGAATAGAAAAGGACACGGCGATAGCGGAATATGTCTTTTTGGCTTTGCGTACTGCAGAGGGCATCCGGTTTGCTGAGTTTGTCCGCCGTTTTCATGTGGATTTTCCATCCTACTATACGGAAGAGATAGAAACGTTGCTTCAACAACAGTTAATTTATGCTACTCCTGACGGCATTGGCTTGACTCTGTTAGGTATGCGGTTTGGGAATCGTGTTTTTGCTGCTTTTTTACCGAAAAAAGACAAATAACTCCATTGCTATCTTGACATCGACCGGAACAAGTGGTATTTTTTTAATAGGCGTTAGCACTCTATTGATGCGAGTGCTAACAAAGGAGGCGAGCAGTGTGTTGGACGAGAGAAAAAGGAAGATTTTGCAGGCGATCATTGACGATTATATTTCTACAGCCGAACCGATTGGATCTCGGACCATTGCCCGTAAATACGATTTAGGGATTAGTCCGGCGACGATCCGCAATGAGATGGCTGATCTGGAATTGCTGGGTTATTTGGAGCAGCCGCATACTTCGGCTGGGCGTATTCCTGCGGCAAAAGGATACCGGTTTTACGTCGATAGCCTGATGTCAACGCCGTCGATTTCCGACAATGATGTTACGTTGATTACTAATTGGTATCGGAGTCGGGCGCGCCGGATCGAAGAAGTCTTCCAGGAAACTGCGAAAATTATATCCCGTATGACACGGAATGTTTCGCTGGTGTTAGCGCCGCAATATGCGCCGGCTGTATTTAAATATTTACAATTCATGCCGCTCGATAATCAACGTGTTATTTTGGCAATTGTTACCGATACCGGATATGTGGAAAATAAAGTGCTGCCAATTCCCGAGGGAGTCCGGTTTGAAGATTTACACCGGATTGCCGAACGGATTAACCGGCGGCTAGCCGGCCAAGCTTTTGGACAGATCCAATCTTCTGTATTCAAGGACATCCATCAGGATTTTGAGCACGACCACGTGATTTTTGACACTTTGTTGGAAGTGCTTCGTCAAGTTGTGCCTGCCAGCAAACAGGAACGGATTTATTTGGGCGGCACGTCGCAACTGTTGGCGCAGCCGGAATACCGCGATATGAAAAAAGTCAAAGAATTATTGACGATGCTGGAAGAAGAACGCTTGTTGTGTGATATTTTGCATACCCAAGACACTGATGGCGTTGTGGTTACCATTGGCGGCGAAAACAAGTATTCCGGTATCCAGGATTGCAGTGTAGTGCAGGCTACCTACCGGATTGACGGACAGGTGGTGGGAACGGTTGCCGTTTTGGGGCCGACCCGGATGGAATACGGGAAAATTACTGCGGTATTGGATTTCATGCATCATCATTTTGGTGATATATTGAAACGTTATGGGGTTTAATTTTTTTACACAGGCTGAAAATTGGGAGGCGAACGCATGAATTTGAAACAGGCAGGCAGTGGTGCAGATGTAGACGAGCGCTTAGCGGCCTTGATGACGAATGCTAATGCTGTCCGGGCGATCACGGCTGCAGTGGAAGGAACGATTGGTCCGAAGGGCTTGGATACTATGCTGGTCGATCGTTTTGGCGAAGTGGTTATTACAAATGATGGTGTAACGATTTTAGATAAAATGGATGTGAATCATCCCGCGGCAAAAATGCTGATTAATATTGCCAAGGCGCAACAGGCTGAGGTTGGTGATGGCACGACAACTGCTACAATTTTGGCCGGAGCGTTGGTTGCCGAAGGCGTTGCGCAGGTATTGCGCGGCGTGCCGGTTGCCCGGGTGATTGAAGGGATCCGCTATGGTGTGAAACAGGTCTTAAGCCAAATTGAGGAACGAGGGCGCAAGGTAACTGATATTCATGATCCGATTTTGCATAATATCGCAATGATCGCCGGAAGGGAGTATGAGGATATTGCCGATCTGGTCGTCGAAGCAGTACAACTGATCGGCGTGGAAAAACTTTGCGAAACCAATTTTAAATTGTCGGATATTATTACGGCTGAAGAGGGCGCCGGCAATGAAGTGTTTATGGGCGTTATTGTCGATAAGGAACGGATGAATCAAGAAATGCCTTCCGAAGTGTTTGAAGCAAAAATTCTTTTAGTGGATGATGCTCTGGAACCGGAAGAAATAGAAGATGAAGCATTAAGCACAGAAACTGGGTTTAAACGGTATATTGAGTTTCAGGATGAGTTTAAACGTAATGTACAAAAAATTGTTGATCTGGGAATAAAAGTTGTGTTAGTCGACCGCGGTGTTCATGCGACGGCGGAAGAAATACTGATGGATGCCGGAGTATTGGTTGTCCAACGGGTTGCCAATAAAGATTTACGGCGCGTGGCGGAACATGCCGGAGCCAGAATGATGAAGCGTACCGGCTTGAAAAAAGACGGCGTGGATATTGAAAAATATCTTGGTTTTGCCAGCAGGGTTTATGAAGATGAAAAACTGCAGCAAATCCGTATTCTTGGCGGCGGCGGCAAACCGATGGCGACTATTTTGGTAGGTGCTGCGACGGAAGAAGTTGTTGGCGAAAGGGAAAGAATTGCCAAAGATGCCGCTTCCAGTGTTCAGGCAGCCGTTCGCGGCGGATATGTAGCCGGCGGTGGAGCGACAGAAATTGCTATGTCGCGGACCGTGGGAAAAATGCGCGATAATGTAAAAGGCATGGCTTCCTATGGTGTGGATTGCGTCGCCAATGCTTTGAACAAACCATTGACGCAGATTGTGCAAAATGCCGGCTATAATCCACTGGAAAAAGTGGAAGAAGTGGTGAATGCACAAGTGTCGGCAGGCAGTGACACGTTGGGCATTGACTGTGATACCGGCTCGGTTATTGATATGTTGGCGCAAGGCGTTGTTGATCCTGTGCCGGTTAAATATCATGCAATCCGGGCTGCCGGCGAGGTTGCAGTTGCCATTCTGCGGATTGATACCATTATCAAGAAAAAAGAAGAAGGGGCAAACGCAGCAAAAGCTGCAGCCGGGACTGATGCCGGCATGCCCGATTTTTAATATGGATGCGAGGTGAAAATAGTGGGAGAGAATAAGCAAACAGAACAGGAAAACATGAAACAGGAAGAACAGAAGACAGGGGTTGAGTCAACTGGCGCAGAGGGTTGCATCGAAAGCGGCGATCCAACAGTAGAAAAATTGATGGCTGAAGTCGAAGAAAAACAGACTTCATTAGAAGAAATGACCAATCGTTACCAACGGTTGCAGGCTGATTTTGATAATTTTCGCCGGCGGACCCGTCAAGAGAAAGAAGAATTATCGGCGGTTGTCGCCCAGGATTTGATATTGCAGATCCTTCCGGTTATTGATAATCTGGAACGGGCATTAGATGGCAAAAGCCAACAGGATGCACAGGCGATTATCGCCGGCGTTGAAATGATCTATCGCCAAATGGTGAGTTTATTGGCGAAAAATGGTCTGGAAACGATTGAAGCTGTTGGAAATCAATTTAATCCCGAACAACACCAGGCTGTAATGAGAGAAGAGAATCCGAACCAGCCAGAGGGTATGATCATAGAAGAACTGCAAAAAGGGTACCGGGTCCGGGATAGAGTGATCCGTCCCAGCATGGTCAAAGTAGTAGGATAAACAAATGAGCGCTTTTGTGGTAAGCTCAGTAACCATATAAAAGGGGGAAAAGAATATGTCAAAAGTAATTGGTATAGACCTTGGTACTACAAACTCGGTTGTTGCTGTTATGGAAGGCGGCGAGCCGGTTGTTATCCCTAATGCGGAAGGAAGTCGTCTGACTCCGTCTGTTGTCGGTTTTTCAAAAACAGGCGAACGTCTTGTTGGTCAGTTGGCGAAACGCCAGGCTGTGTCGAACCCGGACCGTACGATCAGTTCGATCAAACGGCATATGGGTACGGATTATAAGGTGAAGATTGATGAGAAAGCCTATAATCCGCAGGAAATTTCTGCGATGATTTTGCAAAAATTAAAGCAAGATGCGGAAGCCTACCTGGGTGAGAAGGTTACGCAGGCGGTTATTACAGTTCCGGCCTATTTCACGGACAGCCAGCGTCAAGCAACAAAAGATGCCGGAACGATTTCCGGCTTGGAAGTGCTGCGGATTATCAACGAGCCGACTGCTGCATCCCTGGCATACGGCATGGACAAAGGCGAAGATCATACGATCCTTGTTTTTGACTTGGGCGGCGGTACGTTTGACGTATCCATCCTCGAACTGGGCGATGGCGTATTTGAGGTAAAAGCAACGAATGGAAATAACCGTCTAGGCGGCGATGATTTTGATGAGCGGGTCAAAAAATGGCTGATCGACGAATTTAAAAAGCAGCAAGGGATTGATCTTTCCAACGACCGCATGGCTCAGCAACGGCTGTTGGAAGCTGCTGAAAAAGCGAAAATCGAGTTATCCGGCGTATTGAGCACCAATATTAATTTACCGTTTATTACTGCGGATCAAACTGGTCCGAAACATATGGACCTGAACTTGACCCGGGCAAAATTTGATGAAATTACATCAGATTTGGTTGAATCAACCATGGGGCCAACCCGCCAAGCGATGAGCGATGCCGGGTTATCACCGAAAAATATCGATAAAGTAATTTTGGTTGGCGGATCTACCCGTATTCCGGCCGTGCAGGAAGCAATTAAAAACTTTTTCGGCAAAGAGCCGCATCGCGGCGTAAATCCGGATGAGTGCGTCGCTGTTGGTGCGGCGATCCAGGCTGGCGTATTGGTTGGTGAAGTAAAAGACGTTCTCTTGCTGGATGTTACTCCGCTATCTCTCGGTATTGAAACCATGGGCGGTGTGTTCACCAAGATTATTGAACGCAATACAACGATCCCTACTTCGAAGAGCCAAACATTCTCTACTGCAGCCGATAACCAGCCTTCTGTAGATATCCATGTGCTGCAAGGAGAACGGGAAATGGCTTCCTACAATAAAACCCTTGGCCGGTTTGAATTATCAGGAATTCCTCCAGCTCCCCGGGGAGTTCCGCGCATTGAAGTTACGTTTGATATTGATGCGAACGGGATTGTCCATGTTTCTGCGAAGGATCACGGAACCGGTAAAGAACAAAAAATCACGATTACTTCCTCCAGCGGCTTGAATAAAGACGATATTGACCGGATGGTAAAAGATGCGGAGGCGCATGCGGCTGAGGATAAGAAACGCCGTGAAGAAGTAGAAGTTCGCAATAACGCAGATTCGCTTGCTTATAATGCGGAAAAAACCATTAAAGATGCCGGCGATAAAGCGGATAAAGAATTGATTGCCAAAGTCCAGGCGGCTGTTGATAAATTGAAAGAAAGCCTGAAAGGAACCGACATCGAAAAGATTAAGGCTGATACTGAAGAATTGACGAAACCATTGCATGAATTGTCGTCAGCGATGTACAGCCAGGCTGATGCTGCTGCTGCCGGACAACCGGGCGGACAAGCTGCCGGCGCCGGAGCTCCTCCGAAAGATGAAAAAGTGGTAGATGCCGAGTACAAAGTTGTAGACGACGAGAAGAAATAAAAGGCTTATTTACGCGAAACCGTTATATTGAACGAAGTTTAAAAGAGTAGGCATAACTTGGAAGGGGTGCAACCCCTTCCAAGTTATGCCTATGCATGGTGGTAAGAATGGAGGCCTGAAATAGAGGCTCGAAAAAATGATTTTGGATGGTGTAACGAGTGAGTAAACGTGACTATTATGAAGTGCTGGGCGTTGAGCGGTCAGCGTCGGAAGATGAAATAAAAAAAGCATTTCGCAAGGCGG
>Ga0316604_10000369_pt1 | contig 58936 bp, 47 predicted proteins | sample OWC_soil_day20_C_FD_207650 | JGI IMG/M metagenome (GOLD analysis project Ga0316604, IMG submission 207650) | Wetland soil microbial communities from Old Woman Creek delta, Ohio, United States - OWC_soil_day20_CT | ecosystem: Environmental > Terrestrial > Soil > Wetlands | place: USA: Ohio...
CATGTGTCGGACACGGAGGGGTGTCCGAGTGGTTTATGGAGCTGGTCTTGAAAACCAGTGATCCCGCAAGGGACCGTGGGTTCGAATCCCACCCCCTCCGCCATCACTTGCTTTTTTGATGGTTAGCGTAAACCACAGTAAATTGCATAGGTTTTTCTTAACGGAGTGGTACTCAAGCGGCTGAAGAGGACGGTTTGCTAAATCGTTAGAGGGAGCAATCCCTGCCAGGGTTCAAATCCCTGCCACTCCGCCATTTATAAAGGAATTCGAGCTTTGGAAAATTTTCCAAAGCTCTTATTTTTTTGCTTGGGTGGTAATTTGTAAAAAAGACGGCGTATTTATTTGGGCTATAAAAAGGACATACGTTGCATTTGACAGAACTATTTCATAACAAGCAAATGTTCAAATTCATAAATTGTAATGTGCTTCATAGTCAAAAAACGGCATCATAAGTAGCAAAAAAAGCAGAAGGTTGCAAGGGGGGGTTATTATGAAAAGGTCTACGTTTATTCGTATTTTGGCTAAAATTAATACGATTTCCAACGATGTAAGCGTTGTAGAAAATTTTAACAAAAAATCTCTTATCACATTTAATGTTCCCATGATCATCGGCGAAACTCCGTTGCAAAAAAAAGCGTTTGAGCGACTTTTGCATTATGCCACGTATTATAAAATTGTGCCTGAAAATGACCAATTGGCGATTACTGTAACCTTTGAATGGGAATGAGCAGGGTTAACGAATGATTCCTGCCGTTCGGCCATGTATAAAGAAGTAAGAACATTGGGGTATTTTTCAAAATTCTTAGATTGTGCGAAAAAAATGCCGTTTCGAAAGACAAAATTTCGAAACGGCATTTTTTTGCAGTTTATTTTATAATCATCATTTCTGTAGCTTTAACTAGAGCGGTTACTTTGTCGCCTACTTTGAGGTCAAGATCGTCAACAGAGTCAATGGTTATAGCAGCTACTAGTTCGGTTCCTTTATAGTCTACTACAACTTTGGCCATAACATTTCCTTTGACGACCGATTTCACTGTGCCTTCCAGTTTATTTCTTCCGCTGATTTTCATACAAAACCTCCTCTGAATTATTTACTTATAGTATACCATGAATGATTTTTTTATAACCATTTAAAATAAACAGGATAAAACAAAATTTAAATTTCGCAAATATAGTAGTTACTTTGATTTTGTTTATTGCGAAAATGAGTTTTGGGCACAAACTACAGGTTGTATTCTTTGAGCTTTCGGTACAAGGTGGATTTGCCCATTTCTAGTAGTTTGGCCGACAATTCGATATTGTTACCGGTCTGTACGAGAACATTTTTGATAACAATTTTTTCGGCCTCCTTTAAAGACATCGTTTTGTTAAGAGAAGAGTTTGATCCGTCCCTATCGCCAGGAGATGTGTTGTCTGCTGTTCGATCATCCTGGTTTATAATTTCTTCCGGCAAATGTTCGAAATCAATTATGCCGCTATCTTGCGCCAGGTTGATCGCATAGATGATGGCGCTTTCCAGTTGTCTTACATTTCCCGGCCAGTGATATTCCAATATCTTCGTCTGGGCACGGGGGCTGATGCCTATTTTTTTTCTGTCCATTCGCTGACAGTAGTTTTGGATCAGGTGTTCAGCGAGGAATAAAATATCATTTTTTCTGTCGCGCAGCGGAGGGATCATGATCCGCAATACCGACAACCGAAAATAAAGATCGTGCCGAAATTGGTTTTCCTCAACCATTTTCGGTAAATTTTTATGTGTTGCGGCAATGAGGCGGAAATCGACATTCCTGTACTGTTTGTCGCCAATGCGCATGACTTTCTTGCTGTCTAGAACGCGCAGCAAGACGGCCTGGATTTCAAAAGGCATATCGCCGATCTCGTCCAAAAATAACGTACCGCCATGGGCCAGCTCGATTTTACCGGGGCGCCCTTCACGGTCTGCGCCGGTAAATGTTCCGCCGACATAACCAAACAGTTCACTTTCAATCAGGTTTCGCGGCAATGCCGCGCAATTAATTGCGATAAACGGGCCTTGAGGACAATGTTCATTATGGATAGCCTGCGCAAATAATTCTTTTCCGGTCCCGCTTTCGCCAACCAGAAGGATATTATCGGAGGTTTTAGCAAATTTTTTCGCATTTTCTTTTGCCTTTCGCATCGGAGAGCTGTCGCCAATAATCGATCCAAAGCTATAGCGGGCGCTTGCGCCAAAGCGGCGCGTTGCCAGTTCGTTTACCTTATAGATATCCTGAATGCGGATCACGGCGCCTTCAACCTGTGAATGGTCCAGATTTAATATGGGTTTTACACTTGCTAAAAACTGTTTATTGCCGACGGAAATCTCGAAATCTTTTTCTAGTTTTTGCATAAGGGCTTTTTGCAGCAGGGGTTGTTCGCCGAAAATTTCCGCAATGTTTTTTTGTGCGATTTCCGCGGCATTTACATCCAGCATCTGGCTGAATTTTTTGTTGGCATGGGTAATTCTGTTCATTTTATCAATGGTGGCAATTCCCTGGCCGATGAAGGAAAGCGTGGTGTCCAATGTATTATTGGTAAGGCTCAGTTTCATATTATGCTGCTTCAATTGCAATTGTGTTTCGATGGCTACGCACATGGAGGTAACCCAGCCGAGGGTATGCGTCCACAGACTTTGCAGCGTTTGTTCCAGGGGAAGAGTTCGGAGTGCCTGTAATAAGACTAACGTGCTGATTACATTTCCGTTTTTATCGAAAATGGGAGCGGCGGAACTAATATTATCTTGCAGGGCATTACAGTAGTTTTCCGGGCCGAGTAATTGGATCGGAGATTTACAATGCATACTCAAGCCATGGGCTGTGGTTCCGACGGTCGTTTCGTTCCATACGTGTCCGACTTTCACGTTAATGGTATCGAACGAGGACATTTCGTTGGTATCACCGTCGATATGCAAGATGGTTCCGTTATCATTGTGGATGGTCAGCATATAACCGGAACTTTTTAACAAAGGCTTGAAGGCCGCAATCAAAGGAATCGCGGTATCGATTAACAGCCGGTTTTGTTCCATGACTGCTTTTGCTTGATCCGGATCCAGGCTTTTACCCAGTTTTTTGGAATATGGATCAATGCCGTTTGCCCGTGAACGGATCCAGGATTCGGCTACTTCAAGGTTCATTTCGGGAAATGAGCGCGGGTCTGCATCGTCTGCTAAAAATTTTTCTTTGCAGCGGGAAATTTCTTGCCACCGTGTGGAAAAAAGATCTTTTTCGGTGGTGATAGCGATCATGTTGGTATAGCGGGCGTCATTTTCCCCAGGGTTTAAACCGGTTTTCATTTCTTGCTTCCTCCTGCCTATTTCTCAAGGGACTTGTTCTTGCAATACCAGGTTAACCATAATTGTAATACGATTGTTCTTTCAAAGCAATCCGGATGGCTAAATGGCGGTGAGCCTGGCAGCGGCAAAGAGGAGTGAGGTAAACTGCAATTTCTCATACCTGGGAAAAGGTCTTGAAAATGAGAGAAAATACCGAGAAAATAGACGATTCATCGCTGCATAACTTGGCGTAATAAGGGTAATATTTCATTGGGCAAAAAATGAATCAGTAGATAAACCAATTTTTTATGATGGTTCTGAACATCGCTTGGGCCGCGCAATACAAGGAGTTATGGACTTTTAGTTGAAGGCGTGGGTGGCAATCCTTATAGTGTGGCAACCATAATTACCCAACTGTTTGCATTTGCAAAAAAAATATTGTCATTGGCACAAATTTTGCGTTACAAGAGTTAGGTACACAGGTTTAGTGCCGTTTGTGCATTGGGTGTTCTAATTAGCATTGATGGAACAGCAGACAACGGCAAAATGATTTGATTGGAAAGAGGAGGTTTTCACTGTACGGCAAGCTGTGTTTGATGTTCATTCATAAGAAATAAGCAAGGAGGAAGAAAATGTCCAATAAAAGCAGCGAAGTTAAAACTTACTATAAAGGATTGGGGTTTTGCGGCTTTGGCATGGGATCCAATAGCGCAGAAGTAGATGTGAAGGACGGCAAGGTATTGCGTATTCGTCCGATGCAATTTGATAAGAAGAATGCTAAAGAAGAAATCAATCCCTGGAAAATTGAAGTGCGGGGAAAAACGTTTGAGCCTAAAATGAAAACCCTTTTGCCCCCGTTCAGCTATATTTATAAAAAGCGGATGCATTCAAAAAACCGGATCCTTTACCCGTTGAAACGGGCAGATTGGGATCCCAACGGAGACCGAAACACCGAAAACCGGGGAGAAAGTAAATTTGTTCAGATTAGCTGGGATGAGGCGACAGATCTTATTGCCGGCGAAATCCGGCGCATTCATGAACAGTATGGTCCGTATGCCATTCTTTCTCAAGGTGACGGCCACGGTGAAACCAAAGCCATCCATGGGCCGCATGGCTGCCAAAAAAACTTCCTTGAAATGCTTGGCGGTTCCACTACGCAGGCCAGAAACGCCGACAGCTGGGAAGGCTGGTACTGGGGAATCAAGCATTTTTGGGGCTGTGAACCGATCGGCCAAGGGTTGCAGAAAAATATGTGGTGGGATGTATCCAACCATACTAAGATGCTGTTGTACTGGGGCTGCGATCCCGAAACAACAACCTGGGGTTGGGGCGGCCAAAACGCAAGCCGTCTTTGCCGCTGGTTCAAAGAAATCGGCATTAAATCGGTATTCATATGCCCGGATTTGAATTATGCCGCTTCGGTATGGGCCGATAAATGGATCCCTGTCATTCCGAATACGGACGCCGCTCTGCAATTGGCCATCATGTATCTTTGGATCACAGAAGATACTTATGATAAAGAATATATCGCTACGCATGCCGTTGGTTTTGAAGAGATGAAGCAATATGTCATCGGTGAAGAAGACGGTGTAGCCAAAACTCCGGAATGGGCGTCAAAAATCTGCGGTGTTCCCACGTATACGATCAAAGCGCTGGCCAGAAGATGGGCCAAAGAGGCAACCACCATTTGCCATTGCAATGGCGGATCCTATATTCGTTCCGCCTATTCCAGCGAACCGGCGCGTTTGGAAGGCTGCCTGCTGGGAATGCAGGGCCTCGGCAAACCAGGCCGCGGGGCGTTGAAATTCATCGAATTCGGCCAGTACGGCCTGCATGAATATTATCCCTGTCCCCGTTCGAAAGTAATTCCCAATGTGGCCGGCGCTTACAACGGTGCTACCTACGATATTTCCGCCCAGTTTTTGCCGAAAACGTTGATCCCCAAAGCGATTTTAGGCGACTGGTCAGTGGAAAACCCCATGACCTGGTATGGAGTCACTTCTTCCGGCTTTCCGGCCGATGACCAGTTCGTTGAATATCAATATCCGATCGAAGAAGGCGGCAGCGAACTGCATATGATCTGGACGGATACTCCCTGCTGGACAACCTGCTGGAACGGCGGCAACAACATGATCAAAGCGTTGCGCAGCCCGAAGATTGAATTCATTCTGGCCCAACATCCCTGGATGGAAAATGACTGCTTATTTGCTGATATTATTCTGCCGGTAAGCAGTAAATTTGAGCAGGAAGATATCGCGTGCGATGTTCAAAGCGGCGCTTTTAACAGCCTGTATTACGAAGGTCAGTGCGTAGAACCGCTTGGCGAGGCAAAGAGCGACTATGAATGTGTTTGTGAAATTGCGAAAAAATTGGGTGTCCACGAAGAATATACAAAGGGAATGACCTATGAAGATTTTATCCGGCGTGGGTTTGAGAATTCCGGCTGTCAAACCCTGATGAGTTATGAAGAATTCCGGGCGAAGGAAATCTGCGTTGTTCCCACTGCCGATAACTGGGAAGAAGTGGTGCCGGGGTTCGGCGATTTCGCGAATGACCCGGAAGGGAACCCGATGACGACGCCGTCCGGCAAATTAGAATTCACATCGGAAGCCCTGTCGGAGTATTTCCCCGACGATGAAGAACGGCCGCCGCATCCGAAATTTATTCCTTTCGGCAAGACCCACCAAGAAAGTTATTTGCATCCGAGAAGCGAGAAATATCCGTATTTGCTGGAATCAAACCACCCTCGCTGGCGCGTGCACGCCAACATGGATGATGTGACTTGGCTGCGCGAAATTCCTACCTGCAAGGTCCGCGGCCGGGATGGTTACATGTATGAACCGGTTTGGATCAACCCGGCTGATGCGAAGAAAGAAGGCATTGCGCAAGGCGATGTTGTCAAATTGTACAATGAACGAGGGTGGGTGCTCGGAGCTGCTTACGTGACGGAACGGATCATGCCGCGGGTAATTTATCAGGATCATGGAGCGCGTCTCGATCCAATCGTTGCCGGCGAATCGGACCGAGCCGGGGCCAACAACCTGATTTGCCCGACCAATACCGTATCGGAAAATTGTTCCGGCGAAGTTACCAGCGGATATTTGATTGCGATTGAAAAAGTGGATGAACTGGAATTGGCAAAACAATATCCGGAACCGTTCAACAGGCCGTACTGTCCGCACTCCGGACAAATTTTAGCGTCCAGGGTGTTGGAAGAAGAAACGAGGAAGGTGTAAAACAATGAAAGTTTTCGTGATTGACGTGGAGAATTGCAATGGCTGTTACGCGTGTCAATTAGTTTGTAAAGATGAGCACGTTGAGAACGACTGGTCGCCTGTTGCCAAACCGCAGCCGGATACCGGTCATTTCTGGATAAAAATGACGGAAAAAACGCACGGCCAGGTTCCCAAAGTAAAACTCGAATATGCCGCTAAAGGCTGCATGCACTGTGACAAGGCGTCCTGCATGCAGGCCGCGGAAAACGACGCAGTGTATAAACGGCCGGATGGACTGGTGATTATCGATCCGGAGAAAGCACAGGGGCAAAAACAGCTTGTGGAGGCTTGTCCGTATGGCGCAATTTATTGGAATGAAGAGCTGCAAATTCCGCAAAAATGCACGGGATGCGCGCATTTGGTCGATGAAGGCAAAGAACCGCGCTGTGTGGAAGCTTGCCCGCATGATTGTATCCAATTCGGCGAAGAAAGTGAATTTGCCGGTCTGATCGCCAAAGCGGAAGTGATGCTCCCGGAAGTTGGAACAAAACCCAGAGTATACTATGTAAATTTGCCGAAATTATTTGTTGCCGGCTTGGTGTACGATGCGGACAGAGACGAGGTCATCGAAAACGCTGCGGTTACCTTGACCTGCAAAATAACCGGTAAGGCAATACAGGTTGCTACCGATGATTTCGGCGATTTTTGGTTTAAAAAACTGGACGCAGGAAATTATGATTTAACCATTGCTGCCGATGGATATAAAACGTATGCGACGAGCATTGTTGTCAATGAGAGCCTTAATGCAGGCGATATCGCATTAACGGCAAAGTAAGGAGGAGGAAAGACAATGGATGGACGGGAAAAGAAAAGCGTTGCTACCGCAAGTGAAAAGATGGAAGGCCAGTTTGCGCCCGGCATCAGCCGCAAACCGATCAAATGCCCGCAATGCGGGGCAATGAACCAAGGGACAAGGCTGACTTGCAAGAAGTGCAAGGCGGAGTTTTCTTTGGAATGATTCGTCAAGCGAACAAGTCGCTCGCTTCATAAATATAAAGGAGATGTTACTATGTGCTTTAGACCACCAACGGCAACGAGAACGGTAAAATGCCCGGATTGCGGGGCTTTAAATCAGGCGGTAAAGAAAAACTGTACGAAGTGTCAAGCGGATCTTTCGGTAACCAAAATAAATCCGGTCAATTGGTTTACGATCCCGGTGAATGATCTGGAAAAGGCGAAAACGTTCTACGAAGCAGTTTTCGGTTATGCTCTTGCTGCGCACGACGCGGGAACAATGCGTATGGCTGTATTTCCTGCTCAAGAGGGGATTATGGGAACCAATGGTTCACTGGTACAAGCCAATGGCTATAAACCGGCGGAAGAGGGCTGCGTTGTGTACTTGGCGGTAAATGATATTCCGAAAACCTTGGCGAAAATCGAAGAAAACGGAGGTAAAATCCTGCAGCCGCAAATGGCTATGGGGGATCTTGGCTATCTTGCGCAATTCCGGGATTGTGAAGGCAATCGCGTGGGATTGTATTCGCCGGCGGCAATTACCAAATTGAATCCGGTCAATTGGTTTATGCTTCCGGTCCATGATTTGGCCAAAGCAAAGCGGTTTTACGAAAAAGCGTTGAGTTATTCGCTGACAATCAACAAAATGGGTTCCCTGAGCATGAATTGGTTTCCATTGCTGCCTAAAACCGCTGGCAGCAGCGGGTCGTTGGTGCAAGCAGAGGGGTATACGCCGTCGGAAAACGGGTGCGCCGTGTATTTGTCGGTGAACGATATTGCAAAAGCCCTGGAAAAGGTGGCAGCCAATGGCGGCCAAATCCTCCAGCCGCAAACGGATTTGGGCGGTTGTGGCTGTATTGCGCACTTTCTGGATTGTGAAGGAAACCGCGTAGGACTATATGCTTATCAAGCAAAATAAATGTAGACACACTTCAGGTAAATTTGCCTGTGTCCGTTGGCGTTACAGGCTGCGTGAAGGATAAAGGAGAAGTTTTATGGAGACAAAACTTGCCACTTTTGCCGGCGGTTGTTTTTGGTGCTTGGTGGATGCATTTGAGAATTTGTCTGGTGTAGAAAGCGTTACGGCGGGATTTACGGGCGGAACAGCGAAGAACCCTTCTTACGTAGACGTGGTTATGGTAGGCGATACGGGGCACATCGAGGCGGTACAAGTAATGTATACACCGGCGTTATGCTCCTATACAAAATTGCTGACTGTTTTTTGGCGGCAAATAGATCCGACTGACGACGGTGGACAGTTCGCCGATCGGGGCGATATCTATTCGACTGCGATTTTCTATCATAACGAGGAACAAAAGAGACTGGCCGAACAGTCCAAAAAAGCAATGCAGGATAGCGGCCTTTTTCCTGTCCCCGTTGTCACTGGAATTCATCCGGCAATGCCTTTTTATCCGGCCGAAGAGTTTCATCAGGGTTATCATAAAAAAAATCCGGATTTTTATTGCCAGTACCGGATCGATTCAGGCCGTGACGATTTCCTGGCTAAAATTTGGCGGAATGAAAAGTGAAAGGTTGATGGCACCGGTTTCGACTTCAAGATTAGAGTAAAAATGAATAGTTTCGTAAAAATCCGGCATGGTATGTTTTTATGTCGGATTTTTATTTATATAGATAGTTGGAAAGATAAATGTAGATTTGCTATAGGTGCAGGACAAAAGAATAGTTTGCTTAAGTTGCCAAAAAGAGTTATAATATTTGAGTGTTGACTAATAATTCTGACTATTGCGTCGTGGGCCGGGATTAGGGATAATAAGGAACTTTTGCAGGGATGCGTTCTGTTGGGATACTTATGGTTCATCCGGACAGTGGACGGATGAACCATTTTTTCTACACCGCTTTTTGTTGGTTGCACAACGGTTTCGGTTGTAATCGCAGATTTTCGCAGGTATACTTAGTGCCTATGGTACAAATGAAGGCAATAGGATATTCAACCACAAGTGAGGAGTTCACGGTATGAAAGAGAAAACTTCAATTGATTTATTTGCTTGTATTCATCTCGGTTCAGAACGCATTAGTTTGCAAATTGTTGAATTTTCAACGCTGAATCATTTTAAAATATTAGAAGAAGCCGGCCGCAACGTGTTTTTGGGTGAAGAAACGTTTAAGACCGGTAAAATCAGTTTCGGCACCATTCATGAGGTCTGTGAATTGTTGAAAGGTTATAAGCGGATCATGCATGAATACGGCGCCCGTCATTATCGGCTGGTGGCCACCACTGCGATCCGCGAGGCGAAAAACCGGCAATATTTGATTGATCAAATCTTTGTAAAAACCGGGTTTGCTGTGCAAGTTTTGGATATGCCGCAAGAAATATTTTTTAAATATGCCGCATTAAATAGAGCGGCCTATGATTCCGGCTACCTTGATTCCAAGGATGCCACGTTATTTGTCGATATTTCTTCCGGGGGGCTAGGGTTTATCCTGCATAAGGAGGGACGGATTGATTATCAGCAGAACATCCACATCGGGGCGATCCGCATAAAGGAAAGTTTTGAAGTGTACCAGCGTGATTCCATGCATTTTCACGCTGCTTTGTCGGAATATATCCATAGCATTGTGTTTCCGGTACGACGGGAACTGGAAATGCATAAGATCCGTTTCTTGGTGCTGTCTGGCGTAGAAATGAAGTTATTCGGCAATATGCTGGGATATCATCCCGAACTTTCCATGGTTCCATTACGATTGGCAGACTTTGCTGCTTTATATGAACAGGTGAAAGGATTAAATCTATCCCAGATTATGCAGAGGTTTTCGCTGAACGAAGATATGGCGGAAACCGTATTGCCGGTCATTGTTCTCTGCAAGCAGATTTTGGCGTTGATTGAGGTGCAGGAAGTCATTTTGGTTGCCAATAAGCTGATCGAAGGGATTGTTGCGGTGCATATTGCGCAGGAAACCGGCGATGTCTGGATGAGCTTATTGAATGAACAAGTTATTAGTTTTGCCCGTTCATTGGGAGAAAAATATCATTACGATTCTCTCCATTCTGGAGAGGTTGAAAAAAACGCACTGCTGTTATTCGACCGGTTAACCAAGGTGCATGGTTTGGGACGGCGGGAGAGGCTGCTTTTGCAGGTTGCCTGTATTTTGCACGATACCGGAAAACATATCAATCTGAGGCGCCATTACGCCTATTCCTATGATTTGATCCTGTCTTCGGACATATTGGGTTTTTCCGATTATGAGAAACAAATTATGGCGACTGTAGCGTACTATCACTCCCGGTTTACACCATCTATGGAAGATGCATATTTCGCCTCGTTATCGGATGAACAGCGGATTGCTACTGCCAAACTGGCAGCGATCCTTCGCCTTGCGGATGCAATGGACCGCAGTCATCAGCAAAAAGCGATTGATTGTCAGATTTCGTTGAAGAGCGATAAATTATTGATTCAAGTAAAAAGTAATGAAGATATGTCTTTGGAAGAATGGACGTTTGAAGACAAAGCGGATTATTTTGAAGAAGTTTTTGGCATACTGCCAATATTACAGATACGGGTTGGGTGATGATATGGTTAAGGCGGCAGGGAATTTCATCAATCGGGAACTTAGTTGGCTGAAATTTAATCAACGTGTTATGGACGAAGCTGCGGATCGGTCGAATCCATTGTTGGAACGATTAAAATTTATTGCGATAACGAGCTCGAATTTGGACGAGTTTTTTATGGTTCGGGTAGCAGGACTGAAACATCAACTGGAAAATGGCATTAACCATCAGGATATCGCTGGGTTAAGTGTGAAGGAACAGCTGGAATCCATTTCCGAAGCGGCTCATGTTCTGGTAAGGCAACAGTATACGTATTATAAACTCATTCTGAAGAAATTAGAAAAGGAAGGAATTTTGTTTCCCAAGATTCATGATCTTACGAAGAAAGAGAAAGAATGGCTGGAAGCGTATTTTATCAATACGGTATATCCTGTCCTTACGCCCATGGCGGTAGATGCCAGTCATCCGTTTCCCTTTGTGGCCAGCCGCAGCTTGAATTTGGCCATCACGATTAACCGTGATGGCCAGGAGACGCAGACAGCGATTGTCCAGGTTCCTTCGGTATTGCCCCGCCTTGTTGAAGTTCCTGGTACGCGGCAAGAGCGTTGTTTTGTCTTTTTGGAAGCGATTATTGAAGAATATTGCCGATTTTTGTTTGTGGGCTATTCTGTGCAAAAGGTATTTCCGTTTCGTATTACACGCAATGCGGATTTATTTTTGGATGAACATGATGCCGAGGATTTGTTGGCGGAATTGCAAAAATCGCTGCGACGGCGTAAATACGGTCAGGAAGTCCGCTTGGAAATCGCCAAGACGATGACGGATATCGGCAAACAGTTTGTTTACGATGCGTTGAACTTGACGGACCAGGATATTTACGAAGTTTCCGGTCCGTTGGATCTTACTTGTTTCATGAAATTTTACGACTTGGAGGGCAAGGATGAATTGCGCTATCCGCCGATTGCGCCGCAAGTGCCGCAGGATCTGCTGGATGCGAAAGGGAAAAATTTATTTGAAGAAATTCGGGAACGGGAAATTTTGCTTCACCACCCGTATGAATCGTTTGAAGCGGTAGTAAAATTTGTCCAGCAAGCCGCTGTTGATCCCCGGGTTTTGGCGATTAAACAAACGTTATACCGGGTGAGCGGGCAGTCGCCGATTGTCAAAGCATTGGCGCAGGCGGCAGAAAATGGCAAACAAGTTACTGTTTTAGTAGAATTAAAGGCCCGGTTTGATGAAGAAAATAATATTGTCTGGGCCCGCAGTCTTGAGGAAGCGGGATGTCATGTCATCTATGGGCTGGTAGGGCTCAAAACCCACTCCAAAATTGTGCTGGTTGTAAGGCGCGAGGATGAAGGCATCAAACGCTATGTTCATTTTGGCACCGGAAACTATAATGATGCGACTGCCAAATTTTATACGGATATGGGGTTATTTACGGCCAACGATCAATTTGGCGCGGATGCTTCCGCTTTCTTTAACTTGATTTCCGGATATTCTGATCCACCCGTATGGAATAAAATCGCGGTTGCGCCGTTGGGATTGCGGGAGAAATTCAATGAATTAATTGACCGTGAAATACAGCATGTCTTGGACGGCGGCGAAGGCCGGATTGTGGCTAAAATGAATTCACTGGTCGATAAGAAAACTATTTTGCGGTTGTACGAAGCCTCAAAAGCTGGTGTGAAAATCGATCTGATTGTTCGCGGGGTTTGTGTTTTGCGGCCCGGCATACCCGGCATTAGCGACAATATTACTGTGCGTAGTATTGTCGGGCGGTTTTTGGAACACAGCCGGATCTATTATTTTGCCAATGGCGGTGACACAAAAATTTATTTATCGAGTGCTGACTGGATGTTTCGTAATCTGGAAGAACGGGTCGAAATTCTCTTTCCGGTCGAAGGAACCGCACATGTGAAACGGATTAAGGATTACCTGCGGTTGATGCTGGATGATAATTGCAAAGCGCATATCTTAAAGAACGACGGCAACTATCGTCCTGTTTTGCGTCGGGGAAAGGCGATCAACAGCCAGGAAATTTTATTGAAGCAAGCAAAAGAAGCTGTGGAAGCAGTGCCCTTGTTGGTGAAACAAAAAATCCAGCCTTGTGTTGCCAAGGATGAAATTCGTGTATAATCATAATGCTATATAAAAACAAGATGGGTGGCGATTTCGCCACCCATACAGGCTGTTGAAAAAGGCCAATCTGCGGTGTCACTCCTGTGTTTGCTTGCTAGCGTACATTTTAGTACGCGTCGCGTCGCAAGCCTCGTCCTTCCTAGCAGCTTAACCTTTTTGAACAGCCTTAATAATTGTATTAATAAACAGTAAATGCTACGATATTTTGTCTGCGATCTAATAGGAATTATTTTATGACCAGCACCGGGATGTCTGAATACGTAACTAATTTATGGGCTATACTGCCGAGGAGTACCCTGGCTATACCGCCAAGGCCGCGTGTCCCGCAGATGATAAGATCGGCAGAGATGTCGTGCGCGCAACGAATGACTTCGACGTCGGGAACTCCTTTTTGCACGTGGGTAGTGACGGATATCCCGGAGTTTTTATATTTCTCTTGAATTTGGGCAAATTTTTGATCCGCTACTTCCCGGTAAGCGCCTTCGAGTGGTCGATAGAATGTATCTTCTAACGCAAAATAGTCATAGAGTTCTAGAACAAAGATTGCATGTACTGTGGCATCGACTTGGCGGGCCATGTCGCACGCCCAATCCAAAGCCTTTTCACTATCAGCCGACCCATCATATGCGACAAGGATTTTTTTTACGGACATAGTGATCGCCTCCTCACAATTTGGTATCGGGAGATCATTGCCAATAATCCCCGATAGAAGCCTCAATTTCATTATACGCCAAAAATTATTGGAAATAAAGGTAATTCACGAAATAATTGGATAATTAAATATATTCTTTCAACACTGACGCGGAAGGTGATCGTATGCAACACTGGATTATTCATATTGATATGGATGCTTTTTTTGCCGCTGTTGAGCAACGGGATAATCCGGAGTTACAAGGCCGTCCTGTGATTATTGGCGGTTTAAGCGGCCGCGGCGTGGTTGCAACGGCTTCTTATGAGGCTCGCCGGTATGGCGTGCGTTCTGCAATGCCAATGACGGAAGCACGCCGGCGCTGTCCGCAAGGTGTATATTTATCGGGTGATCACAGGAAGTATGCCCAAGTTTCCCGTCAAATCATGAATATTTTGGCGGATTTTTCGCCGCTGGTGGAACCATTGTCTTTGGATGAAGCCTTTCTTGATGTGAGCGGCATGGATTGGTTGTATGAGGATCCAGTGGCTATTGCTGAAGAAATTAAAACGCGGATACAACAGGAATTGCGGCTTACGGCATCTGCAGGTGTAGCGCCCAATAAATTTCTGGCTAAAATGGCTTCGGATTTGCAAAAGCCCGACGGATTGACGGTGATCCGGCCTGGGGAGGAAGCGGCAGCCATCGCCAATTTACCGATCCGGCGCTTGTGGGGTGTCGGGGAAACAACAGCCGGTGTGTTGTATAAAGCCGGTATTGAAACAATCGGCCAATTGGCCGATGCTGATCCGGCATTGCTGGAGCGGCAGTTAGGCAAGCTCGCTTACGAAATCCATCAATTGGCCAATGGGATCGATGAACGGGAAGTAATCCCCGGTCATATTGCCAAATCGATTGGCAAGGAAACTACGTTTGCAACTGACTTGCAATCGCGGGCCGATATCATGGCGCAATTGTTGATTTTGGCCGAGAAAGTCGGCTGGCGGCTGCGAAAAAGCAATTGTACGGGAAGAACGGTCAATGTAAAGATCCGTTTTGCCTCGTTCCGTACGTTGAGCCGGAGTCACACCTTGTTGGAACCGGTCTGCTTGGATGAGGCAATTTACCAAACTGCCGGTACGTTGATAGAAAAAATTCCGTTGAACGAAGGGGTGCGTTTGCTAGGTATCAGTATCTCTAATTTGGAACCGGGCGGAAAACAAATTTCCCTTTTTCCTGATGAGACGGAAATCAAACGGGAATTGGTCTGTGGTGCGGTTGATAAATTGAAAAATAAATATGGGGAAGCAATTTTGATGCGGGGCCGGGTGAAGCCGTAACGTCATTGGTGCGCAGTAAAATTAAAAATCCTGGCTGCGACCGCGTTGTGTGGTCCAGACCAGGATTTTTATTGTATCCGTTTCTGTTTTTAAATCGAATGTTGCCGGATTGTAATGTCGAGCTCCGCGTTAAATTCTTTTTTGAGCCATTTGGCATGTTTTTGCAAAGCGGCATATTCAATGGTAATGTTTTCACTGGCAGTAAGGGTCAGGTACGCCCTGCCGGGGAAAACGGAAGCCTGTACTTTTTTAATTAATTGCATTTCGGTGGCATCCATCGTTTCCGCCATCGCCAACAGTAAGGCCATTTTGCGGGCTTTTTGCCAGTCTGCCTCATCCAAAAATTCATTATAGATGCGGTTGCGGACGTATTTGGCCGATAACCCGTTATGCCAGCCGGCGATTAAAGCGGCCAGGATCTGTTCGCGATGGGTAAGCCCGAACAGACGGGCATTTTCAATCAAGTAGGCGCTGTGCCGGGGGTGGTCGTAGTAATTGATTGTAATGCCAATATCATGCAGTTGCGCCGCCACGGACAATAAAATTCGGTCGCGTGGTTCGAGGTGATGGAATAATTGCCATCCATCAAACAAAGCTTCCGCCATAGTAGCCACGTGCGTGGTATGTTCTATTTGACCGTTATAAAAAAGCAGTATGTTGCGAGTGCTTTGCGTCAAGATATCGGGTGTTATATCGGGCAGATTCCGGGTGGTAGAATAATGGCGGAGGAACAAGCCTTCCCGCACGCCACAGCCACTGGCAATAAATTGGTCGCTGCGTACGACTTCGAATAAGCATTTTATGACGGTTGCGCCGGCCAGGATAATATCCGCACGTTCGCTGCTGAGCCCGGGAATTTTTTTTCGATTGCTGGCGCTTGACTTCATCAATGTTTTCCAGATTTCGTTAAAGGCAATGACGCCCATACGATAGTTATGGATTTTCGGCGTGGGATAATTTTTGCGCCGCTGGTCGATTTTACACAAGTTGCGGGCAGTGCCGCCTATTCCTATTAATGGAAGAAATGTACTTTTTAACCATGGAACTTTAGCAAGCCCTTGTACAATGAATTCGTGCAGTTCGTTGTATTGCGAATCGCTGATCGAATCTTGCGTGCGGAACCGTTCTGTTAAGGTTACCGCCCCGAAAGGCAAACTAATCATGTTTTGTGGTTTTCGGTCTTTGATTAAAGTAAGCTCCATGCTGCCGCCGCCCAAGTCAAACAACAGGGCATCCGAGATATCAATGGTATTAATAACGCCATTATAGCCAAGATATGCTTCTTCCGCGCCGGTAATGACCCGCAGCGGGATTTCCGTCTGTTGTTGAACCAGCTCGATGAACGCTGCGCCATTGCGGGCGTTGCGAACAGCGGCAGTTGCGACGGCTAGAATTTGGTCAACTTGAAATAGTTGACACATATGAGCAAACGTATGCAGCACGGCAAGGGTTCGGTCAATTGCTTCCGGTTGCAATTCGTTATGTGCATCAATACCTTGACCGAGACGAACGGCTTCTTTTTGATGATAAACAAGATTGTAAGCTCCACTTTTGTACACGTGCATTACAATCAAGCGGGCTGAATTCGACCCGAGGTCAATAACTGCAATTCGCTCCGTCACATTGTCACCATCCTAACACTTAAGCTTAACGACAATACCATCATACAATATTCATGCAGAGGGCGCAAATTTTATCTTTCATTCTTACTTAGCACAAGGTGACTTTTATTGTAAATCCGTTATAATAAGAATAAGCAGTATTTCATTAATGAAAGGGGAAATAAAATTAAAATGGCAGATTTGTATCGCGTTGCAATTCATTATTTGAATGATTATGGGTATATCGAATATGATCCGGACACTAAAAAAGTAATCGTTAACTTAGCAAATGACGCCAAACGAAAAGAAGTTGAAACGTATTTGACAACGGAACATGTTTTCCGTGTTGCCCACGACACGCTGCTTGATTTTGTAGAGTTACGGACAGTACCGACGGAAAGTTTGGAAAATCTCAAACAATGTCTGACCCGGTTGTGGGAAGCGACGGAAGTCTTAGTGGATTGGAGCCGGCCGGTATTATTGGATAAACGCTAATATTGGCAAATTCACAAAGTTATCCACAGAGTTATACACAAAGCCGCTACAAATGTGGATAACTCTGTTTACAATGTGGAGGGGGAAGCAGTGTTGGGTCGATAAAATGGGGGTGTTGTCTACAGTTTTTTCTGTGGATAAAATTTTGCAAAGTTATTCACAAGCTGTGAAATGAAGCGTGGAAGAATAGTGAGTCGGTCGGAGGCCGCGAATTGACACTACTTTGCAGAGGTGTTATAATTTTTCCGTTGAGGCAAAAGGATCTGTCTTACGGGTAAATCCTTTGCTGACCAATTATGCGCCCGTAGCTCAGGTGGATAGAGCAGCGGTTTCCTAAACCGTTTGCCGGTGGTTCGAGTCCTCCCGGGCGCACCATCCCAAACATTAGGATGGCAAGGTTTCAGAATTTCTGAATCTTGCCGTTTTTGCGTTTTGGGGATTTTTTATAGTGGTATCTGCATTTGTAAGCTGTCGTTGTTTGCCCATATTATCACAAGGTTAACGCGGTTTTCAAGGTAAGTGTATTGAAGATTGTATAGACGAGTGTTATAATGGTATTTATGGTAACTAGCTGGATTGCATACAATTAACCGATAATGTATCAATAGCCATAATAAAAATGAGGAGGCGAATCATGTCTGCCACACTGATCAAAGCCGATAAAGAGGAAGCAGTTTTTCTGATCCAAATTGACGCAAAGACTTTCGAAAAAGCATTGATGGAAGAATATAAAAAAGCGACTGCAGATGAAAATAACCAAACTGCATCTGCCTTTCTAAGCACGGAAGCTATATTGAGGCAATATCCTGAATTGGATAAAATAGCCGGTAAAGCATTGGAACAACTCATGCCGTCCTACTACATGAACGCTGTCAAGGAATTGGGATTACAGCCCATAACGTTTCCGAAGATTACGCCGAGATCCACAACGCTGGGGCAACCCTGTGTAATTGAGGTCCGTGTCGGTCTTGAACCGAAGGTAGAGTTGAAACAATTTGAAGGGTTGGAGGCCGCTTACACGCCGGTTGTTGCTACTGAAGAAGATATAACCCGCCAGATTAGTGGACTGCGTAAGCAGCATGAGGCCGAAAACGACGATGAAAAACTTCTGTCAAGGCTCCCTTTCGATAGCATGGAAGTTTTGATCGAAAATATCCGCAGTTCATTTGAAACCATGGCCAAAGAAAAAACGAATTTCAACAAAAAGGAAGCCGTGATACGACAACTTATTGCCGTGAATCCGATTACCCTTACGGACGAGGTTATTGAGCAGCAGGTTATGCTCGAGATCGATCGGATGAGCCGGCAAATGGGACAGCAGGCTATGCAACGTTATATGAAGTCTTCCGGGCGTACTATCGACGATCTCAAACGAGAAGCGCGGCCTTGGGCTGAAACGACGGTTAAAAAAATGCTGCTTCTCTCTGCCGTTATTGAGAAGATTTCGCCAGAAGTTACTGAAGAAGATATCAAAGAAATGATCTCCAGACAGCCTGGTTCAATGCCCGGGGTAACTGTCGATTATGAAACGCAGCGTAAACGCTTTGAGGAAATGCCTGGGGCAATGGAACAGATAATACATTCCATCCGTTTGGAAAAAACCACTGACCATATTGTTGCCAAAGCCATTCTTCATGAAAATAAACCAATGAATATTATGGACGAACTTCCTCCGGGGATATAAAGCATGTTGTACTGGCGGGAACCAGTAGGACTTTGATATGGGGATAACTTTTGGGGGCTGTTTTTTGTTTTGCATGTAAGATTTCCAGTAGAAGAAAGTAATTCATGTTGTCTGATTAGATTTGCAATAGTTTCATAATCGTGTGCCGGTGGCTCGAGTCCTCCCTGCGCACCAAACCAAATACTGAAACGGCAAGGTTTTAGAAATTCTAGACCTTGTCGTTTTTACGTTATTTAATAGTTTTGTATGTTGCGAAGCTTATTATTTTGCTTATGCGCTATTATGTACAGATTAAGTTAGCGGGAATCAATATAAGATAAATATCGATTTATTTGATTGAGGCAAATAAGTAATTGACTAAGTCAAATAATTATACTATCTTATCATTATATACTGGAAAGAAAGAGTGATTTTTGATGACAACGAAAGACAAGCGTGTATCCGAAATCAGAAATTTTAATCGATTTTATACAAACGTAATTGGACTTGTTAACCAAACCATACTTGACAGCCCTTATTCACTTGCCGAAGCTCGGGTATTACTCGAAATTAATAGTGCAACTCAGTGTACTGCCAGCGATTTGACAAAACAGTTGCAGATCGATCCAGGGTATTTGAGTCGCATAATTTCTCGCTTCACAAGGGATAAGCTTGTTGTAAAATCACAATCGTCATCTGACGGACGTGCCCAATTATTATCACTCACTGATAAAGGAAAGCATATCATTCATCAGCTTTATGATGATTCGACAGTACAAGTTAACAAGATTCTTGAAAAATTAACGGACGAGGAGCAACAAAAACTTATTGATCACATGGTAGCAATACGAGACATTTTAGAGAAGCGGAAAAATAAGACCTTCTTGATGCGTACTTTGAAACCCGGCGACGCCGGTTATATAGCGTATAGACATTGCATTCTTTACGAAAAAGAGTATGGACTTGGCGGGGTTTTTGAGCGGTATGTACTCGATAGTTTAACAAAATATATTGATGATAAGCCAGATGGGGAAGTATGGCTAGCAGAATATCATGGCCAAATTGTTGGTTCCATCGCCATTATCAGTACTGATCCGAATACGGCACAGTTAAGGTGGTTTTTAATAGAACCGGAATACCGTGGTGCAGGATTAGGCCGGCAGTTAATGAAAATAGCGATCGACTACTGTAAACAGAAAAAATTTAACCATGTGTTTTTGTGGACATTTCAAGATTTAGGTGCCGCGCGGCATTTATACAAAAATTTCGGATTTACCCTTACTGAACAAATCGCAAGTGATGAATGGAAAGGTGGTCTGGTAGAAGAACGGTGGGATATTGTGCTTCGCGATTAACATTATGAAATTTTTAATTTTTAATTTTTAGCAGCAAAGCAGCGGAGTTGATGGGGGAAAGTTAGCTGAAAAGTTTGCCGATAACCGCAATAAAAGTAAGTGATCCCAGTAATGGATCAGGGGGTAAAAGATGAATGGGGGCCGTTTTCATAAATCCAAAGCGGCGGGCGGCACGGCGTAAATCATTTTTATATAGCTGGGACAATCAGCAATTTATTCGGCGGGCCGCTATCTGATCGTTTACGTGTCATTGGAAGAGGCATAACGGCAAAAAGGGTACCAGATGGACATGTGCCTCCAATAAATTTTTTACCGGCAAATGCGAACGCTAGGCGAAAAGAGAGTGGTAATATGTTTGAAGTGAAAGACTTAAAATTTAAAGAGATAGTAGATATTTCATCACTTGTTATTAATAAACCCATTACGTGCATTGTCGGTGCATCAGGTAGTGGTAAGACTACTTTTTTGCGAATGTTAAACCGGATGAACGTACCTGATAGAGGAACGATTACTTATAATGGACAGGATATTGCTTTGCTTGATACGGTGAAGTTGCGCAGGAAAGTTGTTATGTTGGGACAGACTCCTGTGATTTACAGTGGAACTATCGAGGAGAACCTCCAGATTGGGTTGCAGTTTTCTCAAAAACCTCTTGCAACTGCTAATGCGATGAAAGAAAGCCTTATGAAAGTGGAATTGAATAAGTCCTTGGCGGACGATTGCCGTACTCTTTCCGGAGGAGAAAAGCAGCGGTTATGTCTTGCACGTGTGATGCTTATGAACGCTGACGTTTATCTATTGGATGAACCGTCTGCTGCTTTAGACAAGTATACTGAAAAAATCATTATCGATAATTTGGTAAAATTCGTGACAGAACAAAATAAACAGTTGGTGATGATTACTCATTCGGAAGAAATTGCCCGGAGGAATCCGAATTCTATTATCCGCATGGAAAACGGTCACATTGTGGAGGAATATCATGAATAGTTCAGTCATGGACTTATCAATTTTGCAATTGTCGATTGCTTATGTGTTTATTCTCATTTTATTAGTCATTTTTAAATCCAGGGGGATCAAACGGGAAAAACAAATATTGATTGCGACTGTACGTATGACCATACAGCTTACCGTGATGGGATATGTACTGATGTTAGTATTTGATCATGCCAGTTGGTGGTTAACGGCAAGTATGATTACCATTATGATTGCGTTTGCTATTTATAATGCGATTAAACGTGTGAAAAATAAAATGTCGAAGCAATTACAGAAAATGATCATGGTATCGATGGTAACTGGAGCGTTGATCACTGCAGTATTTTTTATTATTGTTGTACTCCAAGTGCGACCATGGTTTAATCCCCAATACTTTATTCCGATTTCTGGAATGATCGTTGGAAATTGCATGACGGGAATTGCTTTGGGAGCTAATAAATTATGCAGTGATATGGATGAAAAACGAGTTATTATTGAGAATTCACTAATGCTTGGTGCTACGCCGGCCCAAGCAACCAAAGAAATTGTCAATGATGCCTTTGATAGTGCCATTCTTCCAACGATGAACAATATGCTAACAATGGGGATTGTTTCTCTGCCTGGAATGATGACCGGGCAAATTCTTTCCGGCACATTCCCACTTACGGCCATAAAGTATCAGATCGGAATCATGCTTGCAATTTTAGGAGCCACGGCTCTAACCACAATCATGTTTGTAATGCTTGGTTATAGGACTTTTTTTACGAAAGACAATCGATTAAGGTAATTTACGCTATTTATTCGCTGAACCATTGAAATGGTGGCACTATGAACAGGTAATGCTTGCTTAATTTAGATCGGCAAGGTTCAGAATTTCCGAATCTTGCCGGTTTTGTTGTTATAGATCCAAACTGTAAAAGTTCGAGACGAAAAGTTCAAAAATTCACTAGCAACCGAAAGAGAATAGTGGTAAACTATCCATAAGGAAGCATACGTGAAAAATTTAACAAACTTTAATTTGAGGAGATGGTGTCATGTTGAAATTAATGAGAGCGCCGGCTAAATACGTGCAAGGGAATAATGCTTTGTTGGAGGCATATGAAAACACCAAGGATTTAGGATCATCTTTTTTGTTTATTTGTAGTCGCAGCGGATACAAAATGGCTAAACCGAAAATAGAAAAAAGCTTTGAAAACACACCTGCAAAAATCATGTTTGAAGTATTCAATGGGATCAGTTCCACCGGCGAAATTGAACGAATGCGGAAGATTGTCAAAGAAAATAACATTGAGGTTGTAGGGGCAATCGGTGGTGGAAGTGCTATCGATACTGCCAAGGCTACCGCTTATTATGAAAAATTGCCGGTGGTAATTATGCCGACAGTTGCGGCTACTGACGCACCCTGTACGGGCCTTTCGGTAATCTATAACGATGACGGTTCTTTTTGTAAATACATTTTTTATCCCAAAAATCCGGAAACTGTGATTGTGGATTCCTCCATTATTGCCGCAGCGCCGGTAAAATTTTTGATTGCTGGCATGGGAGATGCTTTGGGCACGTATTTTGAAGCGAGGGCTTGTTTGAAAACAAATTCGCCCAGCCTTGAAAATGGAGGCATCACGAAGTCGGCAATGGCGCTTTGCAAGCTTTGTTATGAAACCCTTTTAGCGGATGGTTACAAGGCAAAATTGGCAGTTGAGCAGGGTATTTTAACGCCGGCAGTAGAAAGTATTATCGAGGCCAATACCTATTTAAGCGGTGTGGGCGCAGATAATGGCGGCCTTGCAGTATCCCACTCCGTGTATAACGGCTTTACTGCGTTAGAAGAATGTGAATCAACCATGCATGGCGATTTAGTCGCATTTGGTACGATTGCGCAATTGATCATTGAAAACGCTCCGATGGAAGAAATTAAAGAAGTAATTGAATTCTGCATATCGGTTGGTTTGCCGGTGACGTTAGCGCAAGTAGGTGTCAAGGATGTAGAAAGAGTCCGCATTGCTGCAGAAAAGGCCTGTGTGGAAGGGGAATCCATCCATAACATGCTTGGAGATGTGACGCCGGAAGAACTGTATAATGCATTATTGGCGGCGGATACATTGGGAAAAACCTTTTTAAAGTAAAGCTGGGAAAAATCTTGTGAAATGCGACAGCGGCAATAGTCGATTGAAGAGAGCGGCAAGGTTCAGAAGTTCTGAAGCCTTGCTGCTTTTGATTATAACCACGTGCTATTAATTGGTTTTCTTGGTTATTTTGTATTTCTTGCTTGCAACTCTTAGACACCGAGTGGGATAATCCCGCATTGTTTCGCTGGTTAATTTAATGAGTTATGGTTGTGCGTGGCAATATAATATGATTTACAAACAGGTAGACTAGCTTTGCTGGAAATTATAATACTTGGACAATATATTTTTAAGAATATAATGAAAATTAAAACATTTGCGGTAGACATTGAAAAATTTTAGTAGTATAATTATTCATACTCAGAAGTTTTTTGAAACGACCTAATCTATTCTTAATTGCATATTGGGCAAACCCGCCGAAAGACGGGGACGCAAAACCATGGGTCTAAATGCATTTCTATGCAATGATTGCCAGGTTGCGATTTAACAGGAATGTAAATAGACCAGAAATATATCTGGTCTATTTGTTTTTAGGAACGCGAGAGATGGATTTGCAACGGAAGACAATAAAGGCGTTTAAGAATGGATAAGGTAATTTTTACGATCGATACAAAATATTTTATGTAAAGAATTAAAATATTACAATTGAAATGAGGTGACCGGTATGTTTCGAGGATCAATGGAAATTGCCCGTACTAAAGTAGCGAATTTAATTGATGAACAGATCGAAGGGATTTTATTGCCTTTGTTGAAGGCGCCTGATTTATTAAAGAATGTACGGACGGATCAACAGCAACGGAACCTATGCAGTGAGGCTATCGGTCAATGGGAAGAAATATTACGTAGTGAACGATATAAAGTAGACCGGTTGGAGGCATCGTTTGTTGTTGTTGGCACGATGAAGGCAGGCAAGTCCACGACGATTAATGCGATTGTAGGGTCTGAGGTATTGCCGAACCGTAATCGGCCCATGACAACTTTGCCTACGGTTATCCGTCACTGTCCGGGAAAGGATGAACCGGAATTACTATTCCCTGATCCTCAACCCATGAATGAACTGATTGAACAACTTGCTGATGTTCTTCGGGAATCAGCGACAAAGAGTGATTTGAGCGAACTGGCCTTTTGCGCTACGGAAGATGGCAATACACTAGTACAGAAAATTATGGATGGTTCTTTGGAAAAGATCTACGGGCGGTATAAAGGACAACGGGAAATTTTCGATTTTTTGAAAAATATTAATGATATTTGGCGTTTATGCAGCAGTGAAGGGATAGGAATTGATATTGACGGCTGTTTGCGCCAATATGACGATATTCAAAAGTTTCCCGCTATTGAAGTTGAATTTGCTCATTTGAGCGACCAGGATTATAGACTGGGGAATGGAAAAATTTCTTTCATCGATACACCGGGGCCTAACGAAGCAGGACAAACTTTTTTAAAAAAGATTATGCATGAACAGTTGGAGAAAGCGTCAGCGGTAGTAGCAATACTGGATTATACGCAGTTGAACGGAGAGGCCGATGCAGATATCCGTCGGTCCTTGAATGAGGTAGCCGATGTGACGGGTGACCGTTTATTTGTTGTTGTCAATAAATTTGACCAAAAGGATCGGCATGGTATGGATGCGGATACTTTGCGCACTTATGTTGCACGACAACTATTTGAAGGCCGGTTGGATAAATCTCATGTGTACCCAGTTTCCAGTCGTTATGGCTATTTGGCTACCCTTGCCCTGCGGGAATTGAATCAATTTCGCCGTTTGCCTGAGTATCAATTTAATCCTTGGGTGGAAGATTTTGTTACCTTGACTCTGGGGCCATGTTGGGAAGATGAAGATGCCGATCCGGCGGAATTAACAACCCGGGCCTTAAAGTTGTGGCGAAATAGCCGGTTTGATGTGTTTCTGGCAGATGTATTAAAAGACAGTTACGCTAATTCAGCTAGTATGAGCTTGCGTGCGGCATTAGACAAGATGTTGGAGTACAATAAACGCATAATTGAAAGTTTGCAGCTACGGCAAACCGCATTGCATACAGATGTGTTGACGATTGAGGATAATATCAAGGCATTAAATGAAAAGATAACGCTGATTGGAACATCTGGAAACGAAGTGCGGAGACTCATTGATGAAAGTATCGAAACACTAGAGAAAAAGGTTCTTCAACTGTTGGGTAGAGTGGATCAAATTGTGATGGATGAAATGCAACTCGTTTTTGATCGGGACAATTGGCTGGAGAAGCGGTTGGGACCATATAATAGGAGCAGTAGGACTAATCACCGCGATCATTATGATTTTTCCTCGGAAGAAACTGCCAACCAATTTATAGACAAACTGATTGCCGCCGGGGCAGAAACCATTGAGCCTCAACTCAAGGAAATACAAGGGTTAATTGAAACTGCTGTAGATGAATTGATAACTGGGGTATGGACGGGTATTAACGGCTGTATTGACAAAGCGTTAGAAGCAGCAGAAAAAAGATTGAGTGAGACGTTCTCTGTAACAATGGATTTTCCCAAGCCCAGCGTACAAGCCATCGAAGTTGATTTCAACAGTTTGCACCAATCTTCCATCAGAGAACATAAGACTACCTTGACAAAAACCAAGTATGAACGGAAATGGTATACCTTATGGTGCCATAAACATGAGATTGTGTATTGCTATCAAGAATGCGCCTACCGTGTATGCATCCAGGATGTGGTAGAGAAAATACAAAGAGAAATAAAAAAAGATCTGTATGCCTTATTAGTAACCATAGAGAGATACATGCAAAAAGAGTTCAAACCGGCTATAAATAATTATTTTGGTGAAAACATAGACTACTTAAAGCGATTTAGCGGTGATCTTGCCGACGCCAAACATGATAAAAAACTACAAAGTGAACAGATGGAAACCCTGTTGGTTACGATTAATGAAATTCTGGACCGGTCCAAGGAACAACAAGTAAAATTGAGGGCTGTAGAGGCATTATCACCAGGCTCAGTATCCAATTTGCGTGTTGGGTGACTACTATCTCTTATCATTTTTATACAAACACCGGCTGAAGTTCGGATGTTCTGAACTTCAGCCGGTGTTTGTATTTGCTGGCAAGTCCGCTCATAACTTATTTTTTGAAGCGGGCCTTCATCAGTTCACGGTTCAACTTGGCAATAAAGGAAACCTTGATCCCTTTTGGGCAGGCAGCTTCGCACTCATAATGGTTGCTGCAGTTGCCAAATCCTTCCTGAACCATAGCCTCAGTCATGAGGCAAACCCGGCGGGCCGCTTCCGGCTTTCCCTGGGGTAAGTATGCAAACTGGCTGACTTTAGCTGCCGTAAACAGCATGGCCGATCCGTTGGGACAGGCGGCAACGCAAGCGCCGCAGCCGATGCACTCCGCCGCATCCATGGCAAGATCGGCGTACGGCTTGGGGATAAGAGTGGCATTGACGTCCGGCGTTCCGCCCGTATGGGCGGAAATGTAGCCCCCGGCCTGAATGATACGGTCCAGTGCACTCCGATCCACAATAAGGTCTTTGACGATGGGAAAAGCTTTTGCGCGCCAGGGCTCGATATAGATGGAATCACCATCCTTGAAATTACGCATGTGTAATTGGCAGGTCGTTGTCTTCTCACGGGGGCCGTGGGGCACGCCGTTGATGACCTGGGAACAAGTCCCGCAAATACCTTCGCGGCAGTCGTGGTCGAAGGCGATAGGATCTTTGCTTTCGTGAACTAGCCGTTCGTTTACTTCATCCAACATTTCCAAAAACGACATATCCGGCGTGACATCGGTGGCTTTGATTTCCTCTAATTTACCGGGTTCAGCTGGCCCTTTCTGTCTCCATACAAATAAATTCAGATTCATTATTTATAACTCCTTATGCCGAGATGGATATTTTCAAACACCAAAGGTTCCTTGTACAGGGTTGGAACCTTTCCAACCCCCTGATAGCCCCAGGCGCCCACATAGCTGTAATTGTCGTCGTCACGGCGGGCTTCGCCACCCGGTAGCTGGTATTCAACGCGAAAATGGCCGCCGCAGGATTCCTTGCGGTGCAAGGCGTCGGTGGCCAGAAGTTCGGCAAAGTCAAGGAAATCGGCAACCCGCCCGGCACGTTCCAACTCCTGGTTCAAATCAGCATCAGTGCCAACAACACGTACGTTTTGCCAAAACTCATCACGTAGAACCGGGATCAGTTCAAGGGCCCGCTTCAAGCTGGCGTCGCTGCGAGCCATACCCACGTGTTCCCACATAATCGTACCAAGCTCCCGGTGGAATTCCCTAGGCGTTTTACGGCCATTGATACCAAGCAATTTTTTTGTCATGGCGTTGACATTTTCCCGCGCTTCAGCAAAAGCACCATGGTCTGCTGTAATGCTTTCCGGTTTGACTTGCGCTAAGTAATTGCCAATAGTATATGGGATGACAAAATAGCCATCCGCCAAGCCTTGCATAAGGGCACTTGCTCCGAGACGGTTAGCTCCATGGTCGGAGAAATTCGCTTCACCTAGGACAAAGAGCCCCCGCACATTGCTCTCGAGATTATAATCCACCCATAGGCCGCCCATGGCGTAGTGTGGTGCAGGGTAGATCCGCATAGGTTGCTTATAAGCATTTTAATCCGTTCATACATTTCAAAAAGATTTCCATAACGCTGGCGAACTGTATCTTCGCCCAGCCTGGAAATGGCTTCCTTGAAGTCGAGGTAGACACCATAACCGGTAGAGCCAACGCCACGTCCGTCATCGCAGACCTGTTTGGCAGACCTCGAGGCGATATCGCGGGGGGCAAGGTTCCCGTAACTTGGATACTTGCGTTCCAGATAATAATCCCGCTCATTTTCCGGAATTTCATTAGGAGGACGACCATCGCCCTTTTGCAGAGGCACCCAGACACGGCCATCATTGCGGAGCGATTCCGACATGAGTGTCAACTTGGACTGATGCGTTCCCGTTACCGGAATACAGGTTGGATGGATTTGGGTGTAACAAGGGTTGGCAAAATAGGCTCCCTTCCTGTAAGCGCGAAAAGCAGCGGTAACACTGCAGCCATGGGCATTGGTGGAAAGGTTATACACGTTTACATAACCGCCTGTGCAGAGACAAACGGCGTCGGCCGCGTAAGAGGATATCTTTCCGGTCACCAGGTTGCGTACGGTGATGCCCTTCGCCTCGCCGTCGATAACAACCAAATCGAGCATTTCTGAACGGGTATGCAGCCGCACGGTTTCTTCTTTGATCTGGCGGGATAAGGCGGAGTAGGCGCCGAGAAGCAGTTGCTGGCCTGTTTGCCCTCTGGCGTAGAAAGTGCGTGATACCTGAGCGCCGCCAAACGAGCGGTTGGCAAGATAACCGGCATAATCGCGGGCAAAAGGAACGCCCTGCGCGACACATTGATCGATTATGTTATTGCTGATTTGGGCAAGACGATAAACGTTCGATTCGCGGGACCGAAAATCGCCGCCTTTGATCGTATCATAAAAAAGGCGGTATACACTGTCTCCGTCGTTTTGGTAATTTTTGGCCGCGTTGATGCCGCCTTGGGCGGCGATGCTGTGAGCGCGCCGGGGGCTGTCCTGATAACAGAAGGCATCTACCTGGTAGCCCATCTCGCCCAGCGAAGCAGCAGCGGACGCGCCGGCAAGTCCTGTGCCGACTACAATAATTTTATATTTACGTCTATTAGCGGGACTAACAAGTTTCATTTCCTGGCGGTGTTTTTCCCAACGTTGTGCCAACGGACCTGCAGGGCATTTTCCATCAAGAAGTATGGTTCTAGTTCCTCCTTATTTTACCATGCCGACAAGAACGCAGGCCGGTATGGATATGTATGCGAAAAAAAAGGCTGCGGCAATCACGAAAGCCGCTTTGCTCCAAATAAACAAGGTATCCCGTGTCAACAATCCCAAGGTCTGCAAGGCGCTATGAATACCGTGGGAAAGATGAAATCCCAGAGCGGCTAGGCCGAACAGATAAACAAGACTGGAAACCGTGTTTTGGAAACCAAACACCACCATTCGATAAACGTCCGGTCTTCCAAACTGTCACTCAAAACAGCTGAAGAAGTAACAGGATAAAACGATTGTACAGTATAGTGTAATAAATGATAGCCAAGAAAAATCGCAATGCTCAATCCCGTCCAAATCATTGAGCGGGAAATAAGGTTGGCCTTTTGGTAATCCCTTCGGGCATAAGCGATAGGGCGGGCTGCGCGGTTCTCCAGAGTCACCTGGATGGCCAACCGCACATGAATGATTAATACTATGGCCATGACGAGACGGAAAAGCCATACCACCGCCGGGATGGAGTGCAGAGTTTTTGCATAGGCATTGATGCCTTCTACGCCGGCGAAGAGGGAAAGATTCCCCAATAAATGAATAAGCAAAAACATGAGGAGAACAAGACCTGTCATCGCTACCAGCATTTTTTTTGTAACTGGATTGGCAAGTGTTTTTATGCGGAAAGACTCATTTGACGCCATTGCCATAAATAAATTTCCTCCTTGTAGTATAAAATAATTGGAACGACTTCTGTATCAGACTATGTCAGGATCGTCAAATAAGCTTTTTCCCAGGAAACTGTTGTACAGGTAAATGGTGAGGATTTTTTGCCCATATGGTTGGACAAAAAAGTTTCTCCCAGTTGATTGAGCCCATCTGGGGAAACGTTGGTGTCACCTATAAATTCATGCAAGTCTAAACATATCATTAAATAGTCAGATAATTTATAGTCGATTCTATTCATAAATCAAATTCTTTACCCCCGGAAAATTCCTGCAAATTCTTGTAATAATATTAAATTATTCGACAATTTACAATTATGTTCATTGTATGTTACTAAAACAAGAAATAATGTAATCAATCCATAATATGTTCAGAAAAATCAGCTGAGTAAAAGAGGATGTATATAATATTTTTATTAGATTTTACAGGGAATATGTAGGAATTTATCAGTTTATAGGGAATGATTACTCAGAAGGATGTTGGAAAAGTGGAATATATTTTCGGGAACGCCGTTTACTAAGTTTGACTGGAGAGACGGATGTGAATTTACTAGGGCTATTATCGGTGATCTCTTCCCTTACTTTTATAGCTTCAGAGGTAATGGGAATTTATGTATATCGATTGGATAAAAAGGCCGAACTTAACAGGCTGTTTTTTATTTGTTGTCAAAGTTTGGCGGTTTGGTCTTTAGGGCTGATGTTTATCTATCAAACCGGTGATGTTGAGGGTTACTGGCTGGGAGACAAAACGTCGGCGTTGGGTTGGATCTCTTTTAGTGCGATTTTATTGCACATGAACGTGGTGTTGACTGAACATATAAGGTATTTAAACCAAAAATGGAAATTGCTTTTGCTTTATGCTCCCGTTTTGTGTTTATTGGTCTGGGAACTTGTGTTTCTTGGGCCAACGGCCAGTGATATATTGATTGATGAGTTTTATACGGCCTTCAATGCATATTATATGACGTATGGGGTTTTGACATTATTGCTATTGGTAAAATGGGGCTGGAACAATGCTTCAAAACGAAAAAGGATGCAGGCGGCGGTTGTTTTTACCGCTGGTCTGTTGGCCTTGATCATTGCTTACAGCATTGAAACTTATTTTGTTTTGGACGTAGCCGGCAGACGGGCTGAGGCCATGCACCCGGTTATGTTTATTTTGCTGTTGGGATTTTGGTATGCCGTTCAACGGTACGGGTTGTTTAATATGTCTTCCTTAATTGATTCAAACGATATTGTAAACCGGGTTACGGAAATGGTGATCGTTGTAAATACGAATGGGACTGTGCTGATGGTCAATCCGCGGTATGAAGAATTGACAGGGTATTCGTCGGAAGAATCTGTAGGCATTAAGTTAGATCAAATCGTGGGAGAACCACTCGATAAGATATGTCCGGTCAATGATCAAACTGTGATGGAAGCGACCATCCGAACCAGGAAACAGGAGAACGTTCCGATCCTTTTTCGTGCCTCTTTCATTTATGACCGGGTGGGAGACTTGCTGGGCTATGTGTTATTGGGACAAGATATGAGGCCGGTCAATCAATTGAAAATGGAAATAGAAATTCGTAAACGTAAAGAAGCAGAATTGGAGTACAGTAACTTTCATGATCCTGTTACAGGAATGTATAACCGGACCTATTTTGAAAAAGAACTGCAACGGATAGAAAAAAGCCAATGTTTTCCACAGGGGATAATCATTGCCGATATTGATGGGTTGAAACTTGTCAATGATACCTTTGGTCATGTGGAAGGCGATGCGTTATTATTAGCAAGCGCTGAAATATTGAAAAGGGTGACGGAAAACCGGGGGACAGTGGCGCGCATTGGCGGCGACGAGTTTGCAATATTGTTAACGGATTTTGCTATGGATTATATCGCTGACGTCGAAGAAAACCTTCTTTCGTTGATAAAAGAGTATAATTCCCGTAATCAAAAAGTACCGTTGAGTATATCGACCGGATCTGCTGTCAGTCATAGTTCGGAAAAAAATATTTTGGAACTATTTAAGATTGCTGACGGAAACATGTACCGCGCAAAACTCAACAGGAGGCAGAGTGCCCGCAGCAAAATGGTTCAAGCCCTTCTCAATGCATTGGAGGCCAGGAATGTAGAAACGAAAGACCACGCGAAACGGTTGCAGAAGTTAGCGTTACAGTTTGGGAAAAATTTAGGAATGTCGCAATATCAACTGAATGACCTAAGTCTATTGGCACAATTTCATGACTTGGGGAAAGTGGGTATGCCAGATAAAGTTCTTTTGAAACGGGGACCACTGAACGAAGCAGAATGGCAAGAAATGCAACAGCATCCTGAAATCGGCTGCCGAATTGCTCAGTCGGTTCCGGAATTTATGCCGATTGCAAGATTGATCCTCCTGCACCATGAACGTTGGGATGGACAAGGATATCCTCTGGGACTGATGGGGGAGAAAATCCCATTGGAGTGCCGAATTATTGCGATTGTTGATGCTTATGATGCAATGACAAACGCAAGGCCATACCGCGAAGCCATGGTTCACGAGAAGGCGATGGAAGAATTGTTGCAATGTGCGGGAGAGCAATTTGATCCGAACTTGGTTGTAAGGTTTGTAAGGATGATGCGGGGGAAGATCATTGCATATCCTGAGAACCATGATTCGCTCGCACGCCGAGCGGCTGAACTTGATGTTGTTTCGTCGGGAAAGTAAGGGCTTTGCCGGGAATTTTCTTAGGTTAGCATGGATTTTTTGCAGAAAAAGATTTTTTGGGCAAATTTACAGTCCTTTGCAAAGCTTGGTAGATATATACTATGCGTCTGGTATAATGTATATATGATAGTATGTGGTTTGTTTTAGCAATGGAAAGGATGGAGGCTTCCACAGTGTTACGATTGTCAATTGAAAACTTGCAAGCCGGGTTAACCGTTGCAAGAAATATTTATAACGCCAACGGGAATCTATTACTTGCTGCCGACGTAGTTTTGGATGAACATCTGATTGCGCGGTTGCAAGAATTGGATATCGCTTCGATTTACGTAAAAAACCCTTATGCGGATTATGAACCGCAAGAACTGCTCGATGAAGAAACACGGATCAAAACGGTTAAAATTGCCCGTAAAACATTTGAAGCGTTTAAAAAAACCAAGACCGTCAATGTCGCTGAAGTTGGCCAAGCGGTCAAAATGATTATTGATGACGTTTTATGCAATAAAAATAGTTTGATCCATCTTACCGAAATCCGAACGCATGATGGCTATACATTTGGCCACTCTATCAACACCTGTTTGATATCCATCGTGATTGGCCTTAAAATGGGTTTGTCCATGCCAAAGATTAATGAATTGGCAATAGGGGTAGTTTTGCATGATATTGGAAAAATGATGGTTCCTATAGAGTTGCTGAATAAAACCACTCCGTTACTCGCGGAAGAATGGCAAGAGATCCAAAAACATGCCGGCAACGGCTTTGACATTTTACGAAAGACTATTTCATTACCGGCAGCGCACGTTGCTTTTCAACATCATGAAAACTATGATAGCAGTGGGTATCCGAGGAAAATTGGTAAAGAGGACATTCATCAATACGCCCGGATTGCTGCGGTTGCTGATTTGTACGATGCCATTACCTCGGACCGGCCTTACCGCCCGGCTATGTTGCCTCATGAGGCTTACGAGGTGATGGTTGGATCGCGGGGAACGAAACTTGATCCGGCAATAACAGATATTTTTTTGGAAACGGTGGCGCTTTATCCGGTGGGAAGTATGGTTCTTTTGGATAACGGCGACATTGGCGTGGTTATTGAGGTGTATCCCAAACTACAGACAAGGCCGTTGGTGCAAATTATTATGGATAAGAATAGGCAAAAAATTTCTGGCCTGCGTTTGGATTTAAGTCGAGAATTAACCCGGTTTATCGTTAAAGTATTGGAGCCGAAAGAAATTATAAAATTATAAAACCAAGTCTGCAATCTTTGCCGTCACAATAGTTTGATTGACATGCCGGCAGCGGATGCCGGTAACCGATTAAAAATTAAGGCTTCAAGAGCAGTAAGCTCTTGAAGCCTATTGGTTTTTTGACCTATGCCATACAATGGAACCATTGTTGCCAGGTGCACTCTATAATTTACGGTTAAACAGGGAACATAATCCGGGCTGCATAGATTGCTATCGTAAGGGTTATGGCACTAAAGATGGTTGACACCATTACTGCTTGGGACGCAAAATCCGGACAGCTTTTGCATTCGACAGCAATCAGCGCCGTGTTGATTGCTGTTGGAACGGAATAAGCGATAAATACTGTTTGCGCAACGACGCCGTTGAAGCCGAAAAGATGGATGCAGGCTACTGCGAGAGCTGGGCCGATGAAGAGTTTTGTGAATACGGAAATGTGGACATCGTGGCTTGTAAAGTTAAATTTTGTTTTGGAAAGTTGAACTCCCAAGGTAAGCAAGACGATGGGTACCATGCCGTTTTTTAGATAATCCAAAACCGGCCATATGATTGTTTCAGTCAGGTTGAAATCAATGCCCTTCAGTATGAAGGCGGTGGGGATGACGTACACCGAGGGCATGGATAAAACTTGCAGGATGGAATCTTTGGCTTTGAAATGCGACCTTCCTGCGTTGTAGAATCCCAAAGTATTGGAAGAAATATTTTGAAATACAAGGATTACTATTTGGGCCGCAATTGCTTCGCTGAGATAGGGGGTTTTTCCATCGATAACAAAAGGGGCGCCGGAAAAAACGAGCATGACGAGTGACAAACCGATATTCCCCGAATTGTTAAACATGATTGAGTTTTTAAAAGCATTTTCTAGTCCGATATCGTAGTTGCGAATTTTGGCGATAATTCTTCCCACGGCATCATGGATGATGAGAAGCAATATCGCGCAAAACAGAACCTTCAGCATGGAGAGGTTGAGTGTGGTTGTATACAAATTGACAAAGATAAAAGCCGGTGAAAACAGGTAGAAAGTTAGTTTGCTAAGGCTATATAAATCAAGATTGAAACGTTTGCTTACCAGAAACCCCAATGCCACCAATGTGAATATCGGCGTAATATTATGGCCTAATATGTGAAAGAAAACAGCCAAATTCATTCAATCCTATCTGCTTGTGCGAAAATATGTCCTTATTCTGCCACTATTCAGCTGTTAAGTCAACATTGTAGGCTGTAAATAGATTAGCGTCGATGAAACTTCGTGGCTGTTGGCGATGCTTTCTGTAAAAACATGAAAATTTTTACTAGAAATGCTACTCACTGGCAGGAATTTTTCAATAAAAAGCAAATAATAATAGTCATGTGCAATTTGTTATTTGCAAATAATTATTTTGGGAAGCGAAACGGCGGAGGGTTGGTAAATGGGACATGCAATTTTCGAGCAGCGTTCAGGAATTTTAGGAGTAGGGGTAGTAACACCATGCGGAGTAATTACCGCGGACCAACTAATAAGGTTAGGTGAACTGGCAAAAAAAATTACAGTGCACGGGATGAAGATGACCACGCGGCAAACTCTTGTTTTTTTAATTAATGCCGCTGATTTGAAACAATTTACGTCTGAAATTGAAAAGACGGGGCTGCAGATTGGCGTGTTTGGCAATATTGTCCGCAATGTAAAAGGTTGTGCAGGAAATGACAAACTATGTCCGCGAAGTTTCGGCGATGCGTTTGGATTAGGAGTGGCGCTGCAGGAACAGTATATGAACCAGCCTGTTCCCAAAGACTTTAAAATTTCCACTGCGGGCTGTGCCCGCGGCTGTACAGATCCTCTTTGCGCTGATTTTGGCGTAATCGCAGTCGCGGCCGATCGCTTTGAGATCTACCTTGGCGGACGGGGTGGAAGTAAAGTGCCAAGGCATGGCGAAAAAATCATCGATAATATTTCTTCCGAACAAGTCATAAAGGTCTTGGATTACGTGTTGGAAAAATATCGGGCCTTAGGCGCCCCGAATGAGCGTTTGTGCAAAGTGGTTGATCGTTGCGGCATCAATGGGTTTGTTCCTCCTGCAGCGGTCTATGGGGGCAAAGACGCCGCGGATCAGCCGTCAGAACTTGATGACTTTCAAGCTTTCCTTGCCGGAAAACAGTAAAATGACAGGAGTGGTTATATGTTAAATGAACAAATCAATATAAAGGCCATTAAAGAAGCAGTGCAGCACTGTTGCCAGGAAAAAGAATGTGTTGCTTGCAAGGGAAAAGAATGTTTGATTGGCTTTGCGAAATTGGTGTCGGAATATGCCGGTATGAAAAAAGCGCTTAGTATTCCAAATGGGTTAAAAATGGTACCGACCGGTGATTTCAAAGTGTATGAAACGGATGACGTGGCGTTTGCGTTGGCAATGATTAACCATGAATGCAAAAACTGTCAGGATAACCATGATGACAACTGCGTGATTAATATTATGCGTTCATCGTTGGAAGTTGCTCTTTTGGGGGAACACAGCGACTTCGCGGGAAATCCGCTGCTGTATGTGATGAATCTCTCGCGGGTTAATCCTGAATTAGGCGAAAAAGTAATGACGGCGTACCATCAACTAAAAAACCAGTGAACGGCAATAATTGCGATTAGACCAAAGTACAGCCACCAAAGTGCGTATATATAAGAAAACCCGGCTTATGCCGGGTTTTCTTATATATACGCACTCGTTGGACTGGACTTGACTTTAACAAGGACGCAATTTACAATTAATCTTAGTTTGTATTAATATCGAGAATTCACTGTATAGGTTCTCGTTAAATTTCAGGAAATATAGGGGTGTGTTTATGCGATATTCAGTAGATCCAGCAATTTTTGATTTGCATCCGGACGTGAAATTCGGCATATTGGTAGGGAAAAATATCAAAAATTCGGAGACGACAGCGGAAGATGAGGCGCGGTTGCGCAACGCCGAAAGCAAAATGCGTGAAACTTTTCAAGCCAGCCAGGTCAGAGAGTTGCCGAACGTTGCGTTATACCGGGATATTATGACGAAAACCGGTATTAATCCCAATAAGTTTCCGCCTTCTGTGGAAGCAATGTTTAAAAGAATTCTTAAGGGCGGGCAGTTGCCGGTCATTAATGCTCTGGTCGACTTATGCAATGCAGTGTCGATTGAACAGGTGATTTCGCTTGGCGCGCATGATTTGCGCGATATCCATGAAGATCTGTCGGTGGGCTTTAGTAAAAGCGGAGACCGGTTTCTGCCCTTTGGCGAAAAAGAGTATGAAACTGTCGACACAGGGGAATTGGTTTTCACAAGCGGCAATACGGTCCAAACGCGGAAATGGGTATGGCGGCAAAGTGAATTGGGCAAAACGACAACGGACAGCAACGAAATATTCTTTCAATTGGTCGGTTTTGACGATGGACAGGAAGCTACCTTAAATAAGGCCATGGACGATATAGAACAGTTGGTGTTAAACCGGTTCCAGGGCGATTGTAAAAAATATATTGTAGATATCAATAATCCTTCCATTGAATTTTAATCATCTGGAAAATCGAATAGTGCGGAAACAGGTTGTCTGTGCGGAGACTTCGAGAACAGTAGTTCTTGAAGTCTTTTTTTGTTGTTTTTTGTATACTTACATTCTTTTTGCAGTGCAGATTGAATTTTTACTGTAATTACAATATAATAGCAAGAAACTCCAATATGCTAAATTCAATGAATTTGCTGCGGAGTTTGCTGCGGAATGGATAACCGAAAAGTGTCTCAAGGGAACAAATTGTTGAAAAAATTGCAATTAAAATGCGCTTTGTGTATAGTAAACTGAGGGATTAGTACAACCAGCCCGTTAGAAAGCGTATGGTTTTGCGTGGAGAATAACAATTAGATAGATAAGTTCTGTATAAGTTTTGTCTCGTAAATAATGGAATTTGGGGGATTGGTGTGCATGGAGTTAGCAAAAAAAGGATTGTCAATTAGTCCATCATCTACTTTGGCGATTGATGCAAAAGCAAAAAAAATGAAGGCGGAAGGGATCAATGTGATTGGGTTCGGCGTAGGTGAACCTGATTTTGATACGCCTGAGCATATTAAACAAGCGGCAATAGCTGCGATCGAAGCGAATTTTACCCGCTATACGCCTGCGTCGGGTACGTTAGAGTTGAAACAGGCTGTCTGCAATAAACTGAAAAGAGATAATGGGTTGGATTATACGCCGGCGAATATTGTAATCAGCAACGGCGCAAAACATTCGTTATTCAATACTTTTCAGGCGATTTGCAATCCTGGTGATGAGGTGATTATTCCTGCTCCCTACTGGGTCAGCTATTTGGAAATGGTAAAAATGGCCGATGCCGTGCCGGTGATTGTAGAGGCCGAAGAAGCGAGCGGATTTAAGTTTACGGCCCAACAGATCCGGCAAGCCTTAACGGATAAAACAAAGGCGATTATTATTAATAGTCCCAGCAATCCTACCGGGATGGTATATTCCCGGGAAGAACTGAAGGAAATTGCTGATTTGGCGGTAGAACGCGGATTGTTTATTGTTTCGGATGAAATCTACGAAAAACTGATCTATGATGGCTATGAGCACGTCAGCATTGCATCCTTTAATGAAAAGATCAAAGAGCAGACGATTATCATCAATGGTGTTTCCAAAACCTACGCGATGACTGGCTGGAGGATTGGGTATACAGCTTCGAATACGGCGATTGCCCAGGTGATGGCGAATATGCAGAGCCATGCGACTTCCAATCCGAATTCCATCGCGCAAAAAGCAGCGGAAGCGGCGATTAACGGGGATCAGGAGATCATAAAGCCGATGGTTGCTGAATTTACCAAGCGCAGGGATTATATTGTCAAGCGCATTAATTCCATTCCCGGTTTATCCTGTCTTACTCCGAACGGAGCGTTCTACGTATTGATGAATATCTCGAAATTTATCGGTAAGGAAATTGCGGGAAAAACGATTAACGGTTCTGATGATTTTGCCGATATATTACTTGATAAAGCGTTGGTTGCGGTTGTTGCCGGATCCGGTTTTGGGATCGATACGCATGTGCGGTTGTCTTACGCTACCTCGATGCAAAATATTACTGAAGGGTTAAACCGGATTGAAAAATTATTGAGTCAAGTCACGTTGGCGTAAACCATGACATGGATAATGTCTGTTTGTTTGTGAATGTTTACAAACGAACAGACATTATTTTTATTTATTGGCATATTAAGCGACAACATTACAATGTTGTTATTTGTCGAATGGACAATTGACAATTAACCAAGGACTATGTATAATGTATTCAAAATCATAACGCAAAAGGTAATGACGGAGAAAGTAAACCAAGGGTAAGTTCGCAGAGAGTCGACGGACGGTGGAAGTCGATAACAAGCGCTTGGCGGAAAATCACTCCGGAACTGCATTTCTGAAACCAGTAAGAAATGCCGGGTTAGCCACGTTACGCGGCTTAGGTTTGTTGGAACCGAAAAAGTGGCATTACTATGCAAATAAGGTGGTAACGCGGGTATTACCCGTCCTTGATTGATTTCAAGGGCGGGTTTTCTATTTTTATCTCGTTAACAGCCTGTAATACCCACAGGGCACAGGGACCCCGCCCTCTTAGGTCGGGGATCAACAGGCTATAACACTCGAAACCCTAAAGGGAAACTTCGGCTTCGCGAAATCAAAGATTTCGAGCCTCAGTCTTAAGTTCGCTCTAAGGGTTCAGAGGGGGCAATAACCCCCTCCAAACCTAAGGCTCACTTATATACATTGATGAAAGGATGGAAGATAATTATGCTGCATCAAAAATGTTTTCAATTGCCGCACTCGTTATTGTCAATGGAGGATGTTTATCGGGCCGAAAAGAGGTTGAAAAATGTATTGCGCAGGACTTCGTTAATCGAAAGCCCGGTTTTTAGCTGTGAATCGGGCAACCATGTTTACATCAAACCGGAAAATTTACAGGTGACAGGGGCATTTAAAATCCGCGGGGCGTATTATAAAATTAGTAAACTAAGTCCGCGGGAGAAAAAAAGAGGGGTGATTGCCGCTTCGGCCGGCAATCATGCGCAAGGGATCGGTTATGCAGCGCAGTTGTTGGGCGCCAAGGCCATGCTGGTTATGCCGGCGACTACGCCGGTGATTAAAGTGGAAGCTACCAGGAACTATGGCGCTGAAGTAGTTTTGTACGGCAATAACTTTGATGAAGCGTATCAGCGGGCCCGCGAGCTGGAAAAAGAGCATGGTTATATATTCATCCACCCCTTCGATGACGTAGATGTCATTGCCGGTCAAGGGACGCTGGCGTTGGAGATTATCAATGAGTTGCATCAGGTGGATGAAATTGTCGTCCCGGTCGGTGGCGGCGGCTTGATCAGCGGTGTGGCGTTTGCCGCTAAAATGATAAATCCCAAGATCCGGGTTATCGGCGTGGAACCCGAGGGAGCGGACTGCATGCGACAATCGCTGGGGCAAGGCCAAGTCAGTACGCTGGCGAATGTCGATACCATGGCCGATGGCACCGCGGTGAAACGGCCGGGGGATGTTACGTTTGAACTGGTAAAACAGTTTGTGGATGAAGTCATCACGGTGTCTGATTTTGATGTCATAGAAGCCATCCTGTTATTGATGGAAAAACACAAACTGGTAGCGGAAGGGGCAGGCGCATTGTCGCTTGCCGGATTAAAAAAACTGCCGGCGAAAAATAAAAATGTTGCTTGTCTGTTGAGCGGTGGGAATATTGACATCTCCACGATATCCGCTATCATCAACAGGGCGCTGGTATCCCGCGGCCGGTTGTTCTGTTTTACTGTGAATTTGCCGGATATTCCGGGACAGTTGGTGACGGTTTCTACCATTTTGGCCGATTTGCATGCCAATGTGATTAAACTGGATCACAATCAGTCCAAGGTGGTTGACCGCTTCAAACAAGTGCAGTTGGAAGTAACGGTAGAAACAAATGGCCATAATCATGTGCAGGAAATTGAACAGGCTTTTCGGACACGGGGGATCGTGATCCATAAAGTGTATTGATCAGAGTATCCAACCGTTCGATACCATCCGCAGGCTGTGTTGGTCTGCGGATGGTATTATTTTTTGCGGTTTTTTCCCGGATGCCATATTTTTGTCACATTTCGTTGTTACAATAAAGAATAGTTGGATTGCTGACGAAAAAATAGGCCCTGTTTTGCTTGGCGCAGTCGGATACATAAAGCTGGTTCAATGCAGCCTACAGCAAAACATGCTCTCTTTTGGCAAAAGGCCAGAGAAGCGAAACGGGCAAATTAGTGAAAAGGGGAATCGGTCCATGAATGTGCAACTGTTTCGACGAAAAGACAAGAGGAGAACGTTTTTCATCACGGGGTTAGTGGTTTTGTTGATTATCGGAGGATTTGTTGGTTTTCAATCGAGGAAACAGTCGGCAGCAAACCCTGCGGCGAATAAATTGCAAACTACCGTCGATGTAATGACGGTTGCCCGGACGGGACTCCTGAAACGGATATCGCTGACCGGACAAACGGTCCCGGAATCACAGGTAGATATTGCAGCGAAATACCAGGGGAAAATAGTGGCAGTTTACGCGCAACTGGGACAGCAGGTGAATAGCGGGCAAGTGCTGGTTGTACAGGATACGGGCGATGCTGATATCGCGATCAAGCAAAGTCAGGCTGCCTATAAGCAGTCCTCCGCCGATGCAGTGACAACGGAATCTACCTTTATGGCAAATTACGATAAAGCGAACGCAGATTATCAGAAGGCGCGCGGCGATTATGACCGGAATAAAGCTTTATACCGGATTGGCGGTGTGTCCAGGGAAGCCTTGGATGCGAGTCAACAATCACTGGCCGATGCCAAAGCGGGTTTTGATGCCTTGGCGAACCAAATGAATTCCGATGCTGTTTCGGCTTCGATTGAATCGGCGCAGGCCGTGGCGCAAAAAGCGCAATATACAATCAATGCCAATGAAAAACAGCGGGATGATTTGATACTGCGGGCGCCTCGTTCCGGTATTATTGGATACCGGCAAGTGGAAGTCGGTGCATTGGTTCAGGCTGGGACAAAACTTTTGAGCATTGTAGACAACAGCAATATTTATGTGGATTGCCAAGTATCAGAGCAGGATTTAAGCGCGCTGAAGATTGGCATGGATGTAGATGTGCAAATTGAATCGTTAGGCCGGTCGTTCGCCGGAAAAATCATTTACATTAGCCCCAGTGTCGATCCCTCAACCCTGGCGTTTTCGCTCCGGATTGGTTTGAATAATTCGGATGAAACTGTGCGAAGCGGGATGTTTACGAAAACGGTCATTAACTCGGTTTTGCGGCCTGACGCAATCGCGGTGCCGAAGGATGCCGTATTAGACAAAAACGGCAAAAGTTATGTGTATATCATAAATTTACAAAATGCAGCGGAAGAACGAATTGTGCAAGTGGGAGCAAGAAGTGACCAGAACGTCGAGATTTTAGGCGGCCTCAAGGAAGGCGAACAGATTGCGGTCAGTAACCTGGCGCGCCTGCGCAACGGTTTGGGCGTAATTCCCAGAGCTATTGCGGCGGATAGGAGTGACGGTCAGTGAATATTACACGTTTTTCGATACATAAACCTGTTGGGATCAGTATGATCGTCCTGTTTTTCGTTGTTTTGGGTTTGTTTAGTTTTTACCGGATCGGCGTGGAATTATTGCCGGCGATTAATACGCCGTACGTAACCGTTACCGTCAATTATCCGGGAGCGGGAACGGAAGAAATTGAGCAAGATGTTATTAAGCCGCTCGAAAATTCCTTATCTTCCCTTTCTAACCTGAAACATATTACTTCGTTGGCCAGACCGGAAAAAGCGCAGATCATTTTGGAATTTGAGTTTTGGGCCAATGCGGATATTGCCTCCATTGATGCGACCAAATATGTCGATAAGATGCGCAGTAAATTGCCGACCGGTATTCAGGAACCGGTAGTGATCAAACGGGATGTAAATGCCACGCCGATACTGGAAATATCCATTTTGGCCGACCGGCCGTTGGGCGATGTTTATGCATTGGCGAATGATGTATTTGTTGAACGGCTGCAGCGGGCGAGCGGAGTATCGGATGTCCAATTATACGGCGGGCGGGATAAAGAAATTGCCGTTGAGGTAGATAAAGACAAACTATCGTACTATAACATCACGCTAAGCCAGATCGTGAACCGGATTCAACAGGAAAATGTTTTAACGCCTGCGGGATCGGTGTATACCGATAAAAAGGAAGCGAATGTCCGCCTGACTGCGCAGTATGCTTCGTCGGAAGAACTGACTTCCATTCATTTGACCAATAGCAAAGGGGTGAGTTTTCCGCTAAAAGATATTGCCACGGTGACGGAAAAAGATGCCCGGGTCAGCCGCTATGCGCGGACGAACGGGCAGGATGTAGTGTCGCTTACGGTCTATAAGAATAGCGACGCGAACATTGTCGATACGGCCAAAGCGGCAAAAGCCCAGCTGGAAACGCTGCGGGCGGAATATCCGGACTATCAATTCATTGTTGTAACCGACGCATCACGATTTGTGCAGGATTCTTTGCACAATACGCTGGAAGCTCTGATTGAAGGCTTGTTTACCACCGGGGTGGTATTGTACTTGTTTTTGCGGGGTTGGCGCTCGACGGCGGCGGTATTGATCGCCATTCCTACTTCGCTGATTTCGACATTTTTTGCTATGTATGTCGCCGGATTTACGTTCAACATGATGTCTCTCATGGGGATGTCGCTGTGCATCGGTATTTTGGTGGACGATTCGATTGTCGTATTGGAAAACATCCACCGCCATCTGCGGATGGGGAAGGATTCCATGCTGGCAGCAGAAGAAGGCCGAACGGAGATCGGCATGGCTGCCATTGCCATTACGCTCTGCGACGTAGTCGTCTTTATGCCGATTGCGTTTATGAATGGCATGACCGGCCAGTATTTCAAGCAGTTCGGGCTAACGATTGTTTTTGCAACGCTGTTTTCGCTATTCGTATCGTTCACGCTCACGCCGATGTTGGCATCGCGGTTTTTTAAAGAGGGTCATCAAGAGCCGGAAGGAAAACTATGGCGTTTTATGATCGGTCTAGAACAAAGAACCATCGAAAAATATGAGAAGTTTTTGTGCTGGAGTTTGGGACATCCCAAAAAAATTGTTGCCACGGTGCTTGTCATTTTTTTTACTTCCATCGCGCTCGTTCCAACCGGAATTATTGGGGCGGAATTTATGCCCAAAACCGATGAAAGCAGTTTTCGGATCAATATCCAATTGCCGGTGGGGACCAATATAGACCAAACGAATATCGCGGTGCGGGAAGTCGAACAATACCTGACCACCGTACCGGAAGTGACCAATTATTTGTCCAGTGTGGGGACTCCGGCCGGCTATTCCGGCTCTATCAGTGTACAAATTGCCGACCGGAAGGAGCGGTCCAGAAGCGTATGGCAAGTCACTGACCAAGTGCGGCAGTACCTGAAACAAAGTCTGCCGGATGCAATCGTGCAAGTCAATGAGACGCAATCTTCCATCGCTGGAGTATCCGGCGGTGCAGGGAGCGGCAGCGGGCCGAATACCTCGCCGGTGCAGATTGAACTGCGCAGTTCCAATCTGGATAGCCTGATCAAGGCGTCCTATCAAGTGCAGGAAGCATTGACCCATGTCCAAGGCGTCAAAGATGTGCGCAGCTCCTATACGGAAGGAATGCCGGAATTGCGGCTGGTCGTAGACCGGGAAAAATTGAAGTTTTACAATACGACTGTAAACCAGGTCAATGCGGTTTTCAATGGTGCCATCGCCGGATCCTTAGCCGGTTATTTTGCCAATGATCCCAAAAATGACGGGCAGGATACGGATATCTATGTCCGTCTGAAAGGAAGCGACGGTTTCAAAGCGTCGGATATCCGGTCGGTACCGATTCAGGCAGGAACTGGCCTTGTACGGCTTGGCGACGTAGCAACGGTCAAAGATTCGGTGGGACCGGTAATGCTGCGGCGGGTAGATAAGCAGGAAGCGATCAATATATCCGCCAATATTACCGACCGACCGCTGCAAGAAGTGTTGAATGACATTTCTAAGAATATTAAACCCGGCGATTTAGGGGCGAATGTGACTTATTCATTTACCGGACAAGCCGACAACATGAAAACTACGTTTGCCGAAATGGCGCAAGCGTTGATTTTGTCCTTGATTTTGGTGTACATCTTATTGGCTGTTTTGTACGAATCGGTTTCCACTCCGGTCATCCGGATGTTTTCTTTGCCGTTGGGGTTAATCGGATCACTGGTCTTTTTAGCGCTCACCCGCAATACCATTAACTTGTATTCGTTGATTGGCGTGTTGGTCATGGACGGCCTGGTTGCGAAGAATGGAACCCTGTTGTTGGACTATACCCTGACTCTTATGGAGAGAGGGGCCAGTGCCCGGGACGCTCTGATTGAGGCCGGTAAGACCCGGTTGAAGCCGATTTTTATGACGACGCTTACCATGGTTGTAGGGATGATGCCGACGGCGCTGGCTATGACGGCCGGTTCGGAAACCAGGGTCAGTATGGCCTGGGTATTGATCGGCGGCCTGCTTTCTTCGACATTCTTTACTCTGATAGTCATTCCAATCATCTTCCTGCATTTTGATAACCATCCGTTATCACGCAATGTGCAGATTCTGTTATCCGCTGGCAAAAACCTGATCAAACGCTGGCAGCGGCCGGCGGCGACAAAATGAATGCAGGCATGCTTCCGGTTGCGTTTTGCAACGGCAGGAATTTGTAGGTCGTCATGGTATAAATAACAAAGAGATGACATGCAAAATTGGGGATGACGGATATGGAACTTACCACTATTCATTTACTGGGTTTGGTTATCACTATTGTTCTGGTGGTCGGAAGCGGAATTTATTCGGCGCGGACGGTAAAATCGGCGGAAGGCTATAGCCTGGGAGGCCGGTCCTTAGGGGTTCCGATGATTGCGGGCAGCATCGCCGGTACGGTGATTGGCGGCGGCGCAACCGTAGGAACCGCGCAAATGGCGTATTCGCTCGGCCTGTCGGCCTGGTGGTTTACCTTGGGCTCTGGTGTAGGCTTTATTGTCATGGGATTGTTTTACGCCCGTACGTTGCGCAGTACCGGCTTGGAAACTATTCCGCAGTATCTGGTGTTGAATTATGGTGAAATGTCGGGCCCTCTGGCCAGTATCATTTCTTCCATTGGCATTTTATTCAGTGCGGTGGCGAGCAGTCTGCCCGGGATACAGATTATTGCCGCTGTTTTTCATATCCCGCCTTGGCCGGCAGCCCTGATATTGATCCTGCTGGTTAGCGCGTATGTGTTTTTTGGCGGAATGAAAGGCGCCGGTGTATCCGGGATGCTGAAACTGGTTATCATCTGGTTTACTCTGTTTATCGCAGGCGTAACGGCGGTGCTGGCCTTGCGCGATATGCCGGATTTTTCAATGGCTTTTCCCGCTTTTCCGTGGTTTAGCCTGTTCGGCAATGGAGTTTGGGCTGGTTTTGGCAACCTTTTTTCCCTGGTTGTCGGCATTATTTGCACCCAAACGTATGTGCAGACCATTTTTTCGGCTTCGGATTCCCGTACGGCGGCGATTGGTTCTTTTGCCGCTGCTTTGGTTGTCATTCCGGTTGGGCTGCCGTCGGTTGCCATCGCGATGTTTATGCATGTTGCCCATCCGGATGTCTTGCCGATTCTTGTGCTGCCTATCTATTTACTGCAGTATCAGCCGGCCTGGCTGGGCGGGATTGGACTGGCGGGAATTTTATTGTCATTGATCGGATCGATTGCCGGGTTGGCGCTGGGCATCGGCACTATGGTTTCCAAAGACCTCTGCGATGAATTATTGCATATCCGCAGTGGCAATACGGTGCTGTGGGTAAATCGTATTACTATACTGGCGGTGACGTTTATTGCCGCGTTTATTTCGATTTTAAATTTGAAGTCGCAGGTATTGTTATGGAATTACCTGTCTATGGCTTTGCGCGGCGGAGGCGTTTTTTTGCCACTCACATTGGCGATCTTTGCTCCGGGCAGGCTGAAAAAAGGCTGGGCGGTTTCTTCCATGGTTTTAAGCACTGTGGCTTCGATTGCGGCGGCAACGGTTTGGCATTTGCCGATCGATCCTTTGTATATTGGGCTTTGCGTCAGTGCGGTATTGATACTGGCCGGTTTTGTCCGCGATTATTTTCAGTCCAAGGCCGAGGCGCATACCGCCTGAATTTTATCCGTAAGGAAGTCTGCATTTATATTGTGTTATGGCGGCAATTCCTTTATAATATGATCTGTATCAATTGCCAACCCGGCGAGAATGGGTGTGCACAATTCGATTTGCGTGGTGAGTGCTGCTGTGGATGACGACTATTATATGGGACTGGCATTGGCTGAGGCCCGCAAAGCGTATGCCATGGGTGAGGTGCCGATCGGAGCGGTATTGGTGTTTAACGGCTCGGTTTTGTCCAGCGCGCATAATATGCGGGAGACCTGGTGCGATGCGACGGCGCACGCAGAGATGATTGCGATCCAGCAAGCTTGTCGAAAACTTCACCGTTGGCGTTTGACGGGAGCAACGCTTTATGTTACCATAGAGCCATGTCCCATGTGCGCGGGGTCGTTGGTGATGAGCCGGATTGACCGATTGGTGTACGGCGGTACGGATTATAAGGCCGGCGCTGTGGAATCCATCTTTAATGTTGTGCAGAACCAGGCTTTGAATCATCAAATGGCGGTTACTGCCGGGGTCAGGGCGGATGAATGTACGGCGTTGATGAAAGACTTTTTTCGGCAGCGGCGTAAAAACGCGCAAGAGTAGGACGTTTGCCAAGTGTATTCCTTACAATAGCATAAATGGAGCGGTATCGAAGTGGTCATAACGAGGCGCACTCGAAATGCGTTTGCCGTCCGCGGCACGTGGGTTCGAATCCCACCCGCTCCGCCATATTTATTCACAGCAAGAGTTCCGAAGGTTAGGCTTAAGGGCTCTTTTTTTGTTTATTGATCCGGTGCGGGAAACTTATCGATTGCAAACAAAAAAACTATTGCAATTTACATAGGGTTTGTGTATAATGAATTTAGGTCTAAGGCAATGGTGAGGCTGGATCGAATCGGCTTCGCCTCTTTTTTTATGGTAATTTATCAAAAAATTCATAATTGTTTCTGCGAGTGCATGGCTTATGCAGGAATCATACTATGAGTGTAGAAAAATAAAAACTAATAGATATCATATGCGAATATTTTGTTGAAGAGAGAATGTATATCCTGTTGTAACCTTGCCAAATCAAGGTTCACAGCTGTGAACCTAAAAATCGAGGTGAATAATCATGACTGCCAGGCCGCATCGGATTTATTCGGTTCGTTCTGACGGCCTTTTGTGTCTTTAACGGGAAAACCAGGCTGGCTGCTTGCCCACGGAGCTTGTTATACCTTCCGATAGACTAAGAGAAATAAAAGGCGGTAGCGATGAAAGCCAAGGCAAAGAAACTCTTCAACAAGATCGGTCCGGGCTTTATTACCGGGGCATCCGATGACGACCCCTCCGGCATTGCCACTTATTCACAAACTGGTGCGATTTTTGGCTATGGTCAACTTTGGTTGGCCTTGTTTTCGTTGCCGTTTATGATTGTTATCCAAAAAATGTGCGGACGGATTGGGTTGGTAACCGGCAAAGGACTATCCGGCGTAATCCGGACTCACTATCCCAAGCCGGTATTGTATTTTGCCGTTTGGTTGCTTTTGCTCGCGAATACGTTTAATATTGGCGCGGATTTAGGGGCAATGGCTGCCTCGGCCCAAATGCTCACTGGATTGCCGTACCTGTTTTGGCTCCTTTTCATGACATTGCTTATTTTGGGCTTGGAGGTATTTGTTGCGTATCAATCCTATGCCCGGATCTTAAAGTATCTGACTTTTTCGCTGCTTGCCTATGTCATTACGGCCTTTGTGGTTGAACAGGACTGGGAACAAATATTGTTCAATACCGTATGGCCGCAAATCCAGTTTTCCAAAGAATACATTTTGAATATTGTAGCTGTATTGGGGACAACCATATCGCCTTATTTGTTCTTTTGGCAAGCGTCGGTAGAAGTGGAAGAAGAGCTTGTTGCGCATAAGTTGGAAGGTATGGGAATTGGAATACCGGTGATCACGCAGCAGGATATCCGGAACATGGGTATAGATACGGTGGCCGGCATGTTTTTTTCCCAGGCCATTATGTTTTTTATCATCATTACAACCGCTTCGACCCTGCATGTTCACGGGATAACCAATATTGATACTGCACCAGAGGCCGCAGAAGCGTTACGGCCTCTGGCGGGTGATTTGGCATACCTGCTGTTTGCGGTAGGGATTATTGGCACAGGATTACTTGCTGTACCGATTTTGGCTGGATCGGCCTCCTATGCTGTATCGGAAACGATGGGTTGGGAGGCTGGATTAAGCAAAAAATTCCGTCAAGCGAAAGGGTTTTACGGGGTGATTATCCTCTCGACCCTAATAGGGATGATTACTAATTTTGTGGGTATTGATCCAATTAAAGCGTTATATTATTCAGCGGCGTTTAATGGCTTGGCCGCTCCTCCTCTGATGGTACTCATAGTGATGATTGCCAATAACCCAGATATAATGGGCCCCTATGTAAATAAAAAGAGCAGCAATATTCTAGGCTGGATCATTATTTTGGCGATGGCGTTTGCCGGCGTTACCTTGCTCTGGAGCATGTTTAAATGAAACAGAAACAATGGTTTGAAGGACCTTGCGGTTTTGTAGAGGACTGGATTACTCTGCGATAAGGAGAGCATGAGAGATGGATGTGGCAGTGAGTAATGTTGATGAACGGAATGACCGGATCCTTGAATTGATCTCCGAACAAAAATGTTGCGCGCAAATCGTGATGGCAATGGGACTTGAAACGGTTGGAAAAACAGATGCAGAACTAATACGGGCGATGAGGGCGCCGTGCTTCGGTTTTCATGGAAATCATCTTTGCGGGGCGTTGGCCGCCGGCTCTTGTTTGTTGTCGCTATGTCATGAACAGTATTCGATTATCCTGGTTCCGGAATTATTTTATTGGTTTAAAGAGAAATACGGCAGTATAAATTGTCGTGACATAATCGGCACAGGAACCGTTGATTTGGCAAGATGTACCGATTTAATGGCGGAAGTGCATTATCGTTGTTTTGCCTTATTGAACCAGTATGGTATAGAGCCGGAAAAATAGGCAATGGGAAGATATTTTTTGCATCTGGGGATATATAGAGTTTATATAGAGTTACGAACAGAATGACGTTACAATGCTGCAAACGGCGGCAGGGAAACAAGCTCTACCCTGCTGCTTATCTTTTTGTTCATCAGAAATCACGAGGTATATTTCATAAGAACAATCTACAAAGATATTTGTTTTCCGGTGAAGGAAATTAGAATTTCCTAACGAATTTTGGATAATTAGAAAACGCGGCTTGCGTACGAGCTTTATCTCGCTAACAGCCTATAAACCCTGCTCTGTTGTGTTAGGGATAACAGGCTGTACAACTCGCAATAGGTTCGCTGCCTGTAAGACTGAAAAACACGCTGTTGTCTTCTTGCGAAATAAGAAATTAGAAACTATGAAATTCCATCATATGGTGCATTAAAGGGTACGCAGCAATTTGAAATGAGGTGGACGGCATGTTTCTGCGACAAATGGATGCTGATCGCGCAGAGGTAATACGGCTAATTGATGAACAAGTTGAAAAAATCCTAGTGCCGTTGAAAAACGCGCCGGATTTATTAAAACGTGAGGGTTTGGGTGAACGGCAGCGCAATCTGAGTAGTGAAGCCATCAGCCAATGGGAAAAAATATTACAAAGTGAACGGTATAAAGTAGATCGCCTGGAAGCATCTTTTGTTGTGATTGGCACGATGAAATCGGGCAAATCCACAACCATCAATACAATTGTTGGCACAGAAGTGCTGCCAAATCGCAATCAACCGATGACAACGCTGCCGACGGTTATTCGTCATTATCCGGGAAAACGGGAGCCGGAATTGTTTTTTGCGGATCCCGGGCCAATGAATCAATTGATTGGTCAGTTGTACAATGCCCTCCAAAAGGCGGATGAAGAGGGTTCCTTGAAGCGTTTGGCGTTTTGCGCTACAGAAAACGGCAAAGAATTAGTTCGCAAGATTATGGATGGATCGCTGGGAGAAGTATATAGACAGTATAACGGTCAGCAAGAGATCTTTGATTTTTTGAAAAATATGAATGATATTTGGCGGTTATGCGCCAGCGAAGGGGTCGGCATCGACATCGACCACTGCTTGGGCTGCTATGATGATATTCAAAAATTTCCTGCCATCGAAGTTGAATTTACTCATTTGGATGAGCAATTTTGTGATGCAGGAAATGGAAAATTCACCCTGATTGATACCCCGGGCCCGAATGAAGCAGGTCAAGTTTTTTTGAAAAAAATTATGCGCGAACAGTTGGAAAAAGCATCTGCAGTCATTGCAGTATTGGATTATACGCAATTAAATGCAGAGGCGGATGCTGATATCCGCAGGTCTTTGGATGAAGTAGCCAATGTAACGAGCGACCGTCTGTTTGTGTTTGTCAACAAATTCGACCAGAAAGACCGGCACAGCATGGACGCCGATACGTTACGCACTTATGTAGCGAAGCAATTATTTGAAGGCCGTTTGGATGAAACGCATGTATATCCGATTTCCAGTCGGTACGGTTATCTGGCCACCCGGGCCGAACGGGAACTTGAGCGGTTCCATCGTTTGCCTGATCCCCGTCTTCATCCGTGGGTAGAGGATTTTGCCTTTTTGGCATTGGGAACTTTCTGGGAGGAAAAAGATTTTGACTCGAATGAATTAAAAAATCGGGCTGCTAAATTGTGGCAGCACAGCTGTTTCGACAGCCTGCTGACGAATGTAGTTCAAACTGGCTATGCCAATTCGGCGAGCATGAGTTTGCGTGCTGCGCTGGATAAGATGTTGGAATATAATAAGCGCATTGTCGAGAGCTTGCAGCTGCGAAAAAATGCCTTGAATACAGATGTTGCTACAATTGAGGATAATGTTCGGGCATTAACGGAAAAAATTATTTTGATCCACGATTCAAACGTTGAAGCGCGGCGTTTGATCGATGAAAGCACTAAGCTTCTGGAAAAAAAGATTTTTCTTTTGTTTGGTGAGATTGATCGAATTGTAAACGATGAAATTCGGCTTGTTTTTGAACGGGAAAATCCCGTTTTGCAGCGGCTGGCTCCCTTTGTTAATAATGCGCCGCGCAAAAAAACGGTCGAGATTAATCCCCAAATGCGCAGTGATTTTTCTTCCCAGGCGGAAGCAAACCGTTTTATTGACAAGTTGGTGGCTGCGGGGGCGGAAAAAATTGAACCGCGATTGCAGGAAATACAGAAACTGATTGAAGAGGCTGTAAATGAGCTGATAACGGAAGTTTGGACCGGAGTCAATGGTCGTCTGGGCAAGGCATTGGAAGCGGCGGAACAAAGATTGAATGAGACGTTTTCCATAGCGATGGATTTCCCCCAACCTAGTGTGCAGGCCATTCAGGTTGATTTTGGCGCATTATATCAATCCACCATCAAAGAAGACGAGATTACCCGGGTTAATACAAAGTTTGAACGAAAATGGTATACCTTGTGGTCCCGTAAGCATAAGGTCGTATATCAACAGCAGGAACACATCTATTGTGTATATACCCAAGATGTGATTACGCAGTTGCAGGCGAAATTGAAGAAAGATCTAGGGAATTTATGGAAAATATTGGAGCGCTATATGGATAGCGAGTTTAACCCGGCCATCAACAATTATTTTATCGAAACTGCGGATTACTTGAAACGTTTTGGTGGAGATCTTGCCGATGCAATGCACGATAAAAAATTGCAAGGTGAGCAATTGGAAAGGCTGATTTTGGCCATTCAAGACATTCTGGCGACATCGTATGAACAGCAAAAAAGATTGCAGGAAATGAGAAGTACGTTGTTTAAACCGGCAGAATGACAGTATGACGGTCGAGCACTTGGTTCATGGTATTTAAGGTGATTCTTTGAAACGGGCAGGAAATGAGTCCTGTTGGATCGAATTGAAACACTCCACAACAATTTTTTAACAATTTGCGATTAATGTGTAAAGGAGAAAAAATATGGCTGAGAAAGTGAAAATGAGTACCCCGTTGGTAGAAATTGATGGGGATGAGATGACCAGAATTATCTGGAAAATGATTAAAGATATTTTATTGCTTCCGCATATTGAATTGAAAACGGAATATTATGATCTGGGATTGGAAAATAGAGATAAAACGGATGATAAGGTAACCTCAGAATCGGCGCTGGCTATCAAAAAATACGGTGTTGGTGTGAAGTGTGCAACGATTACTGCCAATGCCGATCGAGTGAAAGAATATAATCTGAAACAATTGTGGAAAAGCCCGAACGCAACGATCCGGGCAATTTTGGACGGAACCGTTTTTCGGACGCCGATTGTTGTGAACAGTATTAAACCTTTTGTGAAAACGTGGGAAAAGCCAATTACAATTGCCCGCCATGCATATGGCGATATCTATAAGAGCACGGAATTCAGAGTCCCAGGGAAAGGGAAAGCGGAACTGGTTTTCACGAGTGAAACCGGAGAGGTATCTTCGCAGACCATCCATGAATTTGATGGTCCGGGAATAATTTTAGGCATGCACAATATTGACCGCTCCATCCAAAATTTTGCCCGCGCCTGCTTCCGCTATGCGCTAGACCAAAAGCAAGATTTATGGTTTTCGACCAAAGATACCATTTCCAAAACGTATGATGGTACTTTTAAAGAAATCTTCCAGCAAATCTACAACGACGAATACAAAGATCAGTTTGCTGCTGCCAACATTGAATATTTTTATACGTTAATTGATGACGTTGTGGCTAGGATTATGCGTTCGGAGGGTGGAATCATCTGGGCTTGTAAAAATTATGACGGCGATGTAATGTCGGATATGGTTGCCAGCGCTTGTGGAAGTCTTGCCATGATGACTTCCGTCCTCGTTTCGCCGGAAGGGTACTATGAATTCGAGGCTGCTCATGGAACAGTACAACGACATTATTATAAGCATTTGAAGGGCGAAGAAACTTCCACCAATTCCATGGCCACCATTTTTGCCTGGACCGGCGCTTTGAGAAAACGCGGTGAACTGGATGGAAATCAGGAATTGGTCAATTTCGCGGACAAATTGGAAGCCGCTTCGATCCAAACCATCGAAGAAGGGGTTGTTACGAAGGATCTTGCCGGTATTTCTGAAGTGCAACAAATCACCGTGGTTAATACGGAAGAGTTTTTGCGTGAAATCAATCGGCGCCTGGAAGCGATGCTGTAATGGCGTTCTGTTGCCAGGTGGTTATCCTTCTCACAGCCTGTAAGACCTCGCCCCCTTAGGCAGGGGATCAACAGGCTGCCGCTCGGAAGTAAATTCGCCTATACCCACAGGGCACAGGCGCTTCGGGTGTGGTTATTACTCCATCTGAAGTAAGTCTACCTTTATCTTGCGGCTGTCGCGTACTTTGCGACAGCCGCTTTTTATCGGTTGAACACGAACTTTTTTGTTCAGATAAATATCATAATTTTGTCACAGTCTTGTCACATTTTTTCGTTATGATAATAAAAAAAGACGTGGGGAGAGATTATGATGAAAAAAATTGTTTCAATTTGGATCCTTGCACTTTGCGTAGTAGCGGTTAGCAGTACTGCCTTTGCTTGGTCTCCTCGGGTGGAAGGAAGACCGGATATTTACGATCCGGGAGAGATGATGGGCTATTTTGTGTGGCATGATGACCGCGGTTTTCATGTGCGGACGACAACCAGGGGAAGTGAACATCATTTCAGTGGTGAAATTTCCACGAACGGCAGGATTGTGGGTGCCGATGGCGTAAGGCTTGAAGAGAATGATCATTACCGGGTGAATCTACGCCGGCATAAGTTAAAATTTGATCTGGATACGCAAAGCGGCCAGGATGGGTTGGATTTTCATATTGTTGGCGGCGATAAGGTAACTTTCGAGCTATATATTGACGGACATCGGGTGAACCCGAACCGGATTTTTATTGGCGATCGGGGTTTGCATCCGAGAGAAGGGGAGTTTACGCTCTATCGTTAATCAGGAGTTTTGGCGGCATCAGGAGAGAGGTAGAACCTTCTGATGCCGCGTCTTTTGTAAGCCGGCATTTTACCGATACCTTGTTTGTCGATATTTATGTTATTGATTGACAAGCGTGATGATAACGGGTATACTATCTAACGTGGTTCAATTTCTCAATATAAGTAGTTGTAATCACACTGAAAATGCGATATAATACATAATTGTCAAGCACCCGGAGAGATGTCCGAGCGGTTGAAGGAGCACGCCTGGAAAGCGTGTGTACGGGAAACTGTACCGAGGGTTCGAATCCCTCTCTCTCCGCCATTTTTATTTCAATGGCGGTACGCGGGTTAGCTGCTTTTGTTTTCAATGTCGGACCGCAGCAATACCGGCTGGGTCTTACGCAATGGGAACTCATGAACCCCGTCAGGTCCGGAAGGAAGCAGCGGTAAGTGACAATTTCTATGTGCCGTAAGGCAGCCTGGTCGTAGTGTTGTTGCGGCCCGACATTCAAAACAGCGGCAGTTTTAATAGAAAAATATTTTTTAACAGCCTCAACAGGATAAATCTGACGATGGCTGTTTTTTACTATACGTACAAGCATGTTTGTTTGCAGTGAGAGGTGGAACGGGATGGCATACGTGGCATTATACCGGCAATGGCGGCCACAGGATTTTGACTCCCTGGTTGGCCAGGAACATATTCGAATTACGTTGCAAAATGCGGTTCGCTCCGGGCGGATTGGACACGCCTATTTGTTTTCCGGTCCCCGCGGTACAGGGAAAACCAGTACGGCAAAAATTTTGGCAAAGGCGTTGAATTGTGTGCATGGGCCTACGCCTCAGCCCTGCAATCAATGTTCCTGCTGTGAACGGATTACTGCTGGTAATTCCATGGATGTTCTGGAGATTGATGCGGCTTCAAATCGTGGGATTGACGAAATCAGGGACTTGCGGGAAACCATTAAATTCGCGCCGGTTGATGGGCGCTATAAGATATACATTATCGATGAAGTGCATATGCTTACGACCGAGGCATTTAATGCGTTGTTAAAAACTTTGGAAGAGCCGCCGGCTCATGTGGTTTTTATATTGGCGACAACGGAACCGCATAAAATACCGGCAACCATTCACTCCCGCTGCCAGCGGTATGACTTCCACCGCATTGAAGCAGCGGAAATCACAAAACGTCTGGCTGAGGTTGTGGCCCAGGATCAATTGCAGATCGAACCGGAAGCGTTGCGGGTGATTGCCGCCCATGCGGATGGAGGAATGCGTGATGCGCTCAGTATCCTGGATCAATGCGCGGCGTTGGATACGGAACGCGTGACTGCGGAGGAAGTCCGTAATTTGCTGGGTTTGATTGGTCATGAATGGGTATGGCGGTTGGCCGGCGCTTTGGCGAAACGGGATGCGGCGGAAACATTACTGGTATTGGCTGAATTGATCCGCATGGGACAGGATGTTCGCCAGATTTTGCTGGAATTGGCGCAGCATGGGCGGAGTCTGATGTTGTTTAAGGTTTTACCGGCCGGTTCTGCCGCGATGGAGACATACAATGCAGACCAAACGGTGCTGGCCGAGCAAAGCGCGCAATTTACGCATCGTGAATTGGTCGATATGATTCGCAGTTTGCATGAAGCGTGCAATGAAGTGAAATGGTCACCCGAACCGCGGATTACAGCGGAAATGGCGTTGCTGGCCATTTGCCGGCGGACGGTTGCTGATGATTTGGAAGCGCTGGTTGCCAGGATTAGCGCCTTGGAAGATAAATTGGCAGCCGGAGCGGTGCCGATTGCTGCCGGGTTGCCTGTTAAGACGGTTCCGCTCGAACAACCGGCCATGGTACAGCGACCGCCGGCACGACAGCCGGTGTATAAAGAACCTGCCGCGGGACCAATTTCTTCGGTGCCCCCTCCTCCGGAACCTTTGCCTTCCGCACAAAAAAAATCGGTTGCTGTAGCAAATGAAGATCCGGCGAAGATATGGGCGGCAGTTCTCAAAGAGCTGGTGACGGAAGGGAAACGTTCGGTTCATGCATGTATTTCGCAAGGGGAACTATATCAACTGGATGAATCACGGGCCATTGTGAGTTTTGCCGCGAAATTTTCGAAGGAAAGAAGTGAACGGGAGGATTTTCGTTCCATTGTCGAGAAAGTAATGGCACACGTGTGTGGTCGTCCCGTGCGGTTGCAATGCGTGCTGGGGCATCCGGAACCACTCTCGGCTTCTCCGGAAAAAGTGGCAAACCCTGTTTCTGCGGAGGCAGCAGAACCCAAAATGGAACCGGCATTGCAGGAAACTGCTGCGGCGGATCATCCAGCGGTTCGTAAAGCGTTACAGATGTTTGGCGGCAAGATTATCGAAGAATAAGATACAAGGGAGGAACCAATCATGTTTGGAAATATGGGAAATATGGCCGGAATGATGAAAAAGGTACAAAAACTTCAGGCCGATATGGCAAAAATGCAGGAAGAGCTAAAATTACGCACGATAGAAACGAGCGCCGGCGGCGGTGCGGTTACCGTTGTGATTAATGGAGACAAACAGTTTCAGTCGATTAAGATCGATCCTTCTGCGGTAGATCCTGAAGATGTAGAGATGCTGGAAGACCTTGTTTTGGCGGCAGTAAATGAAGCAATTAAAAAAGTGGATGACATGATGGCGCAAGAAATGGGCAAACTGACCGGCGGGTTGAATTTACCGCCAGGAATGTTTTAATTGCTATGCAATATATAGCGCCGCTCGCTAAAGTGATTGAGCAATTCCGACGCTTGCCCGGCATTGGTGCGAAAACGGCAACCCGCCTGGCGTACCATATTTTAGAGATGGATAAAGAACAAGTGCGTGGTTTGGCTCAGGCGATCCTGGAAGCGAAAGAAAAAATTGGCTATTGTTCTGTTTGCTTTAATTTGACGGACAGTGACCCCTGCCAGTATTGTCGGGATCAGGATCGGGACGGAAGCGTTATTTGTGTGGTGGAAGGGCCGCAAGATGTGGCTGCAATGGAACGGACCCGCGAATATCGGGGCCGTTACCATGTTTTACATGGTGCGCTATCGCCGTTGGATGGCATTGGGCCGGATGAATTGCGGTTTAAAGAATTATTAACCCGTTTGCAGAAAGATCATATTCGCGAAGTAATCATGGCGACGAATCCGGATGTTGAAGGCGAAGCCACCGCCATGTATGCGGCAAAACTGCTTCAACCGATGGGGATCAAGGTGACTAGGATTGCCCATGGATTACCGATTGGCGGAGAATTAGAGTACGCTGATGAAGTGACGTTGTCCAAGGCGTTGGAAAATCGCCGTGAGATGTAGCGTAACAATACTAAATAAAATCAGGGCCTCTGCCCTGATTTTATTTAGTATTGTTGGCAATCTGAAGAACGAAAGACCGGTATAAAGTGCGGCCTTTTGCAGGAAGACAGAAAAGAGGAGATATGTGTTATGCCGTTTGTTCCGGCTTCTATGGGAGACTTTAGTGTTATTCTTGCTTATTTGGCGGGAATTATTTTAATTTATTTTATTGGCCGTATGTTTTTGATGCCGATCCGTCTGGTGTTCCGCCTGATCTACAATGGATTGATTGGCGGCGTCATGCTGTGGATCTTAAATTATGTGGGAGCGTATTTCAGCTTTACGGTTCCCATAAACGCGTTTTCCGCCTTGGTGGCTGGTTTTCTTGGCTTGCCGGGAGTTGTGTTAGTCGTTTTGTATAAATTGTTCGCTTAGGTACTGGGAAAACAACTTTGAAATGGTTATTTAGGGACAATTGGCAGCAATCCGGAGGAACACGGCGTATTTAGCCCATAAACCGGGCTCTTGTAACGTAAGGACGGATAATGCCGCTTGAGAAGGCTGGCGATGTATGGTATATTACTAAAGGTCGCTCGGCCGACAGCTGGCTGAGAAGATCGAATGAAAGAAAATAAAAAAACAGGTTGACATAACATTACAGATGTGTTATTATTTGAAAGTCGCCGAAACGCGACGAACAAAAAAACTTGACAGACGGTAAAGCGTGTGTTAAGATAAAATTCCGTCACAGCGAAAGCGGTAACGGGCAGCCGGTGAAAAACAGCCGGC
>Ga0316604_10000370_pt1 | contig 58926 bp, 59 predicted proteins | sample OWC_soil_day20_C_FD_207650 | JGI IMG/M metagenome (GOLD analysis project Ga0316604, IMG submission 207650) | Wetland soil microbial communities from Old Woman Creek delta, Ohio, United States - OWC_soil_day20_CT | ecosystem: Environmental > Terrestrial > Soil > Wetlands | place: USA: Ohio...
TATTTTAGCCTAGGTTCGAGTTAGATACTATTCAGCTGAACTAGAAGGTTAGGGATTAGTCTAGCATCTTTATTTTTGATCTTTTAAAAGCGGGAGATTTCACACAGTCTGCTGTCCCCTTGTCCCAGTAGACTAAAAAAGCCTGCCAGGCTGCTGCACGACCAATGATATTGGCGGCAGCCGGCAAGGCAAGCTTACTTTGTTATTATCTTTACGGTTGTTCACTGAAACGATTTCACTGTTTAGCCCCAGGCGGCGCTGTCTTCCACCGGTTATGCAGCCAGAACCATTCTTCCGGATGCTGCCTGATATGCGCTTCCACAATTCCAGTCAAAATTTGAGTGGTACGCCGAATATCCTCAGTCCGATCCTCGGTTTTCTCCACAAACACCGGCGGGTGAATAATGGCGTTGTGGCTGCCATCCGGATTTTCCGTAATAAATGCTGGAACAATCGGGGCGTCATTGATTCTGGCCAAGGCGGCAGCTCCCTGCGGAGTAGATGCCAATCTTCCGAAAAACTCTACAAACACCCCGTTACTATGATTATCCTGATCCATCAGGAGCCCGACAATTTTGCCTGCCCCCATCAGCTTAACCATTTCACGTACACCCTGTTTATAGGTTACATGCATACCTGCCTTTGTGCGGTATTCATTAATAAATCGGTCCATAGCCGCATTGGTTTGGCGCTGCACTACCGCTACCAACGGAAAGCCGTGCATGGCTAGTGACGCCCCCAATACCTCCCAATTGCCGCTGTGGGCAGTGGCAAGCACCGCTCCCCGCCCCATAGCCAGCGCAGCTTCAAGGTGTTCCCTGCCTTCAAGGGTAACATATTGATTAATATTCTCTTTATTCAGCCTAGGCATATGCAATACTTCCATAAACATTGGTCCGAAGCGTACACCGCTTGCTTTGGCAATGGCAGCTGCCTCTTCACCTGGAATACTAAAAGCCCGGCTGATATTATCGATACTCATTTTTCTGCGTTTAGCCGGAACCAGCGGCCAGCACAACCTGCCAATCAGCCTTCCCAGATTACGCCGCAACGCTCGCGGCATATTGCAAACCAACCGGCTTATTATTTTTACTAGGCAGTACAGCATGTGCTGCTCCTCCTTTTAATAGGTAAAACTGGCACCAAAATAAGTCTGATGGTCACGGCGGCCAATATCCAGTTTAAGGCCGGGCACTACTGCCATTCGCGCGCCATAATTCATATTGTCGCCATCCCATTCGGCAATCAGCGTTGTTGCCGGAAAAACATTGTTACCGGTAAGCATCGACACAGGATTAATCGTCTTTTCCAAGGCTGCAAATACGCCATCATAGCGACCATCACCGATGCCGGCATGAATGCGAAACCCAAAAGGCAACGCCTTGCTGGCAGACACGTAGGTTGTGCGTTTGTCTAAATCGGCAATATCTTCAACACCAATCGCAACCCCGGGAGTCAGAACGGTTTCCGGCACCAGACCATATTTTGCGTTGACATAGGTATGATCCTGACGGCCAGAGTCGCTGTCATAACGAAAACCGGCTGCACCCACTTCCAGTTTGCCGGTCAGATTCATGTTAAAACTTCCGGCACCACCATCTTTTAAATGATAGTAGCCTAAAGAAAACTGCCCCGGCTGTAAAACATCGGCCGAAGGTGTATTAATAAGACCTGTTGAGCCATTTACAGAAGGTGCCGCAACTACCGGCGCCGCAGTTAACAAAAGGGCAATCGCTGCAAAAATTGTTTTTTTCATAATTGTATCTCCTCAATAGAATTGTAATTTGCGGTACGAGATTATATCTATTCCTCGTAGACCGCCAAAATCCTTCTGAACCTACTAACGTAATTTCTGGGAAGAATAAAAAACGGTTATTATGCAGCGTTTTGCTGGACAATAACCGTTTCGTCTATTTCTTACTTTTGCTCTAGTTGGGCAAGTTTCTGTTCAAGTTGACGAATCTTTTTGACCAATTCCGGCAGGTGGCCAATGGCTGCTTCCGAACGCAGCCATTCCCGATGCGGGCGGGCAGGGAAACCCGCACAGAAGGAATTAGCCGGAACATCATTAATCGGCGCCGTGCGTGCGGCAAATACACAGTTATCACCAATGGTTATGTGGCCGGCACTACCTGATTGTCCGGCAAAGGTGACATTATTGCCGATTTTAGCACTGCCGGCAATTCCGGTCTGCGCCACAAAGAAGCAGTTTTCCCCAACTACTACATTATGCGCCAAATGCACCAGGTTATCAATTTTCGTGCCTTTATTAACAATCGTACTGCCGGTTGTGGCTCTGTCCAAACAGGTATTAGCACCAATTTCAACATCATCTTCAATAATGACATTGCCGACTTGCGGCACCTTTTGATGCCGTCCTGCTATGGTAACAAAACCAAAACCGTCACTACCGATAACAGCACCGCTTTGCACAATTACCCGGTTGCCCAGTCGGCAATTTTCACGAATGGTAACACTAGGATAGATGATGGTATCATCACCCACAGCAGTCTCTCTGCCAATATAGGTATGAGGATAGATGATGGTATTATTACCAATATGAGCATTATCCTCAATGACAACATGGGCCATAATGGCTACCTGGTTTCCCAGTTTTACGTTTTTACCGATTACCGCTGTAGGATGAACACCAACCTCGATAGCCGGTTTAGGGGTAAATAAGGCCAGTAACGTGGTAAAGGCCATCCGGGGGTTGGCCACCCGGATAGCCGGCTTAGAAAATTCTTCCATTGTATCAGGAATGATCACAGCAGCAGCGGCGCATTTCGCAGCTTTCTCGAGGTGAGGGTGCACAGCAAAGGTGATATCACCCTCGCCGGCATCATCAATATTGGTTATTCCGGTAACCTCTTTGTCGGCAGCGCCAAGAACTATGCCGCCAATCAGCTCGGCAATCTCAGCTAATGTTTTTTTCACTGGCTGCCTCCTATTATTGCATTTTCTGAATAACGGCATCAGTTACATCAGTACCGCCAGTTGCTACACTGTTTTTATAAAGCACTACCCCGAGTTTTTTCTCTTTGCTTACCGCTTCAATAGCCTGTTTTATGCTGGCATCGATCTGGCCTTCCAATTCTTGCTTGGTCTTTAAAAAATCGCCATAGGCTGTTTCCTGGCGTTTTTGAAACTCTTCAGGACTAATGCTGGCCTTGTCTTTTTCCAGTTGATCACTTAATTCTTTGCCTTTAACATTAAGCTGTTCTTGAAATTGCTTTATTTTGGGGCTGTCAGACATAACTTTTGTTACGTCCAGAACGCCAATCGCCGCCTGACCACTATTGCAACCTGCCAGTGTCAAACCAGCAATAAAAATGAGCACCAACACCAGGGCCATTTTAATTTGTTTATTCATAACCGAAATCCTCCTTTAACCCCTCATCTGCAGTAATGTAAGCGAGGGTACACATGCTTATAGTATGCACACACACATTATTTCTTAAACGCGGCAATAACCGCATTTGTAATGTCCACAGCAGTTACATTCACCTGATAGCCTGTGAGCACAGTATCAAGGTTACGTTCAATTGCTACTTTACCCGCTTTATCGCGGATATCATTTACCATATATTCTTCCAGAGCATCAATCTCCTGTTGTTTCATCCCCAACTGCTGCTCAACCTGAAGGTTGACGGCATTAGGAGATGGCACGTTGATTTCCTGCCCTGTCTGCCCGGCAATATTAGTAGTCTTAGCCGCAGTTCGAGAATTAAGCTCGGCATTTATTTGACTGGCATAGGCAGCCAACGCCTCTTGCATCGCCGCTTTCTCAGGTTCCATCATCGCAGCCAACGATTGATTTAGTTCCTTTTCCTTTGCTGCCATTTTCTCGGCTTGTTCTGCTTTCAAATCATCCAGCTTTTTTTTCACTTCAGCTGCCTGCTGCTCATCCATACGAACGGTTTGCAGTTTTAACTGATAGTTAAAAATCTGCGGCCGATACTCTTCATCCAATTCTTGAGCATAGGCACTGTGTTTAACAGCCAACTCTTCCTGAATTTGATTAGCCTTTTGAGTAAGAACAGCCTGCAGTTCCCGCTGTTTTGCCGCCATTTTAGCATTGAATTCCTGCTCAGCAGCAATCTGTAAACCAGCTGCCGCACTCCCCTGCATATCTATGGAAGGGGGCGGCTCCGCCGGACTGGCGGCTAGGCTGGTATTCACGCTTAAGCGTTGACGCAAAGTGGCAGCCTGTTGTTTGAGATTTTGCCATTCCGCATATTTAGGATGCGATTTTACAGCCTTATTCATGTCGATTATGCCAACTGTCGACGCTACAGGTGACTTGGTTTCAGGTGTGGCGGAACGGGAACAGCCTGTGAAAATAACAGCGCTAAGCAGCAGAATTACCAGAAACCGTATTGGTGTTGTTTGTTTTTTTATTGCAAACACCAAATCACCCTCTCTAGTGTTACAAATAGCACGCTATATTTCGGATTAAGGTAAGGGTAAAGCCGAGCACAGAGTTAACCGGCTCGGCTCCTATTTTCCGGGTACGCTATTATTTGCCGGTAATTTTTTTCATAACATCATCGGTCAAATCTTGAGCGCCGTAAACTACATTGTTGACATCAAACACAACAGAAATTCCTTTGGCATCTGCAACCCCTTTGATGGCTGCATCAACTTTATCCTGGATAGGAGCAAATAGTTCCTGGCGCTTAAGCTCCAGGCGCTGCATGGTTTGATTGTAATAATCTTGTTTGTCTTTGTCGGCCATGCTGGCCGATTTACTTTCAAAGTCGGCTTTAGCTTTCTCTACTTCGGATTTCATAGTTTCTTCTGCTTTTGCCAAATCCGGATGCTGCTGAATCAAAAGCGACCGGTTGACTTTGCCAATATTAGATGAAGAGCCAGCACTTGCCGCATGGCCTGTTCCAGATTGTGAAAGCGCTAATCCAAAGACTCCCAGAAAGAATACAGCAGCTATTACAACTGCAACCATTTTTGCAACTTTTTTGTTTTTAAACAATTTTTCCCCTTCTTTCCGCCACTCGGCAATATAAATTCTCCTCCACTTACCAATTATAACAGGCCCTACCGTATTCAGCAAGCCTACAAATTGGCTATTAGCCTGAGCCAGTTCTCTTTTTCGGTAATAACATACTCAGCGCTCAGGAACTCATGGAGCTTATATCGTACCCCAAACTCATAGTAATCGTTCTTAGGTGTATCTTCCATACGCAGCATCCAATTAGGGCCAAGGTAGTGCTCCAGCCATAAGATGCTCTGGCGTTCGGAAAGATTATATCGCAGGCCGGCAACCGTATTTTCGGTAAACCGATGTCCCCAGCCGGGTTCAAATTCCCAGTCTAAATTATCGGGCATAAATTTTACTTCCAGGAAAATTTCATCCCGGCGGTTTGTAAACTTGCCGACGTGAAGCTTGGTAGTTGTATTATCGTCCTCCCGCCCCATATCAAGACTGCCTTCTAAGACCACCCGGTACTTGGAAGTTTCAGCGTTTATTGTTATTTCGGTGTCAACACCCGGGGTAATCATAGGCGTTAGCTTTAACTCATATTGCTTAGCTACCGGGTGGCTAGCTGCCGCATTTTGTATCTCTGCAGAAAAAAAGGCTTTATGTCGTTCAACAAAGGCTACCGGCAAACCGCGCAACATTTCCGCTGTTTCGCGGACAGGCCGCTTTGCCTCAGCCAGCAGGATATTGGGAATGGTCCTGGAGCGCAGGGAGACCTCCACATTATTAATAATTGGCCCTGTGGGAATAAGCGAAAGTTTGATGCTAGTGTGCTGCCCGGCGGCAATTTCAAGATTGCTGCGAAATTCCGGTAGCTGATTTGCCAGCAGTTCGCGGATAACACTCTTGGATATTCCGCCGGCCCATTCAACTGAGTCTACAGGCAAACCAATAAGGACATCGGCAACCTGCTCTTCAACTTTACCCATATCGTTTTTAATTAATTTTATGACATTAGGCGACAAGCCACCCATGTCAATTTCCAGGGAAACATCACGTACCACATCACCCCAGGGTTTTACCACCACAGAGATACCGGTGCTTGTGCCTGACATTAAACTAACTTGTTCGACTGTATAGCCGACAAGAACTCTGTTAAATATATCCCTCACAAGATTTTCATATTTATCTCGATTTGTCTCCACATCAACAATGGTTCGTCCCACCAGCATCTGTTCACTTACAGTCATAATGCTGGCCTTCATTCGTTTGGCAATGCGTTCAGGCGGCGGCTCCACAGCCGAAACATTCACCACGATTTTATCCACAGTCTCATCTGCCGCTAAGCCAGTTGCCGTCCCTAAACAAAGCAATACGACCATAATTTGGAGAACTATTAGTAGCTTACGTGGGTATTTTCCGCCAATAACGCCCACCTCCCTGTAGTAAATGAGTCAGGCCTGCGGCCTGACTCATTAGTTAACCATGTTAGAATTGACCGCCAAAGCTAAAGTGTGTACGTGCGCCTTCTTCGCCTTTGGCATAATCAATACGCACCGGTCCGATTGGCGTTGTTATCCGAAGACCGACACCAGCACTTGCCTTAAGGTCGTCAAGCTTGTACCCTTCACCGTTCCAGGCATTACCAATATCAGAGAATACTACACCCTGAATCTGGCTAATAATCGGGAAACGGTATTCAGCAGAAGCAGCAAGCATTTTTTTGCCTTTGAACTGGTCATCTTCGTAACCACGAAGAGTATCAGAGCCACCGACAGCAAACCTGGCTGCATCTGAAATCTTACCGGTAGCATAACCGGCTGTAAGACGAGTAGCAATTACATGGTTAGCATCGATTTTGAAATATTTACGACCTTCAACTGTATATTTGTCGAAATCAAACTCGCCACCTAAGCCCTTGCCGGCAAACTCGGCTGACAATGAATAACGAACACCCTCAGTCGGCGCATAAACGTTATCGCGTGAGTCAAATACCCGGGTCAAGGTAACGCTACGAGTCAAGCCAAAGTTATCTTCGAGATATTGATTATGCTCTGCAGTTCCGTCCAGATAGTTTATATCACCTTCTACATATTCTTCATAAGTGTCTCTGCGGTTTTTAAAGGTGATGTAATTATGAATATATTCGCCTTCTGGGCGACCCAGAGTAACTTCAAAACCTTTACGGTTTCTATCATAAGTTGTTTTCTCATCATCAGTGCCATCATAGTAATCGGTATGCTCATTTGTCAGGTCATAAAAGCTGAAGCTTAGTGAGGTTTGTTTACTGTCAAGCCAGGGACGCGTATAGCTTATTTCATAGTTTTTATCACTGGCACCGCCAAATTCCCATTGTAATTTGACTTTGTCACCAGTACCCCGGTAGTTGTTGTCGCCAATCCCGATAATACCTACCATACCGTCTGACTTACTATAGCCGCCGCCAATAGTAAAGGTACCGGTTTTTTGTTCAACAACACTGGCTTCCAACACAACAGCATTCGGTTCTTTGCCAGGATTGAGTTTCATGTTTACATCTTCGAAATAGCCAAGATTGTGGATTTTTTGCATGCTGCGTTTGGCATCCTTTACATTGAAAGGCTCCCCAGGCTTGACTTTCATTTCACGGGTAATAACATTGGTTTTGGTTTTTTCATTGCCTTTGACAACAATGTCTTCCAATAACCCCTCATTAATGGTCAAAGTGAGTACCCCGGCTGGAGTCATAGACACATCACTTACTTTGGCCAAAATATAGCCCTGATCATGATAGTATTGTTCAATTGACCTAACATTACTGTTAAGGGTTCTGGTGTTTAAAACACCTTCTTTGCCGGTTGTTATCAGCTCTTTAATTTTATCGATAGATACTTTTGTATTGCCTTTAACAATAATGTCGGCTAATTTCGGGTTCTCCAGAACAGTGTATACTACATTAACACCTTCAGGCACTTCTTGGAAGTTGGCAACAACATCAAAGAAATAACCCAAATCATAGATTGCCTGCATATCTTGTTTGACTTTATCTGCCGTTAACGTATCACCAGGCATGATTTTCACCACACCTTTAATTGTACTTTCGGCAACCTTATTCATACCGGTTATTGTAATAGCAGTAACTGTCTTACCTTCCATATCTGCTGCATAAGCAGGCAGAAGCAAACCGGCGGTCATGCTTAGAACAAGCGCGACAACAACAAGCAGTTTGCAGCGTAGATTGGTATTCATCCATTACCTCCTTATTTATTATTGACCTCGCAATGATTGTCCGGCTGTGCGAACAAGTTTATTAATCTCATCGGCAGTCAGCGGAACTTCACTACTTTGGCCGACATCAGCAGCGGATTTTTTTTGCTTAGTTGATGCCGGAGCCTCATAGGCCGGGGTTACAGTCTGCTGATATACAGCAGGCTCAACCTGATTCATCACAGGCTGTCCAGCGGCCGGTGCAGCCGCAGGCAGCGCAGAAGATACAGGCTTAGGAGCAATTGTATCCTGACTTGCTTTCTCAGCAGAAACTGACTGCTGCTTTTCTGGTATTGGCTGAGCCTGTTGGCGGTTAATCCCCCACCAATAACTGGCGCCGACTCCCACAACAGCTACCGTCACAGCCAAACAAAAAGCTATACCATGCTGCAACACAGGGTATTTGTAGCGCCATTGCCGGGAGCGGCTAGCTTCCCTGGCATGGGTGAGCTCAGCCTGAGCTAAAAACAAATTAAGCTCGCCGCGAACATCTTTGTCTTTGCCAAAGGCTTGTTCTGCCTCGGAAAGCCATTGCTGCGCTGAGTTCAAATGTCGGTTAACATTTCTTTTACACTCTGCCACATTCACCACCCCTATTATAACACTATTTATATTCCTGTGAAGAGGCCAGATTCTGGTCATTAACAAAACGTCAAAAACAGCCGAAATTTAAATTTATGTCGGTATTAATCAATATTCCATACACTTTTGACGTATTTGCTATGTTTTTTCAAAAAGCATGTTACTATAAGCAGCAACCCATCATGATTATACCATCTCTCGACGTGTTTAACAAAACACGCTACCTTAAACTCCCGCGAGGAGTTCAAAATGTCCAGATGCTAGGCGCACCGGAGAAACGAGCAGCGCCGCGTACTTGCGTACGCAAGCAAACGTTTCGAGGAGCAACGATACCGTCGCCTATGAGACTTCTATCCGCCGATAGGTTGGCAGCATGTTTATTATAACAGCATCGCACAGGTGGGCGTTTTCAACTCCTCACGCTACCAGTTGCCCATCAACTTGGACATCATCCCCCGCAACCGCCGTATCCCCTGTTTTTGCAAACGATAGATATGTGATAGGCTCACTTCCATGGCATCGGCCAGTTCTTTAGGTTGACAGTCATCAAGGAATACCCCTTGGAGCACTTGCTGCTCTTTGGCCGGCAAACGATTCAAGGCCGTTTTTAGCTGCTCAACAAGATAGTTTTGTTCAGCCTGAGTTGCTACCTCGGCCTGCGCATCAATTAATAAATCGGCAATGGTCGCCTGTCCTGCGCCTTGTGTTAACGGGCTGTCAATATGCAGCAAACTACCATCGTCACACTTCAGATGATTAATAATCCGCCCTTTGATGCGATGCACAGCAAACAGACTGAAAGCAACTCCCCTGGTATAATCATAATTCTCAACTGCTTCAATCAGTCCAACGGTTCCTTCCTGAATGCAGTCCAGCATTGTGGTTTCAGGAAGATGCCAGCGCATAGCTGTCTTAAAGACCAACGGCTGGTAGCTTTCGATAAGGCAGCGACGGCTTTCCAAATTGCCGTCCGCCTTGTAACTCTGCCACAGGCGGCGTTCCTCTTCCGGCAGCAAAATCCGTATATGTTTTAGTTCTGCCATATACTGACTGAGAATCATGGTATCCATCCTTACTTAGAATTTAATTCTAGTTTCAATTATAAACAGCCCGTCATTAATCCCACCAAAAGTACCGCCGACAGAAATGCGTTTATTCAAATCATACCGTAAACTCATACTGTTTTTATTCTGATCAAGATCCCAGGTATAACTTAGCAGCAGTTTATCGGTCAGATACTTACCTATCTCCAGGTTATAACCCCGAAAGTCGCTGTCAGAATTATCTTTGCTGGATTTCTGGCTATAAGCATCAAATATTGAAGATTTTACAAAGCGAAACTCATCGACTCCCAGAGCGCTTTGCATCGTATTTTCTATTTCAGCGATAAAGCGCATTTGTAAACCGGCATCTAATAAATTGACTAAAGCATCCCGCCCCAGCACACTGTCACTGCCATTGTTTGCCTTAGAAAAATCACCGCCGCGCAAGGTTAAAATTGACATAATTTCCTGTTGACTCATGGCAGGGTCAGATGTCAACGTTAATTCCATTGCTGTAGCCGGGCCATTAATCGACAAATTGACGCGTGTTTGCTGCAGTTTGGCACTGGCATTCAGCCTAATGATTGGTATAATCGATTGGCGCTGGACAAATTCGGCGCTGCCACTCTCAATATTGAAACGGTTTGTCAAATATTTTACCGTTCCTCGTCGGGCTTCGACACGACCGGTGGCTCGCGGTTTTTGCACTGTCCCGGCAAGTTTGATTTTGCCGTCAGCCCGGAAATCATAAAGATAGGAATTATACATCCGCACTTTATTGCCGAGAACAATCTCAACATCCAGCCCGGCATCCCAGTCAAATTCTCCGCCTTCAGGTACAACCGGAATATTGATAGTCGCATCCTCAATATTTAGTTTCCCGGAAAGCAGTGGTTTTCCCTGTTCACTAGTTAATGATACCACACCAGCCAATGGTCCGGCAAAGTATTTGTGTTTAATTCCCAGGCGGTTCAAATTAAGTGCCAAGTTATAATTATCAAACCCTAGGCCGTTTAAGCGGGCAGATCCGTTTAGAGCAAAGGACCCGCCGCCCATCTTTCCGCCAAACTCGTTTACCGTAATTGTATCATCCTGAAACTGAATATCAACCCCAAGATTTTGGATGGGATCATTAAGTTGCTTTAATTTAATCGTGCCATTCACTACGGTTAAGCGGCCATTCAAGGTAGGCTGGGCTAATGTGCCTCCCACCGTGATTTCACCAGTAGTAGGTCCAGATCCCCAGGCCACTTCTTTAGTGAGCATTGGCAATATGCGTAGATCTGCATTATCCAGGCGCAGTTTCAAATCCATTCTGTCAGTAATATCAGCCTCTCTGCGCCCCTGGCTGTTTAGTGCTTTTAAAGGTACAATACCATAGGCGCTGGCCCGATAAGGACCGCGTTCCAAAAAGAGCTGGTTTACGTGAATACTGCCTTGATTATAGATAAACAAGCCATAAAGATTATCAAATTCGGCGTTAGCAATACTACCGTTTCGGCTGTCTAACGATACGGCTATATTCGGGTCACTGGTAGCGCCGGTAGCCTGCACATTGAAACTAAATTTTCCTTTGGTTTCAACCGTTGTATCAAACAACGCCGGTAGAATTCCGGTTTCAATATCGAGACCGCCGACTTCCATATCAATAGCCCCATTTAAATCAGCCTGGCCTTTGGCTACCAAGACCCCTTCCGCCCCTTGACGCCCTTTAAACTGGTTAATGGTGATAACCCGGTTTCTGAGCTCAGCGTCAATATCAATGTTGTCAAGTGAATAGTTCTTGATTTTGCCGCCGGCAATGGCTCCCCGTAATAATACAATCGGGTTATCGACAGTACCATGCAAAGAAATTTCACCGTTAAGGCGGCCGTGAATGCCGCGCTCTGGGACATTCGCAATCGCTAAAATCCCGTCCAGTTCGCCATTTTCCACCTTTAGCATCCCGTCAACTTCTTTGGTATTGAGATCAGCCGCACCAGTGAAAGCATAGCGGCCTGTTTCTTGCGAGAAATGCAAATCTGGAATATCCGCATAGCCTCCCTGATAGTTAAACTGGGCAAAAATATCTTTGATCTCTTGCCCATTGAGCAAGATTGACGTCCCATCAAGCTGTCCGGCCAACCGGGGATTCTCCATTGTCCCTGTTACCTGCCCGTTAATATTGACTCTGCCGCTTACCGGATAAGGATACTTAACCCTTAATCTGGCAAGTCGTATGTTTTTGGCATCTACGGCAAAGTTTAGGCTGTTATCAGGCGCCACCGTTCCCGCCAAATGCATAGTAGCTCCCAGTGATACAACATCAAGTTTATGAACAATAAGTGCACCGTCTTTACGCTCATAGGTGCCTTCGGCGCGGGCAATAAGCTGACCGTACAAACTGCCTTGCGTTAATTTTATTTTACCCTGCACTACCGGGTTATCTAACGCCCCTGTCAGCAGCAGTTCATGTTCCACATTGCCTGTCAATGTAAAGTCGGCTTTAAGCAGGCGGGCAATCGTCTCAGCCCTTGCAGCATGAGTAATTACTTTTAGGTTGAGTTCCGGTTCACTGCCTGTGAGGAGCACAGTGCCGTTAGCAGTATGAGTGGCATTACCATTGGCAAGCAACACCTCTTCCAGCACCACTTGCTGCGAATTAGCAGTAAGTTTGCCGGCTGCATGACCAAGCACCTGTTCCTTCGCCTTTAATTCAGCAATATCAAAATTAAGAGCAAGTAGCGGAGCTGCCAGTGTCCCGGTAATTTCACCTTCAAAAGATGTTACTCCGGCAAAATTAATGTCCTTTACGGTAGCATGCGGTATATCCTGCAGTTCTATCCCCTGACCGCTAACCTTTATTGCCAGCTGCTCGTCCCGGATTGTGCCGCTGGCAGCAATAACTCCTGTTGGCAAAACACCATTGCAGTATTCAATTACGGTCTGGCCGCCGCTGCGCTCAATAAGAGCCGAAAATGCCTTGTAGGGTATCCCACTCACACTGCCTGCAGTCAGATTAACCGTAGCCATTCCCTGGGTGGAGTTCCAGTCGTTTAGCTGACCGTTGACCGCAAGATTAATTTGCCCTCGTCCACTTACCACCATAGGCAAATCCCGGATTGCCGCAACATCTAAATTTTCACCGGCAAGTTGCAATTGGTAACGATTGCTGGTAGTAGCAAAGTCTCCTTTGCCTTTTACCTGTCCACCCAGCATATCGACAGAAAATTGATCAATAGTAATGATATTACCAGCCAATCGAATAGCAGCCTGGGCTGCTTTCACAGGATATGCGGCAATGGTTGCCTCAGCTGTAGAAATTTTAGCCGCAACAAAAGGATCATCAAATGTCCCTGTGACCATGGCATCAAACTTTATCTTGCCGATAAAAGGCAGTTTATCGTTAATAGCAAGCGGATCAAAACCTGGCGAAGTTGCTTTAAGGTTAAATACCGGAGTGTCTCCAGCAATGCCGATTTTGCCATACGCAGTTACCGGTTGACCGGCTACCTTGGCATGCCCTCCCAATATGTACACATTTTCATTAGTAAAACTAATCTCGCCCTGCGCCTCTGCCACAGTAATCCCTGAAGTCTGCAGCGCTATATTATCTAGTTCAAAATTTCCGGCATAACGCATGCCTGCCGGGCTGGTAGTAACGGTAAAATCCAGTTGTTTAAGCACTCCGTCTGTAAACTTGAGTTCTGTACCAGCAGGCAGCAAAGCCTCATAATCAGCCGGGTTAATAGTATCAGCTTTAAGGGTCAGCCACAGGCTGCTTTTTGCATTGTTAAGCGAACCTTGCAAGGCTAGCGGATAACCGTTATGGGTCAAAACCACGCTTGCATCCACGGTTTGACTGCCTTTGACTGCAAACTGGCCATCAACTTTATTAAATTGCCACATACCTTTAGACGAACGTACTTGAATATCGCCCTGTTCCAGTATTACATTACCGTTGAATTCAGGACTGTCAGGCTTAGATTCTTGCTTTAAACACTCAAAATTCCAAGTACCATCTGTTTCTTCAATCAAAGTAAGGCTTGCCTGAGTAAGCGTGATTTTTTTCAAGGCATCAATGGCTGTTTTATCTCGCAACAAACTAAGCAAGTTATACTGAATGGTAACTTGCTTTATAGCCGCCATTTCACGGCCTTGCTTATCAAATAGTATTACATCATCCACAGCAGCAGAAGTAATCCCTGCTGTATGCAGTTTTCCTATAGTAACCTGGATTCCCAGGGATTCGGTTAATTGCGCAGCCAAGGTTGCTTCCACTTTGGCAAAAACAGTCTGACGATAGCCAGACCACCATCCAATAGCAACCATAGCAGCTACCAATACTATAACCGTTAAAGCGATAGCTTTATTTCGCATTGTGCGCCTCCTCGGTTCGGTAGTGGTTATTTTCGACGCAGCAGTTATATCTTCCTTTATGGCTTAGCTGGGAAATTTTCTATACTAAGTAAAAAGCTGCATCTAGCTTGCCTCGCAAAAACTGACTGCAATAAAGAACGAAGGGATGTTTTGACCTGCTGTCAAAACATCCCCTGCTATAGTCAAACAAATTTCAGTTAGCGTTATTGCGCTATTTCACGGCAATACCCATTGCTTTATCAAGTTTTGCCCGGCTGGTATTATAGTCGTACAAAGCCTGAACATAATTGGTTTTAGCAGTAGTCAGCGCAACCTGGGAATCAATAACGTCCAGATTGGTACCAACGCCGGCACTATAGCGAACCTGGGCAATCTTGTAGTCTTCTTCACCTTTGATTACCGCAACATTACTGGTTTCAATCCGTTTTTCGGCTTCCAACATATTAAGATATGCCTGACGGACTTCCAGCTGAGTACTATCCTTGGCCTGACGCAGTTGTTCTTTTGCTTTGTTGTGTTCAGCCTCGGCACCTCTGACCTGCCCTTTGGTTAAGCCGGAATCAAATAGGTTGTAGCTGGCACTGACACCAACTGACCAAGTGTTTTTATCAGTCCCGGGATACTCGCTATCACTCCAGTTTTCCGAGGCGGTAGCAGCTATCGATAATTTACTGCCGCTTTCGGCGACCCTAATTTGGGCTTTGGCAACCTCAACATTGGTTTGCGCCTGAGCGAGATCAGGCCGGTTACTTAGTGCAAAAGTAATGCACTCTTCTAGGGCCTTATCAAATTTTTGGTATTTAAGCTCGTCTTTAACCACAAGCTGGGTAGCAAGCGGCAAACTGATAATATTATTCAAATTGGATACAGCAAGTTCATACGAGTTTTTGGCGATAATTAAATTTTGTTCGGCATCGGCTTTTTCTACCTCTGAGCGCAGTACATCTGATTTTGCTACTGTGCCGGCATTGTATTGGGCTTCAACATTTTTCAAATGCGCAGTAAGTCTGTCTAAGGACTCTTCTCTTAGACTAACAAGATTACGGGTCTGCAAAATGCTGTAGTACCCGGTAGTTGCATTAAGCTTAATTTGCTGCTGAGTATCGGTTACACCTAAATCAGCCGATTTTGCTGCCAGCTTGGCTTTATCAATAGTGCCTTCCAGTTTACCGCCAGTGTATAATGGCAGACTCAGATTAACACTGTTAGTATAGCGGGTTGTAAAGTATTCCGGAACAGTAATTTTTTTAGGAGGGTTTATTAAAGCATAGTCATAAACATAAGTACTTGATTCCGCTGTTTTATACCGGCTGAAGCTGTGATCAAAAGTAAGCGACGGTCCTCTGCCAGCCCGCGCAACACTGACATCCCAGTTTGCCTTATCCAGTTCTGATTCCGAAATTTTAATAGCCGGGTTACTTTTAAGTGCCATTTCAATGGCTTGATCAAGCGTCAGTTCAACCGGCGCCGCAAAGCCGGGAAGCGCCGCAGACAGCAGCATCGTACCGGTAAGTAAAGCCGCAGCTTGTTTCGGCATGCGTCCGAAAAATATATTTTTTGCCATGGAATATATGACCTCCTTGACGTTATCGCAAATTATCCATTCTGACTGTTCAGTCAAACACTTACTATTATAGGTGCATCCCCTACCAGTGTCAATGCATGCCACACTTAGAATGAACGCTTTATGCCATAATAGGAAGCTCTTTCATCATGCTTGTTAATATTATCGGTCTGGGTTATTAAAAAAGTATCTGGTGCCAGTTGATACTGGGTACGCAGTTTAACCCGGACATCATTAGGATCATAGGCATCAAGCGACAAGCGCAACTCTTTGCCCAGTTTAGTATCTAAGCCAACACCAACTTTATTGTCGATAATGCCCAAACGCTGGTTCATGGCCGGACCACTTTTTCCCATTTGCAGGTTGAGTTTATTATCTTCACCGATTTCGCTGACGCCAACAACCGCAAAATCACTGGGTGAAGTGCTAATGGTAATATTGGCATTGCTCATATATTTTTGATTATCCGGATCATATAGCGCATCAATACTAGCCTCGGTTTTAATGTTTGCAACCTTATCTAGCATTTTGTTGGCCTTGGCTGATGCATCACGGGCATTTCGCAGTGTTTCTTTAAGATTTTTGGAGGTCTCAGGATCTGTAACAACCCCCTCTAATGCGGCTGCCATCTTTTCAACCCGATAGCTGGTTTGCTTAATGGCCTGGATAGTCTCTCTCAGGTCTCTGGCAGTCTGCCCATTGTTGTCAACATCAGCAATCATGCCGTTCACTCGGGCAGCTGTATTGTTGAGGCTTACTGACATGGATTTTAGGTTGCTAACCATTGAAGTTACATCACCATGGCTTGCATCAGCCAGCATGGCCAGTGTAGTTGTGAGCCGATTTAAGTTTTCAGTTATATCCCGTGTATTTAACGCAGCTTCCTTAAGAGCTGCGCGGACTTTTTCATCGCCCATTACATCGTTAAATGCCTGCATTAATGTCTTTACTTCAGCAAGTACCTCATTAGCAGCTACCATGAGTTCATCCATGCCCTGCGGATTATCGCCGTAAACTTTGTCATGCGGAGCTAAAAAACCTTGGACGTCCCGGGGCGGCGAAACGTTAATAAACTTTTCCCCTAGCAGCCCGTCTGATCCGATAACAAATTTTGAACCTACCGGAATCTTCACGCCCGGTTTGAGCAAAATATCGGCCACAACACCATCATTCACTATCCGCACATCGGCAACCTTGCCAACATCAACGCCTGCATAACGAACAACATTGCCAGGCTTCAGCCCGCTTACCTGTCCAAACACGGCCTGGAGCGGATATCCTTTATCACCTAGTGTTATATCACTTAAAAAAACAATCATCCCCGCAAGTAAAGCAAGCCCAGCCAGCGTTATGGCACCTACTTTTGCTTCTGTATTCATGCTCTGGACCTCCCTTGACTTTCCGGTAAAACACTTCCGCCCCGGATAAACTTAACAATAACCGGATTTTCCGACTGCCTGATCATATCAGGCGTGCCGGTTTCGATAATGGTTCCACCATAAATCATGGCAATCCGGTCAGCAATAGCAAAAACGCTTGACATATCATGTGTTACAACCACCGATGTGGAATCAATCATCCGGCGTGTACTGACAATCAGCCTGTCGATGGTATTGGACATAATCGGGTCCAGACCGGCTGTAGGTTCATCATACAAAACAATATGTGGATCAATCGCTATCGCCCTAGCCAGGCTAACCCGCTTTTTCATACCGCCAGACAGTTCATTAGGCATAGTTTTTTCCTGGCCTCTAAGTCCAACCATCCGTAGTTTACGCCGCACTGTCCGTGCAATCTCTTCTTCCGGCAAGTTGGTATGCTGCCGCAAACCGAAAGCAACATTTTCTCCCACTGTCATGGAGTCAAACAGGGCAGAGTATTGAAAAACCATACCCATTTCCAGACGTACTTCATTAAGCTGGTCTTCTGTCATACCGGTAATTTCCCTGCCATTCACCCAGATTTCCCCGCTGGTCGGTTTTAGAAGACCGATAATTAACCTGAGTAAAGTACTTTTTCCCGAGCCGCTCGGCCCGATTATAACCATGATTTCCCCTTTTTCAATGGTAAGGTTAATGTCTTTGAGGATTTGTTTTCCCCGCATATTTACATTGACATTAACAAGCTTGATCATATTGGACCTCATTTCTATGGCCTGCCTGGGCTATTACCGATAGAGCGCCACTGATAAAAAATAATTGCTGACAAAAATTAAGATAATCGACAACACTACCGAACCTGTTGTTGCCTGCCCTACACCTTCGGCGCCCTGCGCGGTTGTCAAGCCTTTATAACAGCCGATAATGGCAACAATAGTGCCAAATACCATAGCCTTAACTAATCCACCAATAATATCGTGTGGGACGGCAAATACATCAATAGAATTTAGAAAAGTATAAGGACTAATACTGGCAGACGTTGTCGCAATTACATAACCGCCAATAATGCCAATGACATTGGCAAAAACCACCAAAAGCGGCAGCATAAGCATACAGGCCAGCATGCGCGGCACTACCAAGTAGGCAACCGGATTTACCGCCATGACCCGCAAAGCATCAATCTGCTCGGTTACTTTCATCGAGCCAATTTCTGCAGTAATGGCAGCCCCAACCCGCCCGGCAAACACCACACCAGTTAGCACCGGCGATAATTCTCTTCCCATAGCAATTGCCACCATGCCGCCAACCGACGATTGGGCTCCATATTTAACAAATTCATGGGCAGTCTGTATAGTCATAACCATTCCGGTAAATAACATGGTTAACAACACAATCGGCAGTGAATCAGCTCCCAAATGTGCCATTTGCCTAAGCAGCAGTTTAGCATCAAACTGACGCAGATTATAGAAGGTCTGCCCAAACAGAATTAGAATTGTTCCTATATTTTCTAAAACCCCAAGTACTATTGTACCGGTACGGGCGAAAAGAGTAATCAGCATCTCTCTGCTCCTTACTTGGATGATGACTAATATTATTCAATATTTATTTGAAATTCCCTCCTGGCAGAGAGTTAATTTAATTTCTCCGCATACCATAAACCCATAATCTTCCTATACCTAACAACTAGTCGTTACTCCTAAAATGACAAAGAGAAGCCGAAATTCATCGGCTTCTCTTTGTTTTTATTTTTGTACATTCAGAACAATCTGGGTATCACCATCAATAATGTAGTCAGTAGTGATACATACTTTTTTCTCAGCTTCGGTGGCTTTAGCTGCTTTTGCGGCTGAATTTCCACTTCCGGCTACCATTTTATTGGCAGTAGTCTGTGAAGTCGGGGTAGGATTTGTTTCAAATTTCTCGGTCATTTTCTTCGGAGTATTTCCCTCACCAGACTGCGCGGCATCCGGAATACCCATATCAATGACTTCTACCACAATATCATTATTGCGGTCGCGCTTAAGCAACTCGGTAACGGCCTCTTCCAATGATTTGGGACGAGGTTTAATAAATAGCTTTGTTAAATCTTCTTCACCGGCTTGGCGTTTGGTTAACAACTGAGCCAAAGATACCATACCGCCGCCCCGCACTGCTAGCGCCATCGTTCCCGGTTGCTGCTCTTTGGGTACTGTATAAGTAATGTGGCGGGTAATCGCCTCACTCCGGTAAGGTTTGAGTTTAACGGTAATATCTACTTTGTCACCAGGCTTAACATTGGTGGTCTTTGGTTTGGCTTCAGTAATGGTAGCTGTCTGCCGACTACTATCAATGGCGACATTTACGTTAACATCCATGACATTAACGGCATTAAACTGATTGCCCGCCAGCAGGGTCAAGGCTTCATGCACTTCAGCCACGGCCATTTCGCCAATGTTTCCTTGGGTGTAAAACATATTGCTGCGTTTCATTGTTTGTCCGGGAATACCGGCTGCACTGATTTCAAAACTGACATTAGCCGTTCCTGAACCAATCCGGTCAGTCGTTTTTTCAATCGCATTAAAGATACTTACCGCCGACAATGTAGGCGCTAATTCTTCATCCTGAATAACCTGTACCCACATTTCATTAGTACGGTTCAGATTTTTATCGGTAACAGTAATGCGCACAGGCACAACGCCAGGAAATTTCCCCAGTTTGCCGGCAACACCGGCGCCTCTGTCTTGGTTAATTATACCGATTGCTTCTGTGGAGGTTCCTACTTTAAATGAATTCTCGAGGCCATTAATTACCGAATAAACATCGGCATCGGTAAGGAAGTAATTAGCTTTGCCCCGTTTAAGAAACGGATGACCAAATGCCAGAATCTTATCGCCTTCCACATAAGTTACCGTTCCTAATGCGCCTACGCTGACATCACCACGGACTAACTGAACTCCCACTGTGTTGCCAGGTTCCACCGTTTTATAAGCAATTCCGTTATTGGTATCTGACACACTGCCACTAACAGCATACGGCGTAAGGTTATACGGCTTAAGCTTGTCTGATAGCATTTTCAGCGACTGTTCGCCAAACCCTGAAACCATAAGCGGAGTGGCCATAGACGTTTTTCCCGTCAAAGCAGCCAGCGCGGTGTCAACTGCGGCTGTGTCCGGAAACTCCAGCGGTTCCTGGGTCTGTTCTTTCTTCTCAGCTTGTCCGTCAGGCAGTTCCCATAGTTTTAACATATCGGCAATTGGGGTTACCATACCAATCTTATGGTCGGTTAGCGGCCAGCCATAAGCAATCGCTCCTACCAATTTGCCATTAATGTATACCGGACTGCCGCTCATTCCCTGCGCAATCCCGCCGGTACGGTCAATCAGATCACCATAAGTACGCACCAACAGCAGATCGCCTGATGGCCCCTTTTGTTTCATAACTTCTAAAACTTCAACACCAAATTCTTCAATGGTATTACCTGAAACAACAGTTTTGGCAATACCATGCATTCCTTTGGTGATTTGGTCAACAGGCAAAAATTCAGGCGCAGCCTGGACATATGCAGTAGGCAACAGCAGAAAAACTGCTACCAGCGCTGCCAGGCAGCGCCTCATCAATATAGACAAGATATTCATCCTTCCCAATTACCTTTTACGTGGTTCAATTTTGACTAATACATCGCCTGTTTTGACTTTGTCGCCAGGTTTAACCAGTACTTCTCGGACAACCCCGTCAACATTGGCACGAACAGCAACCGCCGGTCCGGTAATGGTTTCTACATATACCAAAATATCACCTTCCCGCGCCGTAGCACCAATGGAAACAAGGCCTTTAGCCAGTACACTGCCTGACAGTACACCGCGCTGATCAACAGTCTGACCAGCCGCTAGTGACCAAGCAACCACACCAATAACCAAGAGTACGGTAATGGCGATAATACTTTTTTTATGAGCCATATATAACACCTGCCTTTCTATTTACGGAAAAGGCTCCTCCTACTTTCATTATAGCGTATTTTTAGTAATTGGCAACATGGAAGGTACAATTACCAAAGCATCCCCCACCCGGCGTTCACGACCATCAGAGGGCTTGTTAACTACTTTGCCCTTGACTACCATTTCGCTAGAACCGCCGCCATCAAGGTTCATAGCGTCCTCTGCCCCTAATTCCTGCATAAACACTGCCAGTTCAAGCAGTGTCATTCCGATACTATGTTCCTGTCGTCCATCAACAACTACTGCCAAAATATGTCCGTCGCCTTTAACGCCAAGTGCAGTTCGCGGCGCACGGCCACCGGCTACATCAGAGCCAAATTCCTCAATTTTGGTAGTTAAAAATACACTGTTGTTCTTGACCAGCATAGGGCCTGCCCCTATCGCATGCATGGTTTTATCCCACACAGGTCCCAGGGTTTCCTGCACCTTAACCGTGTCACCTACTTTAAGAGCCGACATTTGTTTGGCAGCTATGCCATGTGCCGACAGAACTATCGCCCCTGACGGTATTTGTGTATTACCTGGATTAAGTGACGCCACTTTATCATTGATAATGACATATTCCTGCCCATAACCATTACTGCCGGTTGTGGCACCATATAAATCATTATACAAAATAAGCTCATTTTCGCCGCGTTCCCGGTTAACTGCACTTATCGTGATATTCTGACCGCCAGGCAGTTCAACTTTCCCTTGATATTCTACCTGATCAATAAGCACCTTGCCTTCCGGCATTACTCCGAGCGCTGTCCGTGGTAATTCCGGCGTGCTGGCAATTTCACCATTGATTTTTAGCAAACCGATAATAGAACCGTCAAGACCAAAATAAGAACCATTTACTGCTGCAAGCGCCTGATTATTGTCGGCCATCGCCTTTACCGGTTCAAGGCCTTGCACAACGCCGTTTGAGATTGCCGGCTTAATAACATACCCAGACTTAGGATCAATATCAAGAATATACGCCTGCACCGGACCACTGGCTGCACTTCGCATCCATGCAGTATAGGTAATGCCGGGGGTAATTTCATCCACATATTTGCGGTCATATCTTTTTATAATATCAACAACAAGCCTATTGGGATTTTTCAAAGTAAACACATTATAGGTATATGCTGTTTTAAAATCAATGACGGTTTTGACACTGCCATCTTCGGTCGACAACCGCAGCTTGTCAAGTGTCGGATCATTAAAAACAAGTTGGTCAGTCGCCTTATTGACAGCCCCCGGCATATCAATAACCAGGCGCATTGGATTTTCGAGAGCCGTAACCGTGTACTCAGGCAGGGTTGCAACATCAAACACAATCCGTACTTTATCTGCAGTCTGGCTTGTCCGTATTTTGTTTAGGACAGCACCCGGAGCAGCCCAGCCCACACTGGGTATTACCGCAAAAATAATATATGCCACAGTCATAAACAGAACTGTTTTACGTCTCAATTGATTAAACATAATATATCACGCTCCAAGAAAAACGAATGATAAAGGAACAAAGCCAGGCTATTTAGAAGCCTGGCCCTTATCTGTAGCAACAGTCGTAACAGCGGCAGCGGTTTTAGTCATCTGCCGATAAATCATATCGGCCAACCCCATCCCACCGGCTTTAGCCATGTTTTTGGTTAACTCGGTGTCTAACATCGATCTAAACGTTTGTTCTGCCTGGGTATTGCCAAGCAAGGTTCCTTTTGGCACTGTTTCCCGCATTTGCTTCAGCATCAAATTGAGGAAAACCGCTTCCATTTCCTGACAAGTTGCTTTTAGTTTGGCATCTTCTGCAGCAGTTGCTGCTGAAGCCGCATTACCTTTGGCCTTGGCTTGTGATGCAGAGACTTGCGAAGCCTGGACGGCTTTTTCCAGTCTGTCGGCAAAACCAGCCTCCTGGTCAGGTGTTGTTCCTCCGCTATTAGGAACAACAGTATTAGCCTGTATCATATTTCCGGAGTTTATGCGCATCAAAATCACCGCCTATTGAGATACGATTACCGCGGTATCCTTATCTCTATTAATGCTAAGCATACCGCAGCAATCAATTTTATTTCATTACATTATTTGCAGATCAGCATGCAGCGCACCAGCTGCTTTTATGGCCTGCAAGATAGAAATAACTTCACGCGGGGTTGCACCCACTGCATTTAGAGCGGCCACTACATCACCAACACTGGCCGAGGCTGGCAGTTCAACAAGTCCGGCCGGTTGCTCTTTGACATCAACAGTAGTGTTTGTTGTAGCAACCGTATTGCCGTTGGAAAACGGCTGAGGCTGCGATACATCAGTAGTTTGTCCAATTTTTACCGTCAGACCGCTTTGCGCAACTGCGACATGATCAATGGTGACATTACTACCTACAACCACAGTGCCTGTCCGCTCGTTAATAACAACCTTGGCGGCAACATCTGGGGTAATTGGCAATTCTTCAATTGCTGCGATAAAAGCAACTAAGTTATCACTATAAGACGATGGAACACTGACAACTACTGTGCCAGGATCTTTGGCAGAAGTAATCTGGCCAAACCGCTGATCAATAGAGTCGCAAATTCTGCTGGCTGTTGTAAAGTCCGGCTGACTAAGTGCCAAGGTAATTCTTCCCTGATTTTTGCCGGCAAAAGCCATCGGGACTTCCTGTTCAACCAAAGCACCACTCGGAATATTGCCTACTGTCGGGTGATTTTTCTGCTGGCTTGATCCGCCGGCACTGGCTGAGAATCCGCCGGTTGACACCGGCCCCTGGCCTACGGCATATACCTGACCATTGGCCGCTCTTAGCGGTGTTTGCAACAGCGTGCCACCTTGCAGGCTTTTGGCATCCCCCATTGAGGAAACCGTAATATCAATACCATCGCCTGATTTAACAAACGGCGGCAAGGTTGCTGTCACCATAACAGCCGCTACATTTTTCGGTTTCAGATCTGAGGAAGCAACAATTACGCCAAAAGATTTCAGCATATTAGTTACTGATTGAATGGTATATGTGGTTTTATTGCTATCACCCGTACCAGCCAACCCAACTACTAAACCATAGCCTACCAACTGGTTGGCACGCACCCCCTGTACTTTGGCTACATCTTTAATACGGGTGCTGACCTGGGCTGCAGCTATTGCTGGAATTAGTAAACTTACCCCGAGCATAGCGGCTAGAAAAAATGCTGTTAGTTTACGCATATGTCCTCCACTAATTGGTTAGTGTTTGTGTATTAGAATAAGAAATTAAATATCTGTGTAAATATTCCTTGCCGCTGCTTCCCAGCAATCGGCCCTTTACCTTCGATCTTAAGCTGGGCATCTGCCACGTTGCTTGATAACACAGTATTATCAACAGTCACGTCTTCTGCCCTCACTATACCGGTAATGGTGATTTTCTGTTCATCAGTATTTTGCTTAATGGTTTGCGTGCCTTTTATAAGTAGCTGACCATTAGGTTGAACTTCTTCAACCTTGACGGTAATCCGCCCGGTAACTTTGTTGGTATTCGATAAAGAACCGTTAGCGGCAAAGCTATCCGAACTTGAGCCACTGAGTGCGTTAATAAAAGTAAGCAAACCCGAACCGGCGTCCACACTGGTACTGGCCTCTTTGGTATTTGACGCACTACCAGTCCGTTTTGCACTGGAAGACTCGCTAATAATAATGGTAATAACATCACCAACCGCATGCGCCCGATGATCAGTAAACAAATTAGCGGCCGGCGCATTGTTTGTCCAGAGAGAATCCGCCTTGGCATAAGGCACCGGCGCGAGAATAAATGTAACGATTACCAAAAAACCTATAAGTTTGCGCATCCTGTCTCACCTTACTTTTTTTACATATTTATTCGTACAGTTGTATCATCAATTACCCGGCCAATAATTACCTTCTTCGAATTAGTATTTTGCACTTGGATAAACTGGCCTGCGCTGCCATTTTGCAGCGCAGTTCCCGCCACCATCACCTGAATATTGCCAATTTGAGCGAGAATATTGACGGGTTTTCCCCGGGTAATGATTACCGCTTTTTTTAGCATACCTTCGGTTAATACAACACCGGGAGCCATGGGGCGTTTGACCGACAGTCCCTGTATTTTCGCAAGATCGGTAAAATATCCCGGTAATAGCCGGCCAATATCTCGCCGTTCAAAGCTAATATTGTCAGCAGTTATGACCTCACCGGCAGGTAATGATTTGCCAGCAACCGCGACTTGCACATACTTTTTTATTTCAAACCTTACTACGGCCTGCGTAATAACTTTGTCATCAACCTGTACGCCAACACTTATGTTAGTGGGAGTATTATAACGAATGCCATAAGGCAGCATAATTTTATAAGTTATCATACCGGGCGGCACCAGGATATCCTGTGGTTCACCAATTGCTGTAATGGTAGCATCCCCGATTACTGTAGCTTTAAGATACTGCTCAGCTTGTTCGAGTAACTTTTTACCGCTGACAGTTTGCGAAGAGGCTGTCACAGCAAGCTGCGCCGGAATATTCCAGGTTATGTCTGTCGCCGCAAGCACATTGGCCGCTTGCAGCCGTGCTAAAATAAGTTCTTTGTTTATCACATAACTATGACCTGGCGCTGGCGTATGCCCCAGCCGGATCCTGCGCAAATTATCTGTCCGCTCAGCATCATCACCATTGATTACCGCGACATCTCCCAAGGTAAAATATTGTCCGCTAACACTCGCTTCAGCAGGTATGACCACTGTCATTCCCTGCCCACTCGCCTGTTGTCCGGTAAAGAATATACCGGCAACACATAGAATCACCATGGTAAGCCGGTATAGCTTAGTTCTCATAAATTATTCCTACCGTTTAAGAGCAGCTGCTTTTTCCAGCATATCATCAGCTGTCTGAATAGCTTTGGAATTTACCTCATAGGCACGCTGAGCCACGATCATATTAACCATTTCTTCAACGACCTGAACATTAGACATTTCCACATATTGCTGAATTACTGTTCCTGCACCTTCTTCGCCAGGATTGTTGACAATCGGCGCGCCGGAAGCCACAGTTTCTTTAAGTAAATTACCGCCCATGCTTTCTAGTCCGGCCGGATTGATAAACCGAGCAAGCGTAATCTGACCAAGTTCTTCTGTTGTTGTCGGTCTGGTAGCAGTAACAATACCATCAGAAGAGATAGTAATTGCAGTTGCATCATCCGGAATAGTAATTGCCGGCTCCAAAGGATAACCGTCGGCATTAACAACACGGCCAGTAGAGTCCCGTTGGAATGAGCCAGTTCGGGTATAAGCAACTGTCCCATCCGCCATCGTTATTTGAAAGAAACCGGAGCCTTCAATAGCCATATCGAGCTCGTTACCGGTACTTTGGAAGCTGCCCTGGGTATAAATCTTTTGCGTAGCTACCAGTCGGGTACCATGTCCCATTTGAATACCACTTGGCACCTGGGTGTCAGTGCCTGTAGAAGCACCGGCCTGGCGCATGTTTTGGTACATAAGGTCAGCGAAATCGGCGCGGCTCTTTTTAAAGCCGGTAGTATTAACGTTTGCCAAGTTATTGGAAATAACATCAAGGTTGCTTTGTTGGGCACCCATGCCAGTTCCGGCAGTCCATAATGCTCGAATCATTTAATCATTACCCCCGTAATTATTTTAGCATACTGCATCAGTCGGTCAGCAATATGAGGGCCTCCATCTGGGTCCAGCCCGTTCATAATAGTATCGAGATGTTTTTACAAAAAATTAAGTGTCCTTAGCTACCAAGCTATACTTTACCTACATCATTAACGGCCTTACTTAAAAGCTCATCATGAGCCTGCACTGTTTTGGCATTGGCTTCATAAGCACGATAGCCGCTTATCATATTAACCATTTCAGATACAACATTAACATTAGATTGCTCCAAATAGCCCTGTTCCACTTTGCTTGTTGTTGCTGCCTGACCATTGTTTGGCGCACGGAACAGGTTTGCACCTTCTTTTACCAATTCACGTTCATTAGCAAATTCGACTACACGCAGTGTTCCGACATCTTGCCCGTCAACTGATATAACGCCATCCTGATTCACACTGACCATACCGTTAGGAAGCTGAATAGGTCCAGCTGTGCCAAGCACTTGCTGCCCCTCGCTGTTAACTAGTTCGCCCCGGGCATTGCGGGTAAATGTGCCGTTTTTGGTGTAACGGATTCCTGCCGCCGTCTGAATGGCAAAATAGCCTCTGCCTTCAATGGCAAAATCAAGTGGATTGCCGGTAGAACGCATAGAGCTGGTATCATGAATAGTGGCAATTTCATCAATCAAAGTGCCAACACCCAAGCTACCGATAACCGGCGCTTCCGGGCCGTCGTTTATCCGCTGAATTAACAGACTGGCAAAATCTTTAGATATCGCTATATCTTTTTTATAGCCGGCCGTATTGCCATTGGCAAGGTTGTTGGCAATGGTATCGGCTCTGGTAGTTTCGGCTAACATACCAGAAGCAGCTGTATAAATTCCCCGAATCAATGCTATCACCTCTTTTACTAATATCGTAAAATTTCGCGTATTTCTTAATACCACATAATCTGGCTGGGTAATATTACCCGGCCAGATTGCCTTTTTTCAGCGTTGTAAGAGTATCCTGCAAAGCCTCCAGCGAATCCAAGGCCTTGCCGGTTCCTAAGGCAACACAAGACAGCGGATCATCTGCCAAATAAGTAGGAATTCCTGTTTCCTGGTTGATAAGCTTGTCCAACCCATGAATGAGCGAACCGCCACCAGTCATGACAATTCCACGATCAACGATATCAGCAGCCAGTTCAGGCGGTGTTTTTTCTAATACTGACTTAACACATTCAACAATGAGTGTTACCGGCTCCATCAAGGCTTCCCTAGTTTCCGCTGAGTTCATCCGCAGGGTTTTAGGAAGGCCTGATACCAAGTCCCGTCCGCGAATTTCCAGGGTTTCATTGCGCCCATTAGGATAGGCGGTAGCAATCGCTACTTTTATTTCTTCCGCAGTCCGCTCGCCAATCAGAACGTTATATTCTTTCTTGACATGGCGAATGAGCGCTTCATCAAATTTATCGCCGCCAATACGCAGCGATTCACTAACAACAATGCCGCCAAGACTGAGCACGGCAATATCAGTAGTACCGCCGCCAATATCAACCACCATGGCGCCGCAAGGTTCGGCAATTTCCAGTCCGGCACCAAGCGCCGCTGCCAGCGGTTCTTCAATAAGAAAGGTCTTGCTGGCTCCGGCCTGCATGGCCGCTTCGAGTACCGCCCGTTTTTCTACGGTGGTCACCCCGGAAGGAATGCAAATCATAATTCTCGGCTTAAAAAAGAAATTCTTGCCGGCTACTTTCTGAATAAAATGCCTAAGCATGCTTTCGGTTGTGTCATAATCAGCAATTACGCCTTCGCGCAAAGGACGAATAGCAATAATATTGCCTGGTGTCCGCCCCAGCATCCGGCGAGCTTCTTCGCCAATTGCCAAAATGCGGTTGGTATCCCGGTCAATTGCGACAACTGAAGGTTCCCGCAAAACAATACCTTTTCCTTTTATGTATACTAAAACGTTGGCTGTTCCTAAATCCACGCCAATATCCATAGTTCCAAACATATAAAAATTCAATCCCCTTTCAAGCTATCTGATGCCCCTTAAAACTTGTCCCAGAATTTTTCTAAAAGAAAAAAAGAGGTGCATTAAGAAGAATCACAAGTAATAGATATTTCTACAAATAATTTAAAAGTCCTTTATATTTTCGATCTCTTTCCCCACATATCTGTCTTTTTTTCTTTATTATTTTATTCTTCTTTTTCCTCTTTATATTTTTTTCTGGTAGCTTCACCACCGCGAATGTGGCGTTCTGCCTTGTTCATCTCCAGGATGTTTTTCACCTTGACTGCCAAGCGCCTGTTAATTTCCGGCAGCCGCTCAATCATATCTTTATGCACTGTACTCTTGCTCACTCCGAACACCACGGCAGTCTGTCGTACAGTATGTTTTGTTTCCATGATGTGATTGCATATATCCAGCACTCTTTTCCGAATATATTCTTTCATTCATTCTCTTCCCCCTCGCGCCCGTCCTTTTACTCTTGCTACCATGTATATGCAGCAATCAGGTGAAGCAGAACAGACAACCGCAGGGGGGACTAACAACCTACAATAAAAATAGCCCCTTGTTTGCCAGGAGCTGCAAGCAGCTACCCATTCTGGCATACAAAAGGCTCTTCGGTATTTTACTTGGGAATGTCAGGAAATAATTCGCGTGGATTAAGATACTCTTTTCTTTCCTGTTCTTGCACAGCAACATGCAGGTGCGGCTCAGGTTTGTTGCGGGTAACCCCCATTGATCCCAGCGGATCTCCTGCCTGAATTTTACTATGTTGCTGCACGACAACACTGGCAAGCGAACCATAGGTAATTATCTGGCTATCATACTTAACACCCACAGTAAGACCATATTGTTTGTCTGTATATATCTCGAGTATTTCACCAGCAGTTAAGGCCGGTACAATTTGTCCTTCGCCGCCGCTGACATCAATACCATTATGGTAGCGCCAGTCTTGGTATAATGGCTGAAACTGCCAGCCAAAATCACCGATAATTTTTCCGTTCCATAACTCCCTGATCAACTGTTCACCGGTAGTTTTCCTGTTTTTATCCTTCGCTGTCTCGGCAGTTGCGCCAGTTGACGGCAGCTGTACTTCAGGCTGCGAAATCAAAAGTTGTTCTTGGGGTAAAGCATCAGGTATTACTGCCTGTTCTTGTTGTCTACGCTCAGGTGGCGGTATAGGGTTTGCCGTCGGTGGTTTTGCCATCGGCTCGAGTGTGCCGATAACAGCAAACATCAGCAATACGGCGACTGTCAACAGAAATCCGGCTGTCACTACCTGCCCAACATAACCGAAGCGCGCAAACTTCGTTAAAATTTTCCTGGGCATAGAATCACCTCATGGATAGTATGCCCAGTTCTTCCAGGAATAAATCAAAAAACGCAAGCGGCTAAAAACCGAAGATATTTTTTATGGCAGTCCCGGTATAATAATACGTTAAAATCTGCCTGAAATCGCGACCTTCTTTAGCTTGCCCATTTGCACCATACTGGCACAGACCAACCCCGTGGCCATACCCAGTTGTTTTAAATACTAACTTATCATCAATGGCTTCAACAATAAATTTGGTTGACCGCAGTTCCAGTTTTTCGCGCACTTCCAGTCCAGATAATTGTTTTGTTCCTACCCGCACCATATTGACGCGTCCCGAATCAGTATAGTCAATAATGTTTACAACACCTGCACTTTTACCGCTTTGTGCGGCGGCCATTATAACGGCATCATTCCCCAGGCGTGCTTCAAGTTCGGCAAGTGTTATTTCTTTTCTGTCCTGATATCTTGGCGAGACCTTATCCCAGCTGCAGACCACACTTTGCAGATAAGGATACTCAAATCCCCATACCTCTTTCGCGCTGGCAGTACGCTCTCCGCTGGTTGAATGAAATACTGCGTTGATAGGTTCGCCGTTATAGGTAAGAATCAAGCCTTGCGTCAAATCTACAGCCTGTGAAACCTTTCGCCAATACTTGCCGTAATTTGCTCCCCATTTTTCCCGTAGTTTGGTTTCACTGTACCAAGCCTGACTTTCCTTATAGTCGGTTGTGATATCAGCACCCGGGTATTCCAGCGACCCAGCCCCGCCAAATAGTGCCATATGTTTTGCCGCATAGGTGCGCGCAGCTACCGCTTGGGCTTTAAGGGCCTCAATTTCGAACTCTGCAGGCATTTCACCTGCCACTACTCCTTTAACATAATCCTCAAGATTCATTGCGACAATTTGTTTGATGTCACCCATATATACTTTAATCATGACATCCTCCTGCCGTGACACAGGCGGCAAGGTAGTTGCCGTCTGTTTGTTCATTTCATAAGTACTCAGCACCACAATTGCCGGAATGGCAATCACAGCGACAATCACCAATAGTATGCTGCCAATAGCTATATACCTCACCCACTCACCTTCTTCACCTCAGGCCTATTTCTTAGCTTTTTACCGTCTTATATTCATACTATGCAAACACGTCAAGCGGTATTATGCTTTCTGTTAGAAAAAAACAAGATTGCTTCCTTTTGTTCACAATGACCCACATTTTTCTGCCGGTCATTGCGAGCATAGGAAACAATCTCGCTTCGCATTATAGTATTAGTTCAGTACGGCTAACAATCTACCCGTTCAATGTTAGCGCCGATATTGCAGAATTTTTCCACCAGTTTATCATAACCGCGGTCAATATGATGGATGTAACCGATCTCGGTTTGGCCTTCAGAAACCAAACCGGCTAAAACAAGGGCAGCACCGGCACGCAAATCAGTAGCTTTCACCGGACAGCCGGTCAAGGTTTTGACACCTTCAACCACAGCGCTGCGGCCATCAATTTTAATTGACGCCCCCATCCGTTTAAGCTCATCCACATGCATAAACCGGTTTTCAAAGACGGTCTCAGTTACAATACTTGTCCCCTGAGCCACTGTCATGAGCGCCATAAACTGAGCCTGCATGTCTGTCGGAAATCCGGGATAAGGCAATGTCTTGATATCAACAGCCCTAATATTGCCGTCACTACGGACTCTAACACCATTTACATCTTCTTCAATAGTAACGCCTGCTTCTTTCAGTTTGGCAATAAGTGGTTTTAAGTGTTCTGTCAGTGCATTCTCCACATATACATCGCCACCGGTAATCGCGGCCGCTATCATATAGGTTCCGGCTTCTATCCGGTCAGGAATCACCGAGTGACAAGCGCCCTTTAGTTCACTGACGCCCTCAATTCTAATCTTCTTAGTGCCGGCACCGCGGATATTTGCCCCCATATGGTTAAGCATATTAGCCAAATCCACAATCTCAGGCTCTTCTGCCGGATTTTCAATAATGGTCTGTCCTTTAGCCATGCTGGCTGCCATCATTATATTCTCGGTTGCCCCAACGCTGGGGAAATCCAAATAAATTCTGGCACCGGTTAGGCCTTGAGGTGCTTTGGCTTCAATAAACCCATGACCCATAATAATCTCTGCCCCTAAAGCCTCAAAACCTTTTAAGTGCAGATCAATAGGTCTGGTGCCAATTGCGCAGCCACCAGGCAATGAAATCTTGGCAGAACCTTCCCGCGCGAGTAGCGGGCCCATCACCAGGAATGAAGCTCGCATTTTACGCACAAGTTCATAAGGTGCTTCACAAGTTGCTATTTTTGAGCTGTCAACATACAATGTACCCGGCTCAATTTTAACCGCCGCGCCTAAGTGTGCTAACACCTCGGCAATTGTGCGGACATCTTCCAAATCAGGTATTTCTTCCAGGGTGCTGGGACTTGTCCCTAGTAATGTTGCCGCAATTACAGGTAATACAGCATTTTTGGCTCCACTGACTTTTACAGTGCCAGTAAGCCGATTGCCCCCCCGAACAATTAATTTTTCCACAAACTTTCCTCCCACCACAGCGGTAAGTGCAATGCATAAATTCCCTACAATAGTTTATCATTACCGTGGTAGCTGCGCAAGGGTTTTGAGTCCTATAATTATTCAAAAAAATTTCTATATCTACATTTTTGCCAGTATTTAGGCAGGTTATTCCATGTAAATTATGGTGAGGTAAAGGAAAGTTACACTTTCTGTTGGCGAAAACAAAAAGATTGCGGTACTAAAGACCGCAATCTTTTTTGTAACATTATTTTTTGTCTGCCACTCTTAAACGCACCATAGCCCGTTTAAGTGCCACTTCAGCCCGCCGGACATCAATATCTGACGAACCGCCTGCTTCTTTCAAACGGCGTTCGGCACGTTCTCTAGCAGATTCGGCCCGTTTAATATCAATTTCTTCCGGCAATTCAGCACAACCTGCCAGCACGGTTATCTTTTGCGGACGGACTTCAATAAAGCCGCTGCATACCGAAAACAGTTGCTCGCCTTCGTCGGTCTGAATTCTCAGCGGCCAAATCTCAAGGCCGGCAATTAAGGGAGCATGACCGGGAAGAATACCAAGGTCACCGTCAGTGGCCCTGGCAATTACCATATTCACGTCTTCGGAATAGACCATCCGATCAGGAGTAACAATATCCAGCCGAATTTTATTGGCCATGTATTACTCCCCCTTCATCTTCTCAGCCTTTTCCAGTGCTTCCTCAATCGTTCCCACCATATAGAAGGCCGTTTCCGGCAAATCATCATGCTTACCGCTCAAGATTTCTTTAAAGCCGCGAATAGTTTCTTTGAGCGGTACATATTTACCGGGAGTACCGGTAAAGGCTTCCGCTACGAAGAACGGCTGGCTTAAGAATCTTTGAATTTTCCTTGCCCGGGAAACAGTAAGTTTGTCCTCATCAGACAATTCTTCCATACCCAAAATGGCAATGATGTCTTGCAGCTCTTTATAGCGCTGCAGTACTTCCTGCACACCGCGGGCAACCTGGTAGTGATCTTCCCCAAGTACATGCGGGTCCATGATCCGTGAAGTGGAATCCAGCGGATCCACAGCAGGATAAATACCAAGCTCAGCAATCTGACGAGATAGAACAGTGGTGGCGTCCAGGTGAGCGAAGGTCGCTGCCGGCGCCGGGTCTGTCAAGTCATCGGCAGGCACATATACGGCCTGTACTGAGGTGATAGAACCTTTTTTCGTTGAGGTAATCCGCTCTTGGAGTGCACCAACGTCAGTGCTCAGCGTAGGCTGATAACCAACCGCCGAAGGCATCCGGCCTAAGAGCGCCGAAACCTCGGAACCGGCCTGGATAAAGCGGAAAATGTTATCAACAAACAGCAGCACGTTCTGTCCGGCAACGTCGCGGAAATATTCGGCCATGGTAAGCCCGGTAAGACCTACCCGCATTCTGGCTCCGGGTGGTTCATTCATCTGACCGTACACAAGCGCAGTTTTATCAATAACGCCTGATTCGATCATTTCGTTCCACAGGTCGTTCCCCTCACGGGTACGTTCACCTACGCCGGCAAATACCGAGTAGCCTCCATGCTCTGTGGCAATATTACGGATAAGCTCCATGATAAGTACGGTTTTACCAACACCGGCGCCGCCGAACAAACCAATTTTGCCGCCGAGGGCATAGGGAGCAATAAGGTCAACAACCTTGATGCCTGTTTCCAGTATTTGCGTAGATGTTTCTTGATCTTCAAACGCCGGTGCCGGACGGTGAATAGGCCAAAAATCATCAGCAGCTACTTTTTCCGGATTTTTATCCACTGTTTCGCCAAGTACGTTAAATACCCGGCCTAGTGTGCCTTTACCCACCGGAATTTTAATGGGTGCCCCGGTATCTACTGCCTTCATGCCGCGAGTAAGGCCGTCAGTGGACGACATTGCTACGCAGCGGACGGTATTATCGCCCAAATGCTGCATGACTTCCGCAGTCAGCTTTACCTCTGTATCGCCAATTGTTTCATCAATGGTAACAGCATTATATATAGCAGGCAGTTTTTCCGGGGGAAACTCAACGTCAATAACAGGACCGATAACTTGTATAATTCTACCGATATTCACGGGGTTTCCCCTCCTTAACTTCTTAGAACCATCTACTTAAGTGCCTCAGCGCCGCCCACAATCTCGGAAATTTCCCGGGTAATAGTGGCCTGACGGACTTTGTTGTAGTTTAATGTGAGTTTGGAAATGAGTTCTTGTGCATTATCAGTTGCCGAACCCATGGCAGTCATCCGCGAACCAAGCTCGCTGGCGGCTGATTGTAACAGCGCTCCATAAATGACTGTTTCCAGGTAACGCGGTAAGAGTAGATTCAGAACCTCATTGGCTGACGGTTCAAAGATATACTCAGTCTGGGTCATTTCTTCCCCATCACCGATTTCGGCAACCGGCAATAGTTTAATTGTTGTTGGCTTCTGATTAATAGGCGAATAAAAATGAGTATAGGTCAGATAAATTTCGTCATACTCACCTGCCTCGTATTTATCAGCCATGAGTTGTGCCAGCATCGCAGCATCCTGGTAGGATGGTTTTTCTGAAAAGCCGGTATACTCGCCATCAATGGTATAACCCCGCCGCTTGAAATAGTCACGGGCCTTACGACCAACGGTAACCAATTTGGCGTTATCATTGCCACGCACCCGCGGCAGCACCTCTTTAATGAGGTTAGATGAATACGCCCCGGCTAAGCCTTTGTCTGCACTTAATACCAAATATCCGATTTTGTTTACTTCCCGCACTGCCAGGAGCGGATGGGAAGCATCACGGGCATTGGCCGCTACACTGGCCAATACTTCTCTGATTTTTTGGGTATAAGGCTTGCTGGCAATAGCCTTTTCCTGCGCCCGGCGCAGCCGGGCTGCAGCAACCATTTTCATGGCTTTGGTTATCTGTTGAATATTTTTTACACTCTTGATACGGCGGCGGATATCTCTGGCGCTAGCCATGTATTATCACCTCGCCGCTTCAACTTTAACAAACGTGTCTTTAAACTCTTTTATCGCTTTTTTCAGAGCGGTTTCGGTTTCCGCATCAATATTCTTTTTATCCCGGATGGTTTTCGCAATTTCGGCATAATTGCTGCGCATGAACTTGAGGAGATCCTGTTCAAACTTGGTTACATCCTCAATAGGCACATTATCAAGATAGCCATTAATGCCGCAATAAATGGAAATTACCTGTTCTTCAACCGCCATTGGTACATATTGTGGCTGCTTCAGAATTTCCATCATGCGCTGCCCACGGTCAAGCTGTGCTTTAGTAGCTTTATCAAGATCAGAGCCGAATTGCGCAAAGGCCGCAAGTTCGCGGTATTGCGCCAAGTCGAGACGCAAGCGTCCGGCAACTTGTTTCATCGCTTTAATCTGCGCCGAGCCACCAACACGCGATACCGAAAGGCCGGCGTTAATAGCCGGACGAATGCCGGAATAGAATAACTCGCCTTCCAGGAAGATCTGACCGTCGGTAATGGAAATTACGTTTGTCGGGATATAGGCCGATACGTCACCGGCCAGAGTTTCAATAACCGGCAGAGCAGTAATCGAACCGCCGCCCAATTCGGCAGAAAGCTTAGCTGCCCGTTCTAAGAGACGGGAATGTAAGTAAAATACGTCGCCTGGATAAGCTTCGCGTCCGGGAGGACGGCGTAAGAGGAGCGACATGGCACGATATGCGGTAGCATGTTTTGATAAGTCATCATACACGCAAAGCACAGCGCCGCCTTTGTACATAAAGTATTCGCCCATGGTTACACCGGCATAAGGAGCCAGGTATTGCAGTGGCGCACTATCAGATGCAGCAGCGGCAACAACAATGGTGTATTCCATCGCACCGGCTTCTTCCAGGGTTTTTACAACCCGGGCAACCGTCGATGCCTTTTGACCAATAGCGACATAAATACAAATTACGCCCTGACCCTTTTGGTTAATAATGGTATCAACAGCAATAGCTGTTTTACCAGTACCACGGTCACCAATGATCAGCTCACGCTGACCGCGGCCAATCGGCACCATAGAGTCAATGGCCTTAATACCGGTTTGCAGCGGCTCTTTAACTGACTGTCTGTCAGCAATGCCGGGCGCACTGTATTCAACCGGCCGGAACTCGGTGGTATTAATAGGTCCTTTGCCATCAATCGGCTGACCAAGCGCATTAACAACCCGACCAACCATGGCTTCACCAACCGGTACCTGCATAATACGACCGGTACGGCGCACAGTGTCGCCTTCTTTAATTTCAATTTCACCGCCCAAAAGTACAGCGCCGACATTGTCCTCTTCTAGGTTAAGAACCATGCCAAATACTTCATGCGGAAATTCTAATAATTCGCCGGCCATAGCCTTTTCCAGGCCGTGAATCCGGGCGATGCCATCGCCTACTTCGATAACAGTACCAACATCATCAACACTTAAGTCTACCTGATAGTGCTCAATTTGTTGTTTGATGATGGCCGTTATTTCTTCTGGCCTCATTTTCATACTTCGTATGTCACCCCAATCGTAAAGTCTACAGCAAGACGGCTCAAGCGACTTAAGCAGAGGCTGGTTTTGTCAAAAGTGCCGCCTTCAGCGCTTTAAGCTGGCGAGCTACGCTGCCGTCAATCAGTTTATCACCAATTTTAACAACAATACCACCAAGCAAATCCTGGGCTATTGTTGTCTTGAGCACAATTTTTTTACCGGTAACCTCACTTAGTTTGGTCGCCAGTGCCTCAAGCTGCGCTACACTCAATTCCCGAGCAGTAAATACTTCAGCTTCAGCAATATTTCTGGCTTCATTGGCCAGTCGTACATATTCCTGAGCAATAGCCGCCAAGGCTGTTTCCCGGCGTTTATCGATCAGAAGCAATAAAAAATTGCGGACAAACTCGTCCAACTCATCAGCAAAAATCTTGTTAATGGTATCTTTTTTTGCCTGGGCCGGAACTAACGGATGATACATCAGATTCGCTAAATCAGCATGCTCGGCAATTGTGGCAACAACCATGGTAAGTTGCTTTTCCACTGCATCAAGCATAGATTTCTCATCGGCAATTTCATATATAGCCTGCGCATACTTAAGTGCCAGAGTATTTGTTAGCATGGCAAGCCACCAATTTTCTTACCATCGAGATTACTAATAAAATCATCGACAATCTTGGCATTGGCCTGCTCGTCCATGTTTTGGACAATAATCTTCGATGCAGCCGCAACGGCTAAGGTTACTACCTCGCCTTTGAGTTCAGCAATGGCAAGGTCGCGCTCGCGGGCAATTTCTTCTTGTGTGGCTTTTAACAGCCGGGCACTTTCTTCACGAGCTTCTTTGAGAATTTCTTCTTTGGTTTGTTCAGCCAGCTTGGCGGCCTTTTCAACAATAGCCTGCGCCTGAGTACGGGCGTCAGCCAGTTGAGCAAGATATTCCTGCTTGAGTTTCTCAGCAGCTTGCTTTTCCTGTTCAGCCGAGTTCAGACTGTCAGCAATTTTGGCCTGCCGGTCAGCCAGCGCCTGCATTAGCGGTTTATATGCCACTTTTGTTAAAATAGCAACAAGTATAAGAAAATTTATAATTTGCGCTATAAGCGTCGCATTCAAATCAACCAATTGAGGGCCCTCCTCTTTCCGGCGTATAAGGGGAGCGCTGACAGAAAAATATGCGGTATCCTGCCAGTCGCCCGCTAACGCGTATATTACTTAATGAACGGGTTGGCAAATACAAGTACAATCGCGATAACAGCTGCGATAATAGGAATAGACTCGATCAAGCCTACGGAAATCAACATGTTTACGAGAATAGTTCCTTTTGCCTCAGGTTGTCTTGCCATTCCCTCAATTGCCTTAGAAGTTACTGCACCGTCACCAAGAGCTGCACCGATAGCGGCCAGACCGATAGCCAGACTTGCTCCAATAGCAGAAGCTGCGATAATAATAGCGTTTTCCACAAAAAACTCCTCCTTTTTTTCCTTGCTTATGAATAAGCAGCAGTTACACAAAAATTAATGGTGTTCGTCTTGCACAGAGTTGGACAGATACGAAATGGTCAGAATCGTAAAAATAAATGCCTGCACAATACCGACAAACACACTGAAAGCTAACCATGCCGTTGGTATAACATACGGCACGAGCATTCCCAAGATAATAAGCAGAATCTCACCGGCCAAAATATTACCAAATAGCCGGAAAGATAATGTAATTGGTTTTGCCACTTCTTCAACAATGTTGATAATGACAAAAGGGACGAAGGGCTCAAAGAAATGTTTGAAGTATTTTACAGGACCCTTGTTAATGGCTCCTATAACATGTACTAGCATAACTACCATTAAGGCCAACCCAAGTGTTGTATTAATGTCATTGGTTGGCGAGGTTAGCCCTGGTATCAAACCCAGTTCATTTCCAACAACCAGAAATAAAAATAGGGTAATAATCAGTGGTGCCAGCTTTCTCCCTTTTGGTCCCATATTGTTATCAATCTGTTCTAACAAGGCGATCACAGCCATCTCTAGGAAGTTCTGCCAGCCACGTGGGACAATCTCGGCCCTGCGGGTGGCAATTACCGCTAGAAAAATTACAATCCCCATTGTTAGCCACGTCATGTACAGAGTATCCAGATTAAAGGTGAGGCCGGCAAAATGCGCCAACTTATGTACCCCAATCTCGTGGCCTCCTCCACCATGTTCCATATCTCATTCTCACTCCCTTCATAAGTTTATTTTTGACTTTCCTACATTTGTTACCAGTCCTGAGACCACAATACACACGGCTTGTAACATTAGTACTATATGAAGTGAGAATAAACCCACTACCGCCGCCCAAAAGTTAATGCCGGGAATCTTGACTGATAAAACAAGTATGGAAATCATAAATCCATACCGAAATAACCAGCCTGTCCGCATTGAGGCAATGGCTTTGCCCTGTGGAAGTTCTGCGCTTTTTTTTACTTTGTGACACATGTACAGAAAATAAAACAGGCTGCTTGTCCAGCCTATTAAAAAGCCGGGCATTATGTATACTTTTCTGAATAATGAAGCGCCAAGGATTATTACTAACCCCCAGAGCAGCATGTGCAGAAGAAATTGCCGTATTAGGCCGTTATAGGTATCACTAAACTGCATTTTTAGCAAAAAAACCATCCTTTATAACTTGATAATTTTTTTGTAAGTAGACCACAATCCAGCTAGCATACCTACCACAATCCCTGATACAGTACACCATGGAGAACTGGCAAAGAAGTTATCAAGCCACCGGCCGCCAAACAAGCCTACCGCGATCGTAGCCACCATTGTCAGGCCAATATTGCCGGCCACACCAAGTGCAGCCCAAGTATTTCCGGGTTTTTCCGGCATAGCCTCACCTCATATAGCTCCGCCTATGCTGCTTATTATAACCAACATAGTAAAAAGCTATTATTATATGGCAAATCCTTGCAAAAGGCCGATATTCGGGATATATATTCTATACTGTATCGCAAAACTCCTGCTATTATGTTACAGAAAACAAGAAAAATTTAACCAATTTGCATTATTTGAAACAAATTTGTCACTTACTGCTAGCTTCAAATTCGTTTGGCATACTTGAAATTAGCTGGTGTTTATATAATATAGCGTTGACAATACGGCTGGATGCCTTACCGTCTCCATAAGGATTTACCGCACTTGCCATACGATGATATTCCTGTCCGTTAATAATAAGTTCCCGTGTCTCACGATATACCCGGTCTTTATCGGTGCCGATAAGTTTAACTGTACCGGCAGTTACTGCCTCTGGTCGCTCGGTCGTATCCCTAAGAACCAGAACAGGTTTGCCAAGAGCCGGCGCTTCTTCCTGAATGCCGCCGGAATCGGTGAGTATCAAATAAGCTCTGGCCATAAGATTGGCAAACGGTTGATAATCAAGCGGGTCAATTAGATGCACGCGGTCAAGTCCGCCCAGCTCCTCCTGCACCACCTGACGCACCAAGGGGTTTTTATGAACCGGAAAAACAATCTCAACATCAGCATGCTGATTAACAATGTCTTTTAATGCCTGATACACATGGCGCATCGGTTCACCCAAATTTTCGCGGCGATGGGTGGTAACCAAAATAACTTTACGGCTATAGTCAATGCTTTGCAGCAGCGGATCGGTAAATTTATAATTAGCATCTACAGTAGTCTTTAATGCATCAATTACGGTATTACCGGTTACAATTACCGTTTTGGGGTCAATATTCTCCTGCAGCAGGTTGTTCCTGGCAGTGGTTGTCGGCGCAAAGTGTATGTCTGTCAAGGAGCCTGTCAGCTTACGGTTCATTTCCTCCGGATAAGGCGAATATTTATCACCGGTACGCAAGCCAGCTTCAACATGTCCAATGACAGTCTGGTGATAAAAAGCTGCCAGAGCACCCGCAAAAGTTGTTGTCGTATCGCCGTGAACCAGAACAATATCAGGCTTTTCTTCGCTTAACACCTTGTTCAGTCCTTGCATGGCCCTGCAGGTAATATCAAACAGGGTTTGGCCCTGACTCATGATGTCAAGATCATAATCCGGCGTAATCTTAAATAAGCCCAATACCTGATCCAGCATTTCCCGATGCTGGGCAGTTACCGCAACGACCGGGGTTATGTATTCAGGATATTTTGCTAATTCAAGGACAACAGGTGCCATTTTTATGGCTTCCGGCCTAGTACCAAAGACAGTCATAACTTTAATGCGTGACATAGTAAGAATGCTCCTTCCATTGGCAACAAGTGGATTTTTTCACTTTTCTTCTAATAAATTCAAGGCGGGCAAATTGCCCGCCTATTCGTCCAAAATCTATTCCGTTAACGGTATTAATGGCTTTTCACCGAGGAACTCTGTTTGAGCGCCCCGTCATTATTACTCAGCACACCAATTTTTTTAGCTCCAAGGCAGGCAACAACAATAATTGCCAGGATAATTATGAAAGCATATGCTTTGCTTACTTCAGTAAGAGCAATAGCACTTACACCCAAGAAACCGCTAATTACATACATCAAGAGTACTGCCTGCTTCTGGGTTAAGCCCATCGCCAAAAGCCGATGATGCAAATGCCCTTTATCAGGTTTAAAAATCGGCCGTCCATTCATATAACGGCGAATAATCGCAAAAGCCGTATCCATGATCGGCAAGCCTAAGGCCACAATCGGAACAACCAGCGCAATGGTTGCGGCGCTCTTTACAGCACCCAATATGGAAACAGCCGCAAGCATATATCCTAAAAACATGCTGCCGGTATCACCCATAAAGATTTTGGCCGGATTAAAGTTGTGCTGCAAAAAGCCAAGGGCACTGCCCGCCAATGCAGCCGTCAAAATCGCCACTGTCCAAAAGTTTTGCTCAAGCGCCACTAACAAAATAGTGAGCGAAGCAATTGTCGAAACTCCGGCCGCCAGCCCGTCAAGGCCGTCAATCAGGTTAACGGTATTGGTAAGGCCAACCACCCACATAAGCGTAAGCGGGATTGACAGGTAATTGACATAGATCATATCACCAAACGGATTGGTCAACCATTCAATCCTGATATCAAACATAACTAATATTGCAGCCGCTACAATCTGACCCAGCAGCTTAACTTTCGCTGACAACTGCATCAAATCATCAATAACACCAACGGCCAAAATAACAGTGCCGCCTAATAACAGGCCTAAAATTTCATGACTAATATGCATACTGGACAATACAGCCAGTACAAAACCAAAATATATCGCCAACCCACCCATACGGGGAATTGGAGTAGTATGCACTTTACGGGCGTCCGGGGCATCCAAAGCGCCTGCCTTAATGGCCAATTCTTTAACTTTAGGAGTAATAAAATAGGCCGCTGCCAGTGCAACAGAAAAAGCCACTAAATATGTTTGCATATAATAACACCTCATTTCTACGCAACACTCATTGTACCTTATCCACCTGAAACTTGTCAATCTGTGATAAGGTATTTAGGACGTACGAACCATCGCCTTCCGGTGAATGGCTGACATTCGTCCTGACAAGGGCGGCAAGTAGCTGTTATAGTATTTTCATTATCAATAACTATATGCACTAAATTAGTTGCAATATACCAAGCTTAGCCGCTATCGCCTGTTACCAGACCTGATGTTCCTCAGGCGGCATTACCGGCAATAACCTTTACGGCGCAACTTGCTCACATGCCCGGCAACAAGCTCCGGAATATTTACCGCATGCCGTTCCGCCAAAATATACATCATGGTAAAACAGCATTGCGCCACATCCAGTAGTTCTAACGCGGCGCCTTTATTAACCTCATTACTGTCAAGACGGTTTTTTTCCCCGGAAGCACCGGCATGTTTTCCCAAAAACTGAGTAAGCTCACCAAGCTCTTCCTGAATCTTACACACAGTAGTCAAGAGTGTTACATTGGCAATCTCCAGGTGCGGCAGGCTAATGCATTTATAGTTACCGCCCTGCGGATTTTCAACTGTGGCTATGCGGTAACTTTGCCTGTCATCGTAAGAATAGCCTTTATCTGACAGCTTGCCAAGGTGCTCACCAATCAAGCTGTCGGCAGCAATACCAAAGGAATCTTCCATAACAAAAATCATAGTTACACAGGTTTGCGCCACATCCAAAAGCTCTTCCTTGACATCGGCAAGGAAGACAAGTGCCTGCGGCTGTTTCGTGAGTTCCTCCGGACTTAAGTTTTCCCATAACATAAAATTCAGTACAGCCCGAGCCAGTTCCCCAGCCTCTTCCATGGCTTTTAGCAAGGTTGAATCCAAAGTCGGAGTAAGATTATTAAGTTTCGGTAAGTAAATAGCTTCTAACATCGAACTCTCCTGCACAATAGCAAAATTAACAACCTATATTACTACTACGACATTTACGTCACTACTGTATTCGTCAAAATCTGGTAAATCCCTCTTCTTTGGCTTAGCAATACAGTAAATTCCCAACAAGAATCAGCTATATATAAGCACAATTATCCGAAACAGACATACTCAATACCGGCTTCGGCAATCAACTTTTCAGCCAGCTTGTCAGGATAACTATACTGATACACAATACGCTTAATGCCAGCATTTATGATGATTTTAGTACAGGACGAACATGGCTGATGGGTAGAGTAGATGGTAGCATCCCGGATAGACACACCATACATAGCAGCCTGTACAACGGCGCTCTGTTCGGCATGAAGCCCCCGGCAAAGTTCCTGGCGCTCGCCTGATGGCACCTGTCTGTCAGCCCGAATACAGCCGACATCACCACAATGCGGCAAGCCGCGAGGTGCGCCATTATACCCGGTAGCCAAGAGCCGCTGGTCTTTGACAATAACAGCGCCTATCTGTCGACGCAAACAAGTCGAGCGGGTAGCAACCACTTTGGTTATATCCATAAAATATTCGTCCCAGGAAGGCCGGGTACATTCTTTATTATCACTCATGCGAGTTACCTCCTTGACCAAACAGTGTCCTAACAGTTTATTCAAGGAACATGCAAAAAATAACTGTTTACTTTGTGCCGAAAATACGGTCTCCGGCATCTCCTAAACCAGGTACAATATAGCCATGTTCGTTGAGATGGCTGTCAACTGCCGCCACATAGATTTCTACATCAGGATGATGGGAGTTAACCATATTTACGCCTTCCGGCGCAGCCACAAGACACATCAGTTTAATATGCTTGGCGCCTCTGGCCTTAAGCATTTCAATAGCGGCAACCGATGAACCGCCGGTGGCCAGCATGGGGTCAATCACGATAAGTTCGCGTTCTGCCACATCAGTAGGCAATTTGCAGTAGTATTCCACCGGCTGCAAGGTATCATGGTCACGATATAAGCCGATATGCCCCACCTTGGCTGCAGGAATGAGCTTGAGAATGCCGTTTACCATTCCGAGACCAGCCCGCAGAATAGGCACAACACCAATTTTCTTGCCTGACAACATTTTGCAGTTGCAGGTAGTAAGCGGCGTTTCCACTTTGGTTTCTTCCAGCGGCAGATTCCGGGTTAACTCATAGGCCATGAGCATGGCAATTTCTTCCAGAAGTTCACGGAATTCTTTGGTACCTGTCCTGACATCACGAATTAGTGACAGTTTATGTTGAATTAATGGGTGATCAATAACTTTTACCTGCATACATCATCTCTCCTTATGCGTATAACGGATATTTCCGGCATAATTCGTTCACCATCGACCGCGCTTTGTCCTGTACGGCGCTATCTTCCGGATTGCTTAATGCCAGAGCAATTATATCGGCAATTTCCACCATATCAGCCTCAACCATGCCCCTTGAGGTAACGGCCGGCACACCGATACGTACACCGCTTGTTACCAGCGGACTTGCCGGGTCATTAGGAATCGCGTTCTTATTGACAGTAACGCCTACTTCATCTAGCAGGTGTTCTGCTTGTTTACCTGTTAAATTTTGTGCTCGCACATCAACCAACAAGAGGTGATTGTCGGTACCGCCCGAAACCAGAATAAAGCCTTTTTGTTTAAGACGTTCAGCCATAGCCTGGGCGTTTTTGATAATTTGTCCCTGGTAATTGCGGAATTCCTGGCTAAGTGCTTCCTTAAACGCTACCGCTTTGGCTGCAATCACATGCATTAACGGGCCGCCCTGTATCCCGGGGAAAACAGCTTTGTCAATGGCTTTTGCGTACTGGGCACGACACATAATCAAGCCACCACGCGGCCCGCGCAGTGTCTTGTGGGTAGTTGTGGTAACAATATCAGCATGCGGTACCGGACTTGGATGAAAACCGGCAGCCACTAGACCAGCAATATGCGCCATATCTACCATCAGCATGGTGCCGGCATCCCGGGCAATTTGACCCAGCCGTTCAAAATCAATAATGCGGGCATAGGCACTGGCACCAGCTACCAGCATCTTGGGTTTGTGCTTAAAGGCTAATTCGGCAACCTGATCATAATCAATCCGATGATTAACCGGATCAACACCATAAGCAACTACATTAAAATATTGTCCGGAAAGACTTACCGGGCTGCCATGTGTCAGATGGCCGCCATGAGCAAGGTTCATACCCAAAATAGTATCTCCCGGTTTTAAAAAGGCAAAATACACAGCCGTGTTGGCCTGTGCGCCTGAATGCGGCTGAACATTGACATGTTCGGCTCCGAAGATTTCTTTGGCCCTGTCAATAGCTAACTGTTCCACAACATCCACATATTCACAACCGCCATAATAACGATGTCCGGGATAGCCTTCGGCATATTTGTTGGTAAGTACCGAGCCTTGCGCCTCCATTACGGCTTTGCTGACAAAATTCTCAGATGCGATAAGCTCCAGCTTATTTTGCTGACGAGCACGCTCCTGGTCAATAGCCTTTTTTACGTCCGGATCCACTCCTGCAAGTATTGTCATTAAAAATTCCTCCTCCAGATGTTGCACAGATTATGTTAGCATAGCTCGTAAATTGCACGTGCGCCGCCGATTAGTTTAGGTCTGGTATGGGCTGCCGTCAGATAGGCATGCCCAATATGTTTTTGTTCCAGGCGTACAGGAATGGCCACACGTTTAATGTGCATGCCAATAAGCGTACTGCCAATATCAAGACCGGCATGAGCGGTAATATGTTCTACCACTACCGGATTTACAAATTCGCGCATGGCCTGAGCCGCCAGCGCGCCACCGGCTTTAGCCACCGGAATGACGGTAACTTGTTCAAGATGGTAGGTTCCAGCTGTCGACTGCTCGACAACCAGCGCCCGATTAAGATGTTCGCAGCATTGTATTGCCAAAGCAACCTGATTCCAGGAACAAACCTTCATAAGACTTGATAAAATTCGGGCAGCCACCACATCAGAACCATAAGAGCCAATGCGTTTGCCTTGTACTTCACTGGTACTGCAGCCCACCACCAGAATATTGCCGGGTTTTAGCTGCGCCCTCTTTATCAGTTCTTCAGCCGCCTGCGTTGTCTGCCGGCCAATTGTCGCCAGGTCTGTATCCATTGGTTTCCTCACTCCAATTTACATACATATGTATACGTTTGCAAGCGGTATCAATACACCACCTGCCTGTTAGCTGCCAGTCCTGTAGTTAATTTTTTTCTAATTCCATAATCTTGTCCACCCGGCAAGTATGACGCCCTCCGGCAAATTCGGTTTTAAGCCATACTTCGACAATCATCCTGGCCAGGCCACAGCCAATCACACGTTCTCCCAGTGTCAAAATGTTGGCATCATTATGTTCCCGCGACATTTGTGCAGAAAAAACATCATTACAGAGAGCTGCCCTAATGCCCTTGATTTTATTAGCTGCGATACTAACACCAATACCTGTCCCGCACACAATAATGCCCCGTTCATACTCACCGCCGGCCACTGCTTCGGCTACTTGACGGGAGATGTCGGGGTAGTCAACCGACGCCGAGGTATATGTGCCAAAATCATGGCTGTCTACCTTAAGTTCGTCTAGCAAAACCTTAATTTCTTCTTTTAATCGCAAACCGCCATGGTCGCTGCCAATTGCAACTTTCATTACAGTAACACTTCCTATCTATATTTGCGCATCTTTTCTCATTCAACGCTAATCACTTTTTTCCTGCTAATTTTACAATTTTTCCCCAGGACAAGTTTAGCAGTTGCTGCAGTTGCTGTGCACAACTATAGTACTCAGCTTCGCTGCCGCCAAACGGATCTGTAACATCGCCTGTCACACCGGCAAACTCAGTTAGCGTATATATTTTCCCTGTCATACCAGTTACTTCTGCCACCGGCAGCAGACCAAATATCGCTCGTTTATGAGCATTTGTCATCGCAAGCACCAAATCTGCCTCTCGTAGCTCTGCCACATCAAGTTGTTTGGAATAATGCTTGTCCAATTGCAAGCCGTTCTGGCGCATGATAGTTTGCGCATGCTTTGAAGCAGGCTGCTGCCAGGCCGAAACACCTGCAGAATCCACAACAACTTCACCGTCCAGGCCCGCCTTTTTAACCATGTCAGTAAGCAAAGCAGCCGCCATCGGGCTGCGGCAGGTATTGCCGGTACACACCAATAGAATCTTAAACATTGGTTTACCCCTTTCTATTTTGTGTCAGGAAAAATCTTCTCATACCTTGTTGTTACGCCAGTTTATATGTCGCAGCAGGCAAGCGCCGCTTCCGGCAGCTCCCGTTTTGCATACTAGAAGATGGCCGTCCATAAAAGGTGTATTCCTAGTATTGTGAGCACGCCGCCACCAACCAATTCCGCCCTGCGGCCGATATAGCGCCCCAGCTTACGGCCTAAGCCCAGCCCAAAGAGCGCAATAACAAAAATCACACTTCCTAAAATCAGGCTCAGCCTAAGCAAATCAACGTCAATCATTCCCAGACTGAATCCTGCCGCCAGTGCGTCAATACTGACACTGGCAGCCAACAGCACCAGTGTTGCTCCCTGCAAAGGGCTGCCGTCCACAACTTCTTTCCGGCCCTGCATATTATCTTTAACCATATTGACGCCTAAACAAACCAGCACCAGAGCACCGATAATCGCCGCAAAATTTTGCACACTGGCAGCCGGCCAGTCGATATGGTAGGCGCCGACATGTTCAACAATACTTCCCAGCCAATGCCCGATATGGTATCCTATCAAAATCATGATAATGTGAAAAAGGGCAAACACCAACGCCGAACGCAAAATCAGCAGCCGGCGCACTTTATTCATACCAATAGGCACAGCTACCGAAAACAAATCTGTTCCCAGCGCCATGCTCAGGACAACCAGTTCAAACCAGCTCATCTTACCACCTCCGCTGGTAATGTATATGTACCGGTGGCAGGCAATATGAGCAATCCTCATCAGGTTACTCGCGAATAATACGATATCCTGCTGCTTTGCGCAGCCTGTTCATAACAGCAAGTCCCAGTCCCTTTTCGGCAAGACCTTCGGCATAAATGACATCTACCGGCGCATTGTCAAAACTCCTGAGATTCTCATACAAATTTGCAGCAATAACAGTCGCATCACCACGTCGCCCATAGACTGCTGTTCTAACCTCTGGCGGCAGACTATCTGCCAACTCGGCCGACACGATTGCGCCAACAGTTTTTCCTGTGGCCAGAGCCTGGTCAATCTCGCGTTTTATCAGCCTGGCTGCAGTCACAGGTTCGCTTTCCACCAAAAAAAGCGGTGCCGCCGGCGCATAATGCGTGTATTTCATTCCCGGCGACTTAGGAATAGCCTGGGCACCGGCCAGTGTCGGATCAACCTCGACTTCGCCGAGCACCTCCACAAGCATTTCATAGGTAATGCCGCCAGGCCGAAGGAGGGTCGGCACCGGAGTAGTGCAATCCACTACTGTTGATTCTACGCCAATATCACAGGAGCCAGCATCAATTACAGCGGCAATTTTTCCCTCAATATCCGCCAGTACCGCCTGTGCGGTTGTCGGACTTGGCCGTCCTGAAGTATTGGCACTGGGAGCTGCAATCGGTACGCCGGCCAGCCGTATCAATTCTCTTGCAACCAGAGAAGATGGCAGTCGGATAGCCACTGTATCGAGGCCACCTGTCACAACATCAGGCACAATTGGCTGACGTTTAACCACAATAGTAAGCGGTCCTGGCCAGTAGCGTTCTATCAACGCCGCCGCATTAGGCGGAACGTGCGCTGCCAGTGTTGTCAATTTATCAACAGCATCAATATGTAAAATAAGCGGATTATCACTGGGCCGCCCTTTGGCTGCAAAAATAGCTTTTACCGCCTGTTCATTCAGTCCATTGGCACCAAGACCATATACCGTCTCAGTTGGAAAAGCCACAAGCCGACCTTGTTGCAGCATAGCAGCCGCTTTCGCCAAAATCTCCAGGTCCGGTTTAACCGGATCAACTTTAAAATATTCAGTATGCAATCTATTCATCTCCATGAAAAAACCAATTCTCCCAGCTTAAAGCAGCCGGAAAACTACAACTCGTTCAATACCGGCGTAATCCTTGATAATAGCTTCGGTTGTCAGTCTGTTTCCGGCATTAGCCAGCGCGGCAACTTCCTTTGCCTGGTTAATTCCTACTTCCACGGCAATAAATCCACCTGGGCGAATATATTCTGCCCCCGCAGACACAATCCGGCGATAAAAATCAAGACCGTCTGCTCCGCCTGCCAGCGCCATATGCGGCTCCTGCCGGACCTCCGGACTAAGTCCGGCAATATCGCCATCCGGAATATACGGCGGATTCGATATAATCGCATCAAATTTTTGCCCGGTTAAGGGCTGCAGCATATCTCCCTTTAGACAGGTCAGCCGGTCTTTAACCCCATGCCTCACGGCATTTTCCCCGGCAACCGTTAACGCTTCCGACGAAATATCAACTGCCACCCCCACAGCAGCGCTTAGCTTTGCAAGAATACTGACAATAATAGCCCCGCTGCCTGTTCCCAGATCGGCAATCGCCGGTGCATTAGCTAAGGCTAGTCGGTCAAGTGCGGCTTCCACCAGAATTTCGGTATCAGGCCGGGGAATCAGCACAGCCGGACTAACCACAAAATCCATCCCCATAAATTCCTTATAACCGTTAATATAAGCAACCGGCGCATGCGTAGCCCGCTGTTTAACAGCCTGTCGGTAGGCTGCCAGTTCGCCCGTAGTTAGTGGTTGATCAAAATGGGTATAGAGATACAGTCTGTCCTTACCCAGTATATGGCAAAGCAGCACCTCGGCATCCAGGCGGGGATTATCCATCCCCTTGGAGCCGAAGTACTGCCTAGTCCAATTTACAATTGAAGATATCGTCCATTCTTCCATTATTCTACATCCCGCAGTTTCTCGCTTTGTCCGACAGATACCAGTGCCGAAATAAGTTCATCCAATTCGCCATTCAAAATAAAATCAAGCTTGTGCAGTGTCAGACCAATACGGTGATCGGTAACTCGTCCCTGGGGAAAATTATAAGTACGGATACGTTCACTGCGGTCACCGGTACCAACCTGACTCTTGCGGTTTTCTGCCACTTCGGCGGCCTGCTCGGCCTGCGCCAGTTCCAGCAAGCGGGCTCTTAATACTCGCATCGCCTTGTCTTTATTTTTAAGCTGTGATTTTTCATCCTGGCATTGCACCACTACCCCTGTCGGTAAGTGGGTAATACGTACCGCTGATTCGGTTTTGTTAACATGCTGACCGCCAGCGCCGCTGGCGCAGTAGGTGTCAATCCGCAGGTCATTGGGATTAACGTCAATATCTACATCTTCGGCTTCCGGCAACACCGCCACAGTTACCGTTGAAGTATGAATCCGGCCGCTTGATTCGGTGGTCGGTACGCGCTGCACACGATGCACACCGCTTTCATATTTGAGCTTGGAATACGCTCCATCACCCTGGATAGAGAATACTACTTCCTTGAATCCGCCCAGTTCAGGCGCGTTGGCATCCAGCATTTCGGTGCGCCAGCCCTGATTTTCGGCATAACGGGTATACATGCGGAATAAGTCGCCGGCAAACAGTGCAGCCTCATCGCCGCCGGCACCGCCCCGAATTTCCACAATTACGTTTTTGTCATCATTGGGATCTTTAGGCAACAGTAAAATCCGCAGTTCTTCCTCCAGACCGCCGATTTTTCCTTGAGCCTCATGGTATTCGGCTTCCACCATTTCCCGGAACTCATCGTCAAGTTTGTCTTTGAGCATTTCCTTGGCATCGGCAATCGCCTGCAGCGTTTGTTTGTATTCCCGAAACTTTTCCACAACCAACGTCATTTTGCTATGGGCTTTGGTCAGTTTCTGCCACTCGACCATATCGGCCATGACTTCCGGGTCGCTGATCCGGCCTTCCAGCTCGAGAAATTTATCTTCCAGCGCCTGCAATTTATCCAGCATTTGTTTTCACCTCTATATCTTGGTCGGGGCGCACAGCATTTAGTGCTGCGATAGCTACTTCAATCTGATCGTCGCTGGGCTCACGAGTGGTTAGCTGTTGCAGCCACAGACCTGGCGTAATGGCACAAGTCACCCAACGGGCTTTGCTGCGTCCGGCAAACCGGATAATTTCGTAGGCAATACCGGCCACAACCGGCAGTAAAACAACCCTCGATAAAATCCGCAGCCACAGGTCAGGCCAACCTAAAAAGGCGAACATAATAATACTTACCACCATGACAATAAGCAAAAAGTTAGTGCCGCACCGCGGATGCAGGCGGCTGTATTTGCGAATATTTTCTACTGTCAGTTCCTCGCCGGCTTCATAGGCGTGAATGGTTTTATGCTCAGCACCATGGTATTGAAATACCCGCTGAATATCTTTCATGAGCGATATTCCCCAAATATATAGGAAAAAGATAACCAGCCGCAAAATTCCCTCAAAGGTGTTAAGCAGCCGGGAATCAGTCACAGCACTATGAATATATTTAGCCGCAAAAGTCGGGATAACGACAAACAGTACAATTGCCAGACCTAGTGAAAATATCATGGTCATAGCAATTTCCTTTGTAGACAAGGTCTCTTCTTCTTCGCCGGCCGCCTGCGCGGAAAACGACAAAGCCTTAAGCCCGTATATCAACGATTCGGCTAAAGCAACCACACCGCGAATCATAGGTTTTTTCAAAATAGGATAACGGTCGGCAATGGAAGTCAACCGTTCCTGTTGAATTGCAATATTGCCGGACGGTTCGCGCACGGCAGTAGCGATAACTTTCGGACCACGCATCATGACACCTTCGATGACAGCCTGACCGCCAACAAAAGGTTTTTTCTCGCTCATGCTCTTCCGCCCTCCTTATTCTTGTTTGTATATAAGTACAGCAGAGCATTCCTGCTCTGCTGCCCAGATGTTGTTCAGTTAGCTAAGCTGCTTTATTCCTTGGTCGCGCTACCAAAACGTTTGTTGAATCTTTCCACGCGGCCGCCAGCTGCGATTTGACGCTGTTGACCGGTATAGAACGGGTGGCATTTAGAACATACATCTACACGCAGTTCTTTTTTAACCGAACCGGTAACAAATGTATTGCCACAACCGCAAACAACTTTGGCTTCACTGAATTGGGGATGAATTTTTTCTTGCATGTCTTGCACCTCACTTTATTAAAGCCACTAAAAATCAATTTATGCCTTGTAATTATAGCATATCAAATTACGCTATGCAAGTTATCTTACGGTATTTTCTTACGGTATTTTTGCTAATATCTCTGCAAAAATTCGGGTGAGCTCGAGATTACACCTGGTGGCGCCAGCATAAGCCAACATCCCTTTGCTTAGCCAAAAACCGGCATTAAACGCCAGCCACCAGACTATAGCCCAAATATGCCGCTGCTCCCCAAATAAATACAGCCGAAAATTTTCCAATTATCGCCAGAAAACTGCCTGAACTATCAAGACTTCCCAGCAGACGCCCGGCAAAGGCTAACCCGAAAAACCACAGCCAGGATACCAATATGCAGGCTGAAGTGAACAAAATTTTGCCGTCGTCCGTATACTGTAATGAACTGGTGCCAATCACCCCAATGGTGTCTAAGATAGCGTGCGGGTTTAACAGCGACACCGAAGCGGCAAACATAATCTGCTTGGCAGGAGACAAGCCGCCGGTTGCGGCCAACTCACCCTCACCATTACTTTGCCAGGCAGCCCAGCCCATATAAACTAAAAATATAAAACCCCCGACCAGCAGTGCGGTTTTCAGCCAAGCAAAACTGAGTATTACCAGCGAAACTCCCAGTACAGCCGCCAAAATAAGCAGCGTATCGCAAATACCTGCTGTCACCACTGCCGGCATAGCCTGCCACAGCGAAGCCTGCAGCGCCCCCTGGTTAAAAACAAATAGATTTTGTACACCTAATGGCAATATCAGGCCAAATGCCAAAATAATACCATGGAAAAATGCCTCCATTATATCCTGTATTTCCCTCCTTAGCTTCGATACAGCTCTAGTCTGCGGTGGCGTAAGAGCGGTAGTTCTTCGCGCACTCTGTCTATTGTTCTAAAGTCAATTTTAGCCGTAATTACTGATTCCTCCTGATTGGCCATTGCCAGCACCCTGGCCCAGGGGTCGGCAATGATCGAGTGCCCATAGGCTTTATATTCAGCCGCTGCATTTAATGCCGGGGACGCCCCAATTACGTACACCTGATTGTCAACTGCCCTGGCCCGCATAAGCAGTTCCCAGTGGGCAGGCCCGGTTATCGGCCCAAAAGCTCCCGGATAAACCAATATTTGTGCACCTTGCAATACCATTGCTCTGGCCATTTCCGGAAAGCGCACATCATAGCAAATCGCCACGCCGATTTTCCCCATAAATGTATCCACCAGCGTCAGGCTGTCGCCGGCGGTCAGAGTCTTAGATTCCTGAAAAACCGTCCCATCCTTGATACTCACATCAAACAAATGGGCTTTACGATGGCGTCCGATTAGCGTCCCCTCTTCATTGAAGATAAAGCTGGTATTATAAATATTTCCGGCTTCATCACGTTCCGGAATGGAGCCGCCGACAAGGATGATCTGATGTTTTGCCGCACACTCAGCCAGCATATCAATTGTCGGTCCATCCGGATAGATTTCTGCATACTCAGAAAACAGATCAGATTGGTAAGGGCAGTTAAACATCTCCGGCAATACCACCAAGTCACTGCCCTGGTCAACTGCCTCGGCAATCATCTGACTTGCTTTCCGAATATTAGCCTGTTTATCATTCACAACGCCTAATTGACAAATTCCTACAGTAAATATCGACACATTTACCCCTCCGTTCGTCATTTTTCTCTTCCTTTTGACCATATACCAAAATTAATTAAAAACTGAAGGATTTTCTACTACCTTCTGTCGAATAGAATTGCTAGTATATTAGGAGGCTCGATCATGCAAAAAATCGCCATTTTACACTTAGAACCAAACATGGTGGTTGCCCGCAATATCTATAGCACAGAAGGCGTATTGCTATTAAGTGCCGATACTGTGCTAAACACATTACAAATTGAACGTTTACAGCAATTTGATCTGCCTAGTATTTATATAAAAAATCCCTTTACCGCTACTGTTGCCAATAGTGATCTTATTGACACTATTCCCGAAGTAGTCCGCGAAGAAACACGGGTACAGGCCGTACAGATTGTAAATGCGTCTTTCCAAAAACTTGCTCTTACTCAGAAATTGGATACCGAACCCTTCAAAGCAATTGCCGATTTTATTTTAGACGAAGTAATCAAAAATCGTGGCGCCATGATCCATCTTACCGATATCCGGACCCGCGACGGCTACACCTTTGGTCATTCGGTTAATGTCTGCGTTCTGGCTACCTTTACCGGTATTCAGCTAGGCTATGATACAACTCAGCTCAAAGAACTGGCCTTGGGTGCTTTACTCCATGATACCGGCAAAATGCTCGTCCCCAAAGAAATTCTAACCAAACCAGGCCCGTTGACAGAGCAAGAATGCACAATCATGCAACAGCATGCGGATTTGGGTTTTGAGCTTCTCCGCAAGCAAGGGGATATTCCCCTCCTATCAGCTCATATTGCTTATCAGCATCATGAAAGATTTGACGGTACCGGCTATGCCCGGGGCTTAAGCGGTGCGGATATTCACGAGTATGCCCGTATTGTGTCTATTGCTGATGTCTATGATGCCTTAACGTCAGATCGCCCTTACAAAGAAGGCTGTTTACCGCATGAAGCTTACGAGATTATGATGTCTCTGGCAAATACTCATTTTGATCCTGATATTCTGAAAGAGTTTCTAAATCAGATTGCCCTGTATCCGCTTGGCAGCATTGTCCAGCTTAATACCGGCGAAATTGCACTTGTAACCCAAGTAACTCCCGGACTGCAAACCCGCCCCTCCTTAAAAATCTTGATTGATGCCTATAACCGCCGTCTGAATAATGGCCCGGAAATTGCTCTGACACAACACCTGACAACCTTTATTTCTAAGGTATTTACGTCTACAGAAGTGCTATCCCTTGATACCTCTTCAAAACCACACCCAAACCGGCAGCACCCTAATAACATTTCCCAGAATTTTGACCCCAGACTGTAAGGCGGTGTTAAAACTCCGACCCAATCAAGTCTCCAGGTATATTAATTATATACTATTTTCCACCAACAGAAAACTGCGGCCAACCGGCACAGAAATTATAAGCACAATAAACAATAAAACTCAGCGGCATTCGCCCTGAGTTTTATTGTTTATTGTGCAATATTCACATCAGTCAATGTGGCAGCAAGTTTGAGCAATTCTTCCCGGCTGAGCGCACCTTCCAGCGTAACTTCCTTATCGCCAACAGTAACCGTTACTTTATTACGGTCAGGTGCCTTAATTTTCATATCGACCGTTTCCTTAACAACTGCCCTTTTTGCTTGAATTCCAGGTAGAGTTGGTTCTGTTGACTGCAAAACCTCGGCCCGTTTAGGTGCCTGTGTAAGAATAATTTCATCAGGAGCACCTTTGCGATAGATCTGGCGAATGATGTTACTGACAGAATCTATGGTGACACTGTCGGCTTTGCGGTCAGCCAGGGCCAGCATGGTTTCTGTCTTGGCCGGAGTCGTCGGCGTAGGCAGCCCTAAAGCCACACTGGGCTGTGGCTCACCAGGAAGTGTTTCGTCTTGCATTACTACCTTGGCATCAACGACCGGAGCAGGTTTTTCCGCCGGTGCCGCTGACGGTTCTGTCAGGTTCGGCGGCGCAGGTGCAATGGCTGCCGGCTGTGGCGGTTCGACAGTTGGTGACGGCACCGGTTGCGGCTGCTTAGCCAGCTGTAGTTCTTGTGTTGTTGGCGGCATAATATATAAGAAGGCAGCTACCGCGGCGGCTGCCGCCACACCGGTACAACCGGCCCATACCCGCTGCAGCCTTTTCTTGCGTTTTTCCCTGGCAATAGCTTGAGCACTCTCTTCCACAATATGTTGTAACACGGCCGGCGGCGGCGCAAGCGGCGCTGCTGTCTTAATCAGGCTGACAGTCGACAACAGCTCGGCAAATTCCTCGTCCTCCTGGGAGTCATCAAACGGCAGGCCTTGATTAAGGCTGTCAATCGCTGCCGATAAAAGTTCTGCTTGTCTTTTTTCCTTATTCTCAGTATCAGGCACCGACTTCACCTCCTCCGCCCAGGCCATTTTCCGCAAATAAATCCTTAAGTTTTTTAAGCGCGCGCTGCTGCAGCATTTTTATAGCTGCGGCACTTTTGCCCATAATTCTGGCAACATCAGCTACCGCTACTCCCTGAATAATCCTAAGTTCAATCACCTGCCGCTGTTCTTCCGGCAAAAGCGTGAGCATTCTCGCCACTTCCTGGCGTTGCTCACTGTTTACGGCAGCTTCGTCCGGACGAGTGCCGGTATCAATGATCGGATCTTGGTATTGCGCAATGTCAAATACCTGGGGAGTACGCCCCTTTTTCCGGTAATAATCGGTAATAAGGTTAAGCGCAATCCGCGCCAAATAAGTTTTGAAAGTAGCGTTGGTTTCCTGATACCGCGGCAGTGCGGCCAGCGCCCGTAAGAACGTGTCTTGCGCAAGCTCCTGGGCGTCATCCTGGTTACCGGTTTTGGCTAAAGCCAAACGGTAGATAAATGGCCAGTAGGTGGTAACCAGCTCATTTAAAGCTGCCTTTTCACCTTCCCGCGCTTTGGCAATCATGCGATTTTCTGCCTCTGTCAAGCAATGTCACCACGCTTTTCTTTCACTGTATTAAACGTAATCTATATGCCATAAGTAACGGTGTTTTCCCGCTATAGTTTCTTCCAAATAACGCTAAAAATACGTTTGCCGGCACAATCCTCGGTTGCCTTACTTCACCAGAATATCCCCGAGGGTAAGCGGCAGTTGTTTTAGCTGCTCTTTTACTTCCTCAATTCCCCGGGTAAAGCCGACAGCGGCATCTTCTTCGGTAAAGCGCACTTTGACATCAAGGTTATTTTCATCATATAGGCGGAATGCCACATCGACAACACCGATATTTTCAGTCTCCAAACAAATCCTGAGCCACGTCTCGGTCACCTTCTGCCCTGGATTCTTTTTGTCTTCCTGTTCTTGATAATATATATGAATATAAGCCGGATAAGCAGTCTGCCCGTCGCCAAAATATAAAGGCATTGCCATTGTCAGCACTTTTTGAGCTTCCTGGCGCTCGGCTGTTACACCACTGGGTTTACCTATTGTATCAGCCAGCTCCTGCACCACTTTTATAGCTGCTTTAAGTTCTTCCGGGCTTTTTTCCTGCAGCATTTCAGCCATTTCAGCCAAAGCCTGCTGTCTAAGCACTGCGGCCTGGGTATTCTTAGGTTGCTGCGCAGCGAGCATGTCTGCCGCCTGATCCATAAACTTAGCAAATTCAGTGATCTTTTCCAGCGGCGATTTGCGGGATTTATTTAGTGACGACACTAGCTCTGCTAGTGCTGCCGATACTTGCGGCAGTTGCTGCCCGTTTTGCAGCACTCCGGTCACGCTTACCGACTTCCCGGTTACCGCTGTTTGTTGTACCACACCCGAAGGATTGGTCGTTGCCGCAGGTGTCTGCACAACTATCGGCGCCTGGGTGGCCGCTTGTGTCTGATTTGCCGGATTATTGGCTTGCTGGTTTTGAGAAGCCTGCAAATTTGCGGCTGTCTGCTGCAGATTTTTCAGTGTCTGTGCAGTAGGCATAGTTGCGTCATCCTGCTCCAATAAGTTTAACACAAATTCCTGCATCTCAGGCGGAAGATTTTGCAGGCTTTGCGCCAAACGCTGCGTCACCGCCGCATTGTTAGTGGTTGCAGCAGGATTTGCCGTCACATTCTGCTGCTTACCGGCTGCCGTTTGCGCAGCATCAGCCGGCGTACCTGTTGTGCCGCTCAGCATTTGGTCAGCCTGTTCGGCTACAGCAGCCTGCATGATTTTTACAGCTGCCGTTGTTTCCGGTGTCTGGTTCGCCTGCGGCAAAGCAGTTGCTCCCGCAGGCATGTCAGGCTGCGTATTGCCTGTAGTATTTGCGCGCGGCAAGTTTGCCGCCGTATCCTGCGGTTTCTGCAGTTTATCCCCAGCCGGTAAAGAAGCAGCCAGCTCCTTCAGCACTTTTGCCACTGCCGTCAAATCTTCTGGCGTTTCTCCCTGCCATACAGCGGCACTCTCTGACAATAGCTGCTTGCCGGCAGCTGTACGGGCCGGCAGTTGCACTAGTTGAGCTTCCTGATTGGACAAGCCGGCAGCTGTTTCCATAAGGTCAACCAGCATTGTCAGGTTTTCGCTTACTGTCCGTGGCGATTTTAAGAGCGCGACCAGTCCTTCAGTCAAAGCAGTCTGGGCGGACTGGTTCTGGTTTAAAACCTGCCGGACGAGCTCCCTGATCTCTGGCGGCAGGCTTTTCATAAGAGCTGTTCGGCTGGCAATCGTCCGAGCAAGCTCTGTAATCTCACTTGAAATATTACCTTCCAGCGCTACGGAGAAAGCTTTCGAGGAATTAACCTCCTTGCTTGTCCCTCCTTGCTGCACCTGAGCGGCATCTGCCGGTTGTCCGGTCTGCACCGCTTCCGATTTGGGCGCCGCCGCAGTCTGTTCTGTCCCATTAATTGTGGTAATAACAGCCATTGTATTGGCGGCATTCGCAATATC
>Ga0316604_10000371_pt1 | contig 58864 bp, 55 predicted proteins | sample OWC_soil_day20_C_FD_207650 | JGI IMG/M metagenome (GOLD analysis project Ga0316604, IMG submission 207650) | Wetland soil microbial communities from Old Woman Creek delta, Ohio, United States - OWC_soil_day20_CT | ecosystem: Environmental > Terrestrial > Soil > Wetlands | place: USA: Ohio...
AGTTCCGAGCGTAAGCAAGGAACATCCTACAAGAGTAGGAGAAAATCTGAGTCTAATCTCGAAATGTTCGTTAATACTTCACTTATCTGAATGTGTAGTTTTGAGGGAGCATACCGTAAAAGGATGCACACCTCTAATATATCCGGTGGCGATAGCTACGGGGTTCCACCTGTTCCCATACCGAACACAGTAGTTAAGCCCGTATACGCCGAAAGTACTTGGTTGGAAACGGCCTGGGAGGATAGGTAGTTGCCGGTTAAATCAAAAGACCACTCATTTTTATGAGTGGTCTTTTGATTTAACCGGCTATTTGATATGTATGATTGGTAAAATTAAAGAAGCACATGCTTCTGTTGTAAATGGCAGGAGCATGTGCTTCTTTAGAGTTATTATTTATATTTAATTAAATTATAGTTTGCAGATAAGCCCCATGCTGAGGCCTTTTAATTTATATTCGCCCATTGAACTACCTAGGTCAACTTTGTAGGTTCGATGGCTAAGATTTAACGCCAAGTTTTCGTTCATATCATAGGTTACGCCAACGTCAATATTAGTATCACTATCGGCTTTTTTCAAATTTACATAGCCAGTTAAGTTTCGGCCCAATCTGCTCTCAAAAGCTACCCCATAAAGAAATTTGCCATCAGAAGAATCATCGCTGCTGTAACCGTCATAGTCTTGGCTCCACCAGCGATAGCCAGCCATTACTTTAATATTTTTAGTAACGTCAAATTTGCCATAAACATCATTAGTATTTAGAGATAAATTTGACCAGTGGTCTTCTTGGCGTTCACCAACGATTGATAAATTTCTATCTAGCCGGTCAACAATAAATCCGCTAGCACTATAGTCCGGATCAGATGTCGTCCAGCTGCTACCACTGATTGAAGCAGAAGGCTGGGAGTATGTAAATCCAATAGCTGCTTGTTCTTCGTCTAAATTAACGGCAGGGGCAGCAAATCCGACATTAGCAGTGAATATCAGCCCTATAAGGCTTAAAAAAATAGTCTTTTTCATATTTATTCCTCCTAACATTTAATAACATTTGCTTCATATAGTGTTGTGAATATATGATTCATTGATAGGGCGCATTTGATTAGAGCGACCTATTTCACCTCCTCTCAGCGCCGTGAACATTGTTCCTTGATTATGGCAAGTTTGTAATAATTAACACTTAACTTCGTCGCTAGAATATCAAATTTATCTAACAGTTATGTTACAATATTGACAAAATTTAATATAGATTTTGTCAATATTATATGGCTATATTTTGAGAGATTTAAATTATACAATTGTTTTAAGTTAGTTCAACTTCTTAGAAAGAAGAGATACTGAAGAGCGTTCGGTAGTTGATGTTGTGTTGGTGGAGTGAGCTATTTTTTCCTGAAAATTGAGAATATAGCAATGTCTATTGACAAGTGTCTGGTGGCCTGATATATTAATCATTAATTAATCGTAAGAAAGTGCATCTAGGGTTCCGCTGCAGAGTGCAGGTCCGGACCGAGCGATGCAAAGTGCAGGTCGGCTTGCACTACACCGTGGGTATAAAAAACTCTGCGGAAGGTTTCTTGCATTGCAATGTAGGAGATTTTTAGCGGAGATTTTTGTATATCCAAAAGTTTTATCCGATGAATAACCCGTTCTAATACTCCATCCTCTACAGGCTGGAGCACGCGAACGGCTAATTCCCTGGATAATTCGACTAAAATTCAGATGGGGTTAAAACCCCATCTGAATTAAGTCTCATTTATAATTAAAAAAAATGAGTAAAAGAAATGACTGGGCAAAAAAGTAATAGCTATAGGCCGCTTCAGAGAGCCGGTGGTTGCTGCGAACCGGTGCGGAGGTTATTGCGAAATCTCACCCATGAACTTTTCCACTGAATGCATAATTAATATGTTTTAGGTGGAACCGTTGCCGGGCGTTAACCGGAAGTCGCAAGTTAGCGGCGTAACAAGTATAACAGTAGGGTGGTACCGCGACTAACGCCCCTATTGATGTCTTTAGACATCAATAGGGGCGTCTTTTATTTGACAAAAAGGAGGCTATTTAATGGAGCAACGGGTTATCAGGATATTTGATACTACCTTGAGAGATGGCGAGCAGACTCCGGGCGTATGTCTGGATATGGGTGAGAAGCTGGAAATCGCTCATGCCCTTGCCAAGATGAAAGTGGATATTATTGAAGCCGGTTTTCCATTTGCATCACCCGGCGATTTTGCGGCAGTTAGTGAAATTGCTGCTCAGGTTAAGGGGCCGGTAATTACCGGTTTGGCCAGAGCAAACATTGCGGATATTGACGCCGCCTATAAGGCTCTTAAACAAGCGGATAGAGCTAGAATTCACACGTTTATTGCCACCAGCGATTTGCATCTCGAATATAAACTGAAAATGACTAGAGAACAGGTGTTAGATGCAGCCGAACAGGCGGTTCGTTATTCCAGGAAGTATGTTGACGATGTGGAGTTTTCGGCTGAGGATGCTTCCCGCTCTGATAAGGATTTTCTTTGCCAGGTAATTGCGAGAGCAATTGCTGCTGGTGCCTCAACAGTCAATATTCCAGATACTGTTGGTTATACTACTCCTGCTGAGTTTGGGCAGTTAATTAGCTATATTCGCAAAAATGTACCCAATATTGAACAGGCAATAATAAGTGTTCATTGCCACAATGATTTGGGGATGGCGGTGGCAAACTCGCTTGCCGCGGTTCAAAACGGCGCAACACAAGTGGAATGTACCATTAATGGATTGGGTGAACGGGCTGGAAATGCTGCCATGGAGGAATTGGTTATGGCGCTTCATACTCGGCCTGACTATTATAAAGCTACAGCTGGAATAGATACTCGGCATATTTATAAGGTATCGCGGCTAGTTAGTGTGCTGACAGGGATTAATGTGCAGCCTAATAAGGCTATTGTTGGCGATAATGCTTTTGCCCATGAATCTGGTATTCATCAGCATGGTATGTTAAATAATCCATTGACTTATGAAATTATGCGGCCGGAGAACATTGGGTTAAGTCATAATGCTCTCGTTCTTGGTAAGCATTCAGGCAAGCATGCTTTTGAGGATCGGCTGAAGGAGCTTGGTTATGATTTAAGTGGTGAAAAGATCGGCGAGCTGTTTACTAAGTTTAAAGAGTTGGCTGATCGCAAGAAGATGGTGTTTGACAAGGATATTGAGGCGCTAATTACCGAGAAAGCTTCCGAGAAGGCAGAATGGTACCGGTTGATTTATCATCAGGTTATGAGCGGCAGTCAGACAACAGCAACTGCATCGGTGAAGATCGAAACTAGTCAGGAAGTTGTAGAGCAAGCGGCATGTGGTGATGGTCCAATTGATGCTACTTTCAAGGCCATTGATACTGCGACAGGGTTTGAAATGATACTTAAAGACTATCAGATTAAGGCTGTGACTTCTGGCGAGGATGCTCTGGGTGAGGCAACTGTTTGGTTAGAGAAAGACGGCCGAACAGTAAGCGGACGGGGGTTAAGCACCGATATTCTGGAAGCTAGCGCTAAGGCTTATGTAAGTGCTATCAATAAGATGTTGGCCACTGGCAGTCGATCAGACTCCGATACTGTGGCAGGAGGAAATTGATATTATGGGTATGACAATGACAGAGAAAATTTTTGCGCGTCACGCCGGAGTGGATCACGTTGTTCCTGGTCAGCTTATTAGATGCAAGGTTGATCTTGTGTTAGGTAATGATATTACGGCGCCACCGGCAATTAAGGAGTTTGACCGTATTGGCAAACCGGTCTTTGACAAGGATAAGATCGCGTTGGTACCGGATCACTTTACGCCTAATAAAGACATTAAGTCAGCGGAAATGGCTAAAAGCATGAGAGAGTTTGCCAAAAAGCACAATATTAAAAATTATTTCGAAGTAGGCCGAATGGGTATCGAGCATGTGCTGTTACCGGAGGTTGGACTGGTGGCTCCAGGGGAACTGATTATTGGAGCTGACTCTCATACCTGTACTTACGGAGCACTTGGGGCTTTCGCTACAGGCGTTGGTTCCACTGACATGGGTGCGGCTATGGCTACTGGGGATACATGGTTTAAGGTGCCAAGCAGCATTAAAGTGGTACTGACAGGGAAAATGCCGCGGTGGGTAAGCGGTAAAGATGTTATATTGACGTTAATTGGTATGATCGGAGTTGACGGTGCCCGCTACCAAGCACTAGAGTTTGTAGGCGAAGGTGTAGCCGAACTTACAATGACAGACCGTTTAACGATTTCTAATATGGCAATTGAAGCCGGAGCCAAAAACGGAATTTTCCCTGTTGATGCGGTGACACTAGAGTATATTAGCTCCCGTGTAAACCGTGACTATATTAGTGTGAGCGCTGATGGTGATGCCATTTATGATCGGGTAATAAATATTGAACTTGATAAGCTAACACCTGTAGTAGCATTGCCTCATTTGCCGGAGAATGTGCGGCCGGTAGGCGAAGTAGCCGAGACGGTGATTAATCAGGTGGTAATTGGCTCCTGTACCAATGGGCGGATTGAAGACTTAGCTCAGGCGGCGGAGATTATTGCTGGACGGCAGATTCATCCGGATGTACGAACGATTGTTATTCCTGGCAGCCAGGCAGTATATATGGAAGCAATGGCCAAGGGATATATCGAGTCATTTATTAAAGCTGGGGCGGTTGTAAGCACCCCGACATGCGGACCTTGTTTAGGGGGGTATATGGGAATATTAGCGGCCGGTGAGCGTGCGGTGGCTACGACTAATCGTAACTTCCGCGGCCGAATGGGGCATGTTGACAGTGAGGTGTATTTGGCTGGTCCGGCAGTGGCTGCTGCCAGCGCGATTATGGGGCGGATTGCTGCGCCTTGGGAGGTTAGTTTATGATTTTAGAAGGAAAAGTGTGGCGCTATGGGGATAATGTTGATACTGACGTAATTATTCCGGCACGTTACTTGAATAGCGCTGATCCGAAAGATCTTGCAACGCATTGTATGGAAGACATTGATCCTACCTTTGCCGGCAATGTTAATAGCGGAGACATTATTGTGGCTGGTCGCAATTTTGGCTGCGGGTCGTCACGGGAGCACGCTCCGGTGGCAATTAAGGCTAGTGGTGTGCCGTGCGTTATTGCTGATAGCTTTGCCCGGATTTTTTTCCGTAATGCTATTAATATCGGGTTGCCGCTTATTGAATTAGGAACAGCAGTGGCGGAGATTGATAATGGAAACATTGTTAAGATTGATTTAGACAGAGGTATTGTAGAGAATGTTACTAAAGGCAAGGAATATAAGGTTCAGCCTTTGCCTGAGTTTATTCAGAAAATTGCTAGCGCCGGTGGACTAATTAATTATGTTAAGGGGGATTGCTAATGAGCGTCAGAAAGGTTGTAGTAATCCCAGGTGATGGCATTGGTACTGAGATAACAGAGGTAGCCCAAAATGTTATTAAGAAAGTGGCCATACATAATAACTTGAAGATAGAGTTCACTACTGCTTATGCTGGCGGCGCGGCTATCGACCGTTTTGGAGAACCATTGCCGGAGGAAACTTTGTTAGTCGCTAAAGGGTGTGATGCGGTACTCTTAGGAGCTGTCGGCGGTCCGAAATGGGATGACGTAGAGCCGGCCATTCGACCAGAGAAAGCGATTTTAGGGTTGCGCAAGGCACTGGGGTTATACGCAAATTTGCGGCCAATTAGAGTTTCAAAAATGCTGGCAGATTATTCGCCGCTTAAAACCGAGATTGTTGCTGGCGTGGATGTACTGATTGTACGGGAATTGACTGGTGGCATATATTTTGGCGACAAGTGCGAGTCTGAAATGATTGACGGCGTCGAACAAGCCTGGGATAAAGAGTTGTACAGTGTTCCCGAAATATCGCGGATTGTCCGGATGGCTTGTGAAGCAGCGGCAAAGCGAAAGGGCCGGGTAACATCAGTGGATAAGGCGAATGTTTTGGCCTCGTCGAGGCTGTGGCGTCGTGTGGCTGGTGCTACTGCTAAGGAGTATAATGGGATTGAGCTTAACAATATGTATGTAGATAATTGTGCTATGCAAATGGTATTGGCACCGAGGAATTTTGACGTTATTGTAACAAGCAATTTATTTGGCGATATATTAAGTGACGAGGCTGCTGTAATTGCCGGATCAATTGGGATGCTGCCATCAGCCAGTATTGGGGACGGACCTGGTCTGTACGAACCAATACATGGCTCAGCACCTGATATTGCCGGAAAGGGTCTGGCTAATCCAATAGGTACTATTTTATCGGCAGCGATGCTGCTTAGATTCTCTCTGAACGAAGAGGAGGCGGCTCAAAGGATTGAGCAGGCTGTTGATAAAGTATTGGCTAATGGTTACCGGACACAGGATCTTTATCGAACAGGACTGACTAAGGTATCTACTGAAGAAATGGGACGGTTGGTTATTGATCAGCTGTAATTGGCTTGATTTTTATATATTTAATGTAACATTATGACAGGAGGTGGAATTTTATGAAGTTGTCCGGTGCTGAAATCATTGTGGAATGTTTAACCGAGCAAGGCGTTGACACCGTTTTTGGTTATCCGGGCGGGACGATATTGCCATTTTATGATGCTCTAAAGGATTCGTCAGTGCGCCATATTCTTACTGTCCATGAACAAGGGGCAGCACATGCTGCCGATGGTTACGCCCGGGCAAGTGGTCGGGTCGGGGTTTGCATCGCAACTTCCGGTCCAGGGGCGACTAATTTGGTCACAGGGCTGGCAGCCGCATTTATGGACTCTATTCCAGTGGTAGCAATTACCGGTCAAGTTCCAACAACGATGATTGGTAGGGATACCTTTCAGGAAATTGATATAACCGGAATGACGATGGCAATTACCAAGCACAATTTTATTGTTAAAGATCCTACTAAACTGGCTGATACTATAAGATTCGCATTTCGCATTGCCCGATCCGGCCGACCTGGACCGGTACTGATCGATATACCCCGCGATGTTCAAACAAGCCAAGTGGAGTTTGAACAGGAAGGGAAGACTGAAAAGTATTCTTGGGCGGTTGCAGGCGAAGTACTGAATAAGATTGAAGCGGCCGCTAAGGCTATTCAAAAGGCTAAACGGCCAGTGATTGTGGTTGGCGGAGGAGTTATAACTGCGAGCGCATCAGAGCACATACAAGCATTAGCTGAGAAAGTTCAGGCCCCGGTGGTTAGTACGCTGATGGGGTTAGGGGCCTTTCCGGCATCACATTCGTTGTTTTTAGGGCTTACCGGGATGCACGGTCTAAAGCATGCTAACAATGCTGTATGGGAAGCGGACGTTATGATAGCTGTGGGCAGTCGCTTTAGCGATCGGTTGACTGGCGACCGAGCAAAGTATATTGAAGGTAAAACAGTTATTCATATTGATATTGATCCAGCAGAAATTGATAAAAATGTAGAGGCTCATATCGGTCTTGCTGGCGATCTGAAAATGATTGTGGAACTTCTTAATGGACGACTGACTAGTGGGACGCTAAACGAATGGTGGGCACAGATAAATGCGTGGCAACAAGAGGAAAAGCAGGAGGTTAATGACGAAAACCTAACTCCTGCCTGGGTGTTTAGCCACATAGCTGAACAAACTGCCGAAAAGGAATGTATATTTGTAACCGACGTTGGACAGCATCAGATGTGGGCTGCTCAATATTTAAAGATTGAAAAACCGCGTAGTTGGATTACTTCCGGTGGGTTAGGGGCTATGGGATTTGGACTGCCGGCGGCGATGGGGGCTCAATTTGCCCAACCAGCTAAACGAGTGGTTCATTTTGCTGGCGACGGTGGTTTTAAAATGACCGGGGTAGAGCTTTATACTATTGCGGTTCATAAACTGCCAATCATTTCAGTGATAATAAACAATAATGGTTTGGGTATGATCCGCCAATTGCAGCATGTTTTCTTTGACAAAAATTATACTTCTTGCGTCTTGCCGCCGTTTATTGATTTCACTGTGTTTGCCGCTGCTTTTGGGGTGCATGCTGTGACGGTTAATAGTCAAGCTGAATTAATGCAGGCTTTTTCAGCGGCTATGGCCTCAGCAGCACCGGAGGTAATTGTGGTGAATATTTCAGAGGATGAACTAGTAATTCCAATGGCTCATCCTAGCGGGGCAATAAACGCTTTTATTGATATGTAAGAAGTTATTGCACTATTTGCTTTTTATATTTGTATATTGACAAATGACAAAAGTACGAGGATAATGGATACAATATTTATATGTTGTATAGGTAAAGGATGTTTTATGAGAGAGGGAGGAGGATTACCGTGAAGCATGTGCTGTCCATTCTGGTGCATAATCAGCCAGGTGTTTTAGTGAGGGTGGCTGGCATGTTTTCTCGCCGGGGGTTTAATATCCACAGCTTAGCCGTCGGCACGACTTATGATCCGGAGTATTCAAGGATTACGGTAGTTGTATGCGGCGATGACGGTATTCTCGATCAAGTAATAAAGCAACTTGAGAAATTAGTCGAAGTTGTGGCAATTCAGATTTTACCGTCTGATGCTGCGGTGCGGCGTGGCATGGCAATGATAAAAATCGCTGCCGGGGAAAAGCGCAGCGAAGTACTTAAACTTGCGGACGTATTCCGAGCAAGTGTAGTTGATGTTTCCGAACATACAGTGACTTTTGAAATCACTGGTGATGAAGATAAAATTAATGCTTTTTCCGAGGTTTTAGCCCCTTATGGAATTCTGGAATTAGTCCGGACCGGTCTTGTTGGCTTGGCCCGGGGTGATAATACCATTCACCAATACGAGAGGAGATACTTTAATGAGCAAATTGTACTATGATGTTGATGCTAATTGGGATGTTATCAAGGATAAGAAGGTGGCAGTAATTGGTTATGGCAGTCAGGGCCATGCCCATTCACTTAATCTTCATGACAGCGGAATTGACGTTACTGTAGGTCTGTATAAAGGCAGCAAATCTTGGGTTAAGGCGGAAGCCGCAGGCCTTAAAGTTGGTACAGTCAGCGAGGCAGTAGCTGGAGCTGATATTGTAATGATTCTTTTGCCTGATGAAAAACAAGGTCAAGTTTATCGCGACCATATTGCTCCTAATCTAAAAGCCGGGGCAGCGCTTGCTTTTGCTCACGGGTTTAATATTCATTTTAGTCAAATTGTGCCGCCGGAGAATGTTGACGTATTTATGGTAGCGCCTAAAGGTCCTGGCCACCTTGTTCGTCGGGTATATACCGAAGGGATGGGTGTTCCATGCTTGATAGCGGTTCATCAGGATTATACTGGTAAAGCCCAGGAAATAGGGTTGGCGTATGCTCGCGGTATAGGCGGCACTAGAGCCGGAGTACTGACCACTACTTTTCAGGAGGAAACTGAGACCGACCTGTTTGGTGAACAAGCAGTGTTGTGTGGCGGCGTAACCGAATTGATTAAAGCTGGCTTCGATACTTTGGTTGAGGCTGGATATCAACCTGAATCGGCATATTTTGAGTGTTTGCATGAGGTAAAGCTTATTGTTGACCTTATCTATGAAGGCGGTTTAGCAAAAATGCGTCACTCGATCAGCGATACCGCTGAATTCGGTGATTATATGATTGGTAAACGGATTATAACTGATCAGACTAGGGCTGAAATGAAAAAAGTATTGGCTGAAATCCAAAATGGCGAGTTCGCAAAAAAATGGATTCTGGAAAACCAAGCTAACAGGCCAGAGTTTAATGCAATTAGACGCAAGGAAGCTGAGCATCCCATTGAAAAGGTTGGCCAGAAGTTACGGACCATGATGACGTGGGTGAAAAAGTAAGCTATCTAGCTGTTAGTAAAAGCTATACATAGCTGTATAGATGTAAAAAAAGTGATGACTGGGACGGGTGTAAGGGCTTAACCGCTTCAGAGAGCCGGTGGTTGGTGTGAACCGGCGCGGCGCTTTTGCACTAAATCACCTATGAACTCTATTGTCCAGGGTGTGATTTTTCACCTGAGACGATAGCGGGGACGCCTGTTAGAGCGTAGCTGGCTGATGGGCCGGTGTTGAACAAAGTAATATGTAGGGTGGTACCGCGGATACCCGCCCCTATTGGCGCATAGCCAATAGGGGCGGTTTTTTATTATCTTTTTCTTGATTTCAAAATTTTTGTGGAGGTAAAACTGATGAAAATTTCGGGAGCTAGAGCGGTGGTAGAGTGTCTTTTGGAACAAGGCGTAGATACTGTTTTCGGTTATCCCGGCAGTCAGGTTTTGCCGCTGTATGATGTGCTGTATGACGCCAATATAAGGCACATTTTAACAGTACATGAACAGGGGGCGGTTCACGCTGCCGACGGGTACGCCAGGGCAAGTGGCCGGGTTGGGGTCTGTATTGCCACTTCGGGGCCGGGGGCAACCAATTTGGTTACCGGCCTAGCGGCAGCTTATATGGATTCGGTGCCGCTTGTAGCTATAACCGGGCAAGTGTCAACGACTTTATTGGGGCGGGATTCGTTCCAAGAGGTAGATATTGTTGGGATTAGTATGCCGGTGACAAAACATAATTTTCTGGTGAAGAGCCCGGCACTGGTACCTGAGGTTATGCGTAAGGCCTTTCTTATCGCCCGTTCGGGGCGGCCGGGGCCGGTGCTGGTGGATATACCAAAGGATGTTCAGACCGATTTGCTGGATTTTTGTCCGATGGTGCCACAGCGGTATAATGTCAGGCCGCTAGCAGACAATATGAGAACTTTAGTGGAAAAGGCGGCAAGCCTTATTAGGTCAGCCAAGAGGCCAGTAATGGTGATTGGCGGAGGTGTTGTACGGGGAGGCGCCTCCAAAGAGGTACGGCAGGTAGTGGAAAAATACCGGTTGCCGGTGGTGAGTACGTTGATGGGATTGGGCGCGTTCCCGGCGTCTCATCCACAGTATTTGGGCCTGACCGGGATGCATGGCCATAAGCCAGCAAATAACGCGGTAGCTGGCGCAGATTTAATTATAGCGGCAGGCAGCCGGTTTAATGATCGGGTGACCGGTGATCTGGAGAGGTATCAGGCTAATAAAATGATTATTCATATTGATATTGATCCTTCTGAGGTGGGAAAGAATGTAAAGGCCGCTATTGGTCTTATAGGAGAGTTTAAGCAGCTTTTTAAACTGCTGATAGAAATGGGCAATCCAGGGGAAACAAAAGAGTGGTGGCAAGAAATCGCGGTTTGGCGACAGAATTTTACTTTGAACTATAATGCCGAAAGGTTAACGGCACCATGGCTGATAAGGCATATAGCGGACAATACTATTGGGCAGCCGGTGATGTTCGTTACTGATGTCGGTCAACACCAAATGTGGGCGGCTCAGCACTTAAAGATAGATGATCCTGGAAGTTGGCTTACTTCCGGCGGATTGGGAGCGATGGGTTTTGGTTTGCCGGCGGCCATGGGAGCTCAGGCTGGCAGACCTGATAGTCGGGCTATATTGTTTGTCGGAGATGGAGGTTTCAAGATGACAGCAATGGAACTTTATACAATTGCTACCTATGATTTGCCGGTTATCGTAATTATTATTAATAATCGTTGTTTAGGCTTGGTCCGCCAATGGCAGCAACTATTTTTTAACAAAAGATATTCGGCTAGTCTCCTTCCTAGGGAAATAGATTTTGTTGGCCATTCAAGAGCCTTAGGCGTTGAGGCCTGCCGGACTACAACTCCAGACGAATTTAGCAAGGCTTGGGCTGAAGCTTGGGGTAAGCGTCAGCCCAGGGTAATTATAGCCGATGTAGCTGGCGATGATTTAGTTTCACCAATGATTGTTCCTGGGGCGGCCTTGGATCAATATGTGGATATTGGTTAATTTTTGTTGGTGAAATAAGCTAATGGTGGTGGAATTTTAGCAAGGCAAACAATAATAATATAACGGACTATTTTTAGGCGGTGATTGCTTGTGGCGGTATCCAACAGTTACAAAGCAACATTAATGTTGGGGTTGGTATCGATAGGCTTTTTTGTCAGCTATCCCTTCAGTCATAGTTTTTGGGGCGGCCTTGCTGCTAGTGGCTCAAGTGCCGCAATGGTGGGGGGGCTGGCGGACTGGTTTGCCGTTTCAGCATTGTTTCATAGGCCACTGGGCATTCCTTTTCGTACAGAAATTATTCCTAAAAACCGGCGTCGGCTTGAACAGGCTATTGTCGAGATGGTAGAGGAAGAGTTGCTTACTTATGATAATATTAGGGAGTTTTTAGAACGTTATGATGTTGTGGAAATGTTAAGCCGCTATCTTGATGATTATGGTGGTAGGAGCGAGCTTAAGGAGCTGGGGCAGAGACTAAGTAACGAAATGCTGGAAAAGGTAGATACCGATAGATTGGCGAATTTTTTTGCCTTTGTAGTGAGGGGAAATGCTGAACAGATTAAGTTGGCAGGGCTGCTTTCAGAGATGCTTATTTGGTCGATAAATCAAGGATATTTTGATAAATTAGTGGATTTTATTATTGATGAGCTTATTAGATTAAGTAATGAACCACAGCTAAAGACACTTTTAGGCACCCTGTTTGACGAAGCGAAAAAAATATATGAGCGGGGTTTACAACGAAGGCAATTTGCCGGAAAAGTACTGGAGGGGCTTGGTTTAACAGCAGATACCGTTGGGGCGTTGATTGTTGAAAAAGCTTCGATAGTACTTAGTCAAATGAAATCTGAGCAGCATTCCACAAGAATTTTTTTACGGCAGAATGCCACTGTACTTGCTGAGCGGCTCGCGAATGATGAATATTTAGCCCAAAGAGTTGAGGCCTGGAAAAACAGGGTGATTGCCCAAGTTCCGGACTTGTCACTTAAGATCAGCGCTTTTTTCAAGACTTTAATGGCGGGGCTAATGTCAGAAAGTGGTCGTGGGTTTATTAATAAGCGGATTGACAGCGAGGTGGATAAAATTCTTGCTGATTTAAACCAGCAAGATGGTAGGTGGCAGCACATTGGCGGGTTACTTAAACAGGCTTTTTTGGTACTGGTTGAAACTAAGCATAATCATATTGGGGTAATTGTCCGTGCGCGCTTGCAACAATTTTCTACCGAAGAGTTGGTTATGTTTATTGAAGAACGAGTGAGAAAGGATCTGGATATAATAAGGATAAACGGTTCGATTGTTGGGGGAGTGGCAGGAATGGTTATTTATTTGGCTGGGTATTGGTGGTAGTTATGGCGGTTAATAAATTTAGCAGACGGGCTAACCTGGTATTAGGTGGCGTAACGACTTTGTTTACTGCTGCTGCTGCTCTAAAGTTTTACTATCCACAGTCTGTGTTAGTAAGAATGGCTCATTGGGTGACAGAGGCGGCGCTGGTAGGCGGGATCGCTGATTGGTTTGCTGTGACGGCTTTATTTCGCAAACCACTCGGTTTTCCATGGCATACCGGATTAGTTCCTCGTAGCCGTGGTAAGATTATTGCGGCGATTGCTTGTGCGGTAGAAAGGGAATTATTCAGTAAAGATTTGCTGAAAAAACGGCTGTCGGAAGTGCGGCTGGTAGATTTCGCAACCAATTGGCTTGAAGGGGCAGGTAGAAAGAAGGCCATACGGAGTTCAGTCAGGAAATATACTGAGAACATCTTGAAGCGGCTGGAACCGCGTGGCGTGGCTAGATACGGGCAGTATCTCTTGCGAAATTACTTACGTCAAACGCCTTTGGCACCTGAATTTTCACGGGCCTTAAAGTTGGGAATAGAACAGGGGAAAACAGGTGAGCTTTTGCAGCACTTTATTTCAGAGGCGGAAGTGGCCGTTAGGAGAGAAGAAACCAAACAAAAAATTTTAAAGTATTTGGAAAGCTATAAGCAAAGTAAGCGAAAAGCGTGGTGGCAAAAGTTAATGCTAGATGCTGCCGAGTTGACTAATACTCTAAATATAGAAGAAGCTTCGCGGGTTTTACATTATGAATTATTGCAATTGTTAGTCGATCTAAAAGATGAGAGCCATCCGCTCAGGGGATGGCTTAATAACAGTCTCAAAGAAATTGCAGATAAGCTGGAGCATGATGAACATTGGGCGAAAACATTTGCTGCCTGGCAATGTGATGTGGTTACACGACTGGAACTAACGGACACCTTGGCAGCTTTGGGGGAATATTGTTTAGCTGATTTGAGCAGCAACAACGCCGTTGAGTGGGTGGTAACCCAAGTGGAGCGATTCTGGGAGGCTTTGGTTGGCGATGCCGATACCAAGGATTGGCTTGACGAGCGATTAAAAGCGGCGGTGTTGCAGTTAATAGATTTGGATCATAGTTTAGTAGCAATGGTGGTTACAGATGCATTATCACGAATGAGTGATAGTGATCTAAACTTGTTTATTGAAGATAAGATAGGGGAAGATTTAGCCTGGATCAGGATTAATGGTTCATTGATTGGCGGAATGGTTGGCTTAATATTATTTCTGTTTTTGAATTATGTTTATGATCCATATGTTGTTAAGACTCTTCAATCCTTTTTTAGTTAAGACTAAGAGTGGCATTTGCCACTCTTCTTAACTAATTATTACTATTGTGCCAATAGGAACACGGTTAGCTAATTCAAGGACATCATGGTTATGCATCCGAATACATCCATGGGAAACGTAACCGCCGATTGATGATGGGTTGTTAGTTCCGTGAATGCCATAGTGTTTTGCACTTAGACCAAGCCACATTACACCGAAAGGACCACCCGGGTTGGGTCGTTTATTGACAATCGTGAGAACTCCTGTTGGTGTGGGCGTTAGTGTTTTTCCTACGCCGATAGGGTAATTTTTGATGAGTCTGCTATCTTGGAATAATGACAAACGTTTGTTGGATAAGGAAATTTTGATAGAGTAGGCCATATTATACCACCTCATTGGTATATAATATGACCAATAAATGAGGGCTGCGCTCAATTTTAGAAGTGAGTTTTGGATATAATGTGATGGTGAGTATGTGGTGCTACAGGAGGTAGCGGAGGTAAATATACACGCTGGATATTAAGATGGATAATAGCATTAGCGGAAAGCCAATACGAAAATAGCTGGCGAAAGAAATGTTGTAGCCCTCTTGGGCGGCTAACCCGGCAACAATGATGTTGGCACTAGCGCCGATGATGGTACCATTGCCGCCAAGGCAGGCTCCTAAAGACAAGCTCCACCATAAGGGATCAAGGTTGGTAATGCCTAATGAGCCCATGTCTTTGATCAAGGGAATCATGGTGGCGACAAATGGAATATTATCAACAAATGCCGAGGCAATGGCACTAACCCATAAGATTAAAAGTGACGCGGCAGTGAGATTGCCGGCTGTAAGTTCAATTGATTTTTGCGCCAGATAAGAGATAACTCCTGTTTCTATTAATCCGCCGACTAGGATGAACAGGCCGACAAAGAAAAAGAGCGCTACCCATTCGACTTTGCTGAATATATGTTCTAAGCTGTGTTCGCTGCTGCGGGCGGTTAAAAGAAGTAGCAGACTAGCGCCGGATAGAGCTACGGTAGCGGATTCCAGATGAAAGTACTGGTGGGTTATAAACAGTAAAATAGTGAGAGTTAATACAAACAGGCAGGTTTTAAGAAGAGGGATATTTTTTAGTTGTTTTGTTTCATCCATTTCGCTGATTTTTTGGCAAAGCTCTTTGGTGGTTGTAAGTTCTGACCGGTAAATGAGTGCCATAACCAATAATGTAATAATCAGAATAAGCGCGGTTATTGCTGTAAGGTTATTTATGAAAGCAAGAAAGGTGAGTTCTTTAACGGCGCTGCCAATCATAATATTTGGCGGGTCACCGATCAAGGTGGCGGTACCACCGATATTCGAGGCGAAAATTTGGGCGATCAAATATGGAGTAGGTTTGACTTTTAGCTGTTTGGTAATGCTGACTGTGACTGGAACGGTTAGCAGTACAGTGGTAACGTTATCAAGGAAGGCAGACAGAACGGCGGTAAGTATGCTGAGAACAAAGAATAGCTTAACAGGGTTGCCGTTAACTTTTTTTGCTGACCAGATGGCCAAATAGCGAAACAGGCCGGTTTCAGCAGTGATGCCGACAATGATCATCATTCCGACTAAGAGACCGAGGGTGTTGAAGTCAATGTAATGGATGGCTCGTTCTTGAGAGACAACACCAAGAACAATCATTAGTATGCCACCAAACAGGGCGATGATTGTCCGATGAATTTTCTCGGAGATAATTACAGCATATACAACAAGGAAGATGGTTATGGATAAGATAATTTGAGTGCTCATAAGGTGCTCCTTTGCTATTGGTGATTTATATACTAATTACATTTTTTTGCTATAATTCCTGCGAATAAAGAATTCAGATAAGATAACGCCGGTAAATATCGAAGTTGGCCATTACTTATAATGGATTAGATTGTAAAGGTTAATTCATAGTTAAATTGAGAAATAGAAAGAGGAGTCCTGTTGATGACAGACTCCTCCATTTAATACCAATGCCTAATATTAAGTTTATATATTATGAATAATTATACTTAGCTTAACAAGATAAGTCAAGGTTCTAATTCTGTTATTGTGTATAACTCGGTTACAGCCGGAGGGCTGCTTCAGCCGCTAATGGCGAGCGTTCGCATTCGTCATACTGGAGTGTAACTTGAAAGCATAGTTTGGAGCCGCGCATTTTTTCACTGGCATAACTGAGTCCGTTAGAGCGGCTATCCAGAAAAGGGTTGTCAATTTGCTCAGGGTCGCCGAGGAGGATGATTTTGGTGCCTAGACCGGGGCGGGTAATCACACCTTTGGCTTGGCGTGGAGTGGCATTTTGCATTTCATCAAGAATCATCCAATATTTATAGAGTGATCGGCCTCGCTGATAGGCTAAAGCTTCCGTCTGAACAATTCGTTTTTCAAACAGCATTTGAACAGTGTCCTCAACCTGGGATATTTCTTTTGATTCGGTCATAGTGTGACCGGACATAAGTGTGAAAAGGTTATCGCGGACGCCGCGCATAAACGGACCAATTTTTTCACTTTCAGAGCCAGGGAGAAAACCAATGTCTTCGTCCATGGGAATATAGGGACGGCAGATCAGAATATGATTATAGTCACGTGGCCGGCAGTCAAGGTGCCGGTGAAGACCTACAGCAAGAGAATAAAAGGTTTTTGCGGTGCCGGCCGGGCCCTTGATAATAACAAGCGGCGCTTCTTCCGCGTTCATCATCAGGCATTCTTGCATAAAAACCTGTCCGATGTTGCGCGGCGAAACGCCGAAAGGGTTGCGGTTGCGGTATTTTAGCTGAACAACTTTTTCGCCGTCAAAGCGGCCAAGGGCGGTGTGACGGTCATTGTCGGTGGAACGAATAAGTAGAAATTGATTGGTGACAAAAGACGCTGGTGATAGTTTATGGTTAGTTTCATCATATATATTGAGTTTGTCTGATTCAATCCAGTTGGTGTCGTCAAGATGAAAGTGGTCAATTGTTTCAGAAGAGGTATAAACTATAGCCCTGCCGGTGTATTGTTCTTCAATGGAGGCTACTTTATCATTGCGGTAGTCTTCGGCCTGAATATTAAGAATGACAGCTTTAACCCGCATATTAGTATCGCGGCTTACTAATACAGTGGGGTGGTTAGTTTCGGCCAAGCCTTTGCAGACTTGTAGGATGCGGTTGTCTGCTTTGCCACGGCTCCAATGGGGTGGCAACGATGTTTCCAGGCAGTTGGTTTCAATTCTTAGGATTCCGCCATGGTCATTTAACGGCACTCCGTCAAGGAGATTGCCCTGGGTTCTAAGCTCGTCAATGATTCGGCTGACTTCCCGGCTGTGGGCACCTCGTTCGGTGGCTTCCGATTTGAAACGGTCCAGTTCTTCTAATACTACTTCCGGGATAATTACGGTGTGTTCATTAAAGGCAAAAATCGACTGGGGAGAGTACAGTAAAACGTTGGTATCAACTACATAATACTTGTTCAATTGAATCCCCCTTTTTCGATGATTACACTACTTACAATTATATTATATCGGAAAATATAACTGGGAGCACTATATTTTAGGTATTTTAACATATTGGTAACATAACATATGTGGCACAAAAACGAAAAGCTACATATATTTAGATGTGCGGTTAAAACCAGGGTGTAGTTTACAAAGCTGGGGGTATAATATGCGGATAGGGCTGATTGGCACAGGCCGAATGGGAAAAGAATTAATAAGGCGTCTGGCGACAAAAGTTAATATGGTGGTATATGATCGTAACCCGGCTATTTTAAAGGCGGTTACCCGAGAATGGAGGGTAACAGAGGTAGAATCGCTGGAAGCGATGATGGACTGCTCCGCGGTGATTTTAGCAGTGCCGGATAAAGAAGTCGTTGGGTGTATAAAAGCTTTTAACCGGCTGGATACTGAGATGGTGCTTATTAATATTGCCACGAATATTACCCAGAAGGAACTAGAACAAGTTGCGTCAGAGTCGGTTCGGTGTATAAGTGTTAAAATTGTTGGCAATGCTGGAGAGATGGCACTAGGGGGGGACCCGGTAGTAATTGTTAATGAGCGACCACAGGACCTAGTTGTTATGGCGAAAAAGCTATTTGCACCTGTTGGGCAGGTTGTGCAGGGCAACGCCGACGTTGTTCAAATGATTAACACGGTGGCTGCCGAGAAAGCATTAGCGGCAGCTGTCGATATTGAAGAAACACTAATCGGACAGGGAATACGTGACGACGAAATTATTAGGGGCGCAATTCGCCAGGTGGCAGCCGGAGTGATAAGAGCCTACGCTGATCAGGAACTGGGGCCTTTTGCCAGGGAGATAGTTCGCGGTGTTTGGGCAAAAATGAAAATAGATAATTCTGGAGATTGACTGTTGCTTTAATCTTACTTTAATTGTATAGATTCAGGAGGTAATGCTAGTATGGAACAAGGCACTTTTCTTGTAAAGGCCGGCCTGGCTGAGATGCTTAAGGGCGGCGTTATTATGGATGTGACTACGCCTGAACAGGCCAAGATTGCTGAGGAGGCAGGGGCGTGCGCGGTTATGGCGCTGGAGCGAGTACCTGCTGATATCAGGGCGGCTGGCGGTGTAGCCAGGATGGCGGACCCAACAATTGTGGAAAAGATTATGGGGGCAGTGACAATACCTGTAATGGCTAAGGCTCGTATTGGTCATTTTGTGGAGGCACGAATATTAGAATCGCTAGGTGTAGATTATATCGACGAGAGTGAAGTGCTTACGCCTGCAGACGATAAATTCCATATAAATAAGAACGAGTTTAAGGTTCCGTTTGTTTGTGGGGCTAAAAATCTCGGAGAGGCTCTGCGCCGTATCGGTGAAGGGGCAGCAATGATTCGGACCAAAGGTGAGCCCGGGACGGGAAACGTGGTGGAAGCGGTAAAACATATCCGGATGGTGATGGGAGAGATCCGTGTGCTGGCGAGTCTGCCTGACGACGAAGTGGCGGCGTTTGCCAAGAATATTGCCGCGCCGCTGGAGCTTGTCAAAGAAACGAAAAAGTTAGGTCGTTTACCGGTAGTCAATTTTGCTGCTGGCGGGATTGCTACTCCGGCTGATGCCGCATTGATGATGCAGCTGGGCTGTGATGGAATATTTGTTGGTTCCGGGATATTTAAATCAGGAGACCCGGCAAAAAGGGCCAAAGCTATTGTGGCGGCAACAACTTATTATAACGATCCTAAAGTATTGGCTGAGGTTTCAAAGGACTTGGGTGAAGCTATGGTTGGAATTGAGATATCGAACATACCGGCCAACGAGCGTATGCAGGAGCGGGGCTGGTAATTTTGAGAATAGGTGTACTTGCTCTGCAGGGAGCTTTCCGGGAACATCGGTTGATGCTTGAGGGCTGTGGGGTTGAAGTGACAGAGGTAAGAAAAGCGGTTGATGTTGACGGCGTAGATGGGTTAGTTATTCCAGGCGGCGAAAGTACCACCATTGGTAAAATGTTGGTGGACTGGGGGCTGATGGATAAGATTAAGAGTCGGGCGACGGAAGGCATGGCGATTTACGGTACTTGCGCCGGAATGATTTTGCTGGCTAAGGAGATTGTTGGCAGCCAGCAGCCGCGGCTGGGATTGCTTGATGTTAGCGTGCGGCGCAACGCCTTTGGCCGTCAGCGCGAGAGTTTTGAGGCAGATTTATATGTGCCGGAGTTTGGCGAGCAGCCCTTGCGGGCGGTGTTTATTCGGGCCCCGTATATTGAAAGCGCTGGAGCGGCGGTTAAGGTACTGGCGGCTGTTGACGGACATATTGTAATTGCCAGGCAGGGGAAAATACTGGTTACTGCTTTCCACCCAGAGTTAACGCAGGATGACCGTATTCATAGGTATTTCATCGATATGGTGAAAGATAGTGCATAACCGCTGGGGAGTTGCCTAGAAAAATTAATTGTTTATAAGCTATACTAATGTAGTCCGTACTTTGTAAAAGAGGTATGGATTTATTGTTTTGATTGGGAAGAGTCGGGCGGAACGCCTGGAGCAAAGCCACGTGGACTGTTCCAGATGGAGTTTATAGCATGGGTGGCATTTAGCTGGGTCATCAACCATAGGTACATATCACGCAGGCTGTATAAATCAAAATGTGTATTATATAGTGCGTTAGCTATCCAGGCTGCAAACCAGATAATGGCGAAGATGGCTGTGAAGACGCCGATGCAAAAAGATGGCATTTTTAGAATGGCGGTTATCATGGCAGGTGACTCCTTTTTTACTTTATCGCTATAGAGTATGCCAGCCGTAATAAGGGGGTGAATGGAGCGGTTGTCGGTGTGAATAAGATAATCCTATTACCGTAATATGAAATACCGATTTTTCAGAATTGTCCATATCGTTTATAATGAATAAGGCAATATTTTCTTACGGTTTTTTAGTATGAACATGAAATGTAATAATAAATGGAGGTTGATTTATGGATATTAGGTTTGATGGTAAAGTTGCAGTGGTAACAGGCGGCGCGAGAGGCATTGGTTATGTTTGCGCTCAAACAATGGTTGAGAGCGGAGCAAAAGTGGCGATTGTTGATATTCTTGCGGATAATCTTGCTGAAGCAGTGAAAAAATTAGGGCAAAAAGGTGAGGTTAAAGGCTACTGCCTGGATTTGTCTAAGGTAGGCGATATTGCTCCTACTGTCAGCAAAATTAGGGAAGAGATGGGAGAGATCGACGTACTTATTCAGGCTGCCGGCATTCTGGCAGGCGCTCCAGCTGATAAAATTACTGAGGCCGAATGGGATAAGGTAATGAATGTTAATTCTAAGGGTGTTTTCTTTATGATGCAGGCCGTTACTAACCAATCGATGATTCCGCGCAATACTGGCTCGATTGTTAATTTTGCCTCAATTGCCGGGGTACGGGGAATGAAGGAACCGATGTGTTCAGCACATTACAGCGCCAGTAAGGGGGCAGCGGTGCAGCTGACCAAACAGGGGGCTGTTGAATGGGCTAAATATGGCATCCGGGTAAATGCTGTGGCACCTGGTGGCGTTTTGTCGGAAGGAATGAAAAATGCTCCGCCGGAAATGATGAAAAATGCCACTGAGCCCATTCCGCTCAAGCGACTTTCTAAGCCGGAGGAAATTGCATCAGGGGTATGTTTTCTTGCAAGTGAGGCCGCAAGTATGATTACCGGACAGATCCTGATTATTGATGGTGGCGGTTCGGTTGTAGGAGTTTAATATAAAAGCTATAGGACATTGAGAAGAAGCCTCCAGTCGTAGGATAATAAACTACGACTGGAGGCTTCTTGGTATTATAAAAGTTATAAGCGCGCTTTTTTGGATAGTGTTTTTATTAAGTTGGTTAGGACGGTATTAACTGGAGTAGCTATACCTAGTTTGGCTCCTTCTGAGATAATGACGCCGTTTATGGCGTCTATTTCAGTTAGCCGGTTATTATCGAGGTCTTGCAGCATTGAGGAGCGATTTTCCGCTGTTTTTCTGGCAACAGCCAATACTTTGTCTACAGGGTTGTCATAAGGTAAGCTGATACCAGCGGCGGCTGCAACCTGAGCGGCTTCTAGTACTGCTAGGCGCAGAATATCACTAGTTTCAGCAAAGTCAGCTATTTCGCCGTTTTTTAGACCAGTGATGCCGGTAAGGGCGTTAATTCCGACGTTGATAATCAATTTACCCCAAAGCAGGTTTGTTACATTAACCGTTGTAGTGGTCGGGATACCAGCGCGACTGAAGATAGCAGCAATGGCATTTAAGCGAGTGCTTGGGTTGGGGATAAGTTCGCCGATTATGGTTTCCCCGTTTCCGCCATGCTTAATTTGCCCAGGGCCAAGGAATGTTGCTCCTTGGGCGGTAGTTCCGGCGATAATTCTTGCGGGTTCTATTAGCTTAGCAAGCTGCTCGGCATTGCCATACCCGTTTTGCAAGGTTAGCACCGTTGTGCCGGCAGTAAGCAATTTTGAAGCAACGCTTGCCGCAGCGCTGGTATCGGCAGCTTTAACAAAAACTATTATTAAATCCGCTGTGCCGATTTCGTCAGGATCGGTTACGGCATGGGGGTGGGCAATGATTTGGTCTGTCGAAGAGGCTACCCTTAAGCCGTTTGCGCGGATGGCGCTAATATGATCTGGTCTGACATCAAGAAGCCAGACATCTTCGTTTGCACGTGCCAGAAAAGCGCCAAACAGACTTCCCATGGCCCCGGCGCCAATTATTGCGATTTTCATAATTGGCTTGTTTAGTACAACCGCTTAAGTAATTCGGCGTCCATGGTGAAGCTGTGCTCAGGTCCGGGAAAGGTGCTGTCGGCTACTTCTTTGGCATATTGCTGGAAGGCTGCTAGCATCGGATTACTAATGTTAGTATATTGTTTGGCAAATTTGGGGATGAAGCGGTCAAAAAAGCCAACCATGTCGTGGGTAACAAGTACTTGTCCATCACAATGAACTCCGGCGCCGATGCCGATGGTGGGGATGGTTAGTTTTTTAGTAATTAGTTCTGCTAAAGGCGCGGGAATAGCCTCAAGAACAACGGCGAAGGCACCGGCCTCCTCGAGTTTTTGGGCGTCAGTTACCATTCGTTCAGCTGCTGCCGCGTCTTTACCTTGGACTTTGTAGCCGCCAAGCTGGGCTGCTGTCTGAGGGGTAAGACCAAGATGCCCCATAACCGGAATACCGGCATTGACGATAGCGGTTACGGTGTCGATGACAACTGCGCCGCCTTCAATTTTAACGGCATCAGCGCCGCCTTCCTGAACAAGCCTTCCGGCATTGCGAATGGCGTCTTCAATGCTGATATTATAAGACATGAAGGGCATGTCTACGACTATGAGCGTTTTTTTCGCACCACGATTTACTGCCTTGCTGTGATGTAGCATGTCTTCCATAGTAACAGGGACAGTAGAGTCATAGCCCAGCACCACCATGCCCAGCGAGTCGCCAACAAGAATAATTTCAATGTCGCTCTGATCAACCAGAAGAGCTGTTGGATAATCGTAGGCGGTAACAACACGGATTTTTGTTCCTTTTTCTTTGAATGTACGTAGACTGGGGATAGTAATTTTTTGTTTGGTCATAGCTTATACCTCCGTAGTTAGATGATAACAGTATTTGGCCAGAAAGGAGTTTTTGCGCGGATATATGTGTATGCTAACTATGTAGTGGTTTTTCCTGTTGAAGCAGATTAATTAAACGATCAATAAACTCGGCTTGGGCGGGACTAATTTTTTGCCGGGCGATAGGTTCGGGGAAAAATACCGCTTGATCGATTTCAGGAAAAAACTCCTTTGTGCCAGAATTAGGCGGCCACTCTAGTTCAAATAAGTTACTTGTTATGGGGCGAGGGTTATCCCAATCATTCTCAAAGGCCCAGGCATATACCGTTTTACCTGTTGTTAGGGTTACTGTGCCAAGTTCAAGAAAAGTTCCCTGCGGCTGAATGCCTGTTTCTTCGAAGAATTCCCGTTTAGCCGCGGCAAAGAAAGCTTCATGGCCTTCGACTTCACCTTTGGGGATACCCCAGCTGCCAGCATCTTTATTTTCCCAATATGGGCCGCCCGGATGGGCTAAGAATATTTCAAGTTGACTGTTTTTAGTTCGGTACATTAACAAACCGGCGCTTATTTTATTTATCATAGTTCTCCTCTCTGGTTGGAATTAATTCACTTATATTATACCGCATATTATTGGTAACCTGGCAAAAGCGGATATATTTAGTTTGCATTTTTTTGGTATAATATAATACTATCAGAGGATAATAAGTTTCTTAAAAGGCGTTTATTGAACAAATGTGGATAAAAATGTGGATAAGTTTATAACGCTGGAGCAATAGTAAAAAGGAGGGTTTTGAAAGATGAAAGTTGTTGTTAATACAGATAAGGCACCACAGGCTATTGGTCCTTACTCGCAAGCTGTTAAAGCAAATGGAATGTTATTTGTTTCCGGACAGATACCTTTAGATCCGGTGACTGGCCAAATCGTTTATGGCGGGGTTGAGATGCAGACCCGGCAGGTGCTAACCAATTTAAAAGCAATTTTAAACAAGGAAGGTCTTGATTTAGCCAATGTGGTGAAAGCTACAGTCTTTCTCCAGGATATGAATGATTTTGCTGCGGTTAATAAAGTATATGGTGAGTTTTTCACTGTTGAACCGCCAGCGCGGTCGGCTGTCCAGGTAGCCAGACTGCCGCGGGACGTTAGTGTGGAGATTGAGGCAATTGCAGTATATGCTTAAAGAAATGATCCCTGTAAGCCAGTTCTAGCTTACAGGGATTTTTTCTTTATTTTATACAGTCAAGCAACAATGTGAGCGATTTATCGTGATGTTCTTCAATTCTCGCCAAGGCTGTTTCTAAGTCATTGGTGCTGACTGACTCATAAATCTTGGTATGATCGTGAAGCTCTATGTCATTCCAAGCTAGAGCTTTGAGTTGGTTAGCGTAAAGGGTATGAATAATTTCCAGTTGCCCGGTCAGATGCTCCCATGATTTTTGGAGGCGATTGTTATTGGCAAAGCGGTAAAAGGTGTTATGAAATTGATGGGCGGCTGACGGATCATTCTGTTTTTGCGCTTCAAGAAATACCAGCAGCTCGGCGGCAATATCCTGATAACTATTTTTTTTCATAGCCAGTTTTAGGGCACTGCAATCCAGCGATGAGTGGAGTTCTTGAAGTTCGACAATATCGGTTACTTTAAAGTCAATTACTTTTGTCCCGATATTAGGAAGATATTCGACCAGTCCCTCTTGGTGAAGGCGGCTGATAGCCTCGCGTACCGGACTGCCGCTGACACCGTATTTTGCCTGAAGTTCCCGGATGTTAAGTTTTTGACTGCAGGCAATAGATTGGCTTAAAATGTCATTACGCAATAAGTGGTATATTTGCTCGGTAAAAACCTGCTTAACCAGCTTAGTCATTATTTCCTCCTTGAGATGATGTAAAATGCAAGTTTTCCGGCACTTTACCGGCGGTAGTTTATCTACTCAGGATAAAAAATATAGAAATAAATAACATAATGTTATATTGATGATCGATCATTTATCATTTATAATGGATATATATTTATTATAAATGATTTTTCGATATATTTACAGCAGGATTAGGGCAGTTTTCATAAATTTTGTTAGAATAAGTAATGGTTATTCCTTACTATATTATGTAGCTAACGCCAGTATAGCGGCAGCTTATCCTCATTTATGAGATGTGGTTCCGGCAGAATATTAGTTTTGTGCAGCGGATTTTGGATATGAAGGTGGTATGTATAATGGCAAAGGACTACTTTAGGTGGCTTGTTTTACTTGCTGTCGGGTTAGTTGCAGCGGTAACAGGAGTCAATTCGTTACACTTTACTCCTGTTTTGGGTGATGTAGCCAGCGAATTGGGGGTTTCGCTGCCAGCTGCTCAAAGCAGTATTTTAGGAATATTCGTATTTGTCGTTGCTCTTTCAACCATTATATCGGGAGCTATGGCTGATCGGTTTGGTGTTATACCTGTACTTCTGGTCGGCAATTTGGCGGGAGTGGTTCCGAATCTCCTGTTTCCTTTTGTCGGGGATATTTTTGGGGCCGTAATAGTGCTGCGTATTGTACAAGGCTTTGGGGCTGGGGCGGTGTTTTCTTTGATACCGCTTGTGGCAGCACATTGGTTTACAGACGGCGAGCGGGGGCGGGTTGTTGGGACAGGCATGACGATGCTGAATGCTGGAATGATGACAGGAGTAATGGCTTCACCGTTGGTGTTTCAAGAGGTGGGAAATTGGCGGGCGACGATGGGGTGGATTGGCGTCGTTGAAGCCGTTTTGTTCTTATATACTCTTTACATAGTATGCAACTATAAAGCTAATGAACAAGCTAAGGTTAGAGTTAATGAAACGGTTCAGGATGATGCTTATGAACCAAAACCGGTGGCTAATGCTTATCAGTCAACGGTTGCCGATGACTCTGGACTGGACCAGCTTAAGCATGCTTTGGGCAGTCCGACGACCTATATAGGAATTATTGTCTGTATCTGTATTTCGTGGCTGATTAATGCACTTAACGACTTAACGCCACAGTATTTTGCTCTTGATGCGCCGACCGGTGTAGGCTTTGGCCGGGTGATGGCCGGTAAACTGATGGTACTGGTGCAGTTAGGAACGGTTTTTGGCGGTGTGATTGGCGGGTTTGTCATGGATAAAATATTCCGTGGTAATCCAAAACCAGTATTGGTTGCCGGTTTTATTATTGCTATGGTAGCAGTATATGTTATTATGATCCCGGGAATTTATAATGATGCTGTTGTTTTGATGCTTGACTTGTTTTTTGCGGGACTGGGAGTCGCTTTTCTCAATCCGGCTGCCGCGGTATTTGTTGCCCAGGTTTATCCAGAAAGGATTGTCGGCAGAATTGTTGGGATGTGGCTTGGTATAGGGGCTTTTGGTGGCGCGATTGGAATATTCGTAAGTGCATTAGCTTTACATGCCACCGGAACTTATCAGCTTATAGTTGAATTGTTCGCCATAGTGGGGATTGTTGGTTTAGTTTTATCGCAAATTATGAAAAAAAACCTTTTTAAGGCGTAGAAAGTTAAAGAAGATCATCGGGCGAATTTAGATGATGAGTGCAGGCTGTTAATTTTTGCTTGCACTCATTACTTATTTAGGGGCTATGTGAGTCTTACAGGCTGTTGACGCGATAAAAATTAAAATTTTTACTGAATTTACAATTTATTATTGATGATCGATCATTTATCATCTATAATAATGGATGTACATAATTTTTCAAATTATTTGAAGAAGATGACACTTGTTGTTATCTAAAAAACAAGGCTTACAGGAGGTCGAGAGAGAGCAAAGCGTTGTTAACTGTTTGAGTGGCACAATATATTATGAAGGGTGGTATTTAGTGGTGAAGGCTTATTTTAAATGGCTTGTGCTATTAGCTGTGAGCCTGGGAGCATTTGTGGCCGGGATGAATACGATAGCGGTTGCACCAATCCTTGGCGATATGGCCCAAGATTTGGGAATATCTATACCGGCGGCTCAAGCAAGCTTTTTAGGAATTTTTGTATTTGTTGTTTCGATTGCAACGCTTATATCGGGGGCTTTAGCGGACCGGTTTGGGATGATGCCGGTTTTGGTGATTGCTGCATTTATGTCAATTGTTGCAAATTTGTTATATCCGTTTGTAGGCGAGACCTTTATATTGGTGGTTCTAATGCGCATTTTACAAGGGGCTGCCGCCGGAGCGATTTTTTCGTTGATTTCTTTATGTGCTGCTCACTGGTTCTCCGAACATCAGCGAGGCCTTATAATCGGCATTGGGATGACGATGTTGAATGCCGGTATGGCAGCCGGGATATTTTTCAGTCCGCTGGTATTTGAAGCAGTTGGAAATTGGAGATCTACGTTGTCCTGGCTGGGGGTTGGTCAACTTGTTTTGCTTGTGTATATTGTTATAATTGCCTTTAACTATAAAGCTAATGAACCTTCACAGACTAAAGAAGAGTCGGGTAAAGCGGAAACTAGCAGTTGGGACAGTTTGAAGGGAGCCTTCAAGCAACCGACGACCTATATTGGAATTATCCTTTGTCTTTGTATTTCGTGGCTGCTTAATGCACTTAACGATCTGACGCCGCAATATTTTGCCCTTGACGCTCCGGTTGGGGTTGGGTTTGGACGGATGGCGGCCGGTTCGTTGATGCTTATTGTACAAATTGGAACAATATTAGGCGGTTTAGTTGGCGGTTTTGTTATGGATAAAGTCTTCAAGAGCAATCCGAAACCAGTACTATTGATCGGATTTATAATCTGTGCGGTTACAATATATGCGATTCTGTTTCCGGCGGTGTATAATAATTCGCCGTTGCTTATGGGGGCTTTGTTTTTAGCCGGGTTAGCGGTAGCGTTTTTAAATCCGGCGGCAGCAGTATTTATTTCTCAGGCTTATCCGGAAAAGATTATTGGTCGGGTTGTTGGATTGTGGCTGGGTATCGGGGCCTTTGGCGGAGCCCTTGGGGTTTTCGCAGGCGCATTGGCTTTGCATAGCACCGGCACCTTCCACTTAACAATTACGATGTTTGCCGGGGTGTGTGTGTTGGGGATGATTTTGTCACAGTTGTTGAAAAAAAATATTACTGCCTGTTAAAAAAATATTTGCCAATACAATATTAGGTAGTGCTGATTAAGCTTTTTAAAAAGGATATTGTATGCCAAGAACGCAGTAAGAAAACTGATTAAAAGGAGCTAATAAGATGAGAAAGCAATTAATTGTTACCTTGATGCTGGTTTTCCTTGTGGGTATTACCGGCACTGCATTTGCTGCCGCCAATCCGTTTGGCGATGTTCCGGCGAACCACTGGTCGTATAGTGCAGTAGGCAAACTGGTGAAAGACGGAATTATTGACAGCAGCAATTTTAATGGCGACAAAACCATTACCCGCTATGAAATGGCGCAATTGGTGGCCAGGGGGGTATGGAACGCTGAAAAGGCTAATGCTGAAGATAAAGCGTTGATTAATAAGCTGTCAGCCGAGTTTTCGGCGGAACTGAGCAATCTAGGCGTGCGGGGGGCGGCTCCGGAGAAACATGATGATAAGTTCCATCTTTTTGGGGTACTTCATGTGAGTGACCAAGTCTGGAATAATAGCGGCAAGTTTCATAATTGCGGCGAAAGTTTTTTTGATAACGATGGATATGTGCCAGAGATCGGTGTTGACTTATTCTTAACATACAAAGTTAATGATGCGTGGAAGGTTGTTTTGGAGGAAGAGGCTATAAGAAGCCTGCGTACCGGTGGCTATGGGGCTTCTTCTTCAACTGAAGGCATTGCGGCAGGCAATCAGCATTTAGATCAGATGTTTGCTGTTGGCAAGGTTGGCGAGACAACAGTTACGGTTGGTAAGTGGGACTATGTACCTGGATATGGGGCCGTGCTTAACATGTCTGATCGAGCGGTGAATGGTGTTCAAGCCGCTTTTGGCAATAAGGTTGTAACAAAATTAACATATGGTTTCCTGCGTGAGAACTGGACCGGGGCACCGCTCAATTCCAATATTATTTCCAGCACTGAAGAAAACCGCTATGCTGCCGCTGAAGTAAATCTTCCGCTTTCGAAGACCGCGAATATGAAAGCAGCCTATCATGATATTTCTAACAGCAGTACAACCAGAATATATGAGGTCGGTGCTGATAAGATGCTGACCAAGGATGTGCAGCTGTGGGGCACTTATGCTAAGTCCAATTTTGATACGCAAAATACAGAGTATATTGCCGGCGTGAATTATAAACGGGCGGATTTGAATGTTCCTGGTTCGTATCGTCTGTCCGCCCGTTATATTGATTGCGAAAAAAATGCTTCGGTAGGACCGTCTAATGACTGGTGGGTAGGAACCGTCAACTACGGTATTAGGGGGCCGCAAATGAATGTTCAGTACGTACTGGATAAGAATATCGATTTCCAGGTATGGGCTAGTACGCTGAGCGCAACTGAAGGCACCGGCAAACTGCGTACTGTAAAAGCTGAGATTGACTACTTTTTCTAAACAATACGATATTTTCCTAATGATGACATCTTTACCAAAATCTTAACAAATAGTAAAATGATAAGAAACCGTTTAAAAGACAGGCTATTTTTAGACGGTCGCTTATCATTTTTTCATAGGTGGAATTAATAAAAGTGTTAAATGGAGGGGTTAAATAGTGACAAAGTTAGAATCTGTGATTGCCTCAGCCGAAGTTATGCAGAAATTAAGTATTTTTGATTGTGAGATAATAATAAGTGATACAGAAAAAATAATTTATGTTTTGCCGGCAGTAGCATTTAAAGATCCACCCAAGGATGTACTGGGGACAAAGCCAAAGGGGCTAATGGCGGAATGTCTGCAAAAAAAACAAGTAATTAAAGGGATCATTCCCAAAGATCATTTTGGTGTGCCGGTGAAACTAATTGCTACGCCAATCTTTAGTGAGGATGGCACACTTCTAGGGGCTTGCGCCACTGGAATAACGCTGGAAGCTCAAGATGCTCTTCACTCAGTTGCGGCAACACTTGCATCAACCGTACAAGAGTTAACGGCCACTGTTTACGAGCTAGGAACTACGGCAGGCCAGTTAGCCGGGGAGTTAAGCCGGGTGAAGACCGGGAGTGAGAGCGTACTTGGGCACATAAAAAAGACGGATGATATTTTGAAGTTTGTTAGCGATGTGGCGGCAAATTCGAATTTGCTTGGTCTCAATGCCGCAATTGAAGCAGCCAGGGCCGGTGAACAGGGACGGGGCTTTGCGGTTGTTGCGGAGGAAATCAGAAAAATGGCGGTTAACAGCGCCGATTCGGTTAACGAAATTAAAAAAATTCTTCAAAACATTAATAATGAGACAATAGATGTTGTTAAAACCATTACCAATACATCGGTGCTTGGCGAACGGCAAGCTGCTGTTACTGAGGAAATTGCTGCCAATATGAGTTCAATGGCCTCGACAGCAAGTGAAATTGAAAAACTTGCTGATACAATTTAGGTTGTGATAGGTGTGGGCATTTAATAGACCGTCGTAAAAGTCAGTTGGCTTTTACGACGGTCTATTTTACATATAGGATGGTTAGGCAAGCTTCTTTTGAAATTTTTTAATGCTGATGGTAAGGACAATGGCGATAAATACTACCAAGGCCAGGATTTGCGTCCAAAGGACGCTCAGGCCGACGCCTTTTAGGATAATGCCACGCAGAATTTGGAGGTAGAAGGTTAGCGGCAGGAGATTGCCTAACCAGTTGAAGAATAGCGGCATGGCCTCTCTGGGGAACATAAAGCCGCTGAGGAGGATGCTGGGCAGAAAGATAAAAAACGACATCTGCATAGCCTGCATTTGGGTTTTGGATAGTGTGGATATGAGGACGCCTAGCGCCAGGGAGGCGATAATGAATAATGAGGTTAAGCCGTAAAGCAGTCCAAGGCTGCCTCTGATTGGCAGATCAAACACCAGGATGCCGACAAGGAGGGCAACTGTTGCTTGGGCATAGCCGACAAATACATAGGGGATGATTTTGCCGAGGATTAGCTCATGGGTTTTGAGCGGGGTGACAATAAGTTGTTCTAAGGTGCCTCGTTCACGCTCGCGAACAATGGCCATTGAGGTAATCATGACCATTGTCATTGTCAGGATAATGCCCAGAATGCCTGGTACCATATAGAAGGCCGAGACAAAGTCAGGATTATACCAGGGGCGAATGCGAACATCCACCGGCAGGGCAAAGGTTTTACCGGTATAGCCTTGCAGACGGTTGAGGATAATTTCCTGAGATTTTAGCTGACCGACCATTTGGGCGGCGCTGATAGCTGAAGAGGCGGCCATCGAATCAGAGGCGTCGACAATGACTTGGATGGCCGCGCTCTGTCCGTGTTTGAGATTGGCCGAAAGATCAGGGGGAATGATGATGCCGACTTTGGTTTTGCCTGATTGAATATGGTCAGTAACGTCCTGGTAGCTGGTGCTGGCGTCGGTAATATCAAAGTATTGGCTGGCGGTAAGTGAAGCGATAAAATCCCGGCTGTCTTGACTTAGCGATTGGTCAAATACGATGGTGGGCAAATGTTTAACATCGGTGTTTATGGCAAAGCCAAATACCAGTAGCTGAATTATCGGAAAGCCAATCATCATTACAAAGGTCAGGCGGTCGCGCCGCATTTGAATAAATTCTTTTATTAAGAGGGCTTTAAGACGGATCATGCCAGAACCTCCTTACGGTGTGATTTTACCAGATGGACAAAGACGTCTTCCAGCGAGGGCGAGATGAGGTTGGCGGCAAAGGGGGTATAGCGGGAGGCGTGTTCTTCGGCGATGAGGACATGGAGGTTGGCACCAAAGGGATATATGTCGAGATACGGAAGCTGACGACTAGTGATGGCGGCTAAAAGCTCCATTGGCTCGGGGGTAGGTATTTCCAGAAGCAGGCCATTAATGCTGCTTTTTAAGGCTGAGGGTGGGCCGCTGGCGATGAGGCCGCCGTTGTAAATGAAGCCGATTTCATCGCAGTGTTCGGCTTCATCCATAAAGTGGGTAGTTACCATTATTGTGGTTCCTGCCTGGGACAGGGTGTAGATTATATCCCAGAACATACGGCGTGATTTGGGGTCAACACCGCCAGTTGGTTCATCAAGGAACAAAATTGGCGGGTTGTGCAGGATGGAGCATCCCAGCGCCAAACGCTGTTTCCACCCCCCGGATAAATTGGCGGCAAGTTCATTTTGGCGATTTTCCAGTCCGGCAAGCGCAAGCATTTGGGCGATGCGGCGCTTGCCCTCAGGCTGAGAAAGGCTATACAGGCCGGCATAGAATTTTAGGTTCTCAATAACTGTCAGGTCATCATAAAGACTAAATTTTTGCGACATGTAACCGATCTTGTGTTTTATTGCTTCGCTGTCTTTGGCGATATCGAGTCCCAGGATGGTTGCATCGCCGGAGGTAGGGGCCAGAAGGCCGCAAAGCATGCGAATGGTAGTGGATTTTCCTGACCCGTTGGGGCCAAGAAAGCCATATATTGAGCCGGTTTTGATTTTCAGACTGATGGCATTAACTGCGGTGAATTCGCCGAAACGGCGGGTCAGATTGGTGATTTCCACTGCATACATATTAGTTTACCTCACTTGCCAGGGCGACAAAAACGTCCTCAAGATTGGGCGATATTTCATTAAGGTCTGTAATTGAAATGTTCGCTGCAGCGAGAGCAGCCTTGACTGTGGTTATGGCTGTAGGAGAAGAATCGGTTACAAGGTGGTACTTTTCGCCGAAGGCATTGATGTCCCGAAGGCCGGAAGACTTTAGCCGAGCCTTTAGGTTGCGGTCCGGGGTGCTGAGTTCAAATACTTGATATTTATAAGAACGACGAAGTTCCTGTGGTGAGCCGGAGGAGATAATGCGTCCTTCATTCATAAAGGCAACGCGGGTGCAAAGCTCTGCTTCATCCATGTAGGGGGTGGAGACGAAAATGCTGGTGCCTTCTTTGTTTAACTGGTAAAGCATTTGCCAGAACTCCCGTCTGGATACCGGGTCGACGCCGGTAGTTGGTTCGTCGAGAAAAAAGAGCGTTGGTTTATGCATTAGCCCGGCTGCCAGAGCCAGTTTCTGTTTCATGCCGCCGGACAGATTATCGGCGTAGCGATCTTTAAAGGGTAATAGATTAGTAAAATTCAGCACATTTGCTGCCAGGGCGTTGATTTTATCAGTTGTCTGACCATATAGCGAGCCAATAAACCGGATATTTTCCATTACGGTGAGATCGCCGTACAGGCTGAATCTTTGCGGGACATAACCGAGGTGGTGTTTGATCGCTTCAGGATTGGCTGCGCCTAGGACTGAGAGGTTTCCGGAAGTTGGCGAGAGAAGGCCGCAAAGCATGCGGATGGTGGTGGTTTTGCCTGCGCCGTCAGGTCCTACCAGACCAAAGATTTCGCCTGAGGCAATTTCCAGTGATACACCGTTTACGGCCGATTGTTTGCCAAAGGTTTTAGTTACGTTCTCCAGTGTAATCATTTGATGACCACATCGGCGGGCATTCCAGGTTTTAAGATTCCCTCGGAGTTGTCAAGCTTAACTTTGACGGCAAAAACCAAGTTGGCTCGTTCGCGGTCGGTGATACTCTGCCGAGGAGTGTATTCGGCTTTATCACTGATTTCTTTAATGATGCCGGCAAAAACTTTGTCAGGGAAGGAATCGATTTTAACATCAACTGACTGACCAACACTGATAAGCCCTAACTGAGTTGACGAGAGGTAGACTTTCACCCAAGCGTCGCTCATGTCGCCAATGGTTGCTATGGCAGAGCCGGGGGCGATGTATTCGCCATTTTCATAATTTTTGCTGAGGATAATCCCATTAAGCGGGCTGGTAATAACAGTATCGGTTAACTGAGTTTTACTGGCGTCAACAATGGCTTTTGACCGCTCGACTTCAAGACGCTGGGCTTCGATAACGTCAGAACGGTTGCCTTCGTTGACTAAGCTTCTTTTTGCTTGAGCGGCAAAGAGCGAATTGTAGGCAACGTCATAGGCAGACTTAGCTGCGTCTAATTGTTGAGTAGATATGCAGCCACTGTCATGCAGAGATTGGTAGCGATAGAAATCTGCTTTTGCTTTTTCGAATACTGATTGCGCGGAGGAAACAGCAGCATCGGCATCTCCTATTTCCTGGCGTCGGGGGCCTTTTTCCAGATCGGTTAGCTGGACTTTAGCTTTTACCAAAGCGGCTTCATCTCGCAGCAATTGGGCGCTAAGGTCAGGCCTATCGACTTTGGCGATTATTTGCCCTGCGGTGACTGGATCACCGGCTTTAACGGTTAGGTTGGTGATATAGCCGTTAACTTTAGGCATAATGTCGGCGTGAGTAATTTCAACCGTGCCGGTGGCGGTGATGCCGTGGGTGCGGCCGGCGTAAAGCTTGTAGCCTGTTCCAACTGCCAGCAGCAATAGGATAATGATGCCGACAACAATTTTTTTATTCATCCTTTTTCCTCCTAATTCCGTCCAGATAGATGCGATAGGCCTGGACGGTATATTCTTCTGCGTCACTTGTGTTGTCAAGGGGCATGATAGTCTTAGCCAAGGGGTTAACAATAAAGTAGAAATTCATAATACCTGCCAGGGACAATGCTGCATGATTGATATTGAGGTCAGCAGCAAAGTCGCCGTCGGCAATGCCTTTGGTCAATGCGCCAGTAATAAACTGAAAAATCTTAGAAATATATTTTTTAAAGATCAGATCAAAGAAGGGGGTTGGATTGCTTACTTCGTTGAATATAAAGCGGGTAAAGAGCGGGCGTTGGCGGTGGATAATGGCAATATGCTTGGCGTACATGGACAACTGTTCGGTCGCGGAAAGCTTGTTGGCAGTTTTGGTTTGGGATAGCGCCGCTGCGATTGGGGCGAACTGCTCTTCCAGCACTGCCTGATAGAGACCCTCCTTTCCACGGAAATAGTAGGAAATGGCAGCAATATTAACATTTGCCGCCTCAGCTAGTTGGCGGACAGAAACGCCATTAAAGCCTTTTTGGGCAAAAAGAGTAGTTGCTGTTTCCAGTAATTTGGTTTGTGAATCTTTTTCCAAGTCCATGTTTAGTCTCCTTAAGTATTTAAACAAATGATTAAAACATTTGTTTAAATACTAACATGGATGAAAGGTTCTGTCAATAAATACTATGTTTGATAAATTTTAATATTGCGAATATATATAGGGTTATTGCAAAGTAAGAACACCTGTGTTATAGTTAAAACAAATCACAGATGGAAAGCAATGAAGCTTATAAGTGCATTTGGCGCTTGTAAGTTTTTTGTGTTTTTCTGACAAATTAATATGCATGTGGATATTTACCACGCAGTATGAGAGCAATGGGGCTAATAAACAACTGTTTATTAGCCCCATTGTGCTTATAACGATTTTTGATTTGAAAGGTGGTGAGGGACTGTTTTTCTCTAAAAAAGATTAAAGCTCCATGGATACGGCAATATCCACAGAGCTAAGGCCAATTTTCCCCCAGAGACCAACCAGGGTTTATTTGAAATGCCTAAATTTCATTATAACCTACTGGCATTGGTTTTTCAATTAGAATAATGCGAGGAGGATAATAATTATGAGACAGGTAGCGATATACGGAAAAGGTGGAATCGGTAAGTCGACGACAACCCAAAATACAGTGGCAGCTTTAGCCGAAGCCGGTAAACACATAATGGTGGTAGGCTGTGATCCCAAGGCTGATTCGACAAGGCTGCTCTTGGGCGGCCTATGTCAAAAGACGGTGCTTGACACCCTACGGGATGAAGGCGATGATATCGACCTTGAAGATATCCTCAAAAACGGGTTTAAAGATACCCGCTGCGTCGAATCTGGCGGTCCTGAGCCTGGGGTCGGCTGTGCCGGACGCGGTATTATTACCTCGATTAATATGTTAGAGTCATTGGGGGCGTATACCCCGGATTTGGATTATGTATTCTATGATGTTTTGGGCGACGTTGTTTGCGGTGGTTTTGCAATGCCGATCCGCGAAGGCAAAGCCGAAGAAATATATATTGTAGGTTCAGGTGAATTGATGGCGCTGTATGCTGCCAATAACATTTCCAAAGGTATTCAGAAGTATGCAACTACCGGTAAGGTACGGTTGGGCGGCATCATTTGTAACAGTCGTAAAGCTGACAACGAGTATGAACTAGTCAAAGCATTTGCAGAAGAGCTTGGTTCGCAGATGATTCATTTTGTACCGCGGGACAATATTGTTCAACGAGCTGAGATTAATAAAAAGACGGTTATTGATTTTGATCCTACTGCTGGCCAGGCTGATGAGTATCGGGCGCTAGCTAAAGCAATTGATGGCAACGATATGTTCGTAATACCTAAACCTATGACGCAGGATCGTCTGGAAGAGGTAATGATGAAACATGGCTTCTTGGATGCTATTTAAACTTAATTTGTAAGGAGTGAAGAGTATGTTACTTGTCAGAGCTGTTGTTAGGCCTGAAAAAAAAGATGATGTATTATTGGAACTCTCAAAAGCTGGTTTTCATGCAGCTACAGTTGTTGATGTTGTGGGGCGAGGCAAGCAGAAGGGGATTAAAATCGGCGGGGTGGTTTACGACGAGATTCCCAAATCGCTGATTATGGTTGCTGTTCGTGATGAAGATAAGAAGGATGTTATTGATGTTATTTTAAGGGCAGCCAAGACTGGTGAAAAAGGCGCTTATGGCGACGGTAAGATTTTCGTTGGTCCGGTTGAGGAGGCTTACACTATTTCCAGCGGCGCTACAGGCTTGTAAAGGGGGGGCACTAATGAAAGAGATAATTGCTTTTATCCGTATGAACAAAACAGGTGTCACCAAGAAAGCGCTGGTTGAAGTCGGGGTTGCCGGTTTTACAGCTTCGAAAGTGCTGGGGCGAGGAAAATTGGTGGATAGTCCGGAAACAATTGCCGAGCGTAAAGCAAAATTGATGAATATGGCAGTTGATGATATTAGTGAACCGGTTGAAACGGAAAAATTGGTTACCGGCTTTTTGGATGGTTCCCGGCTATTCCCCAGACGGATGTTTACCATATTGGCGCAGGACGACGAAGTGCCGAAAATTGTTGAGGCTATTATGCAGGCTAATCGAACTGACAACCGGGTTGGTGATGGCAAAATTTTAGTTTTGCCGCTACTGGATGCGGTACGGGTTCGCACCGGCGAATTTGGTGAAACAGCGTTGTAAAAAAGGAGGTATGAACAAATGGCGATTACTGAAGAGCAATTAGAGGAAATATTAGCAAAATATCCTTCGAAACTGCAAAAAAACCGGAAGAAACATATTGTTATAAATAATGCGGACTGTGGGGCGCAGCCGATTGAAGCTAATACAAGGACCGCCCCGGGGATCATTACCAATCGCGGTTGTGCGTATGCGGGCTGTAAAGGTGTGGTACTTGGACCACTGAAAGACATGATTCATATTACTCACGGACCAATCGGCTGTGCGTTCTATACCTGGGGCGCAAGGCGTAATAAGGCCAAATCCGATGATCCAACGCAAAATTTTATTAATTACTGCGTGTCCACTGATATGCAGGAAAGCGATATTGTATTCGGCGGGGAAAAGAAGCTGGCGAAGGTTATCGATGAAGTTATGGAAAATTTCCATCCGAAAGCGATCACGGTTTCTGCCACATGTCCAGTAGGGCTGATTGGCGATGATATTAATGCAGTAGCTAAAGCGGCGGAAGAGCGTCATGGCATTCCGGTTCTGGCTTTCAGCTGCGAAGGCTATAAAGGCGTCAGTCAGTCGGCCGGGCACCATATTGCAAACAATGGTTTAATGGACCGGGTTATCGGGGCCGGGGATTTGGAACAAGCGTCCGGTAAATATCCTATCAATATTCTTGGTGAATATAATATCGGCGGCGATAGCTGGGAAATTGAACGTATTCTTAGCGATATCGGTTATCAAATTGTTTCGGTAATGACTGGTGACGGTTCTTATGAAGCTTTGAAAAATGCGCATGTAGCCGAATTAAATCTGGTGCAGTGTCATCGATCAATAAACTATATTGCTGAAATGCTGGAAATCAAGTATGGTACGCCGTGGCTCAAGGTTAATTTTATCGGTGTCAAGGGGACTAGTGATTCGCTGCGCAATATGGCTCAGTATTTTGGCGATCCGGCGCTAATTCAACGCACCGAGGAAGTTATTGCCCGTGAGGTTGCTCGTATTGAGCCGCTGATGGGGCAGTATAAAAAGGTTTGCGAAGGTAAGACGGCGTTCTGTTTTGTTGGTGGTTCCCGCGGGCATCATTACCAGGGCTTGTTTGGCGAGTTGGGTATTGATACGGTACTGGCAGGTTATGAGTTTGCCCACCGTGACGATTACGAGGGCCGGGAAGTTATTCCTGATATTAAAACTGACGCCGACTCGAAGAATATTCCGGAACTGCATGTGGAGCAAGATCCTAATCGGTTTAAACTGAAACTGTCGCCAGAAAAAATGGCTGAACTAAAGGCGAAGATTCCTCTCAGTTATTATGCCGGTATGCATGTGGATATGAAGGAAGGAACCATCATGGTGGATGACCTTAACCATTATGAAACCGAAGAGTTTATCAAACTTCTGAAACCTGATATTTTCGCTTCAGGGATTAAAGACAAGTATGTTGTTCAAAAAATGGGGATACCTGCTAAGCAAATCCATTCTTATGACTATAGTGGTCCTTATGCCGGCTTCAACGGCGCGGTAAATTTTGCCCGCGACGTAAGTATGGGTTTTGCTTCTCCAACATGGAACTTTATTGTACCGCCGTGGAAAGAGGAACCGCTTTTAACTGGGACCGTAAATGAGGAAGGAGTGGCTTAGATGCTTGACGCAACAACGAAAGAGATTAAAGAACGGGCAAGTGGCGGAGTGATCAATCCGGCTAAAACCTGCCAGCCTATCGGTGCGATGTACGCCGCGCTGGGCATTCATGGCTGCTTGCCACATAGCCATGGTTCGCAGGGGTGCTGCTCATTTCATCGAATGCATTTGACCCGTCATTTCCGTGATCCGATTATGGCTTCAACTAGTTCTTTTACGGAAGGCGCGTCGGTATTTGGCGGCGGAGCTAATTTAAAAACAGCGATTAAAACTATTTTTCAGGTGTATAACCCGGATATTATAGCGGTTCATACTACTTGTCTAACCGAGACCATTGGTGATGATATTCCCAATATTATCAAGACATCGGAAATTCCGGAAGGAAAGATGGTTATTCACACCAATACTCCCAGCTATGTAGGGTCACATGTTACTGGGTTTTCTAATATGACAAAATCAATGGTAAATTATTTTGCGGAGGCTACTACGCCGCTGAAAAAAGAACAGGTAAATATTATACCAGGGTTCGTTAATCCAGGCGATATGCGGGAAATTAAGCGGCTCACCAGGTTAATGAACGCTCCGTATATAATGTTTCCTGATACCAGTGGGGTTGTGGATTCGCCGATGACCGGTGAGTTCCAGATGTATCCCAAGGGCGGAACTACTCAACCCGAACTGATAGATACCGGTAATTCCAAGCTGACGATTGCTTTAGGGCGGTTCGCATCAAGCGACGCTGCTGAACAGCTTGACAAAAAATGTAAAGTACCGGCTGTGACGCTGAAGGCTCCGATTGGTATCAAGGCTACTGATGCTTTACTGATGACGTTGCGGCGGGCCTTTGTAAGTGATGTGCCGTATGAACTGGAGGAGGAGCGTGGTCAGTTAGTGGATATAATGACTGATACGCATTTCCACTTCCATGGGAAAAAAGTTGCGATTTTTGGTGATCCAGATATTGTTACCGGTATTACGGAATTTGTAATGAGTTTGGGGATGATTCCAGTTCATGTTCTTACCGGTACTCCAGGCGGCGCGGTTGGTTCAGTGGTGGGCAGTTTTGAGGAGGATATTAAGGAATTGGTTGATCAGGCTGGCCTTAAGGCGAACATCAAAGCAGCTGGAGACCTTTTCACACTGCATCAATGGATCAAGAATGAACCAGTTGACCTCCTGATCGGAAACACATACGGCAAGTATATCGCTCGGGCCGAGGATTTGCCTTTCGTCCGTGTAGGGTTCCCGGTTATGGATCGGAGTGTTCATTCTTATATGCCGATTGTTGGTTATCGTGGTGCTATGCGGCTTATCGAAATGATTTCAGGGGCGCTTCTTGACCGTCAGGATCGGGATGCGGCTGACGAAGACTTTGAATTGGTAATGTAATCAATTATAAATGGCTAAGGATGTGAGGATATGAGTCAAGCACAGGCGATTGACGGACGCCAAGACTTTATCATAACTAAAGGAAAGCAAAAGGCGCATCTTAAGTGTGATGCGGATAGTATTGCCGGATGCGTCAGCCAGCGGGCCTGTGTTTACTGCGGCGCTCGTGTTGTGCTTAATCCGATCACCGATGCCATTCATTTGGTTCACGGCCCTATCGGTTGTTCTGCCTATACCTGGGATATCAGGGGAAGTCTGAGCAGCGGTGAGGAACTTTTTCGCAACAGTTTTTCTACCGACCTTCGGGAGCAGGATGTTATTTTCGGCGGGGAAAAGAAGTTGACGGCAGCTATTGACCAATTGGCAGCGAAATATCATCCCAAGTTGATTTTTGTATATTCGACTTGTATTGTCGGGGTAATTGGCGACGACTTGGAGGCGGTCTGCAGGACCGCAGCCAAGCGTCATGGGATTGAGGTTATCCCTGTCCAGTCCAGCGGATTTATTGGCAATAAGTCAGCCGGTTATCGGGCAGCCTGTGACGCGTTATTCAGGTTGATCGAACCGGAGAATCGGGAACTGGTGGGTAAAGATAAAAGTATTAATTATCTGGGGGACTTCAATTTGGCTGGGGAGGCATGGATTATTCGTGACTACCTGCGGCAGATGGGAGTGACTGTAAATGTGGTGTTAACCGGCGACGCCACTTACGCTGATTTGAAGAAAGCTACTCGGGCTTCTGTAAACATTATACAGTGTGCCGGATCAATGCATTATTTGGCCGGACGTATGGAAGAAACTTATGGCATTCCGTATATGCAGGTATCTTTTTTAGGGTTAGAGGATACCTCGGAATCTCTCCGGCGGATTGCTGCGGTTATCGGAGACTCAGAAGTGGTTGCCAGGACCGAAGCGCTTATTGCCAGAGAGATGTCCCATACAGCACCGGTTATTGAGGGGTATCGACAAAAGCTTGCTGGTAAAAAGGCGGCGGTATATGTCGGTGGTGGTTTTAAGGCTATATCGCTTATAAAGCAGTTCCGGGAGCTGAGTATTGAGGTGGTTATGATTGGTACTCAGACTGGTCGTCAAGAGGAATATGATACAATTAACGATTTGGCAAGTGATGGCACGGTAATTCTTGACGATGCCAATCCTTCGGAGTTGGAAAGGTTTATGACCGATCAGGAGGCCGATCTTTTAGTTGGCGGCGTAAAGGAACGACCGCTTGCTTATAAGCTAGGCAAGGCGTTTATTGATCATAATCATGACCGAAAACATCCCTTAAGCGGTTATGTGGGAGCAATTAATTTCGCTAAAGAGGTATATACTACCGTCTGTTCTCCGGTGTGGAAATATGTGCGGGCAGGAGGCGAGGGTCATGAGTGATAAAGCTTTATATCGTGACGTGAATGAGAATCCCTGCCATATGTGTATGCCAATGGGCGGTATCCTGCCGATAAAGGGCGTCGAAGGCGGTATGGTAGTTATCCATGGATCGCAAGGCTGCAGCACATATATGCGGCGTTATATTTCGGAGCATTTCAGCGAACCAATTGATGTTGGATCAAGTTCACTTAATGAAAAGGGCACTGTTTATGGTGGGGAAAAGAATCTTAAACAGGCGCTGGACAATATTCGTAAAGTCTATAACCCGAAGCTAATCGGAGTGCTGACGACTTGCCTGGCGGAAACTATTGGGGAAGATATTAACCGGATGGCTGACGAGTATTTGGTGGAACGTCAAATTAGCGATTTGACGATTGTCCCGGTTTCAACTCCTGGCTACGGTGGAACGCAGGCTGAAGGATATTTTCTGACGGTGCGGGAGATAGTCGCACGCTTGGCTCAACCAACTCCTAAACATAACAAGGTCAATGTTATTGTGCCCAATATTAGTCCGGCTGACATTCGGGAGATAAAGCGGCTTTTGGATCTCATGGGAGTTGAATATACTTTATGCCCCGATTTTTCTGATACGCTGGATCGGCCTTATCTTGAGCACTATTCTAAAATGGCCCCGGGCGGGACCAAACTAGAGGACATAAAGGCTATGCCCGGAGCACTGGCTACTATTGAGCTTGGTGCTACGATTGGCGACGAGTATTCGCCAGGGCAGTTTCTTTTGGATAAATACGGGGTACCGCTGTATACTGTGCCGATTCCTATCGGGATTAAGAATTGTGATACTTTCTTTCGGGCAATAAAGGAGATTACCGGCAAAGCTCTGCCAGACAGCGTGAGAACAGAGCGCGGGCGGCTTTTAGATGCTATGGTTGATTCTCATAAATATAACTTTGCCGGACGCAGCGTAATTTTTGGCGAAGCTGAGCTTGTATATGCAGTCAGCCAGCTTTGTATTGAAAATGGGGTATATCCGGCGGTGGTGGCCACTGGCGGAGCGGGAGGCAAACTAGCGGAGCTTTTGCATCCGATGGTAAAGGAGTGTCCCGAACCTGTAAAAGTACTTCCCGAGTCAGACTTTAGTGAAATCCGGGAAAAAAGTAGTTCCGCTGGAGTTAATATCGCTATTGGCCATTCCGAGGGGCGGTATCTTACAGAACATGAAAACATACCGTTGGTGAGGATTGGGTTTCCGGTTCATGACCGGGTTGGTGGCCAGCGTATTTTGTCAGTAGGTTACACAGGAACAACGCTACTGTTGGATCGTATTACTAATACTTTGCTGGAAAGTAAGTATCGGACATATCGCGAGGATATGTATAACTTATATTATAAGGAAGATAGCGGCGGGCTTTCTGCCACGAAAGATGAGGTGAATAGTGATGGGTTGCACTGCATGTCCTGAAAATATGCTTGTTGATATCAATCGGCATCCTTGTTATTCGGCTGATGCCCAGCACAAATTTGCCAGGATGCATTTGCCGGTAGCGCCGCGGTGTAATATCAGCTGCAATTATTGCAATCGTAAGTTTGATTGTGTTAATGAAAGTAGACCTGGAGTGACCAGTGAGGTGCTTAGTCCGGAGCTGGCCAGGGAAAAATTTGACTGGGTCAAGGCCCAGGTAGAAAATCTTAGTGTAGTGGGTATTGCCGGTCCGGGTGATGCTTTGGCCAATTGGGAAGAAACGAAAAAAACGATTGAACTTATTCGCAGGGAAAATCAGGAGATTATATTTTGTTTGTCAACTAACGGTCTCCTCTTGCCGGAATATGCTGAAGAAATTGTTGAACTTGGCGTGCGCCATGTAACGGTGACTATGAACTCGATTGATCCGGAGCTTGGGGCTAAAATTTACCGGCAGGTTATTTATAAGGAAAAGTCTTATACCGGGAGCGAAGGGGCCAAGCTACTCTTAAGTAATCAGCTGGAAGGAATTGGAATTTTAGTTAAGCTTGGAGTGCTGGTCAAAATTAATATTGTTATGGTACCGGGAATTAACGCCAATCATATTCCGGAAGTTGTAAAAACGGTGAAAGATCTGGGGGTTTTTGTAACTAATATTATGCCGATGATTCCTGCGCCGGGCAGTGTTTTTGAAAATTTGCCGCAAACCAGTATGAAGGATGTCAATGCGTTGCGTGATCTTTGTCAGCTTGATATTCGTCAGATGCGGCATTGCCGTCAGTGTCGGGCTGATGCTGTCGGGCTTTTGGGTGAGGATCGGTCGGCAGAGTTCAGGATGTGCGCAACAGCTCAAACACCGTTGCCGCGCGCTGTAGAAGACTCCCATAAATTATATAAGATTGCAGTTGCTTCAAAACATGGGAAGTTGGTTGATTTGCATTTCGGACATACCAAGTCGTTCATGATTTACCTGGTTGAAGGAGATAATTATCGGCTGCTGGAGAAACGGGTAGTTGCAAAGTATTGCGATGGACCTCAAGAATGTGAGTCAACCGAGGACACTAAAAACGCTGTGGTTCAGGCTCTTGGCGATTGTGATGCGGTGCTGACAATGCGCATAGGGCATCATGCCCAGGAACGGTTAAGGCAGCGAGGGATTAAGAGCGTCGAATCCTGTTATACGGTAGAGCATGGTCTGAAATTAGCGGTGAAAGAACTGGAACAAGTGATTGCATAGGAAAGGGTGTTTAATGTGCAAAAACCCAAATACCACATTTTCGTATGTACCAGCTCGCGGATTGGGGGGCAGCAAAAGGGCTTTTGTCACACAAAAGGCGCTGTGGATATTATGGCCGCGTTTATGGAGGAGATCGAGGAACGTGATTTGGGCGGCGAGGTGTTTGTGACTAATACCGGTTGTTTTGGCATTTGCGAGAAGGGCCCGATTGTTGTGGTGTATCCTGATAATGTCTGGTATGGTTCGGTTTCGCTTGAGGATGTCGAAGAAATTATGGATAAGCATATTGAAGGTGGTATGCCTGTAACCCGGTTGGAACTGTAATACTGGGGAAAAGTTGGCGACTGAAGGAGCGTGAGCCTGATGGTCCGGGAGATAGCGGTTTTTTGTGATGCTGGAGGTTTGACCGCCGCGTTAGGGGAACCAGGAAAAATAACTGTTTTTAGCCGTTGGCAGGGTAGCTGGAAAGCGGCGCGGGAAAAGGAGTGTTTCCTGGACCCCAGGGGCGGCCTCAAGGAGCTTAGGCGGCAAATGGCTGAAGCAGTAGTATTCTTAAGCGACTGTCGTATTTTTGTTGCAGCGGCAGTTACAGGGGTGCCTTATTATGAGTTGGAAAAGGCCGGTTTTAGTATTTGGGAATATAGTGGCGAGCCGCTAGGGTATCTTGATCAGGTTTGGGCACGGGAGGAGAAAGACACCTTGGCAGAGAAACAGCCAGCAGTAAAGCCAGTGCTTGCATCGCCAACCGAGATAGCGCCAGGGCATTTTAGTATTTCTTTGAAAGAAATACAGCAGAAGAATGCTGGTGTAACGTCGAAGCAAGTGCTTTTACCATTTATTAACCGAGGGCATTTTAAGGTTTTAGAAGTAAGCTGCAATCATATTCCGCCCTGGCTGGAAATGGCACTAAACGGCGAGGCTTATAGCTATACGACCGAGCGAGTTTCACCAAATGAGGTTAGGGTAAAGATTAGTAAAGTATGCTAACAATACACTAATTAAGCGGTTAATTATGATCGCTTGCCTTTGCAGAACATCAGTCACAAACCCTTGTTTTGACCAAGCAGGGGTTTTGTGACTTTTTTTGAGGATGAAAGCAAATTCGTTGGTGATAGTTCGACTACTTTTTACAAAAAACATAATATTAACTAGTTTATTAATATGTCAAATTTTAACTTTTAAGAGAATTATGGTGTATTTTGCTATAAAGGGTAATTTTAAGGATATTAAAACTATTTTGAATAAAACAGCGCATTGACAAATAATGGGGCATGGATTAAAAATAGTACTAATATACTTATCCTATGAGGGGGGTGTGGCGCGTGAAAAAGGCGCTGATTAAGTCGATTTTTGAGAGAATTAAGTATGGCGGCTTGCGAGTAGTTTATTGGGACGGCGAAGAAGTTCTTTATGGCGATCAGCCGCCAGAGTTTCACCTGATTTTTAATAAGGTGCCACCGCTGAATTTTAATATTGAAGATCCGATGGTGGGGCTTGGAGAGGCATATATGGATGGGGTCATTGATTATCAGGGAAGTCTTGATACAATGATGATTTTACTTGAAAAGAATCGTGATTATTTATTGGCCGGAACTTCCGGCGGGACTGTTTTAAAAATGTTTAGCGGAGTTGCTGATAAATTACAGCAAAAGCGTAATATTGAGCATCACTACGATTTAGGCAATGATTTTTTTTCGTTGTGGCTTGATGAAACTATGTGCTATTCTTGCGCATATTTTAAATCTCCAGAGGATTCCTTGAATCAGGCGCAGCTGAATAAGATTGATCATATATTGAAAAAGCTTAATTTGAAGCCCGGCGAGCGGCTGCTTGATATTGGGTGTGGCTGGGGCTGGCTGATTATAAAAGCCGCTAAGGAGTACGGCGCTAAAGCGCTTGGTATTACACTTAGTGATGAACAGTACCGCGGCGTCAAAGAACGTATTGCCAAGTTGGGGCTGGAAGATAAAGTAGATGTTGAAATTGTTAATTATTTGGATTTAGATGAGCAAAAGTATCAATTTGATAAGATTGTCAGTGTGGGGATGTTTGAACATGTTGGCAAAGAAAACTTGCCGAAATATATGGCTAAAGTGAATAGTCTTTTGGTTCCGGGTGGATTGTCTATGTTACATACAATAACTGGGACTAAGGAAGATATACCGGGGAATACGTGGATGCTTAAATACATTTTTCCGGGAGGCTATGCTCCGTCTATGCGGGAGACAATATCCCTGTTGCCGGATTATGATTTTCATCTTATCCATGCTGAAAGTCTCCGACTACATTATGCAAAGACGCTTGACTGTTGGTATGAGAATTTTACAAAGCAGTTGGATGTTGTGCGCAAGAAGTTCGACGAGCGGTTTGTAAGAATGTGGAGTCTTTATTTGCAGGGATGTGCCGCATCTTTTCGGGTGTCAGGCCTGAATGTTTATCAGTTTTTATTTTCAAAAGGGCTTAATAATGAACTGCCGATGACTTGCGAATATATGTATAATAAATGAAAACATCCTGACCGGATAAACCGGTCAGGATGTTTTCATTTATTAGGTAGGCGGGGCGGCTTAGGCAGAAAGATTGGTATAGGCAGGGGTTTTGAAAGGGAAAGATATTGATAATTCCGAGGCTGATTTGGAGAGGCAATGGTCTATGACTGATGAACTGCTGAAAGCAATTGTGGTTAGTAATGAGTTTAATCTTGAGAAGATCGCCGGGGCAGTAGGGATAAACAGAAAATATAAATGGGAAGATACCCTTGTTCTTTCTGGGGCGGTACTTGGCGGAAGCGTCCGTGAATCAGAGGGCAAATATGTACGGCTGTTTCATTTTGGCAGTCTGGTATTTTCAAATTGTTCAAGTGGTGAAATTATAGAACTGGTTGGCTTTTTGAAGCGGATTGACAGATCGGTCAATGATGTCAATCCATTCGAGTATGCGGATGATTATCGAATTGAAGTTGTTACTGGATCTAATCAGCTTATCGGTAACGATTGCATGATTGTACCCGGAGCAGAAACTTTTCATAGCGAGATAGTTGCGATTGTGCTGGCAAAGTCAGTGGCGCTGGACAGAATTGAGACAAGGATTGACAGACTTCTGGATGATGTGGAGGAAATTGTGGATAATCTCCACCGTGGCAGTTTGACAGTGTCTGACGAGCATTTGGCAAGGTTGTCGGCAAAAATATTGGGGTTTAAGCTGGATACTCTTTCTTATATTAGATTGGCTGATAAGCCTGGGATTACTTGGGGCAGTGATGAAGCAGATCAATTGTATGCTAAGATGAGTGTTGTTTTTGAGTTGAGTGAACGTTATAGCAGTGTGCGACACAAGCTTGATACTTTGATGGGCATAACTGAGGTCTTCGGCGGTTTGGTGCATGCAAAACGCGGCACTAAGCTGGAATGGGCAATTATTATTTTGATATTAATCGAAATAATTTTGCAGGTAGGAGATAAGTTAAAGTAAAGGGTTAAAGGAGTTTAGTGGATAGTGACGAAAATGAATATTCATGGAAAGTTATTTTTGTAACAATGTGTTGGGAGGCGTTTAAGATGGGGGTTAAGTTAAATGATACTGTTACTTGGGTAGGCAAAATTGATTGGGAGCTGCGGAAGTTCCATGGCGAAGAGTATTCGACTCAACGTGGGTCTAGCTATAATGCTTACTTGGTACGCGATGAGAAAACTGTGCTTATTGATACGGTTTGGGCACCATATGACCAGGAGTTTGTCAGCAAGCTTAAACAAGAGATAGACTTGAAGGAGATTGACTATATTGTTGCTAATCATGGCGAGGTCGATCATAGCGGCTCGCTAGCCGAGCTTTTACGGGAAATTCCTGATACACCAATCTATTGCACTCAGAATGCGGTAAAGTCAATTAAGGGCCAATACCATCAGGACTGGAATTTTAAGACGGTGAAAACTGGCGATAAGCTGAGTTTGGGCAGCAAAGAACTAGTTTTTATCGAAATGGCTATGTTGCATTGGCCGGATAGTATGGCTACGTTTTTGACCGGCGATAATATATTATTTAGTAATGATGCGTTTGGCCAGCATTATGCTTCTGAAATGATGTATAATGATCTGGTTGATCAGGCTGAACTTTATCAGGAGGCACTAAAGTATTACGCTAATATTTTAGCGCCGTTTAGTAAGCTAGCGGATAATAAGCTCAAAGAAATTTCGCGGATGAATTTACCGATTAAGATGATTTGCCCTAGTCACGGAATTATTTGGCGGGATAATCCGCTGCAGATTGTTGAGACTTATAGTAAGTGGGCGGATAATTACCAAGAAAATCAGATTACTATTATTTATGATACAATGTGGAATGGTACGCGGCGAATGGCGGAATCTATTGCTGAGGGTATTAGGCAAACCGATCCGGCTGTTGTTGTTAAGCTATATAACATGGGCAAGGCGGATAATACTGCTGTAATTGGCGAGGTATTTAAGTCCAAGGCGATTTTGGTTGGTTCGTCGACGATTAATAAAGGGGTGCTGTCTTCGATAGCAGCTATTTTGGAAGAAATCCATGGTATGAGTTTTAAAAATAAAAAGGCGGCGGCCTTTGGATCTTATGGTTGGAGCGGGGAAAGTCCTAAAATTATTGCTGCTAGACTGACAGAGAGTGGTTTTACGGTAGTTAATGACGGCTTGAAGATGCTTTGGAATCCAGATGAGCAGGCGCTGGAGGAATGCAAAGATTTCGGCCGGGAGTTTATCGCTAAGTTGTAAAATTAGGGCTGGCAATAGGCTAGTTTCTTGTTTTTGTAAAGATAGTTTATAGGAAGTACTAAAGCCAGGACGCGTATTAAAAGCTCCTGGCTTTAGTTTAATGTTATTTGTTAAAATTTTTTCTATTGCACTTTTGGCCAATTGTGATAGAATCATAAAGTGTATTTTTAAGGGGAAGAAAGGCGGGGGGGTTGATATGCAGGAAGTCTTCAAATTAAGTCAGACAGCGACTGAGTTGTTGGCTGAAAAGTATGGGACACCTTTGTTGGTGTTATCAGAGGAACAGGTAAAAAAGAATTATCAATTTTTAGCGCAGCAGCTACCTGGTGTTAAACTACATTATGCGGTTAAGGCCAATCCGGATCGGCGGTTGGTGCAGGCGTTGGCGGAGAGCGGTTCCTTTTTTGATGTTGCTTCCGACGGCGAAATGCTTGAGCTGACAGCTATGGGAATTAAGCCTGAACGGATGATTTATGCTAACCCTGTCAAGACGGCTAACGGTTTAGCGGTAGCAAGCCGTACTGGGGTGAAAAAGTTTACTTTTGACAGTGAGGCTGAGATTAGCCGTATTAGTGAGGCTATTCCTGGCGGAACGGTGCTGCTTAGGGTCAGGGTGGACAACCCGCTGGCGCTGGTTGATTTGAATACAAAATTTGGGGCGCGGTCTGAGGACGCCTTATTATTACTAAAAAACGCCCGTGAGCATGGGCTTGATGTTGCGGGTCTTTGTTTTCATGTGGGGAGTCAGTCTACCAGTGCTAAGGCTTATTTGGATGCTATTAAGATGTGCGAGCGCTTGTTTGCTGAGGCAAAAGCAGAAGGCTTTGAGCTTCGGATTCTTGATATTGGTGGTGGGTTTCCCATACCGACACTACAGGAAGAATTCGATATTGTGGCAATGACCAACGAAATCAGTTGTGCGCTTAAAGAGCATTTTCCTAATACCGAAATTTGGGCTGAGCCAGGGCGGTTTATCTGTGGAACTGCTGTCAATCTAATAACACGGGTAATTGGGGAGCAAATCCGTAATCATCAGCAGTGGTATTTTCTTGATGAAGGGCTGTACGGAACTTTTTCCGGAGTGATATTCGACCACTGGGATTTTGAATTGGAGGCCTTTAAATCAGGCGAACAAATTGCCGCTACTTTTGCTGGTCCAAGTTGCGACTCATTAGATGTTATGTTCCGGGAGAAGGCTACCAAGCGGCTAAATGTTGGCGATTTGATTCTGGTGCCTAACTGCGGCGCTTATACATCGGCGTCGGCGACTGTGTTTAATGGATTTGCCAAAGCTTCGATAGTGGTGTGGGAAGAGTATGAAGCTGAACTGAAAAAGGATTGACCTAAGTGGTTAGGTCAATCCTTTTTTTTATGTTTTTTTAATAACTTAGCAGGTGTTTATTTGGATATAAGGCATCGTAGCAAGGTAGAAAAATATCGCTTTTCAGTCTTGGATAGGGGGACTGGTGTGGGAGCTATCACGCGACTCAAGTAGTTCCTGGATCCGATGGAGTGCTCTGGTGTTCTTTTCAAGGAGGGACTGTTGCTCGGCGTCGGCTGATTTCAGCGGTTCCAGTTCCTCACGTAATATTTGGACAGCTTGTTTGATTATTTTATCATAGGCTGACCGTTTTTTTTGTGTTTTGGTTTCGCTTTTTAAGGACATTAACATACCTCCTATAGCTAAATCTGGTATATTATATGAACTTTGGCGCAGGATGGTTACGGTATTTACGTAACATAAGCGTGCGGGATGCCAAGTGGTTTATAGGGACATGATGTGCGCGGCAATGAAATATATACATAAAATAGAATTTATTGGGGAATTTAACCCCAATAAATCAAGTGGAGGTTGCCGCCATGACAAGTCAGCGGATTTCTCTGGTAGGAGGTCTGTTGTTGCTTTTGTTGAGTGTACTTAGTGGCATAGTCTATGACTGCCTGCTAATGGAAGAGTACCATCAGGAAATGGTGTACAATCTGGAGATGGCGGCTGATATGGCTACGAAGGGCGAAGGCGCACTCGCCAGCACATATATAAGACAGTTTGGGGTTATAAGTGAGGTTAACAATATCGAGTCTCGAATACAGACGGTTCTGGTCTTGGCAGGAGTTATGACTTTAATGCCGCTATGGCTAACGTCAAAGTCTGGTTTTAGTGAACGGATGAAACGAATTATGGCGCTGTTTATTATCTTTGGCGGCTTGATCTTGGCGACAGGCGGGTTGCTTTGGAACTTGACGGGGGCAGCTGTAGCGTATTGCTTCTTTGTGGCTGGTTATGGCTGGCTGCTGGTTGGGGGATTTGGTTATTTTATTTATGCCGTGTTATTTGTATGGCTAAATGCTGACATTAACGCCAAGCGGGGCTAAAGAATGCTAAAGCGGCGAGATTTTATTAAATTGTGTATGACGGCAACGTTTGCGGCAAGCCTTGGTGAACAGTTATTGCCGATCATGCGTGAGGTATTGGCGCAAAAGCAGGTAGAACGCCCGCCGGTCGTTTGGCTGGAACTTGGTTCGTGTACCGGTAATTCCATTTCACTCCAAAATAGTTTTGATCCAGGGCTGGAACAGTTTTTAACCGAAGTGGTGGATCTAAGATATCATTGGTTATTTAATGTTGTTCAAGGTGAGGCGGCTACGCGCGTTCTTCTGGATACGGTGGAGAAGGAGGCCGGGCGTTTTTGGCTGGTTGTGGAGGGCGCGGTGATGGCTGCAGCGGATGGAAGGTTCAACTATGTTTTTTCGCGTGACAAGGAAATGGTGACTGGCTTGGCGGCAATCAGGGAATTTGCCGTTAAGGCTCGGCATGTTATCGCTGTTGGTTCTTGCGCTGCCTTTGGCGGTCCTGCGGCAGCCTATCCAAATCCCGGCGGCGCGCTGGGAGTATGGAAGGCAGTAGGAAATAAAACGGTGATTAATATTCCCGGCTGTCCGGCAAATTCTGACTGGATAACTGGAACAATGAGTCATCTCATGTTATATGGTTTACCAGAATTGGACCGCTACAACCGTCCCAAGCTGTTCTTCGGGCGGACTATCCATGAATTGTGTCAGCGGAGGCAGCAGTTTGAGGATGGGATATTTGCTGCTTTTCCAGGTGAGGCAGGCTGTTTATACAAAGTGGGTTGTAAGGGACCGGTTACTCACGCCGATTGTCCGCTCCGCCTGTGGAACAACCATGTCAACTGGCCAGTTAAGGCGGGAGCGCCGTGTATTGGCTGCGCAAATCCCCAATTTCCTGACGGGAGTATGCCGTTTTATAGTCATTTGCCGGACATAGTAACTCCTGTTGGGCGGGTTAATGTAAGGAAAATCGGTGCGACGGTTGCAACGATTGGGGCCGGCATGGTCGGCACTCATTTGGCGGCTGGCGTGTTCTCACGACGAATTCATAAACATTTTATTGATGGCACAAAACCAAGCGATCCTGCGCCGCCAGAGAGTCTGGCAGAGGTAAAGCAAGAATTGGATGATATTATCAGGCGGCAAAACGCGTTATTAAGTGAGACAAAAAGGTTGGAAGAAAATGAGGCTCGGCCCCGACGGCAAGCTTTGTTACAGCGAATAAAAAATTTTTGGCGCACTGAGGACAAAGAGGGAAAGGATAATTAATGACAAGAAAAGTGATTTTCCCAGTAACTCGTGTGCATGAGCCGCTTAGGGCAGAGGTTGAAGTTGAGGCAGGCAGGGTAACTGATGCCTGGGTCAGCGGACTGCTTTTTCGTGGATTTGAAGCTATCATGCACGGGCGTGATCCACGAGACGCTGTGCTTTTAGCCCAACGGATCTGTGGCATTTGTTCCGGTGCGCACGCGGTTGCCGGGGCTATGGCGTTAGAAGAGGCTTTTGGTGTTCAAGCTACTCCTGACGGGCAATTGCTAACTAATTTAATTTTTGCGGCTGATGTACTGCAGAATCATCTGCGGCATTTCTATTTACTGGTGTTATACGACTATGTTGCTGTTTCAGGGCAGGGAATAATGCCATTTGTTGCGCAGCAAAAAGGTGACTTCCGGTTGCCGCATACAATTAACGACGAGATCCTTGAGCATGCGAAAGTTGCTACGTTGATGGCGGCACGGGCTCACTCAATGATGGCGATATTTGGCGCAAAAGCACCGATGCAGCAGACTATAGTACCTACCGGAGTAACTGAAGCGGCCAGTAGTGACAAGATTATGGCTTATGGCAGTATTCTTCGGGAGCTAAAGGAATTTGTAGAACAGGTATATATTGGTGATGTCTTAACTATTGCTGAGTATTACCCTGACTACTATGCTATCGGCAGGGGTTATAGCAATTTGTTTTCATTTGGGATGTTTCCGGCTCCGATTACAGGGAAACGGGCTTTTTCGCCGGGGCTTATTTTGAAGTCGGGGCCGGTGGAAGAGTTGGACGCTGCTGAGTTAGTCGAGGATAGTAATTGGAGTTGGTATGATGATCAAGCTGGATGTCGTCACCCGAACGAGGGAAAAACGACGCCAGATATAGACAAGCCAGATGCCTATAGCTGGGTTAAGGCTCCGCGTTACCGGGGGATGGCTTTAGAATGTGGGCCGTTGGCCAGGGGGTGGATTAATGGCGATTATCGCCGTGGTATCTCAGTGATGGACAGGATAGTGGCAAGAGCCAGGGAAGCTTTTAAAATAGCTGGACTGGCGGAGGAGTGGTTGGCTGGACTGACGCCGGGGGCACCAACGCTGAGCCGGTATTCGGCACCGCCTAAGGGACGAGGCATGGGGCTGACGGATGCAATGCGCGGTGCTCTTGGACATTGGCTGACTTATGAGGATGGCAAAGTGACGAAGTTTCAGATTATTACACCGACAACCTGGAATTTTTCACCCCGCGATACTCAAGGAGTACGTGGGCCGGTGGAGGAAGCGTTAATCGGTACACCGGTGATGGATGCTGACAACTTGATCGAGGTTGGGCGGGTAATTCGGTCGTTTGATCCCTGTATTTCTTGCGCTGTTCACCTTTTTGAGGCTAAATGAAACAGCGCAAGCTTTACACTTACTTAGGTGTAAAAGCCTGCGCTGTAATCGTTTCGCTTTAAACTGAATCATAATAAACAAAGGCTGTCTCATTGCTGAGACAGCCTTTCATTTTTCTAGTAGCGACGATTGTTTTGGCTGAAGCAGTCGCGGCAATATACCGGACGGTCATTGCTTGGACGGAAAGGAACTTGGGTTTCGCAACCGCAAGCTGCACAGGTAGCAGGATGCATTTCACGCTGCTGTTGGTAGCCGCCACGACCGCTGTTTTGTTTGCGAGCTGCTCTGCAGGAAGGGCAACGACCTGGTTCGTTGGTGAACCCTTTTTCTGCGAAGAAATCTTGTTCTGAAGCAGTGAATACGAAATCTGCGCCGCAATCGCGACATGTTAAAGTTTTGTCTTGAGCCATTTATATAGCCTCCTCAAATCTATTACCCAAATAGTGAATGCAGGAATCGCTGTTGGGACTTCCCCTACCAAAGTACTAGTTTGAGAAGGACAATTGACAACTCCACTGGACTTATTATTTTGGGCTAGTTATTACTATACGCTAATATCAGGAAAAAGTAAAGAGAATTTCAAAATTTTTTTTCGGTGGTGATATTTTTGACAGCGTGCCTACATCTGCGATAAAATAAATAAGTATGTGCAAAAATATAATGTAGGAGAAATAAAATGAGTGTCTTGACTGTCGAAAATGTTTCCCATGGGTTTGGCGCCCGAAAAATATTAGAAGAGGTTTCGTTTCGGCTGCTTAAAGGGGAACATGTCGGCTTGATTGGCGCAAACGGCGAAGGCAAGTCGACCTTTTTGAGCATTATCACTGGTCAACTACAACCTGATGAAGGAAAGGTAGAATGGTCTAACCGAGTTACGGTTGGTTATTTGGATCAGCATGCTGTTTTAGCGCGGGGAAAGACCATTAGAGATATTTTAAGAGAAGCGTTTAGAAAGATGTATGATCTTGAAACAGAGTTAATGGAGCTGTACGAAAGAATGGGTATGGCTGATCATGATGAAATGGATAAATTGATGGAGGATGTCGGCGAGATTCAAAGTGTTTTGGAAGAGAGCGGTTTCTATATGCTTGACGCCAAAATTGAGGAAGTGGCCAAGGGCTTAGGGCTTGGAGATATCGGGCTTGATCGTGATGTTGCCGAGTTAAGCGGAGGACAGCGGACTAAGGTGTTATTGACAAAGCTGCTTTTAGAGAATCCTGCTATTCTAATTTTGGATGAGCCAACGAACTATCTGGATTTTGAGCATATCGAATGGCTGAAGCGGTTTTTAAAGAACTACGAAAATAGTTTTATATTAGTATCGCATGATATTCCATTTCTTAATGAGGTCGTAAATGTTATTTATCACGTGGAGAATACTGTTCTTACCAGGTATACTGGTAACTATGAGCAGTTTCAAGAGTTGTACGCTGTAAGAAAGAGCCAGGAGCAGCGGGCTTATGAACGGCAAAAGCAGGAAGTGGAACGGCTGGAGGATTTTATTGCCCGTAATAAGGCCAGGGTGGCTACAAGAGGGATGGCTAATAGCCGGCAAAAGAGATTGGATAAGATGGAGGTTCTGGAAAAACCCAAGGAGAAGCCTAAACCGAGTTTTCAGTTTCGTGAGGCCAGAACTCCGGGACGGTTTGTTGTAGAGGCCTCCGGGCTTGTCTTGGGATATGACGAACCACTGACTAGGCCGGTGGATATAGTTTTGGAGCGTAATCAGAAGGTTGCTATTCGCGGCGTAAATGGCTTGGGTAAATCAACACTGCTAAAAACGCTGCTGGGAGTGATTCCACCTTTAATGGGCAAGGTTGTATTAGGGGATTATCTATTTCCTGGCTATTTTGAGCAGGAGTCAAGCCGAAGTAACAGCAATACCGCGTTAGAGGAAGTCTGGAACGAATACCCTGGTATGTCAAACTACGAGGTCCGGGCAGCTTTAGCCCGGTGCGGTCTGACCAATGAGCATATTACAAGTCAGATGATGGTGTTAAGCGGCGGTGAGAACGCAAAAGTCCGATTGTGCAAGCTAATGCAAAAGGACATAAATTGGCTGGTGCTGGATGAGCCGACCAACCATCTTGACGTCGACGCCAAAGTCGAACTTAAACGCGCGTTAAAAGAGTATAAGGGTACTGTCCTGTTAGTGTCTCATGAACCGGATTTCTATGAGGACTGGGTGACAGATATTTGGAATGTGGAGGATTGGACGACTAAAATCGTATAGTTGTCACTGCGCAATGTTGGCAAGCTTCCAGATAATCTCTATGTTTTCTTGGTGTAAAATAATTTGATCAATCAGTACGTCGAGGTACTCAATCTGTTTTCTTATTTCCATACTATCCCAATTATTTTTTATCATCAAGGCAGCTTTTTGTGTTTCGTTGATGCTCAACTGTTCGTGTTTTTTTGACAGTTGGGCATCTTTTATTTTATCTGAGAGAATGTTTTTTTCTTCGTATAACACGCGGATTCGTTCATTGAGTTCATTTACTGGAATTGTATCGTATTGGTATAATTCCAGTAGTTTATTAATTTGCTTATCAACATCAGCTAATCGTTTAGCCAGTCCTGTTGTGCGTTGTTCTTTAGGTTTCTGGGTTCCGAATATGTTTGATACTACCTTTTTATTTTTATTAGTTATCCAAGATATTTCGTTTAATACTTTTTCTTCAACGGTTTTTGCTTTCCATATTTTCATTTTACAGTTTTGATGTGTAAAACGATTGTTACACCAAAAAACAGGCGGTCTTTGCCTATCTGTTCGTGAAAACATTTTATTTCCGCATACACCACAACGTAACAAATGGCTGAAAGGATTTTTTGCCTTAAAAGCTTGATTACGAGTGCGGTTCTCCAGCGATTCTTGAGTTCTATCAAAAATTTCTTCTGTGATGATTGGCTTGTGGTTGCCTTTATATTTTTCGCCGTTAAAAGTAACATAGCCGCAGTAAACAGGATTATGTAATAAATTTATTAGATTACACGACGACGACCAACTGCTGTAGTGATAGCTGGGTTGTGTCAATGGAGGGGCAGAAGCCTATCTTCGGTAGCGGAAAGGCTCAAGTTTTGATTGTACTGCCTCAATATGATAAGGCGGTGGCTGTGTGATGGATATGAATGTTGTATATGACAATTACAACAAAGAATGTCGTATTGCTAGATACAACTGCCAGCCAAGACCGAAAACAATCTGGGGGAAGCCGGTAACAAAGTTTGAAATTGTTCCTTTAGCTCCTAACAATAATAATGCCTTGGCATTGAGAATATACCAGAAGGATGTTACTCTTGATTTTAGTCGTTCTGGCACGTTAACAAGACAGATTAATCAAGTAATACCTTTCTTCAATGCGGCATTACAGGGTGGAGATAGGTTTATACGAGTAATGATTAATAATCCTGAACGAGCAATACCACTAGCGTTGATGTATATAACTTTACCAAGTGTGGTTACCTGGGTTATGAATCATGACAAGGATTGGTATAAAGAACTATCTGACGATATAAAAAATGGATGCTGGCTATTTGAGCATAATGGGACAATTATTCGTGTTCCGAAACCGTTCGAACCGGGGAAGTTTTTTGGTTCTGCTATAGAAAGGGCATTAGATAAAGCATACGGCGAAGACCCAAAAGCAGTGGGGAAATGGGTATTATATGCAGCACAAGGTTTTGCACCTAATGTAATCCCTACGCTTGTTGGGCCAATTATTGAATGGATGACAAATTACAGCTTCTTTACGGGTAAAGCTATTGTTAGTAAAAAAGGACAACGGTTGCCTGATGAATACCAATTCGATTACTATACCTCAGAAGCAGCTAAGAAATTAGGAAAAGCCACTGGATTATCTCCTGAAAAAATCGATAATACGATAAATGGTTATTTAGGCAGTGCAGGTAAATTCTTTGTTGGGTTAGGCGATACGTTTATAGGTGATAAAAAGGAAATGCCCGCGAAAGCCACGGCAGAATTACCGGGGATTCGCGGGCTTACTTATACACCGTTTAAAAATTCTAACTCTGTTAATGAGTTTTATGAAAAACTTGACGAATTAGAAAAGAACCATGCTGCTACAGGTAAAAAAGGTATAGTACCAGCAGACTTAAAGAAATTCCGGATCGCAGAACAGACCATAAAGGATTTGCATAAAGAAAATCAGGGTATTACGAGTAATGCAGATTTATCAGCGGAGCAAAAAAGGCAAAAGATTGATACTAACAACGCTAAAATATTACAACTTGCTAAAAAAGCGTTGGGTAAAAATTAATAATTGCCAAATCTAAAAATGAAAATGCAAAAAAATGGTATAATATTATATAGGTTGTCTGGGAACGGTTAGCCACACCCTTTTTGAAAGGGGGTGGTGCTTATGAGTACATATGGTGCGGACAGGAAATTGCGTTTATCTTAGTGGATGGAAACTCCACCTAACAAATCAGGCTGGGAAGTTAGTAGCGAGTCTTGGAGCGATAGGAGTAATCCTAAAGTTTAAGCGTAGACA
>Ga0316604_10000374_pt1 | contig 58725 bp, 51 predicted proteins | sample OWC_soil_day20_C_FD_207650 | JGI IMG/M metagenome (GOLD analysis project Ga0316604, IMG submission 207650) | Wetland soil microbial communities from Old Woman Creek delta, Ohio, United States - OWC_soil_day20_CT | ecosystem: Environmental > Terrestrial > Soil > Wetlands | place: USA: Ohio...
TCCAAGAAATAATGCCGTACAAATTCAAATACACCAATGAAGAGAGTGGTACATAATGCAGAGATCCATTTCATTCTTTTCATATTCATACATTTACTCCATAACAAAAATCATTACATATTTCATATAAAACTTAATAGGAAAATTCAATTTTGTCAATAATAATCTTTCTCATTAGTATTTTTAGTAATTAATAGTACTTTTGGACAGTAGACAATGATACTGTTTTCAATCATAATGGATTAAAAGACGCCTAAGAAAGATATGCATGTCTTCGCTGGTAGTTAAATTATGAATTATTCTAAGTTGATTAGTAAATTAAACGAAAGGCTAGATGTATCCAACGAGATAAAACTAGCCTTATTCTTATAAGATAACAAACCTTTGCATTCATTTCTAAAGACGGTTATAATATGACAAAGAGAACTAGAACGAACACCAACTAAGCTAAAAAGGTATGATATCATAACACTACAACTTAAGCTATCTACACGACTGATTGGTATAACCAAAGGTCAGATTAATTTTTCTGCGGAAATTTTAATCTGGCCTTTTCTTATTTTACAGATTGATGTTTATATTTTAAAAAATTTATAAAGGAGGGAATATAATCATGACAGTACAAAAGTTTTTGGCCATCGCATTTTTGATATTCTTGCTGGGAATTGGAATTTTATACACTGGAGTAAACCGCGTACCCTTTCGCAACAACGGAAATCACGAGCATCACCAGTCCACTTTATCAACTGCTGCTGTCGCCCTTAACAGCAGCAGAGATTTCTTGATTACAATGCTAACGAGCAACATGGGCATTATATCTGAAAATAAAAAAGGAGTTGATTGAAATGAAAAAGTATAAGCTACTATCCTGGATTGCAGTCTTCATCAGTCTCTTTTTACTGGTTTTGCCGAGACTTGTACCGATTTGCGATGGACTTACGAAGACTGGCAGCCCAATGACCTGCCATTATACCTATCAGGCAGAATTTATTATCACGTTGTTAGCTGTTATTGTTTCTGCTGCATTGCTGGTATTGCGTGCAAACGAAGCCCGCTTATTAGCTGGATTTATCATTATATTACTGGGAATTAGCAGTATCCTTCTGCCCCAATCCTGGGCTATCGGCATTTGCGAAAATGGTTCTTGTTTAAAAACCACCTTTTTCCTTACTATTGGCGCCGCCCTACTGGCTGTAACAGGAGCTGGAATTGTCTGGACTGCTTGGGGCAGCAGCAAGGATAGCTAACCTTATAGCCTATTTACATTATTAAATCAAAGGATTGCTGAGAGGAGAAAAAGATTTTGCTATTACTTATTTGGAAAAGCTTACTGCATCGTAGGCTGCAAAGCCTAACCATTGTTGGCTCTATCGCCGTTGGCGTAGCTATTGTCTTTAGCATCTTAGCTGTTTATAACGGAGTTTCGTCAGGCATGGAGCTTTCCAAGCAGCGTATGGGGGCGGACATCGTTATTGTCCCCTTTGGTGAGACGCTAGAACCCAGTCTGCTTTTGTTTGGAGGAGCTGCGGCTAATTCTTATATGCCAAAGGAACTAGTAGATGGCGTACGGGCTGTTAAGGGGGTACATGCGGTTACGCCTCAGTTCTTCACCCATTCGTTGTCAGCAGATTGCCATGATATTGGAACAAAAAACCGTATGATTGGATATGACCCTGCCAGCGATTGGATTCTTGCTCCCTGGCTAAAGAAGGCGCACAAAACCGAAATTAAAGATGATGAAGTGATTTTAGGTGCAAAAGTACCGGTTTGGACTCAAAATAAGATCTCTATATTAGGTAAGTGGTACAACATTATTGCCATCGCCGAAGAAACGGGAACGACTCTTGACTACTCTTTGCTAGTTAGCATGAACGAGGCTAGAAGGGTAGTTTCTAGTGATGGAACATTAAAAAAAGTTTGGGACAGGATGGGCCCTCCTTCTGGTCTCATTTCCACTATTTTGGTGAAAGTTGATGATGATGCCAATATTGATAAAGTGGTAAGTGATATTCAAGAAGTTGGACTCATGAAGCCGATTGTCGCTGCTGAAGTAAAAAAACGTATTGCGGACCAGTTTACCGTTTTCGCCATATTAATCGGTGGTATTGGATCTTTAACTGTATTAACCTCTTTGTTGCATCTGTTTTCCCGCTTTTATACCTTGACATGGGAACGTCAAGCAGAGTGGGGACTTTATCTGGCCTTTGGCGCAACAGGACGGGATATCGGATTGGTGATTGTCGGCGAAGCGGCAGTCGTATCCTTAACAGGCTCAATTATCGGTTTGTTATTAGGAAGTGGATTGTATAAAGGGAGCTTAACATTATTAGAAGCCTATCAATCCTTTCCCTTTGTTCATCCTTCATGGGGTTTTCTTGCCAGCATTGCAATTGGAATTATCATAGTGTTCACTGGATTAGGCGCTTTAGCTGCCTGGCTGCCTGCATATCAGGGCAGCCGCATTGACCCCAGTACTGTTATGACCCGTGGAGAATTTGATTGATGGGAGGAAAATATGAACACTCTACTAGAACTCCGTAATATTGAAAAGAAGTACGGCGATGATGTTATTTTATCAAAGGTTTCCTTTACCCTGGCGAAAGGAACTGCAATTGCTATTATTGGACACTCTGGCGGTGGTAAAACCACGCTGCTATCAATTATGGGACTGCTGCAGCGGGCAACTTCCGGCAATGTACTGGTAGATGCTATTGATATTGGGGGATTGGATTCTTATCAATTAGCCAAACTGCGAGGACAGTATCTTGGCTTTGTCTTTCAAAGAGCTCGTTTGATCAATTCGCTTACTGCCTTAGAAAATGTCATGGCACCTGCATGGTTTATTAGAAGAGGCGATAAAATGGAACAACAGGCTAAAGACTTGCTGGAACGCTTCGGCTTAAGCCATCGTTTGGATCATAAACCACAAGAACTTAGCCTTGGTCAATTACGACGAATTTCCCTCGCTCGCGCTCTGCTGCTTAAACCGCCTATCTTACTTGCAGATGAGCCAACCAATGACCTTGATCCGGCTCTAGCCAAAGAAGTGGCAGAGTGCCTGCTTACGGCACGTACAGAAGGAGCAGGAGTCGTCATCGTTACCCATGACCCTAATTTGGCAAATCAGGCTGACCAAACCTTTCGTTTAGAAGATGGAACACTAAAACCAATCGTATACAATAACGCCGCGTCTTAAAAAAAATAAAACTTTTATATTTCTTTCCTTACAAAGAAAAACCTTCTGTGGAAGAATGATATTCACATTCTTCCACAGAAGGTTTATTTTTTTACAAGCTAGAGAAAATATTATTTTTGCTACCTAATTGTCAAAGGTATGAATAACCATATCCGAAGGTTTAATTTTTCCTTTAGGAAGCACACCTGTATTTTCTAAATCTGCAAGCCAAGGATCAATCTCCGACTCTACTATTTTAGTATCAGTAGCATAATAGTGAGTAGCATTAACTGGTACATGGATCCAGTCTTCTGTCATTTTACGAGCTTCTTCCGGATGATCATTCGCCCATTTTTGTCCTTTGGCAATCGCTCTGGCAAATTTCTTAATAATATCTGGATGTTTCTCAATAAAATCAGTAGTGAAATAGTAATATCCGACACCACCTGCTATACCTACACCAGCATCCAAGCTATCGGCAATTTTAACCATACCCGCATCTTCCATTGATTTATAGAAAGGAGGATGAACACCAGCCACTGTTACTAATCCTTGTTTCAGAGCCTGCACGGCCTGAATATCAGGCATAGTTACCCATTCAATTTTACTTCTAGGAACATTATTTTTATCAGCAATACTATTGCCTAAAAAGTCGGAGCATTGATTTGGCGTTATTAGTGAAAATTTAACCTGCCCTGGTAACTTGTTTAAGTCTGCAAAGGTATGAATCTCAGGAGTTACATTTGGATTGATATACCAGTTCATATGACGCAGTTTCGGATCTTTATCCGGCGTCGGATCGATACCTGCTCGCACAACGCCTTTTATTTTAGCGCCTCCAGCTATAGCAACCGCAAGATTATTGGGGTGAGCAGTGCTTACATCATTCGAACCATTTAGGATAGATGGAACAATTTGATTGGGTTGGGTATCACCAGTGTAAACGACTTGTAAACCTTCTTCTTTGAAAAAGCCCAATTGGTCAGTTACAACCCATGGAGTAGAACTGCAAGCTGTCTGGGAAACAGTGCGAATCGGATATAATCCGCCATCAGCAGCGGCGGCGGATTCCTTACCAGCGGCAGCATGCTTATTACCCAGATTAGCACCGTAAGCAACAAGACCTACCACAGCTAAACTTAAAACACCAGCGATAATTTTTTTAATCGTCTTTTTATCAGCCATTTATATTGCCTCCTTTTATAGAACAAAGAAATTACTTTACTAGCTTTAATTGTCGAAAGTATGAATAACCATATCCGAAGTTTTTATTTTACCTTTAGGAAGTACCCCTGAATTTTCTAAATCCGCAAGCCAAGGATCAATCTCAGATTCAATAATTTTAGTATCAGTAGCATAATAGTGGGTAGCATTAACGGGTACATGAATCCAGTCTTCTGTCATTTTACGGGCTTCTTCCGGATGATCATTTGCCCATTTTTGTCCTTTGGCAATCGCTCTGGCAAATTTCTTAATAATATCTGGATGTTTCTCAATAAAATCAGTGGTGAAATAGTAATAACCGATACCACCTGCCACACCTACGCCAGCATCCAGACTATCAGCAATTTTAACCATACCCGCATCTTCCATTGATTTATAGAAAGGAGGATGCACACCAGCCACGGTTACTAATCCTTGTTTTAGAGCCTGCACGGCCTGAACATCAGGCATCGTTACCCATTCAATTTTACTTCTAGGAACATTATTTTTATCAGCAATACTATTGCCTAAAAAGTCGGAGCATTGATTTGGCGTTATTAGTGAAAATTTAACCTGCCCTGGTAACTTGTTTAAGTCTGCAAAGGTATGAATCTCAGGAGTTACATTTGGATTGATGTACCAGTTCATATGACGCAGTTTCGGATCTTTATCCGGTGTCGGATCGATACCAGCTCGTACAACTCCCTTTATTTTAGCGCCGCCAGCTATAGCAACCGCAAGAGTATTGGGATGAGCACCGCTTACATCATTTGAACCATTTAAGATGGATGGAACAATTTGATTGGGTTGAGTATCACCGGTGTAAACGACTTGTAAACCTTCTTCTTTAAAAAAACCTAATTGGTCAGTAACAATCCAAGGTGTAGAACCGCAAGCAGTCTGAGAAATAGTACGAATCGGAAACAAACCTTCATTAGATGCAGCAGCCGCCTCATTACCAGCAGCTGCATGTTTATTACCAAGATTAGCACCATAAGCAACAAGACCTATAACTGCCAGGCCAATAATTCCTCCAAAAATCTTTTTAATTGTTTTTTTCTCAGCCATCTTCATTCCCCTCTTACAACTTTTTCATTAACTACGCAGGTCACATTCACTCATTTACCTTTTAATATTCCGCAGGACGTTCTTGCCAACTAAGCAGCCTCCCTTCCAATACAGTAAATAAATAATTCAGAGACAATCCTAATATCGAAATCGTAACGGTAGTCGCAAATAATTTAGGAATTTGATAATTAGTCTGGGCATTAAATACTAACCATCCTAATCCACTGCTGGCGCCAATCATTTCAGCAGCTATCAGCATGAAAAAAGCAGTCGCACAACTGGTTTTTAAACCATGAAAAATACTGGGTAATGCAGCCAACAATACAACCTTGAAGAACAGATCCTTCCCCGTTACGCCCATGGAGCGAGCAGATTTAATCAATAAGCTATCCACATTTTTAACCCCTGTGGTCGTATTAAGCATAATTGGCCACAGGCACACCCAGAAAATCATCGCTACTTTAGATATTTCACCAATACCAAACAATAAGATGAATACAGGAAACAATGAGAATGGATTTACCGCATTTAACAAACGTAAAACAGGAGTTACAATACGTTCAAATAATTTAAATCCTCCTCCTAAGAAAAATCCTAATGGAACACCAACAATAGCAGCAAGTATAAAGCCAATAACAGCCCTAAACATACTCGTTTCAATATGTTTGGTCAGAACTCCGGTTATCAGTAAATCCCAAAGCGTACTTAATACAAGGCTGGGGGGCGTAATGAATGTTTCTGGAACCCAACCCGCACGAGGGGCAATCTCCCAAAGCACCAGAAAGATAATAATGGATATCCCATTATGTAAAATATTTAGAACCCTATTTAGAACTTTGCGAAATATATTTAGTTTCTTTTCATTACCACTTGCTGTAACTTTATCTAACACAATCTCCATACTCCTTCTCCTTTCTAATTTAAATCGTTAGCAAATCTCCATGAAAAAATTAATTTTCTTTTCCTGCATGCTGCTTCCAATCCACAATACTATTTTCCACATAATCAATTAAATAGGTGATAAATACCCCCAGTGCTGCAATCGTGATAACGCCAGCAAATAACCTGGGGATAATATTATTCATTGCCGAATTGTGAATTAGCCAGCCCAAACCAGCACTGGCTCCAATCACTTCAGCCGCCATAAGTAAAAGGAAGGCAATGGTTGCCCCAGTACGCACACCAGTGAAAATAACAGGGGCCGCTCCCGGCAGAAGAACCTTACGGAAGATGATGAATTTATTCGCACCGATAGAACGTGCACTTTTTATATATAAGGGATCCACTTGCTGAACACCGGAGATCGTAGTAAAAAGTACCGGCCAAAGAGTAGACCAAAAAATAATACTCACTTTCGCACTTTCTCCAATTCCAAAGAACAACATAAAAACAGGAAATAAAGAGAAACCGTTAATTTGTCCAAATAGGCGAAACAATGGTCTGAGTTGCCTTGATAGCGCTGGAAATACCCCTCCTAATATAAATCCCATAGGAACGGCAACAACAATAGCAAGAACCAAGCCAATAACTGTTCGCTGTAAACTGGCAGCAATATGAATAAACAAAGAACCATCAGAGGCTAGTATCCACAAAGCTACCAGTACTTCTGATATGGGTGGAATAAACTGCCCATCTACTACTCCGATACGAGGTAGAATTTCCCATAGCAGAAAAAAAGTAATAATACCGGAGAAATCAACAAGTCTCGTAGTTAAATCTTTAAAACTATCCTTCATTTATTTCGTCCCTCCTTCTCCTTCATTTATATTTTATCGATCAGCCAACTGACTCACTGCATACTGCAGTCCATTATTTACAGTGTCACAATATTCCACGCTATAAATTTCCTTCTTATTTAACCGTTCCTTAGCATGATGACCAATTCGCATCGTTAAAACTGCATCACAATCCTGCAGGGCATTAATAATGTTATCTCTTTGTACTTCACCGCTGTCGCATTCTTCCATGCCGGAACAAAATTTTTCCACAGAGCGATTTTCCACTATTTTAAAGTCTTGACCATCTCCTTGATAGATAATAAATTTTGAGGCATGACCAAAATGCTGATCAACTAACTTACCATACTTAGACGTTACAGCAATTTTGTATTGCTTTTTCTTAAGATTCTGTGCTGTTTTCACCTCTGCAGTCTGACGGTTGCACATACGAAATTCCTGGGACCGGTCTTCGTTTAATAACCCTATCGCATCAGCTCTGCATTGCTGGCAGTGACGCATTTGCTGAATATCTAGCTGACAAACATTTCTAAGTTCATTTATTTCTTTCATGCTCGTTTGAGAAAAATGCTCAAATGCACTGCCAGGTGCAGGAATCAAAGGCATAATATTCGTAACAAAAACATCAAGTTCTTTAACCTTTTTTACTACTGCAGGGATGTTATGATCGTTTATACCTTTGATCATAACAATATTGATTTTTACCAAAACTCCTCGTTTTGTTAAATATTCAATCCCTGCCAATTGATTTTCCAAAAGCAATTTTGCTGCCTCAACACCTTCATAGCGTATTCCTTTATAAACCACAAATTTATAAATTTTGGCTCCAATCTCTGGATCTAACGTGTTTACGGTCACCGTAACATGCTGAACGCCAAGCTGAATAATTTCTTCCGCATACTCTGGCAGCAACAACCCATTCGTCGATAAGCAAAATGTAACATCGGAATTGACAGCTTTTATATTTTCAAAAGTTTGCTTTGTCAGCTTCCATTCGGCTAAAGCGTCGCCTGGACCGGCAATGCCAACCACACTAAGCTGATCAATTTTCTCCTTAACCCACTCAAATTTATCTAACGCCTGATCCGGTGTTAAGACCTCACTCGTTACACCAGGACGGCTTTCATTTACGCAATCAAATTTACGGTTGCAATAGTTGCATTGTACATTGCACTGCGGTGCTACAGGCAAATGCATACGCGCATATGTATGGTGCGCTTCTGCGGAATAACAAGGATGTTTTTTTGTTTTCTCTATTATCTCTTGGCTTTTTGTAGTACCTGGGCAAACGCAACTCATATAATACTCCTTCTTTCTATTTCATCTATCTTACTCTCGTAAAAAGCTCCTTGGTAAAGAAGCTTATATCCCTAAATGAACTCTCTTTTTCTTAGACTGAAGGCTACAGAAATAAATCATTTCTGTAGCCTTCAGTTTATCTGACCAGCTTGTTAGTTTCCTGACAAGTTTACTATTTTCAATTGTATCTATGGATTAAATAGCAGCGGCTCTGCCCCGCACTTCACCTGTTTCCATTGCTAATAAATGATCCGCCCATTTAGAAGCCCAGTCTCTTAATTCCGCAGTATCCAGAGGTGATGGAACCTTTGATTCCGTAGTTTCATATACTCTTTGTGCCAGCTTGCTGTAAACTTTACTTTGCTCTGAATCTGGGAAGGCTTCCACTGAAGTTTTTCCTTGAAGCTCTGCCTGAGTTACGGTTACAGAGCGAGGAACATATTCTACAACACGTGTTTTGGTTCTATCTACAAAATCATCTACAATTTCTTTCGCATAAGGTGCATTAATTGAATTTGCAATTAATCCTCCCAGTAGAGCACCGCCGGAATTAGAATATTTCTTAATTCCTTTGAACAGGTTATTTGCAGCATAGATGGCCATAAAATCAGAGGACGATACGGTAAATACATGTTCAGCAATCCCTTCTCGTATCGGAACAGCAAATCCACCGCACACAACATCGCCTAAAACATCATAAATGACTACATCTAAATCAAGTTCTTCATAAACCTTTAACTGCTTTAATAATTGAACGGAAGTAATAATACCTCGACCTGCACACCCTACTCCTGGAGCTGGACCGCCAGCTTCTACACAATAGACTCCATTAAAACCTTGAAATATCACATCTTCTGCTTTGACTTGAGATTTTTCACGCAAGGTATCCAGTACGGTAGGAATGTAAGTTCCGTCACGCAGTGTATTCGTGGAATCTGCTTTTGGATCACACCCAAACTGCATAACCTTTAAACCCATTTTCGATAAAGCTGCACTAATATTGGAAGTCGTGGTAGATTTACCAATTCCACCTTTTCCATAAATAGCAATTTGTTTAATTTTTTTACTCATTTTTAGTCCTCCTGTAATTTAAAAATAAAAAGGCTGGGGAAACACTTCTAAATAGAAATGTGTCCACAGCCTTTAGTCTAATAACTAATCAGCAATAATATAAAGTTGCTCTTTTTATTATTATACTCAATGATTTCAAAAATGCAAGTGTTTTTTTATTTTTCTATAACATTCCCCATTTACGAGTGTATTCCAGATACACTTGAAACTCTGAATCATGGAATCCTTCTTGTAATAAATATATCTTAGCAGCTTGCGCTTCTACTTTTGTTGATTCAGCAATAACAGAATCTTGATTGGCAGTAAAAGTAAATCCTCTTTCTGCTAATCTCTCCATCATCGCTGCAACACGCTCACTGCGCTCTGCCAGTTGATGACCAAAACTACGTATGTAATCTGCATCAATTTCGCTGACTTTTTTGAGATTACTAGTATCTAACTCTTCCCTGTTAATGACCTTCATCGTAATACGTGTAATATATTCTACCATTTTATTTTATACTCAGCCAATAACTTGCGAATACTTCATTAGACAGCCAATATCCCAAGGGTACATTAACTATTACACCAAGGGTAAAAGCTGCTAATGGCTTCCATCCTACGGATGTTAATTCACGAAATCGAGTGGTAAAACCGATGCACAAAAAAGTCCAAGTAAAGGTCCAACCACGCAGCGTTTTAAGAGTGCCAATAATATCTTTAGAATAGGTCGCACCCGCTTTCTGATCCAGAAAAGAGATTACTAAGGTAGTGAGAATAGAAGCAATAAAAAAGCCAATGATAAATTTAGGAAATCGATTCCAAATTTCTTTTTTATCAATACGTTCCGAGTCTTTAGCATTTTTCTTTTCCCATACGGTAACGGATAAAATTGCCACTAAAAATGCCCATATACCCACAAACATGTCTCGCCCTACTACTTTCATCAAGGTAAAGGTTTTAACCGCCCGTTCATCACCAATTGCTTCGGCAGCGGCAAATCCAGCTGCATCAGCAAATTCAGAGGTTCCGATCCAAGCACCAGCAATCCCTGGTGCTAAACCTAAGGATTTTGCCCAAAAGGGTAATAAGAAAATCATAGCAACAGCCCAAATAATAACCATCGAAATCGCTATTGAAACATGTTGCTTTTCTGCCCGGCAAGCTCCGCCAATCGCGATTGCCCCAGATACACCGCAAATAGAGCCACCAGCACCAAGGCAAGCTCCTAAACGGGGATCTAAGCCAAACAATTTGGTGGCTGCAAAATAGATAATACCAAAGGTTACGACAGATACAATTAGAGCCTGGGTAATTGCCGCTGGTCCTGCTTTTAGTATAATGGTAAAGGGCAGCGTGGCCCCCATCAAGATAATACCTGTTTTAACATAATACTCGGTACGCAAAGCCTGGTGTAACCATTCAGGAAGCTTCATCGTGTTGCCAAACAATAAACCGATTACTAATGCTAATAGAGGGGTTTCTAACTGCAATTCTTTAATAAATGTATTAGATCCTAAAACAGTAACAAGAATTGACGCCACAAACAATGTTGTAAAGCCAGCTATGAATTGTTTAACATTAAATCCTAGAACTTTAGCACCAATACCAAAAACAGCTGTGAAAAAAACATATAAATAAATAAGTCCAAGAGAACTTTGCCCTAGTCCACCAGCTAACTTACTAGCATCATTAGACCAACCGGGAATAGTAACAGCCATTGTCGTAAAAAATTTACTGCCACCAGTAAAGAATGTAATCGTGGTTAAGATAACAAGACCTAAGGCAATAATAATCGCCCATGAATCTTCCTTTTTCAACCACCTGCCCACCTCAGATTCTTGCTTCGTCTTTTTTGATACTTCAATTTGGCTCACTTGTAGACACCCCCAATTTTATTCTCATAACCTACTAACTGAGCAGATAAATAAAAAAGGCCAACGAACCCCCTGTTAAGGAATTCCTTAGCCTTCAGTTATCTGATCAGCAGAAAGATATTCAATTACTTGCTATGATAGCACAGTCAATATTGGAATGTCAATATATGTAATTCATCAATTTATGGTACAAATTTTCTAACTTTAAAATCCACGCCGATCTTTTGAGCAATCGCTCTGCAAGCCTGTATGTCATTATCGCACATAACATCAACTACAGATAATGCCACATGTGGAACATACCTTTTGCACTTAACCGCAAAATCTAAAAGACCATCAAAAGATGCCTCACCATAATCAGATCGACACAGTTCCTGATAAAGCTGTTTATTTTTCGCATTAAGACTAATAGAAACAGAATCAATTACTCCATCCAATTGTGAAGTAATATCAAAGCCACAAATTAAATTTCCATGACCATTCGTGTTAATACGAATGGGAAGCAGATATTCAGCTTTTAGTTTTTTGCATATTTCAATAACATCATAGGCCCGCATCATAGGCTCTCCGTAGCCGCAAAATACGAATTCTTTATACTTAGAAATATCATATCTTTGAACATCGGCAATTACTTCATCAATGGTAGGTTCCCGCTCCAGCCAGAGGCTCTTTCCATCCGTGATACCATCTACATTATTTCTTACACAAAAAGAGCAGTGGCTGCTGCACCGATTCGTAATATTAAGATATAAAGAATCCTCCAATTCATAAGTGATCGTCATTGACATGTTTCATCATCCTTTATATTTCGATCCAGCAGCAATAAATGCTTGCACATTTGCTAAGGGAACACCAGGTGGAATATCGCATCCAGGCATTACTACAAAACGATCAGTATCTACATGTTGCAACGACTCTATTACAGCTATTTCAACCTCCTTCGGTGACTTATCTTTTAATATGATAGGATTTACATTGCCGGCTAATGCTATTTTCCCATTTAATGCTTTCTGGGCCAAGGGCAAATCAACTTTATAATCCACTGACAATAAATCTACACCTAATTCTGGAGCCAAGTGAATACGATCTTTAATATTACCGCATATGTGCAGCGCAATTAAAGCCTTATGTTCTTTTAACCTACGAATTACTTTTGCCAAATAAGGCGCAATAAATTCTTCAAAATGCCTTAATGATATCAAATCTCCTGATGCCGTAGGTTCAGCAATCGACAATATGGCTGCACCTTTATCTATAGCTGGAACCAGATAGCGAAAACAGATTTCTGTCATTAACTCCATTAAGGCATGCACGCCTTGTTTATCTTTATACACACCTGTCATCAGCTTCTCTACACCATAAAATTGTCCCGCCAGTGTAAAGGGTCCCCAGCTTGATGTCCCGACCAAATATTGTTCTCCACTCTTGTCAGCCACATCTCCAATGATCCAGCGAAGATTAGCAATCCACTCGTGCTGATCCAACTGTTCGAGATGAAGATGATCTAAATCAGCAATCCTATGGAATAAGGGTCGCAACACATCAATATTCCCCAAATGGCGAAAATTCACTTCACCTCCGAACACATGGACTAATAAATTGTGATAGCCAGAACCTGGCCAAACAATATCGGATTGTATAATCTGGCTCATTTCAACAATACTCTCAGAAGCAATTTGAGGCTGCTTAAGAACATCTAGTAAAGAAAATTCTTTTTGTTTAAAGGTCCAAGTCCCTCCGGATAACAAAGCCACTGGCAGCCGCGTTCCGCTCCCCCGCCCCTCACCGACTATTGAATTTAAAATGATTTCCTTGTTATTCATCAAAATCCCTCTCTTCTTTCCCGACTTTTTAATTCAGCACCATTCTCATTCATCGTTTATCACTTGTAAAAAAGAAAAGGCCAGTGCAGATTATACCTCCGCCCTAGCCTTCAGTCTGCACACTGATCCCTATCATATTTTTTTCTCTGCATCAAAGAGCTATTTGCACCCCTGAGAAGATCCCCCGCAAGAACCAGTGCCACAAGATGATTGACAACCAGCGGACCGCTTAATACTATTTTTTATAAACTTCCCTCGTTTTCCATAAGCTTGCAATGCTTTTTCAATGGAACTATTAACTGACAGAGCAAGAACTCCCTTATTTCTCAACTCTTGCTCTGCTCCGGGCCCGATTTGCTTTGCCAGCACTACTTCCACATCAGTAAGCAAATCGGCTGTCGTACTAGCAATATGGGCATGCATATTCTGAGAGTTAGGCGTGATATTGTCACGACGCTCAAGGAATGTATATTCTCCTTTTTCATCCACTTCATAAATCAAAAATTCTTTCGACCTGCCAAAATGTTCATTAATAGAGATTCCATCCGTACTGGCAACAGCAACCTTAGACATAATACCACTCCTCTTATTTATTCTGTTTATTAAAATGCAGCCAAAGTAAACCCTTGGCGCATGACATTTATTTAACAAAACGACCATCGTCTTTTGTTGTTGATAACTTATGTAAATTTTTCTCAAACCACCCAGTCCGCTCTGGTTTCCTTACATCAAATTCCGCTACGTAGGGTTTGACATCTAAAAGGGGCGTTCCATCTACAATATCTACATCCCGAATATAGAGTTTATTTTCTTCCACCTTGATAAGGCGCACTATGGAAAACCCAATTGGATTGGGTCTGCTTGGCGATCGTGTAGCAAAAACACCATGTAAATTAGTATCTAGAAAAGGTTTTACCAGCAAGGAAGACTCTTTCACTAAATGAAAATGATATAACAAAATAATATGAGAAAATCCTTCAATATCTTTCAATCCTTCCACATATTCTGGATATATGCTGATCACACCATCAATATCTTGTGCTGCTGGTGACTGAATGGGCGTTCCTTTTGGTTCTTTAAAAGGCGACTGAACAATGCCAATCTCTCGATACGTAATCATGTTTTCTACCTCTTTCACTATTTATATATACATCATAACAAAAAGACTGCATTCCAAATTACCTGGGAAATACAGCCTCTAGTTCATCACCTAGTCAGTTGCTTCTAATGCTATTCATGATATTAATTCCTAGCGGTATGTATCCAGCACTTTTCCATAAATATCTTCAATTACCCGCAGTCCGCCATTATAGCCAGCATAACCGCAATTTAAAACAAGTCGATAAGCAACAGGTACACTTAGGATTAGAAGGTCACCACCAATTTCTGTAGCTAAATCTCTTTCCCAGGCGCTTCCCACAATCAAGGCTCGATGTTTATGATCATCCTTTCTAATTTCCTCTTGAATAGCACCAGCGTCAACATTGAAACTGACTTTGGCAGAGCGTAGAGAAGAAATCTTATTAAATTGCTCCTGAATGGCTTCCTGAAATTCTTCTGGCGTATCATCAATAATGAATTGTTTGGCTGGAAGAATACCAAGTTCATTTAATAAGTATTTTGAAAGACCAATCCCATAAGAAGCATCTAAAATTGTATAAAATCTTCGTGGAAGCCCATACCTGAACTCCAATATAAAATCAGCCATACGTTCAATATGCATATAAAACTTTTCTTCTTCTTTTTTAATAAAGGCTTCGGTATAACTTCTATCAATACCAGTAACCTCAGCAACCTGTCGCAAGAATTTCGTTGTTTCCTCACCACCAATGGGTAAATAGGGGAAATGGATATAAGGAGTCCCATATTTTGCCTCTAAGTGCTGAGCAATTCCCAGGCCTGCCCAGGCGCTAATAACAACATTATATTCAGCTTGGGGAATGCTTTGCCATTCATTGATGCCGCCAGATTCTGCACCAAAAAGAATATTGACCCCAAGACCTATACCTTCCAAAATTCTCTTGATTTCCTCTAGATTCCCATTCCAGAAAGGATCTTGATAAGGAACCGTAGCAAATACATTCACCAGCCCTTTGATTTTGTCTGTTCCTTTTTTTAATTTATCTACATATTGATCAATAATGGCTTTAACCACGGTCTCATGGCTCACATAGTTATTACTCTTGAAGCCACCTGTTTCAACATATACAATTGGTCTATCCTGTTCTTGGTAAGCGCTTGTCACCTGGCCGATATCATCCCCAATAATATCAGAGGTGCAGCCAGTCAATACAACATAAAGATCTGCATCGATTACTTTAAAAGCACCCTCAATCACATTACCTAATTTTTGTTCGCCGCCAAAAACAATTTCAGATTCACTTGCATTTGTACAAGGTACAGTATTTCCACCTGCATAGCCCTCACCTTGCCCAAGAAGTCTGTTGATTTTGTCACCGCAGCCAGGTCCGGAATGCAAAATAGGAACCGCTCTTTTTATGGCAATCACAGATTGCTGTGCGCCTAAAGCACAAGAATAGCGCGGTTGTTCAATAAGTTTTAACATCTAAATCACTCCTAAGAAAAGAAAATGGATCTTGTTCCAACCACCATTTGGTGTAAGGCATCGTACTGTGTTTAGCAAGGTTAATGACAAACTCTTTGTTATCAAGGGATTCCAAAATTCTTTCCGCATAGTTTAGAACCCCTTGATAGCCAAAGCTGAGTTGTTCATCGCCAATTAAAAGTGTAGGAATCCCCAGTTTTGCTCCCCACATAGTCATGCCGCCATGTCTGGCAATCATGATATCGGGTCTTACTTTATTTAAAATATTAACTAATTCATAAGCTTGTTTGTTACAAACGTTATAATTGGGAACATCACCATAGGTATTGACAGCATGAGCCAATGCATCTGAGACCACATCACCATTATCATAAATAGGATCATGATGAAAAATTGCCGCCCCCTGCACGGTCATTCCCAATTCCTGCAAAAGTGCAATTAAAGCGTGCCCGTGGGCAGCACCAGCCGTTAGATAGGCTGTTTTACCCTGAAGTTTATTACGATATTCCTCAAGCTTCGGCAATACACGTTCATGCTCCTTAGCAATCACCTCTTCGATCTCCCCTTGCCTGTTAAGAACTCTGCCGATTTCTCTCATCCAGCGATCCGTACCCGCTATACCATAAGCCGGCGGAGATTTGATCTCAGGCACGCCATAAACCTGTTCTAAAGCAGCGCCAATATAAGTCCCAAGGGTGGAACAAATTTGAATGGTAGCTGCAGCTTCTGAAATATGTTCTAACTGGGCTACTGTTGAAAATGGAACAATATAGTCTACTTCATACCCTAGTGGATTTAACAGTTCGTCAAATATTTTACTTCCCCAAAAATTTATAACATTGACCTTATTTGATTTTTTTTCTGGCGGCTTTACAAGCTTTCTAACAATGGAATGATATGCCGCATCAAACCCTGTAGTCCAAATCTTTGATTTAAAACCCTCACAAAAGCAAGCAATTACAGGAATCCTCAATTCTTCTGATAAGTCATTTGCAACCCCTTCCACATCATCTCCAATAATTCCAGATGCACAAGAAGTCGTAATAAAAATCGCATTTGGCCTGACTCTTTCATACGCTTTACGAATCGTATCAGCAAGCTTCTGGGTTGCACCAAAAATAGTATCTTGCTCTTCAATATTTGTACTGAAGTATCTTCCAATTACAGGAGAAAGATCTCTCTCCATTTGCCCCACCCGATATACAAAGTTAAAAGTAAAGAAATCCCCAGCACAACCGACTGGAGCGTGGTTGACAACAATAGCGTCCTGAATCATGGAAAATTGACAAAACGCATTGCCCGAGCTGCATCCCATACATTGGCTAAAACTTCTTTCACTTTCTTTCAACGTGCCTGCACGCGCACACCCAACCAGTTCACCTGCAGTTCCTGCAAATCCCGTAATAGACCCCAGACGAGCTTCTCGGGTTTGAACCTCTGATGCTTTAAGATTAATGACACTCATACCGGACCTCCTAGTTAATCAGAAAATAAAGAGGCTTCGAGCAAAATACACATTTTGCTCGAAGCCTCTGTTGTTTCATACAGCCAGCTTACACAACGCCACTTTATAAAATTTAAATAAATCATATCATTGATTATTATAAAAGTCAATTTAAGTAGTCTTGTCTTTAAATACTACTTTCTCAGCATTTCTGGAACCAATCCTATCCCCCTGCCATGTATATCTTTTATTCCGATAGTTTCTCAATTCTCCAATCATCTATTACAGAACCTTGCCCGGTGAACACCTTTACCTCCATACTCGAATGTTTTACCTCTACTGTAAGATAGATCGGTTCATCTAAGGGATTATAAACTTCATCCCATGGCTTAGCCTTTGAACTCTGATATGCTTTTGTACCACTTTTCCCGGCAGTAACATAGATTGTCCCTTGGCTGGCACCATCCACCTTCTCATTATTATACAAAGGATAGGTCCGAGCATATACCTGTTCGTGCCCCGAGAAAGCAATATCAACATGATATGTATCGAAAATCGGCACAAAGGCGCTCTTACTATCATCGTCAATAGCATTTGCTTGATTGCTATAAAGCGGCTGGTGAAAAACTGCCACTTTCCATTTTTTATTCGTATTTTGTAGATCTCTTTCTAACCATGCTTTTTCTTCCCTCAATACATCTGAAAAGGAACAACATTCTTCATTCATTTGGCTATCAAGCATAACAAAATGTACTTCACCATAATCAAATGAATACGCCTTTCCTTTCAAATGTTCTGGACCATTAGATGGCAGTTTAAAAAGAGTTTGGTATAATATTGGCTGAGATATTTTTTCATCTTTTGTATAGGTTTCATGATTTCCTAATACTGGCATAGCCGGAATGGTATCAATGACTCCTTTAGCGGCTTCCAGCCAAGCGTTCCATTGCATGAAATCTTGTCCAACAGCCACTAAATTTCCCGTATTAATAAAAAATGCAGCTGTTGAATTGTTTTGAAAGGCCTGATGCAAAGTAGCACCCCAAATGCTATAATCAACACTTTGAGAATCACCAAAAATAAAAAATGCAAAGGCAGAAGAACTCTTAGGTGCAGTTGTGAATTCGTACCAATCAGTCCATATATTCCCATATCCTACTCGATAATAATAACAGGTTCCAGGTTTTAGTCTAGTGAGATTCACTGAATGAATACTCATATCTCCCGCATTAGTTGATAATTCCTCTACAGTTGAAGTAACGGTTCTAGTATCATAGGGAAAAGGTCCCGTCGTAAACCTTTCCCCATATTCAATAAACCCATCTTTAGCATCTTTATCCATTCGCCATGTTATGGTCTGGGTTGTCTGTGGATCATCTCTCCACGTTAAGATGATATGATCTGGAACGGCACTTCCCAAGGACGCCGCTGAGAAAAGAAAACGTACACTCGGAACAATCATAATGACAATCACTAATGTCATGATCCATAAGCCACGTAAAAAGATTTTCTTCAGCACAGAACTCCCCCTTTCGAAATGAACATGTTGATGGCGCTTCAATGTAGAATGCTCTCCTGATACTACTTTTACATTATAATGATTTCCATAAAAAAAAGATCAAAGCAAACTTGGCCGTAACCAAATTTATTTTGACCTTTAGTTTTCTAATCAGTCTTATAACATACATATCATTTTTAACTATTTTTGTCAATCATTTTCACTTAATTGATTTCCTTATAGCAAGCAATATACAAATGTGTAATGCATTGCATATTGATCACAATCCAAAATACTCTGTATAAAGGGCCTTGGCTTTATTTTCATTTTCAACATTTTTGATAATCGCCCGTCCGTCAGCAAAAAGAGTTATTTCTATCTCATGAATTTTCAAACGTAAAAGAAAACGATTGGATTGAATTTCTCCTACATGGGCCAAACGCTTTAGAATATCGGAAAAATCCATCTTGCGTACCTGACCTGGCACAATCTGCACTGCTTTTTGCCCGCATAGCAAAGTCGTATAGGTACCTTTTCCTTTAGCAAGATAATGATATTCATGTTTAACACAGGCAGGACAGTCTGATTGCCTCGATAGCTCTTTGCTATGAAAAGAGTTATTCCAAACATCAATGAAAAGGGCTGACTTTCTGATATCAGAACTGCCAACCAGTATTTTTAAAGCTTCTGCCGATGCATAAGATGAAATGATACCCGTAATCATATTTAGCACTCCAACTGAACTGCAAGTGCCGCTAGCCCCTGTTTCTGGTATTCCAGGCATGAAGCATCGATAACATGGAGTTTGTCCTGGAATCATGTTCGCAGTAAGACCATAACTCCCCAATACAGCCCCGTGCACCCAAGGAATATTCTTTTTTAAACAGATATCATTTAAAAGGAAGCGAGTCTCAAAATTATCCGTGCCATCCATGACAAGGTCAATATCCGTTAACAGCGTTTCAATATTTGAGGCATTCACATCGCTGACAATTGCCTCTAGTGTTATTTCTGAATTGACCTTTCCCAAATGCTGAGCAGCAGCAACGGCTTTAGGAAGTTGCTCATGAACATCCGCTTCATCAAAAATCGTTTGCCGCTGTAAATTGCTTAGCTCTACAAAATCACGGTCAATTAAGCGTATATATCCAACCCCAGCTCTCACCAAGTTATTGGCAACTACAGTTCCCAGTGCTCCTAAGCCAATGATCGCCACCCGACTGTGCCCAATCTTCTCCTGACCTGCTGAACCGATACCTTGAAAAATAGCTTGCCTGGAGTATCGTTCTGGTACATGTATCATCTCATTTCCTCCACCAATTCTTTCCCAATCGCAGTAATTGCCTGCAAACACGTTTCTATTTCTTCTTCTGTAGTAAAATAGCCTGGACTAATACGGATTGTGCCCCCCTGCAAGGTTCCCAGTACTCGATGAGCATCCGGGGCACAATGTAGACCTGGACGGACAGCAATTTGAAAGGATTTATCCAAAATCATACACAGCTCATTCGCACTGATCTGCTCAAGATTAAAAGACACAACAGCAGCTCGCTGCTGTCCCAATGGCGGACCATAAAGCACCACTCCCGGTATTCTCGCCAAACCTATTAATAACATATTTGTCAATTCTTCTTCCCGCTGCTTTATCTTTTCCATACCGGTTTCCATGATATATCGAATGCCGGCTCCAAGTCCGGCAATTCCTGAAGTATTAAGTGTGCCGCTCTCATATCGTTCTGGTAATTCATCAGGTTGTTCTAAAGACTCGGAATGGCTGCCAGTACCGCCTTCACGCAAGGTTTTTAGAGTAATCCCCTTATGGACATATAACCCGCCAACCCCCTGACAGCCTAATAAAGATTTATGACCAGGAAAAGCCAAAAGGTCAATTCCCATTTCCTGCACATTGATTGGAAAAACACCTGCGGTTTGGGCACAGTCTACTAAAAAGGCAACACCAAACTCTTTTGCAATTTGTCCAATTTCCCCAATGGGATTTAATGTACCAGTCACATTAGAAGCATGAGTTATGGCAATTAACTTGGTATTTGCCTGAATAGCATTCTGAATCTCCCGGAGACAAATTCCATTAACAGGCGATGTCGCCACCTTGGTAACAGTTACTCCATTTTTACGCAGCGCTTCTAAGGGGCGAGCCATAGCATTATGTTCCATAGAACTGGTAATAACATGATCGCCTGGCTGCAACAATCCTTTTAAAGCCAGATTAAGAGAATCAGTAACATTTAAGGTAAATACCACCTGAGACGGATGAGGAATAGCAAACAATGCTGCCGCTAATTCTCTTGTTTCTTGAACAAGTCTGCCAGCTTCAATTGCCATGGTATGCCCCGAACGGCCAGGATTTGCTCCGATTTGTCGCATAACCTTGTCAACCATTTGATATACGCTTTCCGGTTTAGGCCAAGAGGTGGCAGCATTATCCAGATAGATCATAGAAACTACACCTTCCTACTATTAAACTACAAATCTAAAAAAGACTAAGACATCTCCTTTATCAGGATACAACGATCTTAGCCTTAAATATCTTCTCAGTCCTAATTTTCTTTTTCTAAATTACTATTCGTTTAAATATTACTGCATTTGGATTTAGAATTCAAGTCCTTTTTAGCTCCAGTACTTACTAACTTCATCTGTCAAGTCTTTAAAAAGAACCGTTGATAAATATCTTTCACCTGTGTCGGGAAGCAATGCAACCACAGTTTTACCTGCATTCTCTGGTCGTTTGGCAATTTGGGCAGCCGCAAATGCAGCAGCACCAGAAGAAATCCCCACTAGCAATCCTTCCACTCTAGCAAGCACTCGAGCAGTATCAATGGCCTCATCATTTTTCACTTTAAAAACTTCATCAATAAGCTTAAGATTAAGAACTTTAGGCACAAAGCCCGCCCCTATACCTTGAATCTGATGAGGGCCAGGATTTCCCCCTGACAAGACGGGGGAATCATTCGGCTCTACTGCTACAATCTGGATATTGGGATTTTTCCCTTTTAGCACTTCTCCCACTCCTGTAACCGTTCCTCCTGTACCCACACCAGCTACAAAAATATCAATCTTGCCCTCTGTGTCACGCCAGATTTCTTCTCCTGTTGTTTCCTTATGAATTGCAGGATTTGCAGGATTGTTAAATTGCTGCAAGATGATAGAATCTGGAATCTGGGTGGAAAGTTCTTCCGCTTTGCGAATTGCCCCCTTCATCCCATCGGCACCAGGAGTGAGCACCAGTTCTGCTCCAAGAGCTTTCAATAAAGTCCGCCGTTCCAAACTCATCGTATCCGGCATGGTAAGGATGATCCGATATCCTTTTGCCGCAGCTACAAAAGCAAGACCGACGCCAGTATTACCGCTTGTAGGCTCAATGATTACCGTTTGTTTCTTGAGCAAACCTTTTTGTTCAGCATCTCTGACCATTGCATTACCGATTCGATCTTTTACACTGCCTAAAGGATTAAAATATTCAAGTTTCAATAATAATTCGCTATTTAGTTTTGCCAGCTTAGCAAAAGAATTTGGTCGCAATAAAGGAGTATTGCCTATTAGTTCAATCAGATTATCTACAATAGCAGCCATTATAATTCCCTCCTGTAATTTTTATGTGCTTTTTCACTATTTTAAACCTTCGCTTCTTTGATATTGTCAAAGGGATTGCTTTCAAACCAAATGGGACGAAACGGCAAAGCAACATTTGACACTATTTTTCTGGACAGGGATGTATTTTTCAGCACTCTTGCTGCTTTTCTTGCCAGCTCAAAAGCGCCGGAATAACCCATATAATTAAAGGATTGACCAAATAAAGGAACAGTAGGAATGCCCAATTTCGTTATCCATGCATTTGCTTGGGCATGACCGACATACAGGTCTGGCTTAAGTCTGCTAAGAATAACCAACTCTTCTGCAGGCTGTCCTGGTGCAACGTCAATAACGGCTTCCTGATCATCAATACTATCGATCATCGGAATTGCAAAACGATCAAAATTATGTGGTTTTAATCCTACAACCCTCATTCCCAATGACTGATACAGTTCACCAGTAGTAAAGATGCGTGTCTCACCACCGCCAACAAACACACTTTTTCCCTTTAGAACTTTTTTAAATGGTTCTAAAGCTTCTTCCAATTGTGCCGTTTCAATCGCAATCAACTTTTCTACTTCCTTTTCCAGCTTGAAGAATTTTGCAATTACCCTAAGCCATTGATTGGTATTTTTTATCCCAATGGGCAGCGTATCAATAATATATTCTGTGCCAAAACGTTCTTTCAAATGACCGAGAAGATAATCATCGTGAGTCGCACAAATGCTGATGTTCAGCGCTGCTTCGCTGATGCGGGAAATTTCTTCAACGCTGGAATACAAAGGCAATACCCGCACCTCTAAACCAAGAGCTGTAAGAAGCCTTGACAACTCGACCTCATCGCCGTAACTTGTAGAACCGACATTGAAAAGATTCACAATTTTACTATGACGGTATTTTTCGTTTGAATCTGCAAGTTCATTGGGAAGTGCTTTCTCATATCGTTGTATTGGCTCCACCATTTTTTTCAATACACCATGATATGCAGAATCATAACCTGTCGCAACATATTTGCTTTTAAACCCTTCACAATGGATCGGCACAACTTTTGCAGCAATCTGCCCATCAAGCTCATTTAATAGAGTATCAATATCATCCCCTATAATGCCAGGTACACAACTATTGCCGATAATAATGGCATCTGGGCGATATTCTTGCTCAGCATACAAAACCGCTTGACGCAATTTCTCAATACCGCCTGTAATAACATCTGTGTCATCCAAATTGGTTTGTATCCAGATGGTATCAGTAGTTGTTGGTCTTTGCTTTAGTATTCTGGCAGTTTTCCTGGTTCCGGCTCTTCCTAGATTATTAGAACCGCAGCCAAGAGGTCCGTGAATGATGACTACTACATTTTGAAAGCTACTAACAATCCCCAGTGCCAAGTTTAATTGACAGCCACCGCCCTGAGCAAATTTCCTGCTGTTATTTTTGCTGCAGCCAGTTCCCATTCCTGTTCTTAAACTATTGCAGGAACCACCAAATGCGTTGCACGTCTCGATTCGCGCCTCTCTGGTAGGTGCTGCTTCGGCAGATAAATAATCGTATGTAAGACCTTCTGTCAATTTAGACATGTATTATACCCCCTCATAATTATCGATCGCTGACAAGCGCTGAAATAATGTCTTCCGTTAGAGTTAAACCACCCTTGTAACCCGTATATCCTCTATCTAAAACAGCCCGGTTTGTGATTGGGAATACTACAGGAAGAAAGCCAGCTCCAAGTTTTTGCGCCACACTCGCTTCAAGGCTGCTGCCGACAAGAAAAGCCGGACTCAGGGCATCAAAGTACTTATCATTCTGGTTGTATTTCCAACTTTTTCGTACATGATTGAGAAGCTGCCCAGCCTGCAGCTCGAATACCACTTTGGGTTTCGTTTCAGAGCCAAGCTGTTTGAACTTTAATTCATATTCTTTTTTACGTAGATCGTCAATATCATCATGAATGACGACGATATGGGGAATCCAGCCTAAGTCATCAGCCAGGAAGCTTGTTAATGGAAATGCATAGTTTGTGTCAGCAGAAATAATGGCATATCTTTGAAAGTCCAAATCCGTATAAATATCCAAAATTCTTTCGATGTAGCTATAATAATATTTTCGTTCTTTTGCAAGAAGCGCCTCGATCTCAGCTGGCTCAATCCCCAATCGTTCACCAATTTTATGTAAGAATGCATCGGTTCTGCTTGCGCCAATGGGAAGGTCTGCCGTTATATAAGGAATCTGATGAATTTGTTCGAAAACCCTTGCAGTCTCAATGCCGTAATTCTCAGATAAAACAACGGTTAATGAAGCATCACCGTAATTTCTTATTTTTTCAATCGTTTCTCCGTCACCAAAGAAGGTATTTGCTTTTATCCCCAATTGGTTTAGCAATCTTTCGATTTCTCTAATATTCCCACGATAAAAGACATCCTGACCAGGTACAATTCCCAAAATAGTAATCGTCTTTTTATCTTTTACGTCTTTCTTTTCAACTAACTCAGCTGCGATCGTACTTAGCACTGCCTCATACCCTTTAAAACTATCGCCTAAAAAACCTGGTGTATTGGCAGCAAGCACTGTCGCTTTATCATCTTTATAGCGATGGGTCACCCCCACTGCATCATCACCAATGATTTCCACCTGGCAGCCCGTCACCACAAAATAAAGATCAGCATCTATTATCTTCACAGTGTTGATAATCTGCTCTTCCAATCGTTCTTCACCGCCAAAAACGATATCGTTTTCGACAATATTAGATGTAGGTATCATCGTTCCGCCACAATACCCGGAACCTTTATAGCCGCTTGCCAGATTATAGGTACCCGACAATGTACCTGCACACCCTCCAGATGCATGAACGATGGGAACTGCTTTTGGCAATGCTGACAGAGTAACAATGGCACCACCGAGAGCACAAGTAACTTTTGCGCGTTCGATAAAAGTAGACATTTAGCAACCTCCTAAAATGAATAATATAATAATGCAAATAACCATCATAAAAAAGAATTGAATAGTATAAGCAATTGTAATAAAGAGCTTTAAATTTTTATTTGTATGTGTAAACACAAAAGAGGTCAAACTACTATTTTGTAGTTTAACCTCTTTTATTCTCAGTCAGTTAATGGATGCTATTCAATTCTCTTAGCGATTACACACTTTACCTGCTTGAAAGTCAATGCTTCATCTCAGGTAATTGATCTAGAATCGTCTTAATGATTTCTAGAATATATCTTATTTCTTATCCTGTCAATAGTCTTAGCACTAATTTCTTCCCAGACATTTTTAAAATACTTATCATTATCTTCTAAAATGTATATTTATTGCTTTTTAAAGGATAAATATCACTATCTTTTTGACAATATATATCGAAACACGATATTTCTTCTTGGAAAAAGTTTGACTATAGTGATAAAATAATACTAGCAACCCAAAAACGTATACAGTGCGTCATGCATTTGACACCCTATCTTACGCTTTCGCTGCTTACTTAGGGTCTTCACAAAAATCTATAGAATAAAGAGGGTATTTATGAGTATTAAGTCTTTAACTCCGCTTGACGGACGCTATGAATCTGTTACCAAACCATTAGGCGACTTTTTTTCAGAATGGGCATTAATGAAATATCGCACCCATATAGAAATTGAATGGCTGATTACCATGGCATCTAACCCCGCATTCAATCAAGTACGAACTTTTACATCTGACGAAGTACAGTTGCTGCGAAAGATTGTTACTACTTTTGATGAGGAAGTTGCTTTAAAAATTAAGGCGATCGAAAAAATTACGAATCATGATGTGAAAGCTGTTGAATATTTCTTAAGAGATACACTGAGTACGACCTCATTATCTGATGTTATTGAGTTTATTCATTTTTCTTGTACTTCTGAGGATATCAACAACTTATCCTATGCATTAATGCTAAAGGACGGCATCCATAAAGTTTGGCTGCCAGCAGCTAAAGAGCTTGCTGCCGAAGTGGCAAACAAAGCCGAAACCTTAAAAGACGTTGCAATGCTGGCACATACTCATGGACAATCTGCGTCTCCTACCACTATGGGAAAAGAGCTTGCTGTATTTGTGTACAGATGGAATCGACAGTTGAAACAAATCCGCAGTCTTGAGTTTCTAGGAAAATTCAATGGAGCCGTTGGTAACTTTAACGCTCATCAAATTGCCTATCCTGAAATCGACTGGGAAAATGTTGCCAAGAATTTCGTTGAGGGACTGGGTCTGGAATACAATCCGTTGACAACCCAAATAGAATCTCATGATTATGTGGCAGAGTGCTTTCATGTCATCAACCGTTTTAATAATATTGTCCTAGATTTTGACCGAGATATGTGGCTGTATATCTCTTTGGGTTATTTTAAACAAAAAACCATAAGCGGTGAAGTTGGCTCATCAACCATGCCTCATAAGGTCAACCCTATCGATTTTGAGAACTCAGAGGCAAATCTGGGGCTTAGCAACGCGCTACTGGATCATCTGGCAAATAAACTGCCTATATCCCGCTTACAAAGAGATCTTAGCGACTCCTCGGCGCAGCGCAATATAGGAGCTGCCATTGGATATTCTCATATAGCCTTGTCTTATGCTTTAAAAGGTTTTGGCAAAACCCTGGCTAATAATCAGGTTATTGAAAGTCACTTGACTGGTGCTTGGGAGGTCCTATCAGAAGCTGTACAAACCGTGATGCGTAAGCATGGACATACGAATGCCTATGATAAGTTAAAAGAAATTACTCGAGGAAAAGCAATTGGCGAAACAGAAATTCGTTCTTTTATCGAAAGCGTAGAGTTGCCAAAAGAAGATAAAACTCGCTTACTCGCTTTAACGCCGCAAAAGTATATCGGCTTGGCTGTAGAACTGGTTAAGCACATAAAGTAAGAAAACGACAATACTCTAAAATGAACTGCCGCCTTCAAATCCAGGCGGCAGTTCATTTTTTCTTTTTTTGCTACTCCATTGATTCTCTCTTTTGTTCAAGACTGCGATTCCAACCTAAGAGACTCACTTCTAGCAGGTAAAGCAAATAATCAAGCATCATCCCTAATAGAGCAATAATAATAACCGCCCCAAAAGCCGAAGTTCGAATCAAACGTCCTAAACCAAAATAAGCCCCCATGGATTCAGCAATGACAAGAATAAAAAAGGCATAGGTCGCACCAGCCCGTATACCAGTAAAAATAACTGGCGCAGCTCCTGGCAGCATAATTTTACTAAAAATCGTTAATTTATCTGCACCAAAGGAGCGAGCGATTTTAATATAAAGAGGATCTACTTGCTGAACACCAACAATGGTTGTAAAAAGAATGGGCCAGATAGTCGCCCAGAAGATAATCATAACCTTAACCTGTTCACCAATTCCAAAGAAAAGCATAAAAATTACAGATAAACATAGAGGGTTAATTTGCTCAAATAATTTAAACAATGGAGCCAGCCTTCGAGATAAGGTTGGAAATCCCCCTCCTAATATAAATCCAGTGGGTACTGCAATAACAACAGCTAACAGTAATCCAATGAAAATCCGCTGTAAGCTTGCTGCAATATGTAAAAACAGCTTACCACTGGCGGCAAGTTTTCCAATAAAGAGTAAGACTTGCGACAAAGGAGGAACAAATTGTGGATCTACCAGTTCCATTCGCGGAACAATCTCCCATACTAAAAAAAGAGTAATAATTCCTGAACTATTAATGAATTGACTCTTAAGATGTTGCAAGTGATTTTTCATTAATAATTTGAACTTACCAACACAGAAAAGATATCTTCGGCCAAACGTAAGGCTCCATTATAGCCGATGTAGGTACTATTTAATATAAATCGATCCGCAACAGGAAAAGAAACACTTAACTGATATCCATTCAGCTCTTTCGCTATCATTTGATCCCAAGCACTTCCAAGAATTAGCGGTTTACCACGAAACTTCGTTTCTCTTAACTTCTCGCGAATGGTTCCACTGTCATTGGTAAATACGACGGGCGCAGAAATCGTTGGACTCAAATCTTTAAACTCTTCTTCTAAGTCTGCCTGGTATTTTGCAGGAATATTATCAATGATAAACTGGGTTCCTGGCAAAAGACCAAGATCATTCACTAAGAATTTAGAAATTCCCAGTGCGTAAAAACTATCAGAAATTGTGATAAAGCGGCTAGGTAATCCTACCCGTGCTTGTAGTAAATAATCAGCTGATCTTTCAATATAATAATCATAAGGTTTTTCCAATTCCGCAATAGAGGCTTCCACCTGCTCTGATGGCAGTCCTGCATATTTACCAACGGCTCGCAGAAACTTACTTGTCTCAGTCGGTCCAATTGGCAGAACTGGATAATGTAAATAAGGAGTTTTAAATTTTTCTTCTAATTGTTTAACATTGGTTAAACCAATCCAGGGTGACAATAACAAATTAAACTGTGCTTTAGGGACCTTGTTCAGTGCATCCACTCCGCCGCCAGGTCCAAAAATGATATTGGCTTTTAAGCCAATTGCTTCTAGTAACTTACGAATTTCCTCTAGATTCCCGGTCCAGAAAGCATCATAGTAAGGAACGATAGAAAAAACATTGACCAAACCAGGTTCTATCTCTTCTGACGGCTGCAAGTATTGATCAATGATAGCACCGAGTATTAATTCGTGTCCAACAAAATTATTACCGCTAAATCCTCCTGTCTGAGCGCAAACCACTGGTTTACCTTGTTTTTGGAAGCCTCTTGCCACTTCTGTGGAATCATCACCCACGATATCAGCTGTGCACCCAGTAAGAACCACATATAAATCCGCATCCATTACTTCTAGACTATGAGTGATTAACTCTTTTAATTTTTTTTCACCGCCAAATATAACTTCTGCTTCTGTACTGTTGGTGCAGGGCATAGCATGCCCCCCTGCATAGCCAGTACCTTGATAGCCATTCGTAGTGCTTAATGCTGTCGATAATCTTTGACCGCAGCCGGGACCAGCATGAAGAATGGGAACTGCCCTATCAATCGCCAAAACAGAATGCAGGGCCGCCAAAGCGCAAGAGTATCTTACTTGTTCAATTACTTTAATTGTCTTAGCAGCTTTAGCCACTACACCACCGCCTTAGTAAGCTTTTCTTTTTTCTGAGGTGCTTCGCCCAAAAATTTAAACGCGTCTTGTTCTAACCACCAGTTTGTGTAAGGTAACTTAATTTTACTAGCGAGATATTGTACAAAAGTTGGATTGGCTAGAGAATCAGCAACGCGATTGCCAAAATTAATTAAACCTTGGTAACCGAAAGATTGATATTCGTCATTAATGAAAATAGTAGGTATTCCTAGTTTAGCAGACCAAATTGCCATACCAGGATGCCTGCAAACAAAAAGATCCGGTTTTAATTGTCTCAGTAGATTGTTGATTTCATGAACTTGAAGCTCACTGACGCAAGCAGGAATATCTTTTTCATTCTTAGCCAGCTCTAAAACGCTAGCCGGAACCCCACCATAATCATGGCGTTGATCAAAGTGCCAGCTTGCTGTCCATGCTACTTCTAAGGCAAGTTCTTGCAACACTCTCGTATAATTTTGGGCGAAACTTGGTCCCATACCGATTACAACTCGCTTCCCCTTCAGCTTCTCCCTTAATTCCTCTAACTCTGGAGCGATAGCAGCTGTTTCCTCCGCAATGAGTTTTTCAACCTCTTCTTCTCTCCCCAGTACCTTACCTAATTCTCTTAGCCAGCTGTCGATACCAGCGATTCCATGTGGCTGTAAGGATTTTATATAGGGAACACCAAAATGTTCTTCTAGACCGCTGGCCAGATAACTTCCTAAGGTTCCGCAAAAGCTGAGAGTCGCCGCCGCTTCTGATATTTTGCTTAGTTGGTCCACAGTAGTGAATTGAACGAGAAATTGTGGCACTAAACCTAAACGACCCAGTAATCGAACAACCTCTTTTCTGCCAATACCGGAAAAATTAATAATATTGATCAGATTCGGGTTCTTTTTCTCGGCTGGTTTAACAATATAAGTCAAAATGGCGTGAAAAGCTGCATCAAACCCTGATGCCCACAGTTTAGAACGAAAACCTTCGCAATGAACAGGAACTAAGGGTACTGGTATTTCTTCTGCTAATCCATCCAGTATCCCACTAACATTTTCTCCAATGATCCCGGATACGCAGGATGTTGTCACAAATATTACTTTAGGATTAAACCGCCGATATGCTTCTCTTATACCTTCTCTAAGTTTAGCGGCGCCACCAAAGACAGTAGCTTCTTCTGTCATATTAGTGTTAATATAATTAATATTGGTGTATTCCAGCTCTCTAGAAAATTGACCGCGGCGATTATTAATATTGCTTTGTATGGTATCTGAACCGCATCCAATGGCACTATGGCCAACTACCGCAGCATCTTTAATCAACACTAATTGCCCCTGAGCACAACCTAAACTGCAAGCAGTTGTCTGCGTAAACCCTCGCTCCCCACTTTTTAAAGAGCATCCACCAGCTTGCGTTGCCAAATCTTTTATAGAGCCTTTGTAACCAGTTATAGAAGACAATCTGTTTTCTCTTATTTGAGCTTCTGGTGTCGTAAGATTAATTGACATAAATTCAACCCCTTGTCATTTTTAATAAACTAATCATGAATACATGAAATATTTCTTTGGATTTAGTACAGCCGATTTACTCTGTACAAAGAAAAAAAAGGCCAAAGAATATTCATTCTTTAACCTTCAGTTTATTAGCTGACCAGTTTCCTATCTGCTAGCTATCCTGGCAGAATTAGGTAGAACTGTATTCAATTATTATGAACAAATGGTATCACTAAGATTATATCCTGTCAATACTTATTTTTTTAAAAAACCAAGCACTTATCCATACTATTTTTTCGATGGTTTCACTATTATTTGCACTTGACACTATTTATAAATGATGATACGATTCTGTTTGAAAGAATAATCATTATTTACCAGTTGTTAAAATTAGTATCTCTAATTTAGCAACTCATTTGGTAGCGCTGATCAGTAGGTAAACTGAAGGCTATGTAGATACTCCTATCTACATAGCCTTTTTTTGTTTTTCTATGTCTTCCTATTCAAATGATTCATCATTGAAAATCAGCTAATTTAAAAAGGGGGATTTTAGTTATGAGACAAATTGCAATATACGGGAAAGGTGGCATTGGTAAGTCCACCACTACACAAAACACGGTAGGTGCTTTAGCAGAAGCAGGCAAAAAAATCATGGTAGTTGGCTGCGATCCTAAGGCTGATTCCACCCGTCTACTATTACATGGGTTATGTCAAAAAACCGTGTTAGACACCTTGCGTGATGAAGGCGATGACATTGATTTAGATGATATCTTAAAGCCTGGTTATCTTGGCACTATGTGCGTTGAATCAGGTGGTCCTGAGCCTGGTGTGGGCTGCGCTGGCCGTGGTATTATTACTTCAATTAATATGCTGGAATCCTTAGGTGCTTATACGCCAGATCTTGATTATGTTTTTTATGATGTCCTTGGTGATGTTGTTTGTGGTGGGTTTGCAATGCCAATTCGCGAGGGCAAGGCAGAAGAAATTTATATTGTTGCCTCTGGTGAATTAATGGCTCTCTATGCTGCCAACAATATTGCAAAAGGTATTCAAAAATATGCGAATAATGGTAAAGTTAGATTAGGCGGCATTATTTGCAACAGTCGTAAAGTAGATAAAGAATATGAACTCTTAAAAGCATTTGCGGAAGAAATTGGTTCCCAATTAATCTACTTTGTGCCTCGGGACAACCTGGTACAACGGGCGGAAATTAATAAAAAGACAGTAGTTGACTTTGATCCGGAATCAGGTCAAGCTGATGAATATCGCGCATTAGCCCAAGCCATCGACACGAATAAGCTCTTTGTCATACCCAAGCCAATGATACAAGATCGACTAGAAGAAATCATGATGGAACATGGTTTTATGGATGCCTGAAGGAGAACTATAATCATAAGAAAAATTTTTCACATCTAAAAGAATAAAACATTTTGAATCACAAAAACGCAAGGGACGCAAAGGGGAAAATGTACTAAAAACTTATACTTAAGCAAAGCCACCTTTTATAGAGGCGGCTTTGCTTATTTTACCTGCTGATTTACTTTTTTTCTACTTTTTAATTAAATCGGGTAAGAACTACAGAATATATGTCCTCAAGCAGCTTAAGTCCGCCACCGTAACCTACATAGGAACTATTGATAACAAGTCGTTCATTTACTGGCCAAGAAACAGATAAATAATGTGCTTGTGTTTGCTCTGCAACTTTCTTATCCCACGAACTACCAATAATTAAAGGGTAACCGCTAAAATAAGTCTCTTTGATTTCATTTTGTATCAAATGTCCATCGGATAGAAATGCCACCTCTGCTTCTATATTCCAATTTAATTCTTTAAAATATCCTTTTATCGCCTCCTGGTATTCTTCGGGTGCATTATCAGTAATGTATTGTTTGGAAGGGAACAAGCCAACGTCATTTACCAGAAATTTAGTGATTGCCAAGGAATATTGCGCATCGGAAATCACGACAAATCGTTTTGACATAATTCGTGTTTCCAGAAATACATCAGCAAATCGTTCAATAAAATAATATTATTTTTTTTCATTTTCTGTAATGATATCTTCCACTTTTTCTTTATCAATTCCAGCAAAATCGCCTACTTGCCGCAAAAATTTGCTGGTTTCAAAGGCTCCAATGGGAAGAGTGGGAAGATGTAAATAAGGAGTCTGAAATTTTTCTTCTAATAATTTCACATTACTTAACCCCACCCAAGGCGATACAAGAAGGTTAAATTCAGCCTCTGGTATTCTATTAATATTTTTAATACCCCTATCATAACCAAAAATCGTATTGGGCGTTAATCCAAGCTGCGTAATCAAATTTTCCAATTCAAATAAATTTCCATACCAAAAGGGATCGTGCTGAGGGACACTCGCCCATATATTCACCAGCCCTTTTGTTTTTTTATCTGTCGGTTTTAAATATTGCTCGATAATCGCTTGAATGACCCACTCGTGCCCTAAAAAATTATTTCCTTTAAACCCGGCTGTTGACGCAAAAACAACTGGCTTCTCCGCATTTTTAAAAGATCTGACGACTTCTTGCATGTCATCACCAACAATTTCTGAAGAACAACCACTTAATACAACGTACAGATCCGCATTTACTATTTTTAAGGCATTTGCAATGACATCTCGCAGTCCTTCTTCCCCACCAAAAATTACATCTTTTTCGTTAAGATTTGTACAAGGAAAAATACGAGGTGCAAAATGCCCTGAACCGCCCTGGCTGCCTGACAATTTGTCAGCGCAACCAGGTCCTGAATGCAAAATTGGCAGGGCTTTAGTAATGCTATGCACCGTTTGCATGGCTCCAAGGGCACATTTATATCTAGGTTGATCTAATATTTTTGGCATTTATTTTGAATCCTCCTTTAAAAAAGCTGCATGATTCTGCTGGTACCACCAATCAGTATAAGGAAGGGTAATTCTAGCTGCTAGATTTTTCTCAAAGCTTCGGTTGCGAATCGTATCTAGTATCGTCTGAGCAAAATCCAGCGTACCACGATACCCAAATGTTTTATACTCATCTGCTAAAAAGAAGGCTGCAATCCCTTGTTTAATCGCCCACACAGTCGTACCGGGATGCCTAGCTAAATAAATATCGGGCTGATAGGTATTTAATATATTCAGAATTTCAAAATTCTGTTGATCAGAAACACTTACTTTAAAATTATAGGGGCTTTCTTTTTCCAAATACTCTACATGAGGCGGAATTTCATTGTTATCATATTTCGTATCATAATGCCATGAAGCCACCCATACTACTTCTATCCCAAGCTCTTGCAAAACACGCGATACTTGAAAAGCATAGCTGGCCCCCATGCCTAAAACGGCACGCAGTCCTTTGAGTTCTTTCTTTATTTCTTCAATTTTAGGCAGATATTTTGCCCTCTCCCCTTCAATATAAGCTTCCACTTCTGTTTCTTGATGAATTACACGACCTATTTCTCTTAGCCAAATTTCAAAACCGGCAATGCCTAAAGGATTGATTGTTTTTATATAAGGAACCCCATATTTTTCTTCCAGGGCATTCCCTAAATAAGTACCTAATGTACCGCATATGGATACTGTAGCAAGGGCTTCAGCTATATGTGACAGTTCCTCAACCGTTGAATTTGAATACAAGAAAAAAGGCTCTACACCGAAATTAGCAAATAGTTCAGTGATTTCTGCTCTAGCACTTTCATTAAAATTTTTAAAGTTTATGAGATTTGTCTTTCTCTGGGGTGGTTTTACCAGACTCGTAAGCACAGCATGATCTGCTGCATCAAAGCCGGATGCCCATACTCTCGATTTAAATCCTTCACAATGGACTGCAGCTAAAGGAATCGGAATCTCTGATGCAAGTTCGTTTATTACGCTATCCACATCTTCACCGATAATCCCAGATACACAAGAGGTTCCGACGAAAATGGCATTGGGTTTATATCTGTTATATGTCTCCAAGATGATTTCCCGAAGACCGATAGTTGCGCCAAAAATCGTATCATTCTCATCCATATCCGTTCCTAGAAAAATAGTATCATAGGCAAGCCCTCTCTTCGCTGCAAGCTGTGTATGAGCCACAATAGTTGCTGATGCCATTGCAGTGCAGCCTGAGGGCGCATGATTGATGATGGCAACATCCCGAATGTAGGCAAGCTGGCTCAAGGCGCATCCCGCATCACAAGAACTTGACTGACTAAAGCACCTTTCCCTTTCTTTTAACGTCCCGCATCTGCTCTGGTTAACTAAATCATGAAGATCCCCTGCATATCCCGTAATCGATCCTAACCTATTTTCCCGGGTACCTGCTGAAGTTACGTTTAAATTAATCGGCATTAAAATCCCTCCCTAATTTACTCAATCCTATGAATTTTCTATACCATCTAGCCAATGACAACTCCCTGTAAATAATAGAAATTAAAACGGCTGCATTCCAACTGTATGGAACGCAGCCTCTAGTAGATAACTAGTCAGTTGCTCACAACTCTATTTTTATTCAATCCCGTTTATTAGTACCTTTGCTCATGCCTGTTTATCCCGCCTTTACAAATACTCTTGCCCTCCCTATTCTTTATTATGAAATTATCCACTCTCAGTTACTTACTTCACGAGCATAACGTTTTGCCTCATCCAATTGATCTTGGGTAAGTATAGAGTCTCGTAATTTGCTGACTTTCTTACCAATAATTTTATCAAAAAAGCAAAAGATGGATGACTTGGCTGTCAGCTCTGCTTTCATAAAGCGGATACACCCATGACATTCATTGTTGCGCACTTTATGAGTTCGGGCATCAATTCCGTGCCACCAGGCCAAGATACGCATTCCTAATAACAATGGCTCTCGAACCAAGCGAAACCACCAGTACCGTCTATAACACCATTTAGCAAGACGAGCTGCACAATTTTTGCAAACAACATGCGATAACTCCTGGGTCATCACCGTGTCTCTCCTTTCTTGTTGGCATGTAAAAATGGATATAATGATTCACTTAATGATTTTATCTCACCCATTTATACCATTTCTCCCTAATGTTATAACGAACTGCTAATCATTCAAAGACTACTTATTATAATACTATTTTAAACTGAAGGCTGAGCAGATTTGACTGCTCAGCCTTTAGTTCCCTCCCGAATCAAATATTCGTTAGTCTAATCGTTAATTTCCATTCACGTATTTAAAAGGCAGGAACCACAGCAACTCCGTATTTATCTTGGATGAATTTTTTAACATCAGGAGACGTTAAAACCTCTGCCAGTTTTTTAATTTCTGGCCGGCTTTCTTCACCTTGTCTTACATACAAGTCATTTGCATAAGGAGAATTTGCATCCTCTCTAAAAATCGCGCTCTTAGGATCAATTTTCGCTTCGAGGATAAAATTAGTATTGATGATAGCACCATCAACATCAGGTAAGGATCTGGTAAGCTGGGCAGCTTCTACCTCAACAAATTTTATTTTTTTCGTATTTTCTACAATATCTCTAGGAGTAGCCGAGAAATTCGCAATACCATCTTTTAATTTAATCAATCCATTTGCTTGTAAAAGTGCTAATGCTCTATATTCATTCGATGGATTATTAGGAATGGCGATGGCAGCACCTTCTTTTAACTCATCTTTGCTTTTGATTTTTTGTGAATAAAAACCAATGGGCTCTACATGTACTTTCGCAGCTACAACAAAACTATAGCCCTTTTCTTTTGCTACTGACTCGTAATAAGGAACATGCTGAAAATAGTTGGCATCGATCTGCTTTGTTTGCAGTGCAGGATTTAATTGCGCTTCATCATCCAGCACAACTACTTCAAGATTAATACCCTCTTGTTTTAATTTTGGCTTAATAAAATTTAATATTTCAGCATGCGGTACTAACGCTGCCCCCACTTTGACTGTTACTTCCGTTTTTGCAGTGACAGCTGGGGCACTCTCTTTTTTATTTGATGAGCATCCCACCAATACACTGGCAGCTGTTACAACTCCGAGAATTCCGACTACCATTTTAAAGATAATACCTTTTTTCAACACGGAAATCACCCTTTCAAAAATAATTAAGCTACTCATAATTATAATATTTCCTTTGTATTGAACCGCCTCCCAATCATATACATTGACCGCTTTTGACAATTGAAAATAAAAAAAGCTGCACCCCAAAATGAATGGGATACAGCCTCTGATTCTCAAACCAGTCAGCAATGTATTTACGCTAGATTGTCTATTACAATAGTATATCTACGAAGATTTCTTGTCAATACCCATACTATGTTTATTTTCTGAAAATACCATAACGAATAGGAATACCTCTATATAGATCCATGCAGATCACTCTTTTAGTTCACCGGTAAAAAACGGATTAAGGTCATTTGTATAAAGATCCTTCACATTTATTTCTCCCGGTTTAGCAAAACCATTTCTTTCCATCATATCTACCCAAAATTGAATTTTTTTCTCATCTACCCATTTATCCTTTGAATGCCAATTACCGCCTGATATAGGTGCATCATTATATTTTGCCCAAAGACTTTTAGCCTCTTCGAAATTCTTATTCCCCCATTGCTGCCCTCGATAGTTTCCAGCGATGTACGCTTTGACTACATCAGGATGTTTTGCTATAAAATCTTCACTAAATGCCCTTACAGCCAATCCTCCAGCTTCACCGTCACCAGCCGCTTCGCCAATTTGATAACTTGAAACCAATACTTTAACTCCTGGACGCTGTTGAGCTGCTAAAGAAAATATGGAATGAAGAACCGCAACATCAACCAATCCTTGCCTTAAAGCTTGTTCTTGTTGAGTATCAGGCATATTCACCAACTCTACTTGGTCCTGGCGTATTCCATTTTGTCGCAAATATTCATAAGTAAGCAAATCTGCGCAACCGCCTCTATTTGAAACAGCTATTTTTTTGCCAATAACATCTTGTGCTGAATTAATTTTCCCATTATCTTGCACCATCCAGTACATGTGTCCTTTATCCTTGTCTGGATTATCAACCATACCTTCCATTACAATTTTAATTTTCATTCCAGCCTGTCTTGCCATTGCAATATTAATGACATGACCTGAATGCATAACATCTACGTCTCCTTTTACCACAGCCTGAGTCAAAGTTCCTCCTTTAAGGGGTCCAAGGTAATCAGTCACAATTCCCACCTCTTTGAAGAAACCGTTCAAATCTGCCATCGCATAATCAAAGGCTCCTCCTTTTATCACTTTAAGATGATATTCATTCGCCAACTTACCATCTTTAAATTGATAACTGCCACTATCAACCTTACCTCCATCAGCTGTTTGGGCACATCCAGTCATTAAAGCTAAAATAAATATAAGCATGAGTACAATTACTGATTTCTTCCTATTATCCAAATTTATCTCCCCCAGAAAATGATTTATGCTGCTCTGTATGGCTCCTCTTTCCACCTGGTCACTCTTTTTTCAATTGCCACTAGAGAATAATTCAGAATGAGTCCAAGCATAGACATGCTTATGATTGCTGCGTACATTTTAGGAATTTGATACTTGACTTCAGCATCATATATTAAAAAACCGAGTCCTGAATTTGCCCCCATCATCTCAGCTGCTACGAGAATTAAAATCGATGTCGTAGCACTAAGCCTTATCCCCATAAATATGGATGGGATCGATGCTGGAACAATTACCTTTACAAAGATTTCAAATGACGTTGTTCCCATTGACCTTGCTGACTTTATCAGAAGCGGATCCACATTTTTGACACCTGCAATTGTATTTAACAGAATAGCCCATTGTACTCCCCAAAATATAATAGCTATTTTTGATATTTCACCTATGCCAAAAAGAAGTATAAACACTGGAAAAAGAGCTAATGTAGAAGTCTGCCTAAAGGTTTGCAGCAGAGGATCGCTAAAACGTTCAAATCCTTTAAACCAACCAATCAGTAATCCTAAGGGTACAGAGATGATCAATCCTAAACTGAAACCCAAAATCGATCGCTGAAGACTAATCCCAACATGTTTTAATAATTCGCCGCTAATGAGCATCCTAAAGAATTCCACGAAAACTTTGGAAAAGGGAGGTAAAAAAACCGGATCCGCTAGCCCTACCCGCGGTGCCATTTCCCATATCAGCAAAAAGATTGCTACAGCAAGTAAGCGATAACAAATTTTCACTATCTTATTTACACATTTACGAATCATTTTTAACCTCCTCCTAAAAAAAATTAATAAGGTTTATCCACTGCTATTCTCCATCAAATACAGATCTTTCTTAACAATAAAAATCCAGAGGCTGCACCCCTTATAAAAAGGAATACAGCCTCTGGATCTCAATCCAGCCAGCAATACATTTACGCAAAATTATCTGTTTCATACTTATCGATAAAGATTTCTTATCAATACCTATTATATGCTTATTTATCCCAAAAATACACTCATCAAGTTGCTATTTCTTATTTTTACTACTCACGATTCTTTGATAGTAATCTTGTATAAATGTCTTCCACAAGGTTAAGGCCACCTATATAACCTACATAAGTATGATGCAAAATCAAACGGTCGATAATCGGCAAACCAACACTAAGATGCAAACCTGATATCTCTTTTGCAATATCAAATTCCCATGAACTAGCAAGCACTAAAGGAGCGGTTAATGCTTTTATCGAACGGATCTTATCTTCAATGGCTCCACCGTCTTGGGTAAAGGTTATATCGGAAGAAATCTCTGGTGAAAGTTCTTTAAAGTAGCCCTCAATGGCATCTTTATATTCCTCAGGCACATCCTCATTAATAAACTGATGAATGGGAAAATAGCCTAGTTCATTCACTAAGAATTTACTAAAGCCAAGGGCGTAAGAGGCATCATTTATATTGTAAAAGCGCTTTGGCTGATTTAGTCTGTATTCTGTAAGCACATCTGCTGCACGAACAATATAATGATAGAATTCGTCTTCCTGCTGAACAACAAATTTCTCCGTCTGCTCTGATATAGTACCTGCGAATTCAGCGACGGTTCTCAGAAATTTTGATGTTTCTATACCGCCAACTGGCAACACTGGATAATGAAGATAAGGAGTTTGAAATTTTTCTCCAAGTAGCTCCGCTATCTTAAGACCAATATAAGGAGAAACAACTAAATTGAATTGTGCTGCCGGAATCGCCTCTAATGCCCTAATGCCTCCACTATTATAACCAAACAAGATATTCGCTTTGAGTCCTATGCCTGCCAGCAATTTCTTTATTTCGTTCAAATCACCCTCCCAAAATGGATCATGCCTGGGGACACTTGCAAATACATTGACAAGTCCTTTTTCAATTTGTGCAGCAGGCTTTAAATGCTGTTTGATAATAGCTTCCAACACAAGTTCATGCCCTTTATAGGCATCCCCCTTGAATCCTGCCGTTTCCGCATGAACAATGGGTACGCCCTGCTCTCTGAACTCGTTCACTATACTGCCTACGTCATCGCCAATAATATCAGCAGTACAACCTGTCAAGACAACAAAGAAATCGCCATCCATAATTTTAAGCGTACCTTCAATCACATCTCTTAATTTATCCGTACCACCAAAAACTACATCCTTTTCAACCATATTAGTACATGGGATGGCATCTGCGCCAGCATACCCAGCACCTTGGTATCCTCCTGCAAGAGATAGACCTCTATGCAGCTTGGAGCCGCACCCAGGTCCTGCGTGTAAAATAGGAATGGCTCTTTCAATTGCTACTACTGTTTGCTGGGCTCCCAGTGCACAGCCGTGACGCGGTCCTTGTATAATCTCAGTCATTTTGTTCGCCCCTTAAAAATGAATAGGTACCTTGCTTGAGCCACCAGTCTGTATAGGGTAACTTGCTGTGCTTTGCTACATTTTTGATATAAGCAGGATTAGAAATGGCATCATCGATAGATTGACCAAAACGAATTAGCCCATCATACAGCATTTCTGTGGGCTCGTTGCCGGCAAAAATAGAGGGAACTCCCAATTTTGCCGCCCAAACTGTGGCAAGGTGTCTCGTAATTGCAATATCAGGTTTATATTTGTTGATCGCATTGGTAACTTCAAAAGCTTGTTTATTGCAGACCCCAACCTTAAAATTACCGTAAGTTTCCACGCCAAATCTAAGAAAATTGAGCCGTTCATCATCATTGTCATATCTTTGGTCATGATGCCAGACACTAGTTCCCACCACCTCCATGCCTAGATCTTTAACCAAGGCAATAATGCTATAAGCGAGGGGACCGCCAGCAGCAATATAAGCTGTTTTTCCTGTTAATCGCCCACGTAATCTTTCAAGATCCTCAGCAATCTTTTCCTTTTCGGAAATAATTACTTTTTCAACCTCTTCTTCTTTATGAAAAATCCCCCCTATCTCTCTTAATAATTCATCTGAGGCCTTTATACCGAAAGGAGCAGGGGCTTTGATTTCCAGCACACCAAAATGCTCCTCCAACCCAGCAGCAAGATAACTCCCCAATGTTTCGCAGTACTGTACCGTTGCCACTGCTTCTGAAATACGCTCTAGTTCCTCCACAGTTGAAAGTGGCACAATATGATTCGCTCTAAGGCCAAGCTGCCGAAAAACACTTTCATACAAAAATTTATGTTCAAAACTAATGACATTTATTAAATCCGGCTGTTTTTGGCGTGCTGGTTTGACAATTTTCCGTAAGATGCTATGATTGGCCGAGTCAAAGCCTGTCGCCCAGATATTGGTGCGGAATCCTTCACACAAGGTGGCAATTACCGGGATGCCGAATTCTTCTTCCAGTTCATTGCAAATACCAGGAACATCGTCACCAATGATGGCTGATGCACAAGTAGTGGTAACAAAAATCGCTTTGGGATTGAATCTACGCCTAGCTTCCCTGATTGCTTTTTCCAGTTTGGTGCCGCCGCCATAAATAGTATCTTTTTCATCAAGATTGGTATTGAGATATTTCACATTATGTACGTTATAGCCCATTCTCTTATTACCTGTCCGAAATACACCGTTACGCATAGGAATATCACCTGCACAACCTGCAGGACCATGCTCCACAACAGCGGCATCCTGAATCTGGGTAAGCAGATTCATTACCTGGTCAGCACTGCATGAGCCACACTGGGTAAAGGACCTTTCCCTATTGGGAATATCATTTCTACTGAGTAATTCAGCAGCATCGCCTTCATAGCCAGTGATTGTTTTCAGTCTGGATTCTCTTAATTCAACTGCTGGTTGGCTTAAATTTATACTCATCACCTTTTCTCCTTTTGCAACCATTTTTTAATCAAATAAAAAAAGAAAAGCCAAAGACACGTACGTCTCCAGCTTTTCTTCTGGTCAACCCATATAATTTATCCATTATATCTACACTCTCATGAAACGAACAAACTATCAGGATTACTTTATACAGCTTTGTTTAAATCCGTAATTAATGCATGGATGTCGATGCCGTGAGCTGCCGCTCCTTGCTCAATGTTCTCAAATCTGGCAGCAGCGCAACCAAAGCACCCCATTCCATAATTACGAAATATTGCTATGGTGTTTGGGTATTGTTCAACCACTTCGTTAATACTTTGTTCTTTGGTAATTGCCATACTAACACCTCCTTTCATAAAGAAGTATGGACTTCTTTCTAAAATAAATAGAAATAAAATTAGAGGCAGAAGTTTTCAAAAATGAAAAAATCTGCCTCTAGTTTATCCAGTCAGCAAGTTCTTGTTATTAGCTTTTTAAAAGTACTATCTCTTTTTTCGAATTATAAACGACTATATACATTCTGTCAATAGATCTTTGCTTTTTATTTTACTTCTTCAGATATAGATTATACCTAACAATCAATATATACGATTTTGATTTACTATATGCAATCGATTTCAAAAATCTTCATCTACAGGTATCCCCTTTATTCTTGTATTCCAATATCTTGCTATAATGTTCTCATCTGCCTCAAAAGCCATTTGAGGCAGTACTCCTGAAAAAGAAAACCATTGGACTTCATCCAAATCATCACCAGGGCAAAGTTCTCCACCAATAACATGAGCTAATAAAACAACTACTAAGGTATGTAAATTAGGAGTTAAATAATTAGACATTACGCTAATTATTGATTCGATCTCACTAATAAGACCTGTTTCTTCCTGAACTTCCCGTCTTGCAGCTGTTAGAAAATCTTCATCAAATTCAATAAATCCACAAGGCAAACACCATAACCCTTCTTTAAAGCTGCCATGAGCTCGTTTGCCTAAAAGCACTTTTTCATCCTTTACCAACAAGACGGATACCGCTGGCGAAGGATTCTCATAATGAACAAAGCCACATGCAGGGCAACTCTCTCTTTCTCTCCCACCCGCTTCTTTTTTCACACATTTTTCACCGCATGCTGAGCAATAACGATTACACAAAGAATTTCTTTCTTGAGAATTATATGCTGAAAAAACTTGTTTTACTTTCATACTTTCAAATCCCCTTATCACGACTCCTGGTCATCTACTTTTTCTTTTTTATCATTTTGCAGTTTAGTCAGAAGAATTAGTCCTCCAGCCCCCAATCCTAAGATCAAGCCAGCACAACCACCGCCACAAGAGCCGCATACACCGGTGCATACAGCACTGGCTGTGGGCAAGAAACTGGGAACCATGGATATCGCCGCTGCACTCACCCCAACTCCTAAAGACTTGATCTTATCCTTCATTTTACTAACTCCAGCTCTGGCTCTCTAGCATTCTCTTTTTGCCAGCCACTTTCGCCAGTACCATAGGAAAGGGCTTTTTTTGCACAAACCCCAGCGCATTGTCCGCAAGTAATACAATTATATACTACATAAGATAAAACACCATCCTTATGACTGAGAGCACCCATTGGACATTTTTTTACGCACTGTTTGCAATTAACACATTTGCTTGGGATAAAGCGTAATTTATAAGTAAATCCAAATCGAGCACCCACGCTATGTACAGCACTTTGCAGCGCTCCAACAGGACATAAATAACTACAAAATCCCCGTCCTCCTTTAGCCATAACACCAAAGATCCCCAGCCATAAAATAGCTGTAATAATGGCAGTAGAGCCCAAAGGGCCAATATCGCCTTGCACCCCGCCAACAATCAGCCTTTCCATAAAGCTATAGTTACAAAGCGCACACGCTATCGAACCAGCCAAAAAAGGCGAAAGCAGATACCCTACAAAAAATCCATATCGTATGGGGACTGGATTTACTGAACGTTGCCAATCGATTTTAAACCGTTTAGGCATCAGACGGCTAAGATATTCAGGTAACGCACCACTCGCGCAAAGGTGGGCGCAAAAGAAGGGACCCAGGAAAAAAGCCGCGCTGACCAATAATAATAAAGAAATAATGCCGACATTGAATATCTCAATACTTTGTCCTGTTAACACATTCAATAACGGAATGCGCAAACAAAAACTATGAATATCAGATGCTTGAGAGCCGCCTAACCAAGCAGAAAGTGTTTTCTGGTAATAGGCAAATGGGGCAAAAAACAAGAATAATCCTGCAAAATATCCTAAGATACGTTTAATTTCTCGCTGATTCATCTTATTATCTCCTTACTTTTCTTCATGTGATCCATGAGATTCATGTGCTTCATGAGGAGTTGACGGTGTCACTGGTTTCTGATCCAGGTCCAATGATTGTGTTGAATTCATGGCATAAACAGATGTAGTTCCAAGCAGAGCACCGGTTTGTGTGTCCACAATCTGAAGCACACCGATCTGCTGTTTCGTTTGACTGAAATGTTGATCAGCAAGATCCATTTTGACTTTCACACGCAGTGTTTTTCCTGATCCCACAGCACCCGTATAGATAGCAGAAGGCTTTTGCAGATCAGGAGAACCAACCTCTAATACGACCTGCTTAACAAAATCAACAGCTTCTACTTGAATATCTAATGGATTCTTACTTTCATTTTTAATCAAATAGCTTGCTATCAATATCTGATTAGGCTGCAGCCACTTTTTAGGCGTCCCTTGATCCGCTATGTCAAAAACAATACTTTTGGTGGCTGCAATACGTTCACCATTAATAGCAACGGTCGCTGTTGCCTGCTCTTTGGCTACTGCATTTTTATAATAGCCAAAACCTAGAGCAAAGGAAATACCTACAATCAATAGCATTACAGAACTTAAATAAGACTTTTTAATTAACACTACATTATCTCCTTTCGATTTCAATATACAATTTTTTATGTATGCTATCTGTAACTATTTTAAAAGCAAAAGCTAGACTTATCCCTATGGACAAATCTAGCCTTTAGATTTATTAACTAATCAGCTAAGAATTCTTATTTGACCTTAAGATTACCCTATAATTGCAATTAATTCTCAATTGATTATAAAATATTTCATTCTTCTTGTCTATTGACTAAAAGTACTATTATTTCTCTTTAGTCGCTCTATGACCTCACTAATTTTCCTTAGCACAAAACTATTATATATAGAGAGAAGCTATGGTATCTCTCCGTAGCTTCTAATTCTTGTACCCATATATATTGAAATAAATATTATACATTGCTGACAGACTAACAATCTATATACAATTTCTTTAATGCATTGTATATAGGTAATGAATTTACAGTTTTTTTCACCTTAAGGCTTGCAAAATATCTTCTCTTAGCTCCTCAACATTTTCAATTCCTACGGAAAAGCGTACTAAGCTATCACTTATGCCTATACTTTTACGCACTTCTGGTGGAATAGCCGCATGGGTGGTTTTAGCTGGCAATGAGATCAGGCTTTCTACTCCGCCTAAACTAATGGCAAAGGTAATTAATTTAAGCTTGACAAAGAAGCGCTCTGCCACTTCAACACTGGCAAGTTCAAAAGAAATCATTCCACCAAATCCTCTAGCCTGATTTTTAGCTATATGATATTGAGGATGATCCTGAAAGCCGGGATAATAAACTTTTTTAACCTCAGGCAAAGTAGCCAGCCATTGAGCTAATTGCCGAGTATTCTTTTCATGTTTTTCCATTCTTACACCTAGGGTTTTTATCCCTCGCATTACCAGCCAAGAATCTTGAGGTGCAAGGACTGCTCCTGTAGATTTTTGCAAAAAATATAACTCTTCACCAATTTCTGCTGACGCAGCTACCACTAATCCGGCAAGAACATCACTATGACCTCCCAGATACTTTGTAGCGCTATGAACTACAATATCAGCCCCTAGAAGCAATGGATTCTGCCAATAAGGGGTCATAAAAGTATTATCTACAATTAATTTTAGGTTTTCTGTTTTACAAATATCCGCAATCCCTTGAATATCCGATATATGCATAAGAGGATTGGCTGGTGTCTCCAGAAAAATTGCTTTAGTTTGCGGGGTAATTGCTGCTTTCACGGCTTCTAGATCTGTTGTATCCACAAAAGTGGCTGAGATTCCTAAACGGTTGAATACTTTAGTGATCAGTCGATACGTTCCACCATAAGTAACATCTGAAACAACTAAATGATCACCACTGCTAAAAAGCAGCAGCACGGTTGTTATCGCTGCCAGCCCTGATGCAAAGGCCAGCCCCTTAGCTCCATGCTCTAAGACAGCAATCGTATTTTCCAACGCTTCTCTCGTTGGATTTCCTGTTCGTGAATATAAATATCCTTTATTTCCACCCAAAGCATCTTGCTGAAAAGTTGATACTTGATAGATTGGGACACTCACAGCCCCAGTAAATTGATCATATTCAAACCCGGTATGCAAAACTAAAGTATCTTTAGCGATATCACTCATCCAAATCACTCCTTAGCATATTTAATCAAATTTATATCGTTTTCGGTTAATGTAGGTAGCCAAATAATCTCCAGCAAATTGCACACCTTGAACAAGAATAACTAGCGTTACAATGGTGGCTAGCATAATATCATCTCGGTATCTCATATACCCAAATCGTATAGCAAGACTCCCCAGACCTCCTGCACCAATCGCTCCTGCAACCGCCGTCATGCCAGTAATTCCTATAACAGCAATTGTTAGACCACGGATAAGAGATGGCAAAGCTTCTGGAATTAATACTTTTGTAATAATGGTTAAGGGATTTGCTCCGATAGCCATCGCAGCTTCAATCTTACCAAAGCTGACTTCTTTAAGACTATTCTCAATAATTCTTGCAATAAAGGGCGCTGCACCAATGGATAAAGGAACAATAGCTGCTGTTGCCCCCAATGTCGTCCCCACAATAAATCGAGCCAATGGAAGCAGCACAACAATTAAAATAATAGAAGGAAAGGATCGTACCACATTAATAATGGTACCTAACACTTTGTTAATTCTAGGCGATTCTAGAACGTTCCCCTTTTCAGTAGCAACTAATATAATTCCCAAGGGTAATCCAAGAATCAAGGCAATTAGAGTAGATAATAATACCATATAAAGAGTTTCACCAAGACCAGTAAACAGCAGTTCTAATACATCATCATTCAAATTCCCTCTCCCTCCTTATATACTCTTTTTTCCTGGAACCCTTGAAGAATGCTGATAAAGCGTTTAGCAGTATCACTCTCAGGATTTAAAAAGAACTTTTCCACTACTCCTGTTTCAACTATTCTTCCATGCTCAATAACAGCCATATGATTGCAAATGTGTTTTAGGACGTCTAATTCATGGGTAATTAAAACAATGGTTAAACCCAGTTTTTGATTGATATCTTTTAATAATTCTAAAATGGAATAGGTTGTTTGAGGATCAAGAGCCGAAGTAGCTTCATCACTAAGCAGCACACTCGGTTCATTAGAAAGAGCACGTGCAATACCGACTCTTTGCTTTTGTCCTCCGCTGAGCTGCAATGGGTATGCCTTGGACTTATTCGCTAAACCGACTAGATCCAGAATCTCTTCTACTCGACTTTTAATTTGTTTTTTAGGGTAATTCGAAACTTGTAAAGGAAAAGCTACATTTTCAAATACCGTTTTCGCATCTAATAAGTTGAATTGCTGAAAAATCATCCCGATCTTTCTTCTAGCCAATTGTAATTCTTTTTTATTCATAGCAGTAATATCTTGACCCGCAATCATTATTTTTCCGGAATCAGGTTCTTCTAAACGATTTAGGCAGCGAATTAGAGTTGATTTACCTGCGCCACTAAAGCCAATAACACCAAAAATATCACCCTGCTGAATTTGCAGATTTACATTTTCCAGTGCAACGATTTTGGAACTGGGTGTTATATACATCTTGCTTAATTCTTGAATCCTTATCACTTACATTCAACTCACTTTACCAACAATGATGTAATCTCCATAATCTAAACCAAAAGCCAAGTTCCCATAATTAGAAACTTGACCACTGATTCTTATTCATTCTTAATTATCCTCAAACAGTGCCGTACTAATATACCTTTCGCCTGTATCCGGAAGTACAGCAACGATCAGTTTTCCTTGGTTTTCCTGACGGCTGGCAATCTGCAGCGCTGCAAAAGCGCTTGCTCCCGATGAAATGCCTACGAGAATCCCTTCTTCTCTTGCTAATCGCTGAGCAATTTCTAACGCTTCTTCATTCTTGACTTTATAGATCTCATCTACAATATCCAGATTCAATACATTAGGTAAAAATCCAGCACCAATTCCTTGAATTTTATGAGGTCCTGGCTGGCCTCCCGAAAGAACAGGGGAACCAAAAGGTTCTACAGCCACGATTTTAATATTGGGATTCCGTTTTTTTAGATTTTCACCTACACCAGTGATTGTACCGCCAGTGCCCACGCCTCCCACGACAATATCAACTTTCCCATTCGTATCCTCCCAAATTTCTTCTGCTGTTGTAGCTCGATGAATTTCAGGATTTGCAGGATTATTAAATTGCTGAGGTACAAAAGAATTTGGAATTTGAGCTGCTAATTCTTCTGCTTTACGCACAGCACCTTTCATCCCTTCAGCACCAGGTGTCAGTACCAATTCAGCACCGTAAACCTTAAGTAAACTGCGTCTTTCCGTACTCATTGTTTCTGGCATGGTTAAGATTAGACGATATCCTCTGGCTGCTGCAATAAGGGCCAAAGCAATCCCTGTATTGCCACTGGTTGGTTCAATGATTACAGTATCTTTTTTTATTAGTCCTTTTTCTTCTGCATCTTTGATCATGCTAAAGCCAATACGGTCTTTGATACTGCCTCCTGGATTGAATAATTCAAGTTTCACGACAACTTCGGCTGCCGTCCCCTCTGCCACACGATTCAACTTTAGCAAAGGTGTCTGACCGATTAAATCTGTTACGCTGTTTGCAATTTTGGACATATATACCACTCCTCTTTTTTAGGCCTGCAACTCGCTTTCATCAATATAGGAAAAGGCATCCTTGTCATACCACTCTTCAAAGTAAGGAAGGTGAACATTATCTTTTAAATTACGATTAAAAGAAGGATTCCGCAGTATTCTGGCTAAACGTCTGGCAAATTCGTAAATTCCAGTATAGCCTAAGAATAGTTGGCTTTGGTGGAACAAAGGTATTACTGGAATTCCTTGTTTAGCAGCCCACACATTCGTATTCACATGACCAACATATAAGTCAGGCTTTAAATTGTGATTTAGATTTGCCTGTTCAAAAGGTTGACCTGTTGCAACATTAAAAGGAATTTGCTTAATAATATCTTGCTCACCGAGCATTTCATCGGCAAATTGATCATAATGATATGCTCTTAGTCCAACAATCTCAAATCCCAAATAATGTAATAGCTCCGCATTGGCAACAACGCGAATTTCACCACCGCCAATTAATACTCTCTTCCCTTTGAATATATCTCTAAAAGGAGCAATGGCTTCTTCTAGCTGTTTTACTTCTTGATCGATAAAACGCTGGGCAGCCTCTTCAGCTCCAAAAAATTTAGCGATATCTAAAATCCATCGATTGGTATATTGAACTCCAATGGGAATCGTACGAAGAATAAAAGGAATACCATACTTCTCTTTTAAATGTTCTACAAAATAATCATCATGAGTAGCGCAAATACTTACATTTAAAGCAGCTTCAGTGGCTTTTTGAAAATCATCTGGATGAGCATAACAAGGAAGAATATTTAATTCCAAATCAATCGCTTTCAATAAGCGAACTAATTCATACTCATCAATACGGCTCATGGAAGAAACATTCAATACATTGACAGTACGACTCGCGCGGTACTTTTCTTGCAATGTTTCTAATTCAGTTTTTTCATCCTGAATGATCTTCTCATGAGGTATTAAGTTGCGAAGTATGCCATGATAGACAGCATCATAAGCACTGGCCATGATCTTCGTCTTAAATCCTTCGCAATGAACAGGGACGATTTTGGCTTTGACTTCTTTTTGTGCCTGCTCAACAACACCATCGATATCATCACCAATAATCGCTGGTACGCAGCTATTTACAATGATAATCGCACTGGGACGAAACTCCTTTTCTGCATGCAATATAGCGTCTCGTAGCCTAGACTCTCCCCCTTGAACAACCTCGTTTTCCCCCATATTTGTGTTCACCCATATGAGCCCTCGGGCATTGCTATCCCGTAATTTTTGAAACCCCTTATTCACACCGGCTTGGGCTAGACTAGCACCGCCGCAGCCAACCGGACCATGAACAATGACGACAGCATCCCGAATGGTATTGATAATTGCCAAACTTAGATTCAGTTGACACCCTTGGGTTTGAGAAAACTTTCTTTTAATCCCATTCAGGCATCCTTTTTTAGACTTCTCTACCAAATTTCCACAAGATCCACCATATGCATTACAAGCCCGCAATCGTTCTTCCCGCACAGGTGGTGCTTTTTCTTTAATATAATCCATATATAAAACCTCCTCTTATCTGCTACCTACTAATAATCCTATAACATCTTCAATTAAACGTAAGGACCCACTATAGCCTAAATAGGCACGATCCAAAACAACTCGGTTGGATATGGGATAGGATACACTTAAATGAGCAGCTCCTAGGCTATCGGCAAATTCTCTGTCCAAGCTGCTGCCAAAAACGAATGCTGGACTAAATGCATTAAAATAGCGATTATTATTATTACGCGGCCATGCTTTATTAAAATGTTTGCTCACATTGGAAGTATCCGTATCAAACACCACTTTGGGAATGACACCGGATGAAAACGCAGTAAATTTCTTTGCGACCAGCTTTTCCTCATCTTCGGAAAGAAGATCTGTAATTACAACTAATTCCGGCAGCCATCCTAAATCATCAGCAATAAATCTTGTTAGTGCTGGAGCATAATTTGCATCTGCAACCACTACGCTATAACGTTGAAAATCCAAATCATTGTATACATCAGCCAATCGTTCTACATAGCTGTAATAACGGGCTTTTTCTTCTGCTATTACATTTGAAACCAGCAGTTCATCAACCCCTAGCGCTTTGCCTACTGTCTCTAAGAATTCTTTTGTACCAGCAGGACCAATCGGCAAGTTTGCAACAATATAGGGAACACCATGAACTTCTTCAAATATTTTCGCCGATTTAACACCATAGACATCGGACACCACAATATTTAGATGAGCTTCACCAGCTTGTTTTAAATTTTCAATGGTTTCTCCTTCACCAAAAAAGGTATTTACTTTATAGCCTAATTTTTGAATTAAATCTTTTAATACATTTAAGTTTCCTTTCCAAAATACATCCTGGATGGGAACCAGACCGAATAAGTTTACGATCTTTTTATTTTTTACTGGCCTTTTTTCCACAAAATCTCTAAATAATGTACTCAGAACAATATCATATCCGGTGTAGGCATTTCCTTTAAATCCCCCTGTTTCAGCGGCAAAAACCGGCTTTCCCTGCTGATTAAATCTTCTAGCGACTGACACTGCATCATCGCCGATAATATCTACCATACACCCTGTAACAACAAAATATATATCTCCATCAACAATTTCTAAGGTACTAGCAATTTGTTCCTCTAATCGCTCCTCACCACCAAATACAATGTCTCTTTCAAAAACATTGGAACTGGGTAATGCCTGCCCAGCACAATATCCGCTTCCCAAGTAGCCAGCAGCGCCATTTAATGCATTGCCAAAATTACCGCCGCAGCCAGCAGCTGCATGAATAATTGAGATCGCTCTCGGCAGTGCTTTTAGAGTTGACACCGCCCCTCCCATAGTACATAAATAACGTGGTCTGTCGATAAAATTGCTCATATGCTTGCCTCCATAATCATTACTATCTGCAAATGATTTGCATCAATAAGTTAGAAAATACTACTTTCTAACTTAATAAAAAAAGCAAAGAAAATTCCTTTCTATACAGAAAGAATTTTCTTTGCCTTCGGCATGGTCTGCCGATCAGTCAACTTCATTATAGACTAAATTTCCTTATTATTCTTCTAGCTAATATCAATTTTAAAAAATAAAAAAGCTAAAGCATTCTGCTAACAGCAAAATACTTTAGCCTTCAGCTTCTCTGATCAGCTAGAATATAATAACATTTATTTCATTATACTGCAATTTATTTTCTTGTCAAGAGTTTTACTAGAAAAACTGCACCCATTAAAACACGTAAAACGAATCGAACCACAAAGACGCAAAGTACACAAAGGGATCTATTTATTTTTTGTGTTCTCCTTTGTGTGCCGCAGTAGCGGCATTGTTTTTCCACCTACGAAGCTTATCATAGTACAGCTAGAAAAACTCATTCTGTCTTCTTACTGAAAATCTGACAAAACGATCGAATAAATATCTTCAACTAAACGCAGTGCGCCTTGATAGCCAACATAAGAACGATTCAAAGCCAAACGGTCGCTTACTGGCATGGAAACAGATAACTGATATCCATTTACTTCATCAGAAAGTACTCGATCCCATGCACTTCCTAAAATCAACGGTCTGCTGCGAAACTTAATTTTTCGAATATCTTCATGTATGGCACCGCCATCGCTGTTAAAAACTACATCTGCAGTAATCCCGTCTGCAAAATTTTTAAACTGGGCAGTTATACTGTCTTGATATTCTTCTGAAACACCATCGGTTATATATTGTTTTTCGGGAAGAAGTCCTAAATCATTGATTAAGAATTTGGAAATTCCCAGTGCATAAAAACTATCTGCAATCGTTATAAAACGCCTAGGGAGCAGCCGAGTCTCAAGTAGAACATCTGCTGATCGTTCAATGTAATAATAATACTCCGCCTCATTCTTCTGGATCACTTTTTCAATTCTTTTTTCTTCTACTCCTGCATTTTGTCCTACGGTTCTTAAAAATTTAGCCGTCTCCGTCGGTCCTATGGGTAATACAGGGTAATGTAAGTAAGGCGTATTAAATTTTTCCTCCAAATGCTGAACATTCTTTAGTCCGACCCAGGGAGAAATCAATAAATTCAATTGTGCTTTCGGTACTTTTCCAAGAGCTTCCAATCCTTTTTCTGGACCTGGTCCAAAGATAACATTGGGTGTCAGCCCCAACTGGGCAATTAGACTTTCTATTTCTTTTAAATTCCCAACCCAAAAAGGGTCCTGATAAGGCACAACAGACCAAATATTAATAAGACCAGGTTCCACGTTATTTGCAGGTTTTAAGTATTGGTCAATAATAGCATCCACTACCAGTTCATGCCCAAATAGATTTGTTCCTTTAAAACCACCCGTTTCGGCGTAAATAACGGGTTTGCCTTGCTCTTGGAATCGACGAGCTACTTCCCCTGTATCATCGCCAACAATATCAGAGGTACAACCTGTCAATATAACAAATAAATCAGCATCAATGATCTTAAGAGAATTGCCAACAATCTCTTTCAGTCGATCATCACCGCCAAAAATGACTTCTTTCTCACCAATATTGGTACACGGCACTGAATGCCCGCCAACATAACCAGATCCTTGACATCCATTTTGAAATCCTAGGGCTCCCCAGAGTTTTTGCCCGCAGCCAGGTCCTGCATGAAGTATGGGAACAGCTCTGTCAATAGCCAGTACAGACTGCAGCGCACCAAGAGAACATACATGTCGTACTTGTTCTGAATACTGGCTCATTATACCACCTCATTTTCTAAGAATATAAAGCTATCTTGTGCCATCCACCAATCTGTATAAGGCATTTTTACTCGCGACGATAAATTTTTGGCAAGACTGCGATTTGTAAGAGCGTCACTGAGCCGATAACCAAAATCAATGAGTCCTTGGTAACCAAAAGCACTAAACTCGTCAGCAACCATTACTGAAGGTATTCCCAATTTCGTCGCCCATACGGTAGAGCCGCCATGGCGTGCTACATATAAATCAGGTTTCAATCGATTCAATAAATTAAGTAATTCATAATTTTGCTGATCCCCCACACTAACAGGTATATCGACTTCCTGACTTGCCAATAGTTCTGTAGACGCCGGAGTTTTCCCATTATCATACTGAGGATCAAAATGCCATGTGGCCCCCCATATTACTTTTATCCCAAGTTCTTGAATAGTTCTAATATAATTATGACCAAAGCTAGGCCCCATGCCAACAACAGCTGTATGTCCCTGGAGTTTTTCCCTGATTTCTACTAGATCAGAAGCAATCTTCTCTTTTTCTTCCCGAATATAAGCCTCTACTTCTTGTTCCTTGCCAGTTACTGCACCTAATCCCCGCAACCAACTGTCCATTCCTACGATTCCATGAGGCTGTAAGGTTTTTACATAAGGAACTCCATAATGTTCTTCCAATCCATTGCCGATATAACTGCCTAATGTTCCACAAATACTGATGGTTGCAGCAGACTCAGACATCTTTGATAGTTCTTCCACCGTGCTGTATGGTGCCACAAACACAGGCTCCAAGCCAAACCGTGCAAGCGTTTCAACAATTTGTTTTCGTGCACTGCCGCTAAAATTGATCATATTGACTTTATTTGTCTTTCGCTGAGGGGGTTTTACAATTTTCGTCAATATTGCATGGAATGCCGCATCAAAACCAGATGCCCATATCTTAGATTTAAATCCTTCACAGAATACAGGTGCTAAAGGAATGGGAATTTCTTCTTCTAATTCATCAAGGACACTCGTAATGTCTTCCCCTATAATTCCTGACACACAAGAAGTTGTCACAAAAATCGCCTTGGGATTAAACCGCCGATATGCTTCTCGTACAGCCTCTTTGAGTTTAGCTACAGCACCGAATACAGTATCTTCCTCTACCATATTCGTGTTAATCACATTGATATTTCTATGTTTCCAATTTCTAACCTTTTCGCCCCATTTATTTTGTGTATTACTGTAAACACTATCTGCCGCACAACCGATTGGCGCATGAACAACAATAGCAGCATCTACAATTCTCGAAAGATACCCTTGAGCACAACCGGAGCTGCAAGCACTGGACTGGCTAAAGCATCTTTCCTTATTCTTTAAAGAGCAGCTCGATGCTTGAGCAGCAAGTTCTTTGATAGACCCCTGGTATCCAGTCACCGATCCTAAGCGATTTTCCCGAATAGCAACTTCAGAAATGTTTAAATTAATCGACATCAATACTCACCATCCTTAAAATTTCTACTAGATTGCAAATTTTACTAATTAGTCATTTCAAATTACCCTACCTTATCAACTCTGCACTGTCCGCAATCTCGCACCTGCTGCCGCCCTAATTGGCAACGTTTTCTCATTTCGTTAATTTCTTGTTCACTCACTTGAAGATTTTCTGCAAAGCTGCTTCCAGGAGCAGGAATAAGAGGAATAATGTTAATAATGAAAGCCCCCAGATTTTTCATTTTTTTTACTACATCTGGGATATGCTGATCGTTAATGCCTTTTAACATGACAATATTGATTTTTATTAATACGCCATGAGCAGCCAGATACTCAATACCTGCTAACTGCTGTTCATAAAGCAGCTGCGCTGCTTCTAAACCTTCATATTTCTTCCCTTCGTAGAGTACAAATTTATAAATTTGCGCACCGATCTGGGGATTGACGGCATTTATGGTAACGGTTACATGATGAATTCCCAATTGAATAATCTCTGGTGCATATTTTGCTAATAATAAGCCATTTGTAGATAAACAAAATACAATGTCCGGATCTATCTTTTGAATTTGTTCTATGGTTTTTTTTGTCTGCTGCCAATCCGCTAAGGCATCTCCCGGACCTGCAATGCCTACCACGCCAAGTTCTGCGATTTTTCCTTTTACGCTACGATAGTTTTCGACAGCAAGAGCAGGAGTTAAGCTTTCACTGGTTACGCCAGGGCGGTTTTCATTGATGCAGTCAAAGTTGCGATTACAATAATTGCACTGTATATTACACGTCGGTGCCACTGGCAAATGCATAACAGCAAACTGTTGATGCACTTCGACAGAATAGCAGGGATGTTTTTGTGTCTGCTCTAAAATATGAAGAGGAATATTGCCAAAGCAAGGATTTCTCATTGTATCACCTCATTTACTTTTACTGTTTATAGAAAAGGTGTTCATAGATGCTATCGAAAGATCAACCATACGCAAAAAGACTGCAGAAAGTAGATTTCTGCAGCCTTCAGGGCAAACCCTAATCAGCTCATCATAACACATTTTCTTTGCTATCTTAGATACTAGCGGCTTTACTGCGTACTTCCCCAGTTTCTAAAGCCAATAAGTGATCTGCCCATTTTGCAGCCCATTCACGTAACTCACCTGTACTCAAAGGTGATGGCACTGTTGACTCCGTAGTTTCAATTACCCTTTGCGCCAGTCTCGTGTAAATTTGGGCTTGTTCTGAATTAGGCGACGCTTCTACCGATGTTTTTCCCTGCAATTCTGCCTGGGTCACGGTTACTGAGCGAGGAACATACTCTACCACTCGCGTCTTAGTTCTTGCGACAAAATCATCAACGATTTCTTTTGAATAAGGAGCATTAATAGAATTGGCAATCAAACCACCTAACAGCGCGCCACCTGAGTTAGAATATTTTTGAATTCCTTTAAACAGGTTATTCGCAGCATAAATGGCCATAAAATCTGCTGACGATACAGTGAAAACATGTTCGGCAATTCCTTCACGAATGGGAACAGCAAATCCACCGCATACTACGTCACCTAAAACGTCATAAATAACAACGTCCAAATCCAATTCATCATATACCTTTAATTGCTTTAAAAGTTGTACGGAGGTAATAATGCCTCGTCCTGCACAACCAACTCCAGGCGCTGGTCCACCAGCCTCTACACAATAAATTCCATTAAACCCTTTGAAAACCACATCCTCTGCTTTAACCTGATTTTTTTCCCGTAACATATCTAAAACAGTAGGAATATACGTACCATCCCGTAATGTATTTGTAGAATCAGCTTTCGGATCACAACCAAATTGCATCACCTTATATCCCATTTTGGATAAAGCTGCGCTTATATTTGATGTCGTAGTTGACTTACCAATTCCTCCTTTACCATAGATAGCAATTTGTTTGATTTTTTTACTCATAATAAGCTCCCTCCTGAAATTACTAATTTATCATTGCTGCTAATGTAGCTACGATCATTGCTCTTAATTCTGCACTACATCCTATGAAGATATAAAGTCAACGGATAAATTAAAAAGGTCAGAGAATTTTCCTTTCGGAAATTCTCTGACCTTTAGTGCTTTACTAATCAGTCACGTATGAACCTTATTTTGATAACTTTAATAATAACTAACTCATGAAAGAAATGCAAGTATTATTTATATCTAACCTTCTGGAGACTCTATAACAATAAAACGATGAGTCTTTTTAACTAGCATCAATATCAAATATTTTTCCTGGATTTAGTATGAAATTAGGATCAAAGGCCTTCTTTAAATTCTTCATAAGTTCAAGCTCATCTGGCTGTATTACCGAACGCAAAAAATACTTGCGTTTAAAACCGATTCCATGTTCTCCTGATAATCGGCCACCAAGAGAATAGGTAACAGCGTACAACACCTCTCTGAATTCCTTAAGCTTATTCTCCCATTCCTCTATCGGCACTGTTCCGGGCAAAATACGCAAATGCAGATTGCCATCACCAGCATGCCCTGCTATCCGAAAGTCAAATTGGAAAGAAGTGGTTAATGATTCTAAGTTTTGAATAAACGGGGTAATAAGATCTACTGGCACAACTAGATCTTCTGATGCTCCTGTAGGCTCATCTACTTCAAGTGCCTTCCCCCACTGCCTGCGCCCTCGCCAGATAGCTTCCCCTTCTATTGACCTGATATCCAGGCAATTGTGTAAACTGCAAAGTTCTTGTAAGTATAGTTCTTTGACTTTTACATCTTCTTGGGTTTGGGCCTCTAACTGAATTAGCAAGACATCTCCAACGTCACCATAAAAAATTTTTGTCTTTTGATAGTTTTCAATCGCTATCACAGTATGCCGATCCATCAATTCAAGGGAAGTAGTATCCAACGCATTTTTTTCTGCTAGTAATGCTTCCACCAAAGTAACAGCTGTAGCTAGATTGGGGAATATCGCTAAGAAGTTTGGCAATAAAGGGGCAAGCTTTTGTAATTTAAGTGTGATTTTGGTAATAATGCCTAGAGTTCCTTCTGATCCGGCAATCAGTTTAATTAAACTGTATCCAGTAGAGTTCTTTTTCAACCGCCCTCCCAGATTAAGAATTTTCCCTTGTGGAGTCACGATCTCCAACTCGTAGACTTGATCAGCAGTCACGCCATACTTAACCGCTTTATTCCCTCCAGCATTAGTAGCAACATTTCCTGCAATTACACAATCGTCGCTGCTGCAAGGATCTCCAGCATATAATAGACCATGTCTTTTCGCTTCATTTTGAATATCTAAAGTCCGCACAGCAGCTTCCACGATCATATATTTTGCTGCAATATCTACATGAATAATGCGATTCATACGAGCTAAATCAAGGAGGATGCCCCCCTTTAACGCCACAGCGCCTCCCGCAAGACCGCTTCCTCCTCCTCTAGGCGTAACTGGTATTAAGTGTTTATTCGCTAATTTCATTATTTCAGCCACTTCTTGGGAGCTTCCTGGCAGAACCACGATTTCAGGGTAGCGTAAAATATCTT